>Ga0302281_10001704_pt1 | contig 15866 bp, 15 predicted proteins | sample III_Fen_E1_2_FD_198762 | JGI IMG/M metagenome (GOLD analysis project Ga0302281, IMG submission 198762) | Peat permafrost microbial communities from Stordalen Mire near Abisko, Sweden - III_Fen_E1_2 | ecosystem: Environmental > Terrestrial > Soil > Wetlands > Permafrost | place: Sweden: Abisko...
GTGCCGTGCTTTCGGAGGATGGCAGCCACTACCTCCTGAACGGCGAAAAGATGTGGATCACGAACGCGGGCTTCGCCGACCTGTTCACCGTGTTTGCGAAAATTGATGGCGAGAAGTTTTCCGCGTTTTTGGTGGAGCGCACGTTTCCCGGCCTCTCGATTGGCGCGGAAGAACACAAGATGGGGATTCGCGGATCGTCCACTTGCCCCGTCATTCTGAATGACTGCAAAGTTCCGGTCGAGAATCTGCTTGGCGAAATCGGCAAAGGGCACATCATCGCCTTCAACATTCTGAATATCGGACGGTTCAAACTGGGGGCTATGTGTGTCGGCGGGGCGCGCGTTTCGATTGAACATGCGGTCGCTTATGCCAAGCAGCGCAAGGCGTTTGGCAAGACAATCGGCGACTTCGGATTGGTGCGCGAGAAAATTGCCAATATGGCTACGCTGATTTATGTCGGCGAGTCGCTCGTCTATCGCACCGTCGGCATGATGGATGTGCTGCTCTCGGAAATTGATTCCGCCAGCCCGGACGCGGCGAAAGAGCGGCGCAAGGCGATCGAGGAGTACGCGGTCGAGTGTTCGATCCTGAAAGTCTGGGGATCGGAGATGATCGATTACGTAGTAGACGAAGTGATGCAGATTCATGCGGGGCATGGCTTCGTCGAAGAGTATCCGGCGGAACGGGCCTATCGGGATGCGCGCATCAACCGCATTTTTGAGGGTACGAACGAAATCAACCGGCTCATCATCACCGGATTTCTGCTGAAGCGGGCGATGAGCGGGCAGTTGCCGCTGATGCCCGCGATCAAGAAGTTGATGGACGAAGTGCTGAGCGGTCCCTCGATCGGAGAGGAAATTGAAGGTCCTCTGGCAGACGAGCGGAAACTCGTTGCCCAGGCGAAAAAACTTGGGTTGTTCATCGCGGGATCGGCTACGCAGAAATATATGATGACGATTCAGGATCAGCAGGAAGTCATGGGCGCGATTGCCGATATGACGATCGAAATCTATGCCATGGAGTCGGCCGTATTGCGCGCCCAGAAAATCGTAGAGCAGAAGGGCGAGGCTGCCGCGGCGTTACCCATTGCCATGGCGCGGGTTTATCTAACCGATGCGCTGGAAAAGATTGAAGCGGCTGCAAAGAAAGTGATAGCGGATGTGGCGGAGGGCGATATGCTCCGCACGCAACTGGCCATCGTGCGGCGCTTGTCGAAACACGAACCCTTCAATACGATCGCACTGCGGCAACAAATTGCGCAGAAGACGCTTGAGGCCGGGAAGTACACGTTGGCCTAGTTCCAGAGTTTCGCGAGATGAATGTTTTAGCGTCCGCATTCAGTCGTCGACTTGGGTGAGCCTCTTTCCGCAGAGGGAATAGGCTTTTGCTCCAAAAGTGGGCGTGAAATTCAGGCGGCTCTTCGCCTCCATACTTTTCGTTTTCGCCATTACCAACCTTGTCCCGGTTCAATCTTTACCTCGCTCATCTCGGATTTTGCCTAAAGGGCGACCTTTGCCGCCCCGCCTGCATCCTATAGAATAGTTAATTGATACGAAAATCTCTTGTACTGGCACGACAGGGGGCAGAATTGACAACCGTGGGAGTGAACGGTAATTCCAAGGCCAATCCCAACAAAGAGCCTGCGCCAATCGCAAATTCAGCGCCGCCAGCGTCGAAGGCGATCGTGGCGGGATGGCTGAAGCCGTATCTGATCGGAGAAAAACTCAAGAACTTGCGGCTCCGGAAAAATCTGGGTCTGGAAGAACTGGGCAGGCACACTGGGCTATCCGCGGCCATGTTATCGAAGCTGGAGAGAAGCAAGCTTTACCCGACGTTGCCCACGTTGGCCCGGATCGCGACTGTATTCGACGTGGGTTTAGACCATTTTTTCTCGGACGAACGCAAGCGGCATGTGGTCGCGGTCGCGAGAAAGCGGGATCGGCAACGTTTTCCGGAACGCCCCGGAACGCCGGATGTTTCCTATTTCTTCGAAACCCTGGACTACGATGCGACCCCGCGAAAGCTGAATGCGTATTACGCGGAATTTCAGAAAATCGCAAAAGAGAAACTCAAGCCGCACGCGCACGCCGGAGCAGAACTCTTATACCTGACGTCCGGCAAGTTAGTCGTTTCAATTGGAGGCCAATCCTACGAGCTAGACGAGGGAGACTCGATCTACTTTGACTCGAGCGTGTCGCATACCTACTTTCGATCTGGGGAGAGCCCATGTGCCGCGCTCGTGGTCACCGTACGATGATTCGTTATCGATGCGGCATCAGGAGCGGCTTCGAATGCGGGAAAGTCCGCCGTCGACGGCAATCACCTGTCCGGTGACCCAACTCTGTTCCGAGTCCAACAGCCAATCGATGGCGGAAGCGATCTCGTGGGGAGCTCCAATGCGGCCCAGGGCGTGCATTCCGGCGGACGCCTTGGCCATCGCTTCGTTCTGCAGTAAGTTGGCGGTGAGGGGCGTGCGCGTCATTCCCGGGGCGACGCAGTTCACTCGGATTCCGCGCGCGGCGTAGGTAGCGGCCGCTGCGAGAGCGAGACCCTCGATTCCGGCCTTAGCGGCGGAAATAGCTTCGTGGTTCGCGAGCCCAATGCGCGCCGCGGCGGAGGAGAGTAACACAATCGATCCACCTTGCTGCGACATTACACTTGCCGAGGCACGAACCACGGCAAACGCCGACTTTAAATTCGTGTCGATAACATCGTCCCACTGCTCTTCCGAGAGTAAGTGAGCAGGTTTCAGCAAAAGCGAACCGACGCAATTCGCGACTCCGTGGATCGGGCGCAATTCGGCCGCCCGTTTCATGCATAATTCCACTTGCCCTAAATCACGTGCGTCGACAGAGCAGCTTTCCGCGCCCAGTTCCGCGGCAAGGCTTGCGAGCCGTACCTCGTCGCGGCCCGCCAGCAATAAATGCGCTCCTCGTTTCGCGAGCCGACGACAGAGAGCGGCACCGATACCGCCGTATGCTCCGAACACTACGTAAGATTGAGTCATGCCCGCTTTCGGAAAAATCTGGGGGAATCAGCGTCGCGCTGGGGAGGGGGAATCATGCGGCGGAGACCTCCGATTCGACGGTACCGTGACGATACGCTTCGGAACTTGTTGATGCGCGCTGCTCGCCCTGCAGCCTTGCCCTATCGACCGATGCGCGCCGGCAAGATGCGCTGCAGTAAGTGACATTCTCCCAGCTGGAGGCTAACCATCTTCGCCACAGGATGCAATCGCCACAAACCGAGCACGACTTATGAGGCACATTATTAGTTGTCGGCGGTGGAGAAACACGGTCCCGAACCATTGAGCACTCTCCTTTTGATGGTCAGTAAGTCGATGGCAAGAAGTTGTTGTCCATAAATAATCTTTTTCCTGTCGGTCGCTACTTATGATCTCCGGCCCATTCCTGACCAGCTTCGCTGCAGTTGCCATGGACTTCGGATAGCTTTTGCGCTTGGATCGTCAGATATCCGACGCCGGTGGTTGAGCCCTCGTTGTAGAGCCCATTCTGATTGGCGGCTGCATCGTTCTTGGCGATGATGCCCACAACTTTGATCGTGTGGCCGATCTTGCCTTTGAGAGACGAAACATCGCCAGAAATGATGCGGAACTGCTTGGCGCCGGGCGCGCCTCCAGTGATGACATAGGTGTGGTCAGTCTTGGAGAGGCATCCCACCACGGTCCGCAGGCCGGTCTCCTGCTGTACGGTTGCGGATCGATCTTGCTCCGAATCTTGGTTCATTGGTTCCTGAGCGACTGCGCAAGCGGCGCTTGCGAAGACGGCGATGCACAGCACACAAACGTATTTCATGATGCCTCCTGGGGTTGCGTTGCAGGAAATATTTCACCTGTATAAGTTTGATCCAGGGCGCACTAGGGTGGTGCGCACTTAGTTGCAACAAATGCTTAGCTTGTGAGTATGTGGATAAGTTGAAGAGATTTTTTGCGCTGGAGGAAAAATCATGCTTTCGCGGATGTAGAGATCTTTTGTCGTTACATAATTTGCAGTCATCGCCCGATTCTTTTGCGGATTGGCATTACAATCAATGAAGCCGTCCTCTGCGACTTACGATCGTGGCGCGGTGTCGAAAGGGCTGTTCCTCTGATCTTCGCCCTGTGCTGGTTCGAGCCCCGACCTTTTTCGCGCCCAGTTACCCAATGTCGATTCTATCTTTCCAAAATGTCAGCAAACATTACGACACGGACGGCCAGACCGTTGTCGCCTTAAATGACATCTCACTGGAAGTGGAGCGTGGCGAATTCGTCGCTCTGGTCGGCCGCAGCGGATGCGGTAAGTCGACTCTGCTGCATTTGGCGGGGGCTATGGATTTTCCCAGTGCGGGAGTGGTACTTCTTAGTGGAAACTCGACATCGTCTCTCGACGATGCCGGTCAAACGCGCCTGCGCCGGGAGAAAGTCGGATTCATTTTCCAGTCATTTCAGCTGCTGCACACGTTGACTGTCCAGGAAAATGTTGAACTGCCCTTACTTCTTGCAGGCCGGGCCAACCCACGCCAGGACGCGCTCGAACGATTGCACTGGGTGGAACTCGACGGCCTCGCTTCGCGTTATCCGCATCAACTGTCGGGAGGACAGATGCAGCGGGTTGCGATTGCGCGAGCGCTGGTGCATTCCCCTGCAATTCTTCTGGCCGATGAACCGACAGGTAATCTGGATACGAGCACCGGCGTCGTGATCCTCACTTTGCTGCAGCGCCTGACGCGGGAGCAAAAGACGGCCACCATCATGGCGACGCATAGTGTGGAAGCGAGTGCCGTCTGCGACACGCTGGTGCGGATGCGAGATGGCCGCATTGAAGAGGTCACGCGTCGCTGAGATGTCGCGCCTGAAGCTTTTCTACCGCTTGATGTTGCGTCCCTCGTTTCGCGAGCCAGTGCGGCTCACGGTGACGGTGCTCGCGGTCGCGTTTGGCGTGGCTGTCGTTCTGGCCATCGATCTGGCGGGGAATGCTGCAGCAGGATCGTTTCATTCGTCGATGGAGACTTTGGCAGGCGATAACGATTTGGAAGTCGTCGCTCCGGGCGGCGTTCCCGAGTCGGTCGTTGCGACGCTTGCAACCTATCCTTCCGCGTTGCGAGTCTCTCCTCGGATGGAAGATTTCGCGGTTCTGGAAGATTCTCAACAAACTTTGCCGCTGATTGGTGTCGACCTGATTGCGGAGGGAACCCGCTACGCTGCCGCTCAGTCGGATCATTCACCGCCCGATTCCGCAACGTCGGGGAAGCACGCGTTGCAGCGGTTGACGGATCCGCAGAGCATTTGGGTGAGCAGCAACCTCCATAAACCTGCGGGCGAGAAAGTTTCTCTGTTGGTCAACGATCGTGTTTATGAGTGCACGATTCGTGGTGTCTATCCAGATGAAAGCGGCAGCGAGAACGCGATTCTTATGGATATCGCGGGGGCGCAGCGAATTCTGAATCGCTTCGGGCGCGTCGACCGCATCCTGATCAAACTGCCGCCGGGCGACGCCATAGAAAAGTCAGCGGCGGAGTTGAAGAGCGTTCTGCCGGCGGGAGTGGAGATTCGTCCGCAGGGAACGGGCACGGACGAGAATCGTAAAATGCTCGCCGCTTTCCGCTGGAACTTGCGTTTATTGAGTTACATTGCGCTGGTGGTGGGAGCATTTCTGATCTACAACACGATTTCAGTCTCGGTTGTACGGCGCCGGGCGGAGATTGGGATCGTGCGAGCGCTCGGCGCCAGTCGGGTCGATGTGCTCATAGCCTTTCTCGGTGAAGCCGCTTGTTTCGGCGTCGCCGGGGCGTTTCTCGGCTTGCCGCTCGGTAGAGTCATGGCCTCGGGCGCGGTAAAGTTGATGGCCCTCACCGTCGAGTCGCTGTATGTCAGCAGCCGGCCAGGTTCGATCGCCTTGACTCCGTTTTCAATTTTGTGGGCGCTGCTGATCGGAGTCGGAGTATCTGTGATCTCGGCGCTTTCTCCGGCACGCGAGGCCATGAATGTTTCGCCGACGGACGCCATGGCACAGGGTCGGCGCGAATATATCGCGCGAACCAATATGTGGCGCGATCTTCTCATCGCCGCCGGATTGGCTTTCTTTGGAGTGCTCTCGGCAGGGATGCCCGCAGTCGCAGGCAAGCCGCTCTTTGGATACCTTGCGACGGTCCTGCTGATTGCGGCCTCGGGTTACTCCATGCCCGCCCTGGTGACATTTCTTTCGTGGGCAACTTCCGGCCTGCTCAAGAAACTGGTGGGAGTCGAGGCATTGCTGGCTGCGCGGAGTTTAACGGCTGCGCTGCGCCGGACATCTGTGTTGGTTGCCGCGCTGGCTACGGCCGTAGCCATGATGGTTTCGGTCGGAATCATGGTGGGGAGCTTTCGCCAGACAGTTGTCAGTTGGATGAACGATCAACTGCCGGCTGATCTTTATTTGCGGCCCGCGGGCGATCCCGCTGCCGATCGACATCCTACGATCTCGTTAGATCTTACGGAAAAAATAGCAGCGTTACCCGGGGTTTCGGCGGTCGATCGATTGCGCGCTTACGAAATCAGCTACCAGGGTAAGCCCGCGACGCTGGCTTCGGTCGATCTGCGGGTACTTCGGTCCTACCGTAGTTCTGACTTTTTTTCCGGCCGCCCCACGGAAGTCGTGCTCAGCCAACTGCGCGGGCAAAACAATGTGATCGTCAGCGAGCCATTCACCTATAAACACGCCGTGAAGGCGGGAGATACTTTGACGCTGGCGTTGGGTGAATCGCGCGCGTCATTCAAGATTGTGGACGTAGCCTACGACTACGCGAGTGAGCGCGGCTATATCCTCATGGACCGGGAGACGATGCTGCGTTATTTGCCCGATCCCACGCCGTCGAATCTGGCGGTATTTGTGACCCCAGGCGCCAACGTGGAGGATGTGCGGAGGAGGATTCAGGAAATTGCGGCGGGTCACCGCATCCTGATTTTTTCGGATCGCGATTTGCGCACGGAAGCGATTCGCATCTTCGATCGCACTTTTGCGATCACTTATGCGCTCGAAGCGGTGGCTGTGTTCGTTGCGGTCATGGGGATCGCGGGCGCGTTTGTCGCCCTGGTCATCGACCGGCGGCGCGAGTTGGGATTGATGCGATTTCTGGGTGCTTCCTCTGCGCAGATTCGCAAACTGATTCTCGTCGAAGCCGGACTTCTGGGCTTTCTCGCGAATCTGGCGGGCTTTGTCCTGGGATATTTTCTTTCGCTGATTCTGGTGTTCGTGATCAACAAACAATCCTTTGGATGGACGATCCGCTTTCATTGGCCAGTCACCGTAATTCTGGCGGCGCTCAGCGTGGTCTATGTGGCGACGATTCTTTCGGGCCTGTATCCCGCCGAGGTTGCTGTTCGCTTGAATCCGCTGGGGGTGATTCATGAGGAGTAGAGAATTCGTCCTCGCGATTCTGTTCATCTTTATCCCACTGGTTTCTGTGCAACGGGCATCTGCGCAGTATCAAACTGCATTGCCGGGTTACAACTATCAGTTTCCGCATGATCATTTTGACCATCCCGACTTTCAAACCGAGTGGTGGTACTACACCGGAAATCTCACGGGGTCGGATGGGCATCGCTATGGATTCGAACTGACGTTCTTCAGGCAGGCCGTCGATCGCGATGCCTCGAAACAGTCAACCTGGGATATCCACGATCTATACCTCGCTCATCTCGCCCTCAGCGATCTTGACGGAGGGCAGTTTTACCATGTCGAACGAACCAATCGATCGGGGCCGGGACTGGCGGGAGTGAGCGAGGCGGAAAAAAAAGTTTGGAACGGCAATTGGGAGGCGCGATGGCAAGGCGAAGATATCGCGCTGAAGGCCTACGACGAGCGCTTCGCGTTTTCGCTCTTGCTGCATCCCGATAAACCTCCTGTTATTCACGGAACGAACGGAGTGAGTCAAAAGGCAGCCGGCGCGGGTCATGCGTCGCATTACATTTCTTTGACTCGCCTGGAGACTGCGGGTCGCTTAGTTCTTGCAGGAAGAAGCATTCAGGTAATGGGCACCGCATGGATGGACCACGAATTCTTTACCCATCAGTTAGAAGCGCAGCAGGTTGGCTGGGATTGGCTCAGTTTGCAATTGAACGACGATACGGAACTGATGCTTTTTCACATACGCCGGAGCGATGGTTCAATCGATCCTTTTTCATCGGGAACGTATGTTGATCGCGACGGGCGTTCGACCCACTTGCTGGCATCGGAGTTTTCGCTGGCACCGACCGGCGAGACTTGGACCAGTCCGGCGACGGCGGCGAAGTATCCAGTGCGCTGGCGAATGGAGATTCCAAAGCTGAAGCTGGCGCTGGAAATCAGTACTCCTTTGGCATCGCAGGAACTTTCCGGCGCAAGCAGACTTGATCCTAGTTATTGGGAGGGGGCGATTACCATTGACGGCCATCGCGACGCTGGCGGGATCAAGGGAGTGGGATATCTGGAGATGACCGGCTACGACCGTCCGGTCGATATCGCGCCGTAGCGGCCATTAGTCGGATGCTTGATCCTGAGGATTTCCGTGCTCAGAGTCGGGGAACGGTGATCAGTCGGGCTTTTCATGAAGTGTCATCCTGAGCGAGGCGAGGGATCCTTACCTTACAGCGAAAATGCAGATCCCTCGCTACGCTCGGGATAACAAGCACGGGTGAATTGAGTGCGGATTGAGGATTCTTAAAGGCACTGCCCGACCGAGAGTAACTGGATTGTCGGTCTCTCACGTGGTTCTTATGCCATCGTTAGGTAAGATTAATGTCGGTAACGAACGCAATCGTCACAATGAATACGCGAAACCAAATTACGACGTTCGCGCTCTTCTGTGCGCTGTCGCTTGCGTTTTGGTGGCGAACGCTGGAGGAAACATTCCGGCTGGCCCTCGCGAACGATGCGTATACCCACATCTTTCTGATCCCGCCGCTTGGCGCCGCTCTGATTTATAACGAATTGAGGAAGACAGCGCCGCGTAGCGCGAGGGGCGGATCGCAGAGTTTTCTGCTCGGCGGAATCCTGCTTGCGGTCGCCCTGCTGCTCGATGGTTATGCGAGATGGGGCTTGCATGCTGCGTCCGCCAGTGTTTCCGGCGATGCCGCGAACAACCTCGCGAACGCCGGCCTGAATGAAGTGCGTCTGTCGCTTGCGGTGTTCGCTTTAATTTTGTGGTGGATCGGCGGCGTGGTTTTCTGTTTCAGCGCGAGAGTTTTTCGGCGGCTCATTTTTCCGCTATGTTTTCTTTTTCTGATGGTTCCCATGCCGCAATCTGCGTTGAACTCGATGGTTGAATTCCTGCAATATCAATCGGCACTCGCGGCACGCCTGATATTTCGCGCGGTTGGGGTTCCGGCCACGCAGGACGGCGTCATGGTTTATATACCGGGATTGAACATTGAAGTCGCGCGCGAGTGCAGCAGCATTCGATCCAGTTTGATCCTGATCGTCACCACGATGTTCCTGGCCCAGATTTTTCTTCGGACCTGGTGGAGAAAGACACTGCTGGTCGCTCTTGCGATTCCGCTCTCGGTCGCGAAAAATGGATTGCGCATCTTTACTATCGGTGAACTTGGAACCCGAGTCGATCCTGCGTATCTGACTGGAAAGCTCCATCACAATGGAGGGGTTGTCTTTCTCGCGATCTCGATGGTTTTCGTGCTCGCTATATTGGGGATCCTCCGTCTTTCTGAATCTCGGCTACCGAAACCTGCAACGATATTGGCGACCTAGCCGGGACCGCGGCGCCGAAGGAATGCAAGCCCTGAGATCGGGGGAAACGGCAGATTACGAGACTGGTTCGCTGGCATCCGCTCGCGGTGCTCGAATCGAGTAAGCTTGATTATCAAGGTACTGGAGAATTCGTGAACATATTTCATATAGTCGGAGCCCGTCCTAATTTCATGAAAGTTGCGCCCGTCCTCAGCGCTTTGCAGGGGCGGCAGGGTGTCACGCAGACTCTGATTCATACGGGGCAGCATTATGACGTCAATATGTCCGATGTATTTTTTCAGCAGCTCGGCATTCCGGCCCCCGACGTGAATCTCGCTGTGGGCTCAGGCTCCCATGCGCAGCAGACGGCGGAGATTATGCTCCGCTTAGAGCCAGTCGTTCTGGAGCGGCGACCGGAGATCGTTCTGGTTTACGGCGATGTCAACTCGACAGTTGCCACGGTGTTGGTCTGCGCCAAGTTGGGAGTTCGCGTCGGGCACGTCGAGGCGGGCTTACGCTCCTTTGACCGCTCCATGCCCGAAGAAGTCAATCGATTGGTGACGGATCAGCTCGCCGATTTATTGTTTACGCCCTCGGAAGATGGCGACAAGAATCTGGCGCACGAGGGAATTGCCCCCGAGAAGATTTTCCTGGTGGGCAACGTGATGATCGATTCGCTCGTCCGATTGCTTCCGGCGGCGCGAGAAACGAGCAGGCGGGAGTTGCCGGAGCGCTATGCTCTCGTCACTCTCCATCGTCCCGCAAATGTGGATGACAGCGCACGACTGAAAGGCATTTTAGAGTCGTTGCTGGAAGTGAACCGCGATCTGACCGTGGTGTTTCCGGCGCATCCGCGAACGCGCAAGCGCATTGTCGATTTTGGATTGAACGCCGGGCAGTTGCGCCTGCTCGATCCGTGCCCTTATGTTGATTTCTTGGGATTGCAATCTCGCGCGACCGTGGTCATCACGGATTCGGGCGGCATTCAAGAGGAAACAACCTATCTGGGAGTGCCTTGCCTCACCGTCCGCGAAAATACCGAGCGCCCGATCACGGTTTCAATGGGAACCAATGTTTTGGTCGGTCGCGATCCCGAAAAGTTGCGCTCGGAGCTAGCGCGCGTATTGGCGGGAAAAGCGAAGAAGGGAAGTATTCCTCCGTTGTGGGATGGTCGCACCGGCGAACGCATCGCCGACGTCCTCACAAAGCTCTCTTAGCCCCGGACCTCACAACCGTGATTTCGCGTTCTTTGATTGTGTCGGATGATGATCGTGTCCGATTACGGCCCGCGGATGAAATGCACGTGACAATGGTTGGAGGGGCACGCACTGCACCCACACGCACTTCATGCACAGGCACTTCATGCAATGTAAACTGGTATAGCTGCCGTTGGGCGGCGCGATGGAAGCTCAGTGTCGCGGTTGCAAAAGAATCTAATGAAATGCGGGTGAAGCAGGCGATGGGCCCGACCAGGGTCACAGCGGCGGTGCCGACTCCGTCCCACCCGCTCCAAATTTAATTCTTTGCCGTGAGCTTTGCGCGAAGCGTGGCTTACAAAGAGTCTGAAAAATGCAGAAAAAAACCCAACCTTATGCCTTTCAAGGTTGGGTTTGAATCTGAATCAGTTTGAGTACGGATTAGGATTGGGTGGGCTTCGCGGCTCGAGAGTTCAAGAACATCGCGCTAGCGCAGACTACTCCCGCTCCCAGAAGATAGACCGTAGTCGAGCCGCCCTCCGGAACCTGCTGTTGACGACAACCACGATCCCGCGGGTCGCAGCCCTTGCGTCCATCGGCGAACATAGCCGGCGTAAGGCAACAAACCAGGAACGCCGCGAGAAACCACTTTGCTTTACTATTGCTCATTTGTTACTCCCTTGAATCGGAAATTCTGTCGAACCACCTGGGACGGGGAGTATTGGGGGATTGCAACTTCCCGGAGATTCTATTAAACCTCTTCCATTAGAGAGTTAGACGAACTTACTGTCAAGATGATAGTTTTTGCGACAGATGCATTGAAATGCAACCCCCACGAAAGTGGTATTTTGACCGGCAATTCCGTGCTATTTCGGCTATCTCGCTGGGCCATTATCAAGTCGGGATTGTTGTGTTGGCTGCTATGCCTCGGCTTGACTGGCTGTCACAAGGCCCCGCATAGCGTTACTTTGAGCTGGAAAGCACCGCCCTCGGATGCTAAGACGACAATCGTCGGCTACAACATCTATCGCCGCACGGATTACTCGAACACATTCGTGAAACTTGCGTCCCGAGTTCCGGGTCCGCCCTATGAAGACCGTCTGGTATCAAATGGCAGAACTTATATCTACGCCGTGACCGCCCTCGACCAGGAAGGCCACGAAAGCCCTTTCTCGGCAGAGACCCGGGCCACGATCCCGTGACGCCAACGACAGACTGATGCTGGAAAAACGAGTTCTTTCATCGAAGAATTAGCCAACGGCGGAATGGTCGCGGGTGTTTTCTGGGGAACTACCATTTTCTGTGGCGTTAATCGCTGCAAAAAGCGCCGGAAGATTTTGCACCTGTTCCATCGATTTGCCGAAACGGGCGGATTCATAGGCTTGCGTAAAGTTGGAAACTTTCTTCTGCAGGGATTTTTCCTGAATGGCTGCGACAAAATCCAGCGGAGTTTGCGCAGGCAACTTGCGCCAGCCCATGCGTGCGAGGCGGGCGACCATCCGGTCATACCAAACGGCGGCGGCTTCGCGTGGCGAACGTTCGGGATGGGCGCGCAATTTATAAGCGCGGAGTGCTTTCACAAAGCGGCCGAAATTCAACAGCACGACGAGGAACATAGCCGACCCGATAAATCCACCCAGCCACTGCACAGGGAAATTCGTCATGTTCCTGCTGCTACGGCGGGCAGAGCGGAGCATGGCGCGATGTTGGCGAGCCATCCAAAGGCGCGCTTCGTCAAAGAAGCGTCGGCTGCCGGTGACCGCATCTTTGCTCAACGTACGCTGGTGGCCCACGTCGTAATTGATAATCCACTCGCGCCAGAAAGAGGAGGCCGCGTCCATGTAGAGCTGCATCCTCGACCAGTTGTTGCGCGAGGGAAGGCCTCCGGCCGGCGTGGGATCGAAGCTGATCCAACCCGATCCCGGGAAGTAGGCCTCGACCCAGGAATGTGCGTCACTGGCGCGGATTACGTAGAGGCCCGTAAGGTCGTTAAATTCGCCGCCGCGAAAGCCCGTAACGATGCGTGACGGAATATGCAGTGCACGCAGCATGACGGCCATGGAACTGGCGAAATACTCGCAGTGTCCGCGTTTTCGTTCGAAGAGGAAATTCGCGATCGGATCCCGAGGCTCGGTGCGGGAAAGTTCGAGGGTGTATCCGAAGTGCGTTGACAGGTAACGTTCGACGGCCACCGCTTTGTCGTAATTGCTGGACGCGGTAGCGGTGATCTCTTCGGCCAATCTGGGAATGCGCGGGTCGAGGGCGGGCAGCCTCAGATACGGGTCCATCGCCGGAGGCGACAAGTTGGAGGCGAGGCGTAACTGGTCGCTGTCTGGCTCGATCAGTCGAGACTCGGCTTCGTAGCGCGTTATGGGATGGTCGAGATCGAGATCGAAGAGGGCGCCTCCCGAATCGATACTGACCTGCCGAAAATTCCCCGCGAGACTTTGCGGTTTGTCGGCCAGGAAAAAAACGTTCGTACCGAGAGGTTCCATGAGGACGCGATAGTGAATGAGGCGTCCAGCGTTGGTTAACGGCATGCGGATTAAAGGCGCCAGGCGATACCAGCCGTCGCCCGATTGGGGCAACATCGATTGTCCGAAAGAATTCGACCAGACCCTCCCGTCAAAATTACTGAGGGCAATGCCGCGCCATTTCAAGTCGTAGGCACCTTGCAGATCCCCTTGAATTTCGATGTGCATGACGACGGCACTGGATTGCTGAATCTGGCCAATCCGGCCGAGTTGGACGCGGTCGGTGAATCCCGTGGAAACATCGCTGGATGGCGAGTAGGCGCTCAGGTAGCGCGAGGAAACGCGCGGCAGAAAGAAGAAAATCAGGAAGCTTCCCGCCAGAATCATCAGCATCAACGCAGGAGCGATGGCGAATAAAGAGTACGCCATGCGCTGGCCGGGAGAAGCGCTCTGCGGCGAATCCGGCCGAGGATCATCGGAGCGGGCATGAGTTTGCTCGGCGGCGACTGAGTGACGCATCTCCATTAATACAAAAGTGACGATGGCGACCAGCAGAAATACGGCGAAGGCGAACAGGAAGATGCTGTCTACCGTAAGCACGGCGGCAGCTAGCACCATTAAGAACGAGAGCACGGCCAGCATGTAATGATCGCGAGTCCGCTGTAATGAAAAAAGACGGACGACCATCGCGAACAGAACGAGGTGAACCGTCGCTCCCAGAAAACTGCGCGAAACGAAGAAGTAGTCGGCGAGGTAGACGAGGATATAGATCAGGGTGAGGAGGGTGGTCCAGCGCTCTGGAATGGCGAATTCGCGCTGGGTAAGAAGTTGGTATCCGCGCAAGGCGAGCGCACTGCCTACAAGGACGACGGCGATTATGTCCAAGCCTCCAGTGGAGGCGAGCGCCCCAAAACCTGTGAGAACGAGGAGGTAGAGCGCGATGTTGAAGTAGCGCTCGATGGAGCCGGCCATCGAGGTGGGATTCGGGTTGATGGCGGTAGTGTTCAGCACAAGCCTCTATTCTTGGCGAAAACGTCAGGAAAGGGAAGTGTCGGGAGTAACAGGGGCGCGGGTCAATTTGAGATAAACGTGGCACAAGAGGTATTGGCGCCGCACACGCAGGCCCAGGGGGAGCTTTGACCGGCGTCCCTACGAGGCACTGGTGGGGCAGGATTTTGCGCGGGTGATGAGCAAGTCGCGCTCGCGTGCGTTGGCGGTAAGGGCGGCGGCGCGTTCGAATTCCGCACGGGCTTCGTCGACGCGGCCGAGTTTCTTGAGCAGGTCGCCGCGGACGCTGGGCAATAAGTGGTAGTTTGCGAGCGCTCCCTCGGAAGATAGCGCGTCGACGATTTCGAGTCCGGCGGCGGGACCGAAGGCCATCGCCAGGGCGACGGCGCGGTTGAGTTCCACCACGGGGGATGGAGTGAGCCGAGCGAGTTGGGCGTAAAGAGCCGCGATTTGAGACCAGTCGGTTTCTTCGGCAGTCCGCGCGCGGGCGTGACAGGCGGCGATCGAGGCCTGCAGCGCGTAGGGGCCCGGTAAGCTGCCAGCGTTGACGCGGACACTTTCTGAACGGTGAAGGGCGGCGAGCCCGCGGCCGATCAACAAACGATCCCAGCGCGCCCGGTTCTGTTCGAGAAGCAGGATGGGCTCTCCCGTTGGGCCAGTACGAGCGGGTAAACGAGAGGCTTGAATTTCCATCAGCGCGACGAGGCCGTGGACTTCGGGTTCACGGAGCGCGAGTTCGGCGAGAATACGTCCGAAACGGAGGGCATCTTCGCAAAGCGCTGGACGCATCCAGTCGTCTCCGGAGGTGGCGGAATAGCCTTCATTGAAGATGAGATAGATGACTTCGAGCACGGATGACAGACGGTTGGCAAGTTCTGGCCCTCGCGGAATTTCGAAAGGCACGGGCTTTTCGGCGAGAGTCCGTTTGGCTCGAACAATGCGCTGCGCAATGGTGGGTTCGGAGACGAGAAACGCCCGGGCGATCTCGGCCGTGGTCACGCCTCCCAGCAAGCGGAGAGTGAGCGCGACTCGGGCCTCGGGCGAAAGCACGGGATGGCACGAGACAAAAATCAGGCGGAGCAGGTCGTCGCCGAAGTCGTGTTCATTATTGCGATCCAAGGCAGCATCGAGATCGGGTACGGCCATCTCTTTGGAGGCGAGTTCGCGGGCGAGCTCTTCGTGCTTGCGTTCGAGTCTCAGATTACGGCGGAAGTAATCGATGGCGCGATGTTTCGCGGCGGCCATAAGCCAGGCTCCCGGGTTGTCCGGGAGTCCCGACTTCGGCCACTGCTCAAGCGCGGCCACGAGAGCATCCTGCGCGAGATCTTCCGCGACGCCGATATCGCGGACGATGCGTGCGAGGCCGGCGATCAGCCGGGGAGACTCGATCCGCCAGACCGCGTCAATGGTGCGATGTGTATCGTTCGACACAGTTACCGATCACATCACGGTTTTATGCCCGAGTGCAAGCGGGAGACTGGGATGAGACC
>Ga0302281_10001705_pt1 | contig 15865 bp, 17 predicted proteins | sample III_Fen_E1_2_FD_198762 | JGI IMG/M metagenome (GOLD analysis project Ga0302281, IMG submission 198762) | Peat permafrost microbial communities from Stordalen Mire near Abisko, Sweden - III_Fen_E1_2 | ecosystem: Environmental > Terrestrial > Soil > Wetlands > Permafrost | place: Sweden: Abisko...
CCTGGCCATTGCCGTGCCAGTGATGGAAATCAACTCCCTGCGCTGGCTGACCAATGGAACCTTTTCGTTCACGGTCACCGGCCAGGCTCCCTCGGTGGTGATCCAGCAGTCCACCAATTTGCGGTTGTGGACGCCAGTGCAGACCGATTATTTCATTGGCGGAAAGCTCTCCTACACCAATGCTGGCAGCAATCCCCGCCAATTCTTTCGCACCATGACCCCTTAGTTTCTCCGCCGCATGATGCCAGCGGCGGCGAGCAGCGCGCCTCCAAGGATTCCCATGGCCATCATGGAAGGCTCAGGAACCCCTTGTACTGTGGTCACAAAATTAACGGGAATGGAAGCTGAATTGGTCATCAAATTCCAGGAACTGGTGCCCGAATTGTAAATCCAATAGGAACCATAGTCCGTGGCTGAAATCGTGGACTGGTTGTCCGCCAAAGGCAGGTCAATCACCGAACTGCCCAGATTGGTGAAAGTGATCGTAAAGACGAACCCGTTGGGGGATGCGGGCAGGACTTCATTCGCAAAACTGCCAAAATCCGAAGTCGTGTAAGCGATGGTATTGTTCCCGTTCGGAAGTTCAGTGCCATCGGTGTTGAAGTACCATCCACTGCTATAAAGCAACGTCTTAGGCGTGGGATTGCCGTAAGAACCAAAGGTCAGCGGGCCATCGGCCTCGTAAAAATTCAACTCCACGCCCAAATTTTTGTTGGCGGTGCCGGCCCCTGCTCCAAAATACACGAAAGAAAACCCGGTCATGTACAAATCAGGGGAAAAATAGTAGGTGTTCCCCAGAGGCTGATTGTTGGTTACCGCCAAGCTATAGCCATTAAGATCTGTGGTGCCGTCAATGATGGTCTCCGCCCCCGCGGTAAAACCAATCGTCAGCAACACGCTGCCGCAAATAATGTGTTTCATATGGTTCATGGCTCTCTGCTGTCAATACTCGGATCAAAATTTAACGCTGCTCAATCACGGAGGCGGAGGCTACGGATTCACTTCATCATTCCCAGTGACGGTCCCGCCGCCATCACCCGGATTTATAATCGTGCCCGGACCGGATCCGCCAGCCCCCCCAGAGCTGGTGCTTGGCCCTTGGGGCAATCCCGAGACCGATGAGGGGCGAACGCCTGCGACGGGCAGAAACACCGGGGTGGGAGCCAAACTACCCGCTGCCAACCCCTGAATTTTCAAGGTGTCGGCCGCTTGTGCCAACACGGTATTCAATGGCGGCAGAGGACTGCTGGCCAGCGCGGGATTGATCACACTTCCCAAATTGGGCATCGCCGCCAAAAGACCGGCCAGAATTTCCTTCTCCGCACCCGGGGCCATCTTGGCCACGGTTTCAGCCACCAGCCGGAAATCAGACGGCAATGCGCGAACCATAGCCTCCACAATCGCGCCCGCCTGGTCCGGAGCCGCCGCCGCCGCCGCCCGGGCAATCACCATCGCCGACTTGGGCATAAGCGCCGCCGCCGTGGCTGCCGCTGTGGCCGCCATGGCGGGGGAAGACTGGGCAATGCTCCCAACCACACTCGGAGCCGCCGCTGGATTCAACCCAACCGCAGCCCGCACCACGTCAATCGTGGTTTTAGCCTGATTCTTGGCGTCCGCTTGCTTGACCAATTCAGCCGCCGTGGTTGGCAGCTCGGCGGGAGCAACCGCCGATAATTGGCCGAAAAATGCACTTCCCTGGCTTTTGCTATCAGCACTGTGGACAGCAATGGGCAAAGCCACCGCAACGGCTAAAATCGCGCACCTCAATGATTTCATATATATCCTTTTTGGTCTGAACAGAAATTGTTAACAAACTCTAAGTTTGGACATTGTAAAAAAAATATACAGTATGTCAATGTAAAACTACGAGAAGAGTTTGCCTTGATTGCCGCCGACCACGACTTTCAAGCCAAGTTTCTGGTAGCTCAAGGGGGTGGCTACGCGACCTTGCGGCGTGCGGTTGAGGTAGCCCTCCATAATGAGATAAGGCTCATAGACTTCCTCAATGGTGTCGGGTTCCTCGCCCACCGCCACCGCCAGGGAGCTGACCCCCACGGGGCCACCGGCAAACTTCACAATGATCGTCTCCAAAATCCGCTTATCCATTTCATCCAGGCCGTTCTGATCGATTTCCAGCATGGCCAGCGCGCGATCGGCCACCTGGGCGGTGACCCGCCCGTCGTGGCGCACCTGCGCGTAATCACGCACCCGGCGGAGCAAGTTGTTGGCGATTCGCGGGGTTCCCCGGCTGCGCCGGGCGATTTCCATGGCCCCAGCGGGTTCCACCTCCACGCCCAGCAACCGGGCCGAGCGCGCCACAATTTTCTCCAAATCCTCGGCCGCATAATAATCCAGCCGTTCGCGCAGGCCAAAGCGCGTGAGTAGCGGCGCGGAAAGCAGGCCGCTGCGGGTGGTGGCCCCAATGAGGGTGAAGCGGGGCAGGTTCAGCCGCACGCTGCGCGCGTTCGGCCCCTGATCAATGATGATGTCGAGCTTGAAATCCTCCATCGCCGGATAGAGGTACTCCTCAATCGTCTTCTGCAGGCGGTGGATTTCGTCAATAAAAAGGACATCGCCCGCTTCCAAGTTCGTCAGCAAGCCCGCCAAATCGGCCGCCTTCTCGATGGTGGGTCCGCTGGTGGTCTTGAGGGAGGCACCCATGGACTGGGCGAGGATGTTGGCCAGGGTGGTCTTGCCCAGGCCGGGCGGACCGCTTAACAGAATGTGATCCAGCGACTCGCCGCGCTGCCGGGCGGCGGCCACAAAGATTTCCAACCGCTCCTTGATCTTGGGCTGGCCCGTGAAATCAGAGAAGAGCGACGGGCGCAGCGTCATTTCCAACGCGGCGTCGGGCTTGTTCAGGGTGGAAACCGGGCGTTCAGACATCGGCAAAAGCTTGCGGCAGCCGACGTGCAGCGGCAAGCATGGTGTTGAAAAATGTTCTGGGAAGCGCCCGCGCCCTCGCGTGCGGCGGTTGACGCCTCGTCAACCGCCCCCATGCGCGCCTCCGCGCGTGGATCCGCCTGCTCAAGCCATCGGCAAGCCTACAGGGACTTGACTTTTTTCACGATCGCTGCCGCGTCAATGCCGAAGGCAGCCATCAATTCGGCGGCATGACCGGAACGGGGCAGGCCATTCACGGCCAGCTTGTACACCTTAACGCCCTCACTGGAGAGTTCGCCCGCCACCGCGTCACCCAAGCCGCCTTCGGGATAGTGGTCTTCCACGGTGATGACGATGTTGCCGGTCTTTTGCGCGGCCGCGAGAATTTCCTTTTTGCCCAGCGGCTTGATGCTGTAGGCGTCCACCACGGAGATGTTGATGCCTTCGGCTTTCAACTGGTCGGCGGCCTTGAGGGCTTCAAACAGCGTCACGCCGGCAGCCACGACCGTGGCCTTGTCGCCGGTGCGGAGCACTTTTGCGCCGCCGATGGGGAACGGCTCGTCGTTGCCATAAATGACCGGGGTCTTCGGGCGCGAGGTGCGCAGGAAGCAAAGCCCCTTGTGCTGGGCCATCTGTTCCAGCAATTTCTCGGTGGCCACGGCCTCCGCCGGATAGAGCACCGTGCTGCCCACAATGGCGCGCATCAGCGCGAGGTCTTCCAAAGCCATCTGCGAGGGACCATCCTCGCCGATGCTGATCCCGACATGCGAGCCGACCAGCTTGATGTTCGCTTGTGAAATGCCCGCCACGCGAATCTGATCCGCAGCGCGGGTGAAGAAGGCGGCAAACGTCGAGGCGAACGGCACATGCCCGCGCGTGGCAAAACCCACCGCCACCGCCACGAGGTTCTGTTCGGCAATGAAACATTCGGTGAAGCGGCTGGCGAATTTCTTCGCGAACTTGTCGGCGAAAGTGGAATTCTTGGTGTCGCCGTCCATCGCGACCACGCGGACATCGGCCTCGCCCACGCGGACCAGCGCGTTGCCGTAGGCTTCCCGGGTGGCCACGAGGTCACCCAGCTTGTAGCTGATGGCCGGATACGCCGCCGGGGCCGCGAGATGGGGCGCGGGCAACTGGGTTGGAGCCGCGATGGGCGCGCCCAGACCCGACTTGGCGGAGGGCTGCAGTTCGGCGATGGCTCGCGCCGCTTCCTCCTGGTTCAAGGGCTTGCCATGCCAGTTATCCTTGTCTTGCAGGAAGGAAACCCCGGCCCCCTTGTACGTCTTGGCGATAATGGCCAGCGGCTTGTCGTCCAGGCCCACCCCGCCGAGCACTTCAATGATTTCCTCAATATCATGCCCGTCCACTTCCTCCACGCGCCAGCCAAACGCTTTGAAGCGCTCAGCATAGACATGGGTGTCATGGCCGAAGGCGGTCTCCTGGCTTTGCCCCAGGCGGTTGGCATCCACAATGGCAATCAGATTGTTCAGTTCATAAATGCCGGCCAGCGAGGCGGCTTCCCAAACCGAGCCTTCCGCGAGTTCGCCGTCGCCCAGGAGCACATAGGTGTTGTAATCGAGATTGTCCTGGCGGGCGGCGAGGGCCATGCCGGCACCCACCCCAAGGCCCTGACCGAGGGAACCGGTGGCCACATCGACGAACGACAAACGGGGCGTCGGATGGCCCTCCAAGTCGTTGCCAAACTGCCGCAACTTCACGAGTTCCGAAACCGGAATCAGGCCATTCTCGGCCCAGACCGCGTACAGGAGCGGAGCCGCATGCCCCTTGGAAAGAATAAAACGATCATTATTATAATAGTGCGGGTTCTTCGCCTCATACTTCATGTGCCCGAAGAACAACGCGGCGGCGATATCCGCCGCCGAACAGCATGAAGTGGGGTGCCCGCTGCCGGCCGCCGTGGTTGCCTCAATGGAATGGATGCGCAACTGGTTGGCGATCCCCTTCAACAGTTCAATGTCTGTTTCAATCATAAATAATTATTAAGCTGCAAGGTTAGCGGACCAACCGCGAAAGCCAAGACGGAAAATCTGCCGACCCCAAAAAATGGGGACTTTTTTGGCGTTAAACCGGCCTGAGTTGGCTTGATATGTGCTAACCCAGTTATTCCAGTGAAACCGGAAAAAACGTGGCAAACCAAGGTGGCGCAGGCTTCCAAGCCGGCCGTATACAGGTTTCCAAACCTGCGTGCCGTGGCTTTTCCACAACGGATTCGAACGTGTTTGCACGTTTCTTTTCATCGGGTTATTCGCGTCGCCCGCCCAACCACCATGAAATATCCGGGCGGGCGCGGAGACCGGGGATTTTCCCGTCATTCTTACCTCTTGCCTGTTGGCGGCAGGTCGGTTTAAATCAGCGGCGCGCGCGATGCATAAACCCACAAATTATCCCAAACATTACTGCGGCGTATTCGGTGTTTTTGGCCACCCGAATGCCGCCGAGCTCACCTACTACGGACTTTACGCCCTCCAGCATCGCGGACAGGAGAGCGCCGGCATTGTCACCTGCCACGACAGCAAATTTTTCAAGCATCACGGCATGGGGCTGGTGCCGCAGATCTTCAACGACCCCAAGGTGTTACACGAACTGGTCGGCGACATGGCCATCGGCCATACCCGCTATTCCACCACCGGCTCCTCCCAGTTGCGCAACGCCCAGCCCCTGACCGTGGACTGCATGCGCGGCCAGATCGCCGTGGCCCACAACGGCAACCTCACCAACGCCGCCAAGTTGCGGGATGAGCTCGAAAGCCAGGGCCTGGTGTTTCAAACCTCGGTGGATAGCGAAATCATCATCATGATGCTCGCGCAACCGGAAATGGGCGGACTGCCCAATTCCGTGGTCCGCACGCTCCGCCGCATCGAAGGCGCCTACTCGCTCGTCATCATGACCGAAAAGGAATTGATCGGCGCGCGCGATCCGCATGGGTTCCGCCCGCTTTCCATCGGCCGCACCGACAACGGCGGCTGGGTGTTGTCGAGCGAAACCACCGCCCTGGACCTCATCCACGCCCAGTTCGTGCGCGATGTGGAGCCCGGCGAAGTCGTGATCATCAACCAGGACGGGCTGACCAGCATTCCCGCCTTCCCCGAGCATCAAAAGCGCGCGTTCTGTATTTTTGAATACGTCTATTTTGCCCGGCCCGACAGCGTGATCAACGGCCGCAGCGTCTATGACGTGCGCAAAGAGATGGGCCGCCAGCTCGCGCGCGAGCACGGCGTCCAGGCCGACCTAATCATTCCCGTGCCCGACAGCGGCGTCTGCGCCGCCATGGGCTACGCCGAGGAATCCCACATCCCCTACGAAATGGCCTTCATCCGCAACCATTACGTCGGCCGCAGCTTCCTCCAACCCACGCAGCTCATCCGCGATTTCAACGTCCGCGTCAAACTCAACCTCATTGAATCCCTCGTGAAAGACAAACGCGTGGTGATCGTGGACGACTCCATTGTGCGCGGCACCACCTGCCGCTCGCGCGTCAAAACCCTGAAAGAAGCGGGTGCCCGGGAGGTGCATGTGGCCGTGAGTTGTCCCCCGCACATGCACCCGTGCGTCTATGGCATTGATTTTCCCGACCGCAGCAAACTGATGGCGGCCAACAATTCCGTGGATGAAATCCGCCGCTACCTCAACGCCGATTCGCTGCATTATCTTTCCCAGGCCGGCATGGTGGCCGCCACCGGCCAGCCCGCCTCCGCCTTCTGCATGGCCTGCTACGATGGCAAATACCCGGTGCCCTACGATCCCCTGCTGGACAAGCACATCATTGAGCGCCGCCGCAAACTGACCATGACACTCGGCGAGGCCGCCAAACGCGAAGACGCGCAAATCCGGCTGCTGAAATAGCGCCCGGCGGCATTGGCTCGAAAGCCGCAGTGGGCAATGAAAACGAACGGACCCTGCCGCGCGCCCAGCGCGGTGGGGCGCGTCACTCCGTGCGCGCCGCGCCTGCAACCAAGGGGTGGAAACTTTACCCGCCGCCGCATTCCCAATCCATTGCCGATCAAGGTGTTTCCCAATCTTTCCCAACTTCGGTATTCGGGCTTAACCCGAACTCCGAAATCGAAAGGGGTGGCACGGGCCACTGACCCGACGAAACGGCCACCGTTAACGCCACGCAAAGGTTGTACGATTTCATTCGCGGATTCCATCACCCATTCCGCTTCTGTTTTCGTGTGTTTTGTGTATTTCGTGGTAATAACCTTCGGGGTTCAGGCTTAACGCTTCGCGCCCTTTCCGCGAAGTTTCGATTCACTTCAGCGAGTGCAGCCCAAACATGTTTCCCTCCGTGTCCACCACCAAGGCGATGAATCCGTAATCGCCAATGGAAAACTTCGGCTTGAATATTTCCCCGCCATGGTTGCGGGCGCGGTCCGCTTCGATGGCACAGTCGTCACAGGAGAAATACACAATCGTGCCGCCGCCGCCGGAAGCTTTCCCTTCCAACTTCACCAACGCCCCGGGACAGCCATGTCCCTCCGGAGTGCCCGGAAATGCCAGCATCTGAATAATGGGACTGGGCAGCGGCTTCAGTTCAACTTGGAAGGTGGCTTCGTAAAAAGCCCGGGCGCGATTCAGGTCTTGAACATAGAGTTCAAACCAGCCAACTGGATTGCGAGTGTTATTCATGTTGTCTCCTTGGGGTTGAATTTACCCCCATACCATGCCCGATCCCTCAGGCCAGTAAACAAAAAAATGAGGCCAGCCAGGGAATTAACCCGACTTTCGACACTGGGTGTTTTTTGAGGCTGGCCCTCAAAAATGCTCGATTTTTGAGGGTTGCCACCCCAAAGGTCTTCACTACACAGCCCCCCTGGGAAGCTCCATTTTTTCCGGGCTTATCAGCTTGGGGAGCGGCTGTTCTGGCAGGTTTTTGTCAAGTCTCTTATCCGTATCCATGCAGCTAAAGAATAATTTAACCACAGATGGACACGGTCTGTAAACCCGATTCAGATACGAAGAAAATAGCATAAACCCCTGTATTCACAATGAAAATTCGCCATTACTCGCCACTATTTTTCACTACTTTTGAGCCCTTGCGCTGGCAAAATCACTGACAGTGGTTGCGTTTATAATCGCCGCCCGTCGCGGCGGCTGAGAGCGACAGAAGCACAGTCTGACTATTCAACCTCCGCGACGGGCGGAAATCAAAACTGACACCCTAAAAGCCGCCTTTCCCTCGGTCTTCTATTCCCCAGTTCTCCTAATCTGTTTCAACAACAGGCTTTGCTGGTCTAAAAAAGTCGTCGTTTGGGTCTTCGATGTTCAAAATATATTCACCGACTTCCGCAGGGACATATTTTTCGTATCGCTTGAAAAGCTCTCGTTTTTTGATTTCGACCTGTTCTTGAAGTTCGAGGCAGAGGCTTATGATGTCTGGCAACCGGGCAGGATTTGCCTGAAGTTGACTACAGACCAAACTCTTGTCCGTTGGGCGTCGCACTAGTCGAACCTGATTAGCTTGTCCGGCATCGAGCCATTCAAACCCCTTGGCATCCGAATGCGCCAAGATTTTATCCCGGTGTTTCAACAATTCTCGGTGCAACTCCTGATATTCAAGGGGAATCAGTTCTTCACCAAGGCACCCCACACCGTGAGACTTTTCAAATGGCTTCACGTAAAGGACGTAAACCGCAGTCATTAAGGGGTAAAGCATCGCATCGTCTGCTGAGATATTTTCTTTGAGAACGTATTCAGCCGCCGCCCGCGCGTGCTCGAAGGACTGCCCGGCATAAAACATTTTCCAAAGCAGTTTCGCATCTTCAAATTCTTCCGGGCGCATTTTGTTTGAAAATTTTAAGGTTTCGATGTGGCGGCATCTTGTGCGCTTTTAATGCAATATTTAATGGTTTCTTCCGCTGATGCACTTGGAGGTTGCGGCGCACCAACAATTGGATTGCCGTCGCTGTCGAAGCCACGTAGGGGTTTCCATTCCTTGCCTGCTTTGACGTTTTCGAGTTGCTCCCGCCAAAATGCTGCCTCTTTTTCGGGATTTTGCTTCGGTGATGCGGGTGTATTCGCGCTGGTGGACGCAGTTGGTGCAGTTTTTTTCAACAAGTCAATTTCGCGATGGCGTTCTATTGGGGTCGAGGCGGTTTCACCATTCACAAGTTGATAGATACAAGGAATCAAAAACGGAGCTTTGGACACTTCTCCCCGCATTTTCCAGATCGCTCCGGTTTCAATGTCATTCACATAGGTTTCAGGATAACTACCGCCGGCAACGCAGGTCATTGAAAAACGATCCTTCGGCAAAAATGAAGAGAGGGGAGACAAGGCTGTGCTGCTGCTCGAAAGCTGATAAACACAAGAAATCAAATACGGCCCTTGGGACACTTGGCCTCGCATCATCCAGACTCGCCCGTTTTGTTTATCAAGGATGAAAGTTTCAGCATATTGTGAACCGGGGGCACTTTTAATCACAAACCGATCTTCCGTGGTTTCGGATTGAGTCCCTTCGTCCAATGGCGACAGAGCGGTTCCGCCATTCACCATTTGATAGACACATGCAATCAAATACGGCGCATCAGAAACCTGTCCCCGCAACATCCAGAGACGGCCGGTCTGTTTATCCAGCATGTAAGTTTCCACATATTGCCCGGATGGGGTGTTCAGTATTTTGTATCGGCCTGGCGATGTTGCGTCATCGCAATTTGCATTTTGTGAACTGGCAAAAAACACGGTTGCCACGACTGCCAACAAAAAAACCGGCCATAATATTTGGTTTTTCATTAGTCCCCCTTGTATGGGTTGTGGGTCTATTTTGATACGGGCGTCAGAAAATGCTTGTCATTGTCACTCTCCAAAATTAGGTGACAATAGCTCTGCCTGCTCAACTCGCCCTGAATTTCTTTCGAGAGGTTTGGCATCGTGTAAACATCATACTTTACGGGCTTCCGCTCCTGAACGAGCTTGAGAAAACGCGCCTGCCAATCAGGCATGTGAATGCTGACTTCTTCAAAGTCGCCCGGCGGAACTGATTTGACGAGTATGGTATTCATTTTGCATTGAGTAGGCCGCAACTGGCGAATTTCCGCAAGAATTATCGCCGGAAAAAGAGACGTTTGGCCGCGAGTTAAAACGAGCAGCGGGGCGGCGGTCGAGCCTCCAGCTCGCGCCCCGCTGCGGTCGCATGGCTGCGACTCCCTCCCTTGCCTTTCCGTAACCCGTCCAGAGCGGCAGCTTTGGCGCGACTCCAACCGGCGAACGGTTGGGCAGGGTGTCAGGGCGGCACGCCCTGCGGGAGCGAGTCCAGAGGCTTGCCTTTGGTGGGGGTTTTTAGGGGGTGAAACCCCATGAAACGGGGAATCCAACGGGGGCAGTCAGCCCCCCTTGGCGCGGATGTTGCCCTTGCAACATATAACCGCGCCCCTTACACCTTTTGCCTGCGGCATTCTTTTGAGGGGAGGTGGCACACCGGCAAACCCGCTTGTTCGGTTTTTGCCTTGGCGTGCGACTGGAAAGGCAGCATGGCAACTGGTCACTATCGGCTCGAAACCAAGATCATCGGACGCCGCGTTAAAGGCGTGGACAAGTCCGGCGAGTTGAGCGTCGGCCTTGCCGCCTATTTCGACTTGGTAGGACACGGCTGGTGGCGGGGTTTCCAAGGTTTGAATTTACCGGCCACGTCTTCGCGCCGCGCCACGCGCAATTCGGCGATGACGCTACGATTCTGTGCCGTGAGCCAGTCCTGAAGCTCGTCGAGAGTTTCGACGGACGAGAGAACGGCGGATGGAATTTCAACGGTTTCCGTTTTCATAGTGGAAGTTTATCACGGTTTGCCGGGAATGGTAAGTGTTTTTCGCTTCATGTTTTTTTGACGGCGACGGTGTGGCCATCGGCATCGGCAGCCGAGCGGGGGGTAACGAGCAAGGGCGAACCGGGCCAGCACGCTCCCCGTTGGCCGTCTGCCAAGACCGCGCATCCAACCGGCGCACGGTTGGGCAGGGTGCAAGGGCGGCACGCCCTCGTGCTGCGGGTTCCAAGGGTGGCAACCATTGGGCAGGGTATTTTAAGGGCGGCACGCCCTTGAAACGGGGGATTCCAAGGGGGCGGTAGTCCCCTCTGGCGAGGTGACGTTGCGCAGCAATGTATAACCTCGCCATTCCCCCTTTTTTTCCGCCGGGCATTTTTTCCGGGGCTGTCCCTCCGGCCTCGCCACGTCCCCCAAGACAAGCTGCGGCTTCCTGTGCTATAATGCCCGAAATCGTGTTCGGTTTAGGGGGCGGATGGCGACTGGTAGGGCATGGCATTTTTCAGGCTAGAGGCGAAAATTTTCAGTCGCGCGAAATGTGGCCGCTCGGTCATCGCGGCGGCTGCCTATCGTGCGGGCACGAAACTCCGCGACGAAATTCGGGAGAAAACTTTCGACTACGCCCGGCGTGCAAGGGGCGTCATTGAATCGGCGATTTTCGCCCCGGAAAATGCGCCCGCCTGGGCGCACGATTCCGGCCAGCTTTGGAACACCGTCGAGCGGAGCGAAAAACGGGTGGACGCACAACTCGCGCGCGAGTTTGTTCTGGCCGTCCCGCCGGAGCTGTCCCCCGACGAACAATTTCAGACGGCGGTGGGCTGGGCGAAAAAGGAGCTGGTCACGTCCGGCATGGTCGCCGAAATCTCCCTCCATCATCCCGCGAGCGGCACGAACCCGCACGTTCACATTCTCTGCACGATGCGGAAAATCGAGGGCGAAAATTTCTCCGCCAAAAAGCCGCGGGAGTGGAATGAAAAAAGTCTCTTGTGTCATCAACGCGAGTCATGGGCGGAAGCGGTCAATGAGGCTTTGGAAAAAGCCGGTCGCCCGGAGCGGGTGGATCACCGCACGCTCAAGGCGCAGGGAATTGACCGCGAGCCGCAGCCGAAAATCGGCGTGGCGGCGACGGCCATGCAGCGCAAAGGCGTCGAGCCAGACCCGGAGCGTTTCAAGGTCGTCCGTCAGGTTAAAATTTCAAACGAAGCCCTGCCGTTCTTCAAGGCGATTCGGCAGGGGGGCGAAGTGCATCAGGTGCAACAGCGCGGCGTCGGCTCGCGCTGGTGGCAGCATCCGGTGCTGTTCATGGAGCAAGTCCGCGAGCGGGCGCTACGCGCCGCGCAGGACGCTTGGCACAAGCTGCTCGGCTCCCGCGCACGGCACCATGAAAACCGCCAAAAAGATGAACCGGGAATGGAACGCTAAAAAAAAGGAAAATTTATGACTGACCCACTGGCACAATTTCGGAAACGGACGGCGGATTTTCCGCCGTCAGACCCCGGCGACGGCTATGTTGCGTTCGCGGCGAAAGACCGCGTGGAGCGTTTGAAGATCAAACGCGCCAACAAGCCGACACACGCGCCGGGCTACGGCTACTTGCTTGACATCATTTATGATGGCAACTCCGGCACAAATTTCGTGCTGGTTTATACAATCCTTGGCGTGAAAGTGTCGGGACGCAATTTGCAGCCGGTCATCATGGCGTTGCTGGCGGGGACGGCGGATTTCATTCAGGAATACGACCGTAACCAGTGGCCGAAACTGCCGGATGCTCAAGCCGCACTCATCGAGTCCATCGAGGTCGTCGTCCAAGACGCCGCGCAACCGGCGGCACAAACTGGAATGTCGAGCCTGTAAAGGCGTCAAATTTGTTCACTGAATGGGGCGGCGCAAGCCGCCCGCTACCCCCGTAGCCAGTGAAAAATTTTCTTCTCCCTGCCAAGCTAATGCGGTTTTTGCCCGCCTTGCAACCGCGCCTTAAAAAGAGCGCCGTAGGTTGCAAGGCGTGGCGCGAGTTACCCACCCCGCCGCCTCGCCTACGCTTTGGGAGCGCGTCGGCGTCGGCATGGATAACTCGCCCGTAATCCCTTTTTTAGTATAAGAAAGGAGAACGGGTTAAGCCTTTGATTTTTCAGAACCCGCACGGACACTTTCTGTCCGAGTTCGGCCAGTTTCGTGTTTTCGACGGCCAAAAACCCGTTGTAAATCTGGTCAAACTGTGACACGGTGCGAGTCGTTCACGACCAAAATCAGGAGGTAAAAATGGCCGAAAACACACAAGGGAATTTAGTCACCACGAAACGAGGTCTGCCGGTCTATCGTGTCAATCCAAGCATCCCGCCTGCAAATGGACTGGCGACGCGCCAGCGGCGTTTTGAAGTGCCGGGCGGCAAAGCCGCCGTCATCGTGGACAACACCAGCGGCGAGATCAAAGGCATCGGCGGCGTGGGGTTCTGGTGGCAAGAGGAAGTGGACGCCAGCCGGTTTGTGAAATTGTTTCTGGATGGAATCAAGCAAGCCTGCGCCCTGTCCAAAGCGGGGATGCAGATTTTTGAACTGGTCTATCACCAGATACGCGAAAATCACGGCCATGACAAAATTGAATTAAGCCAATACCTCGCGCATGACCGGGGATTAAAGGAACGGACTTTCCGGCGTGGCTTGCGGGAACTGCTGGAAAAAGAATTTCTCTATCGCAGCACCAGCGACGGCGTTTTCTTCATCAACATCCGTTTCATGTTCAACGGGGATCGGCTCGCCTTCGTGCGGACTTACCACTTGAAGGGACACCAGACGGAATTGCCGCTGCTGCCTTAACGTTGGAATCGTTTTTGGAATCGAGCCGGACGCCAGCCGCGTCCGGCTTCTATCTTTTGAATCGCGCCCGTCCGTTGCAGCCGATTCACGGCCTTTTCCAACAGTTTGCGGTCAAAATCCGGCTGCATCTTCTTCGCCTTCTCGAAAATGTCCACCGATGTAAATTGGACGCCAAGCTCGGCCAATACCTGATTCATAAACCGGCCTACGCCGTCGTTTGACTCCGGGGGCTGCTGCTTTGTCCCGCCTCTGGCCTCGGCGGGCAGCATGGCTACAATCGCTTGAATCGCCAGCCGCACGGTCGCAAGCGTGGCGATTAGTTCCGCCTCCTGCTGCTGCAACTCCGCCAGATTCTCCGTGGGAATTTCGACCATGCAAATTCTTCGTAGCATGTCTGAAAAATTCGTTCAACGGGTTTTTGCCTGTTCGCTTTTTTGAGCCGGTCACGACTGACAAGGCATGAAAGAAGAACAAGCCCGGTTCCTGTCGCTGCTCGGTCAACTGCCCGCCCGCCTAACGGCGGAGCAAGCGGGCTGGGTGCTGAACTGCCAGCCGCATGACATCCCCGCGCTGATTTCTGCGCGGCTGCTCAAGCCGCTCGGCAATCCCGCCCAAAACTCCACCAAGTATTTCGCCACGGCGGACGTTCTCGAAACCGCCAAAGACCGTGCTTGGCTCGTCAAAGCCACCAACACCATTAGCCAGCATTGGCAGCACCAAAACGCCCGAAAGAAAAACCATTCTGCGGACTTGCCGCAGAATGGTCATGCTTCGCTGGTAGTTGCTTCCCGTTAATTCGCCTTCGCCGTTTGCAGGCCAGCCGCCGCTTTCGCTTCGTATTCTTCCAATGACGGCACAATGATTTGGGCGTGTTTTGCATAGGCGCGATGGATGGCCTTGCTGTTATGCCCAAGCGCAGCCTGGGCAAACCGTTCGGGCATCCCGACAACCTTTGCCCGTTCCGCCCAAGCGTAGCGGTAGCTGTGCAAGGTCACGCCCGACACGCCCGCCCGTTTGCAGCGGCGGCGAAACCGGCTTGCCCGGTCGTTGGCCGTGAACGTCGAGAGCTTTGGGAACAATACGCCAGTGGTCGGCAAATGGCCTAAAACCGTTTCCAGTGCCTTGCTAATGGTGAACTGCGCCCGCGAGCCGGTTTTTGCGCGGAAGTAAGTAATCGTCCGGCTCTGCCAGTCAACGTCCTCGGCGGTCATGGCAGCGGCGTCGCCTTGTGCCGCGCCCGTTTCCCAAAGCAATTCCAAAAACAGTTTCCACTCGGCTTTCTTTTCAATGGCAAGGATGCTCTGCTGTTCGTCCGGCGTGATGCCGCGCCGCTCTTTGGCCTCGTATTTCGGCCAAAGGTAGGGCGCAACCACCGGCAAGGCAATCCAGCCCAAGCTCAAGGCGAAGTTATGCAGCCGTTTCAAAAAATAGACGATGGACACTTTGCCGTCCTTGAACACGGCAAAAAAATCATCGGCGGTCGTTTCCAATAATTTCTTTTGACGCAAGGCGTCAAAGCAGGATGACTTGAACACGGACGCGTAACGCTCGCGGCTGCTATCCTTGCCGCGCGCCTGCAACTGATCCATGACGGTTTGCCAAGTACGTTCCACAAAGGCGGGGTCGCTGGCCGTGAGGTAGGCGCGGGCAAGATGCAAGTTTAGCACCGGCTGGCGTTGCGCCTCGTTGCGGGCGTTTAGCAGGCTCTTGGCCTCGGTTTCGTCTCTGGTTCGCAGACTGGTTTGCTTGCCGGTGGCGGTGTCCTCGGTGTAGAATACGCCCGCGCGCCGGAACATGTTGAATCTCGTTTTCATAATGTGATTTATCTGAACGAGAAAACAGTCTGTAACCGACTGCGTTTTTGAACGCGAGTGGTGGCAAAGTTTCAGCAAGGCTTGAACAGTAGTGGCGAATTGTTTTTCAACTCGCCGCGTTACTGACAATTCCGCTGACAGTGGCCGTCCATCCGACAAGAAAACCCTTTAGAATAAAGGCTTTTAACAACTTGAACACAGATGGGCACGGATGAACACGGATGAACACGGATGAAGCAAGGTCAGAAGGGCGCTCCGGCTTGGTTTTCCGCCGGTCACTCAACGGTGCGCTTTCTGGACGGTTGGAAAATCACGTTTATATCCGTGTTCATCTGTGTCCATCCGTGGTTTTAAATCTGTTTTACTGAATCGTTCCGGCTTATACTGGCGGCGGCTGACGCAGGCACGCTGCGACGCCAAAAACGGACCAGCAACAAAATCAATGAGCCAAGGCTGGCCAAAGCCACCGTGATGACCACAGCCTTGCAGCGCAAGGAATACGGCACGGTGGTGACGAAAATGTTGTCAAACCGGGCGTTGCCAGAACTCCAGTGGAAGCCCTTCCAATCGGTGTTGATGTGGA
>Ga0302281_10001711_pt1 | contig 15838 bp, 21 predicted proteins | sample III_Fen_E1_2_FD_198762 | JGI IMG/M metagenome (GOLD analysis project Ga0302281, IMG submission 198762) | Peat permafrost microbial communities from Stordalen Mire near Abisko, Sweden - III_Fen_E1_2 | ecosystem: Environmental > Terrestrial > Soil > Wetlands > Permafrost | place: Sweden: Abisko...
TGCCTTTTTTGCCTTTTTTGCCTTTTTTGCCTTTTTTGCCTTTTTTGCCTTTTTTGCCTTTTTTGCCTTTTTTGCCTTTTTTGCCTTTTTTGCCTTTTTTGCCTTTTTTGCCTTTTTTGCCTTTTTTCATGTTTGTGACGACAGGTTGTTAAATTTCAATTGTATTTTGCAGGGGCTCCGATCTCCGATGTTGTCAAAGGATTGCTGGCGATGCATCGGTATGCATTGTGAATGGCCTGAAGTGTGGGCTTTGAGTCAAGTTTGCCGCGCGAGTTACGCTGCATGTTTGGGGCCAGTTTTTCTTCGAGCCAGATTTTGGCTTTGGACTAGTCTTTTCTCAAGATTTCCTCACACAGCATGGAGATTCGGTGTGCAACTAGAAATTACGAATGCCATCAAAATCGCTCGTATTTGTGTGATAAATGAAAGGCAAAAGCGGAATGAATCTATTGGTTGTTGTAAAGATTGTGGCGAAGATTATTGCCGATTTTGGCAAATGATCACATTGGAAAAATAAACATCGCAAAGGGTTTTGTGGGAGGAGATGGCAGGACATGGAAAGTTTTGCGCAGTCCTATGGATGGTGCTACTGACGTTAATTGCCGTGGCACTCCTTCTTTTTGCCTGCATCCATTGGCGCAATGGATGGTGTCTATTTGTGGCGATTCCTTGTGTGTTGGCATTTTTCTTACCTGAGATGTGCAGCAATTACAAGCCAGTGAGCGATGTGGACCTCTCACAGATTGCTTACAGCCCAGAGACATTTCAAACGTGTCGCGAACTGGGTTGGACTGCAGCAGTGGCTTTTGTGTTGGTTGCTTATGGCATTCCAGTGCTTGTGTGGTATAACTCTGCCGCCTTTCCAGTGCTCCCAGCAGTGTTGGTGCAAGTCTCACTTACACTCCTTGTTTGGGCTCATTTGCTGTTGCTCAGAGTATTTGGCCCGCTGAAGAGTCAACCGTGAAATAATTAAAACCCCCAAAGATGGAAGAGGGTAAGCGTGAGCGTGAGGATGAACAAATCTGACTCCTCTTCGCGCCAAGGTTACCAAACAGATCCATGAAGCTGAGGAAGCACGCAAATCTCCATTTGTGCTTTCTGATCTCCCATTGGCTCATCTTGATGCCGTGATCACAAACATCTCGCTTCGTGTTGCCAAAGAGATGTTCGACGCTGAAGCAACAGTGGAGACGTTCTTCTTTGAAGCGAATGGTTCACCGTGCCTGGATGGTTATGCATATGCAGAAGATGATGAGGATTACCAGCCGGGTGTCACGCCATTTTCCAGAGCGTTGCGCGATTGGTACTTGGCTGCCGATGAGCGCATCCACGATGGCGATTACACTAAGAACCATTGATGTTGGCAGAGGTGCGCAAACGCTTGGCAGACCCTCACGCTTCACTAGATGGCGTGTGTGGGCTATTGAACCGTGCCGCCAGCGCAGTACCAGCAAAACGCGTCAAAGTCAAAATGGCGGGTCGGCATGTACGCTGGAATCGTGGTGATGACTATGAGTGCATGGTTCAGGGCAGAGAATTTGCCAATGCCACCGAGCTGGATGCAGCCTGGGCATCACGCACCATTGCTCTGACTGACATGTATTTGATGCGGCATCGAGAGGCCGAAGCGCTAGGCAAGCGCTCTCAGCTCAATCCTCAGTGGGAGGCGCTTTATTATCTGCGTGAAGAACGCCATTTTGTGCGAGTCCAAAAGTGTCATTTGCGCTACGTCTATGATCGAGAGGGCAGAACCAACAAGAACTTGGCATGGACCATGCTCAATGAGAGATCACCTTACTGGGTCGACCGACATGCCTTTTCAGTGTTAAAGATAAAGTGAGAAAACTCTGTCTTTAAACGCGCTTTGTCATTTGTATTTCCACTCGCCATGCCTCGTCACCAATGGCCATCATGGCTGCAGTGAACTTGCCATGATACTCTGCATTGAGCCAATCCACGCACCATGACACCACTTGCTCGAGGTAGATTGTTCAAGGCAATCTTGGAAGACGATCCCTACCGGTTCATCGAGACACAGCGAACAAACGCTTATTATTACTTTCAATCCATGCACATCAATGCAACAAAAATCGGCAATGAGCCAACAGCAGACGCATCAACGCGATTGGTTCGTAATCTCTATGAGTTGGTGGAGTATTTGTTCAACACGGGTTGGCAATATGATTACGTGGTGGTGGGGAAGCAGCAGCAGGAGCATGTTTGGATTCATGCAGAAGCCAGCAATCGCGTGTGTGGGTTACTGCAGTGAAACGTGTGCGCGTGATCATTGGGAAGATGGAGGTCATAAACATGATTGTTTATGAGCGAATCACCAAAGGACAAGGTGCGAGGCAAATCAGATAGTTATTGCATCCTGATACACGCCTGCCCTCTGCGTCTCCTGCCAGTGGCTGACTAGCCTCTGGGGAAGCTCCATAATCGATCCACTGTTTGGCACTGGTAAATTCATGATCCCAGACGGGAGGCCATCCAATGCATTGCACCGTGTAGCCATGGTCAAAGAGATGGGCTGTGGCTTCATAGGCCCGCACAAGAGGTGAGAAAACGTTTGGCCACCAAGTGGCTTCCACTAGCATGGCAGTTACGCGTCTGTCACGCAGCAGTTGTTTGGCTCCAGCCAGGGCATGAGGTTCAAAGCCTTCAATGTCAATCTTGAGCATGGCCACGTGGCCACGAGATGGAGGTAGGAGAGTATCAAGCGTTTGGCTAAGCATTTGCGTTTTGCCAGTGCCTTTCCAAAACAGACTAAGCATTCCTTCACAGGGGCGACTAATGTCAATGGGAAAGCTTTCCCCATCCTTGCCTGTGATGGGAGCCTGCACAATTTCCACTTCTGCTGCTATAAAATTGGCTCGTTCTGCAAAGCGCATCATGGCGATGCAGGAAGGTTGTATTTCTGCAGCCAGTACGCGACAGCCTCGCACACTGGCGAGTAGCGAGTAGAACCCGCTGTTCATGCCAATGTCCACAAAGAGTTCAGAATGGTGACAAACAAGCTGATTGAATAGACGAACCATACCGGGTTCTGCAGTGATAGCATGAGGTTTGCTGGGTAAGAGGAGGGTGCGACGCGTCACGAGATCATCATAGATCCAAGTGATCCATTCCTCGCGTGCATCATCATGGAATATTGTCTTGATCCAATCAGGAGTAATAGTATTCCTAGTGGTAGTGGTAATGGTGGGATAGTGGGTCCATATCAAAAGTCCGGTCAAGAGCGTTGCTAGCAAAAGCGTTGCGGCAAGGACCCGGCGGCCCTCTGACATGACTGTGCCTCGCTATGCGCTCCTCATGGAGGGTGTAACAGATGCTGCCACTCACGCAGAACAAGTGATGGGCTTTGATTTCAATGATCCAGATGTGCGTGTGATTGAAGAAGGCTCACAATCTCGAGTGATTCTCATCAAGCGCAATGGCGTGCGTTTTGCCATTAAGCAGATTGGAGTGTTCGAACCAGACAGCCTGATTGATCGAGCCTATCATGAGTGCAGAATGCAGAATAGGCTCAACGCATTGGCACGTGAAGGAAAGTGTCCCAATTTCTGTTTTCTCGATGACTATTTCAAAGCCCCCAACTACTTGGTTGATCCACCGCCCGAAAAGGGGGGAGCGCCACGTTATCTCTTTCTCATCACAGAGTACGTGCATCATGGTTTTATGGAGCATGCGCCGCTGGACAAGCGTGAATTTCGCTCCATCACATTTCAGCTCTGCTACGCGCTGTACGTTGCACAGCGTGAATTCCATTTCGAACACCATGATTTGCATCCACGCAATATTAGGTTGGCGCCCCTGCCACCAGGAATCACATATATGGTGTATGCTGACGACGACGAGCATATTTGGTATCTACCCGGGCGCTTCAAGGTGAAGATATGCGATTTTGGCAATGCCCAAATGGATCATCCTGCGTATGAGGCGATGAAAGACTTGGACGATATCACGATCCGAGATGATGCCTTGATGAAGACACTCAAACCTACTGCATCCATTGACATTGCTTTTAACAAACAATGCAATGCATTTACGCGGGCCGTCCGCAAGATTGGCACCACCATGGAAGGGCTGTTGCATGGAGCAGACCTATTTGCAGCGCTTAGGGAAAAGCCATCCGACTTTGACGCAACACGCGCAGAGTTTTACGCTAGCAATGGCAACGTAAATGCGCTTAGAAAGAGGGTCAGCAGCAAATGAAGCCAAGTGAAATAGATCTATTCGATGAGGAAGTCAATTTTCGCACTCAATACAGAGAGTATTGCGAGCGCGTCGAACAGCTTTCAAACTATGTGCAAGGGCTGCGGGCAAGGGCTGCCAAGGAGGATGCTCAGTTGCCGCAGCTGTGGGGCACAGACTTTATTTGCTACGCTGGAGGCACCGTTGTTAGGGAGGAGATTAAGCGACAGTATGATGACTGGACGCTTTCGCTCTTTACGCATTATGCGCTGATGCGTGAAGTGCGCCATTACGACGGCAAATGCGACGCGCTGGGTATGCATGTGTTCTTGGAGCTCACCCAGTTGAATGCTCAGCTTGCAAGACCTTCCCTGCTGGTGGAGCGCGAGAATTTGGCTACCATTGCCCCTGAGCTGCTGACTGGTAATTACGATTCACTTTTCAGTCTGGCCAAAACTGCACATCCGCTGTGGGTACAAGTCCTCAATTCGTTTGAGTGTCCTCCTCTCAATGTTAAGGAGCGTGGCGAAGAGGAGGAAGATGACGGAAGCGTGGGAGATCGCGATCGCATCATTCAGCTGCAAGGGCGCATGAAGCAACTTTGGCACAGGCCCATCCTGGAAGCCACTCAGCGAGAAGTGCGTCTCATTGTGTTGTTCCTGACACAACAGCTTTACCAGCTGCCAACTCGCAACCCCACGCTGGTGGCAGAGTATAGGCGTGTTTTCAATTTGGTGTGGCTACGCATAGCTTCCCTGACCAATCAGGCCTGGCCAGGGACGGTATTGGACGATGAGCTGATCAGCGAGGATGGCAAGAACGAAGTGCTGGAAACAATGCGCCAGCCTGTGGGCAACACTGGCCTGTACGCATTCAATCGCGATTTTGCCATGTTCTGCTTCTATTACATGAGCGAGATCCATCGATGCTTCTATCACTATGACATGCTCAGGGCGCGCCCTCCCCTGAGAGGATTTGATGCCCAAGCGTTGGGCGCCAAAGTCCATGGCTGGATCACGCGAGTGGTGACGGATTACGCAGACGACTCTTTTGAAGATCTCTACACTAGCAAGGCAGTCATGGAAGGCTATCATTTCATCGGCGATGATTATTGGTTCAAATACGCTTACCCAAACAACGTACACTCGCGAGGAGCATGCATCACTCAGATTAGACCACATTTGTATCGCTCCTTTTATAGCGAAGCTAATTTGAGCAAAATGCTGGTCCTGTCGCACGCCAATAACGGAGATTACGTGGCCACCCTTTTTGTGATGCATGCCCTTCATGAATACCTGCGCATCCACACCCCTCGAGTGTCTTGGCTCAATGGCTGCGTGGTAGACTCGGGTGGTTATGATCAATCCGCTTACTTGCTGAGCAATCCGCTCTGCCCAGTGCTTATTCAGGTGCTCTCCTTTTATTGGGTCTATTGCCCACGCGAAGAGGGAGGCCCGCTGGTGCATATTTGCGATAACATTTACGAGGCAATTGGTGTGTGGTTTTGGACGCTGCAAACCTATTTTGGAGGTCGCCTCTATGACATTGACATGTCAGAATACATGCGCGAGGTGCTACCCATTGCTGCTGCTGACGCTGACGCTGACATTGATCAAGTTATGGCAGATGCAATGAATGATTTTGAGATATGAGAGGGTGGGGAAAGGCAAAAGACGACGTACCTTTGCATGATCTTGTGGATCGCTACTTGGTTCGTCGCGTGTCTTGGCAAGAGTTGGGAAGTCACACACTTGGAGCTGAACATAGCCTTTCAGAAACCATTACCATTCCATTACAGCTAATACCTTGTGGAACTGAGGATTACCCAGTCACAAATGAACACGCCCGAGTTGTAAACTTGTTACACACGGAGATTATCCGTAATTTCAACCGTGAGGCAAAACTCAAGATTGATATCAAACGCATACGGGGAGAGAATTATGTATTGCATGTCATTGACAAGGATATGTGTGCAAAGCGCAAATTTGCAATCATCGTTTACGCGGCCATGATGGGGAACAGGGGATGGCCTGGCGATTTGAGAAAAGCAATGGCTAGAACTGTGGTTGAATTCATAAAATGACAGAGGGTTGGAAAGACCATATTGGTGCTGTCTTGGAAGACTGTCGGCAAAACATTATCAAAGATGGCCCGGCACCAGTAAAGCAATCTCATTGCGATCGCACGTATCTCAACATTGATGTGCCAAGTGATATGACCACTGTCATGGGACGCTCCATGTTTATGATTACCATTGCTCATGCGGCTCGCATGATACGCCTCACTTTCAATGACGGTGCAGTGCTAATGTATGAGACCATATTTAAGCCAACAGAATTGCGTGTGGTTGTCACTGACATTACGAATGAGTTGAGGCAACGGCGTGCTCATTGCAAGGCTGCCCTATTGGCTATGCTGGCAGCGTTCCAATCACCCTTGGTGCATCAGTTTGTGCGTCGCATTTGGGAAGATACACGAGAAAACGGTGATTGGTGGCCTCCTCATGAAATTGGCCGCAAGAATACCGTGAGCATTCAAAATGTGAGGTTTCATTAAAGTTCATCTCCGCAATACTTGTCGGCCATGCGCTTGAGTGAATGAGCAATCTCTTCAAGTGAAGCGTCAATACGAGATAGTCTCTCCGTAAGCGCATCGCTTGAATCAGCAAAAGCCGCGCTTAATTCCTTGGTCATGTCACGCAGCTCTGAGCAATTGTCATCTGGAAGCGAGTCGCGAATACGCTCAAGTGCATCAAGCAGCAGTTGCACATCAGAATCTGAAGCAGCAGAGGGCCTTTCCCGTTTCAAACTCATATGGAAGAACACCTGCCTCTCACTTTAGTTGATGAAAAATTAATAGAATGTATCAAATGGGCACGTGCACATTTCATATACTCGCAATACAGCGCCGCCATGGGAGCGGAAGAAGTGCATTTCTATGTGCAATTCACTCCTGATAAAGATTGGACCAGGAATAACATACATTCCATTTGTAGTCGTTTGCACGAACACTTTCCCGATCTCAATTCCCGTCTAGACTATAAGATTTGGATATTTCCAGATCACCTGCCCAATGGCGCTTTCAGTCTGAACGTGCGTAACATGACGCAAACATTTCAGAAAAGACGCGAGGCCTGTCGTGAGTTTGCCTGTTTGTTGCTGAGTGTTGCCCCATTTCGCTTGAAAGAATTGAATCGTCATCTTGCCTGGGTCATTTGGGAAACGCGTGAAGAGGAACAGTGGGGAGCTGCACGCAAATTGACAACTCAAGATTTGCGTAGGTACCGCATTGGACGGTCATATCAATGAAAAAAAACGCTCTTTTACTCCGTCTTTTGCTTCTTGAAGTATTGATGATTGATCGCCTTGCCCACATCATAGTGCTCGATGCGGATGGGAACGCCATCCACAATGGGATGGGGCAATGCGCTGTAGAGATCGGGAATGGGAACAGGCACATTGTCCCCCAGAGCCATGAGGCGCAAATCTTTGCGATCGTACTCTCCATCGGTGCAGAGCACAGTAAATGTGTTGGGCTTGATCACTCCACCAGTTGGGTTAGCGACCCATGCAGCAATGACGCTGGCCAGTTTGCTCTTGAGCGTGACGGACATGGGAGGCTTTTTGTAAGTAAACTTGGCATTGAGAAAGGGGATTCCCAGTGGACGGGTGAGCTCGCGCGTGGTGTCTCCATGAAGGCCAGCTGAAATCACCTCCTCATCATCCAAGTCATCGTCAATGAAAAAGCCAGGTGCAATGGAATACACGCCAGGCACGTTAAACATGGCCAGCTTGCCCGTTTGGTAGGGATTCAGCTTGGCAGGGTCACCTCCCTTGGTCATGTGCTCGGCAATGGACATGGACGAAATCACAAGAGTTGGCACTTCTCGTGCAAACTCGGCAACTGCTACGGTGTCATCAGTGGGCGCCAGCCAAAGAGCGCAACGCAATTCCTTGTTACGGGCCATGCGCAAACCAGCCTCGCGGTCAATGTAATTGACGTTTGAAGCAATGTCGTTGCCTGTGTTGTGTGTGGCATAGATTTGCCCAGCGTGTTGGGACAAGAGCAAACGCAACAACACAGTGGTAGCGAGATTGCTTGTTGAGCCGGCAATGATATAACAAGCCATAATCTTCCAACCCCTTTTGAGAATTTTGATACTGAAATTCTTCAGTGGGGTGGGTGGCGAGATATATGACAGAGTTCAGGGAGCGTAACACTTTTGACGCACGTAGACAAGTTGCAGCAGCAATTCGAGAAGCGCACCCTGATCGCTACCCAGTCATTGTGGAGCTGGACCCTCAAGCCACATTGCAGCTGCATATTTCAAAGCACAAGTTCTTGGCTCCTGGAGACATCCCGCTGAATCGCTTTATGCTGGAAGTGCGCAAGGTGATCCTTATGGATCGTCAAGCACCATTGGCAGTCATGGTGGAAAGCGGCCATATGATTACAGCTGATGCAACCATGGCTGCGCTCTGGGAACGCTTTCATCACGCAGATGGATTCCTTTACATTTTATTTTCTGGAGATGCATAAAGCACACACTCCTTTTCTGTGCATGCAATCTGGGCACACGTAACGCTGGCATTTAACACACTGTTGATGCTTCAGCACTGGACATAAAACGCAAGTCGCCTCAACAGCTCTTTCGCATAGCTCACATTGAGCGCCAGTCGCATCAAACAGCGTTTGTTCCTCGCTGTTGCACAGGCGCTTGCAATTGGGTTGTGCACACCACAGTACCGTATCAGCTTTGCATTGGTGATTGAGATAGATTGCCATCTCCTCTAGGTCTGCAATGTAACGTTCCTGATCCTCTCGCTCACGCTTGTTGCGCTCCAGCTGCTCAGAAACTGCAGCACAGAGTTGTCCAGCCAATGAACTCGGCCCTTTCATTGTAAAAAATGTCCAATAAGCACATGTTGTATGGGCTCTTCTTTGGGAGGAGGTGCAATCTCAAAAGCGTAATGCCGGTGATCCTTAATATCTGGCCATACCAATAATCCCAGATGACGGCATATCCTAGTATAATCACCAATGCGAGGAATATATGGCACTGCAGTTGCATTAATAGCGAGACGTTGTTTGAATTGAGTCACAGCCAAAGGTTTGATCCATTCCAGAACGCTGATGCAATAATGTCCATCGTATGCATCCCAAGGCAAATGTTCCATGTAACAACGGTAAATGTGCTCATAATTCATCTCAAATTGCATGATTCGTACGTAAGAAAATATCCACTTGACTGATTTGAGAGAATGCACCTCATTAGTAAACTCTTGGGATTGCACGTATTCTGCCAGATCCTGAGGCCACTCTCGAGCTGCATATTCCAAGCTGCGTGTGTTGTGCTTACTGTATGTGGCGTTGCGAATAAACCAGAGAATGCGACCGTTTTCCAGAATGATTTCTGGTTTACAAAAACCCATTGCAATCGCCAACTCTGGTAGACCGCCTTGAATGGCAGCTGAAATCAAATGCATTTTGGTATGATTGGTTTGTCGCAGGTAATCGAATCCCACACGCAAGGCCCATTCACAATAAGTGTGTAAATCTCCGCGCTGAAGAACGCGTCTCGCGCGCGTCGTCCAAGTATCGTCAGTGAAAGCTGCAGGATTTGTGGGGAAGCGCAATTCGTATGGATTGAGGGTGGTGGTCACTCTGCGAAAGATTCGCCAGTCCCGTGGTTCCACTGCCATCATGCATCGCCAAAGCTGTCCCTTGATGACGTTACCCTCCCGTTTGAGGGCAGCCAGCAGTGGCTCGGTTAGCACCCCATGGTAATTGAGGCGTGCCTCTCGATACACTGCAATGTCAGGCCAATCGCATAGAAGGTCACGAAAGAAAGTGCAAGTCTGGTAGAAGCACCAGAGCATGCGAAGATCGAGCATAGGAGCGATGAGTTCGCTAAAGTGACCACGATGAAAGAGCACGCTTTCCATGTTTTGGACCCTCTACGCACTTGGGCTATTTATCACGGTAATTTGCTCTCTTTAAAACGAAAAGAGAATGAGCCGCAAGCGCGGTGCCACCACGGCTGATAGGCCAGGGAACTGGGGCATTGCGCAGCAGGCGCTGCAAAAAGATGTGGATGCCTTGGCAGTGCGTGATGTGCTACATATGTTTTTCAATACCCCAGCCGTAATGAATGCACGCATCTCAGTGTTTGGTGATTGCCTCAGTGAAGTGTTTAGTTTTGCCATTCCTGCGCTTGGGATCACTTCCGAAGGCTATGGGGAAAATCTGCTGCAGCTCTATTGGATGCCTTGTCTGCAAACCGTTTACGATTGGCTCTATACGCATGGCATTATCCCTTATTACTTTGTCAAACGGGGCAAACACCCCACACCCGTGTGTCCACCCTTTGGAGCTGGCAAGATTGTGACGCGCATGACAGAGAAGCATGAGCAGGAATTTGATTTTTTTTGGACGCATCCCAACTTGAAAATGTCCACTGTGGAGCCTGATCGCAACATGCTTTGGATACGCACCCCATACATTCCTTCAATCAATGGCGAGTTGCGCAGTCCGCTGGCAGCGCACTTGGAAAACTATCGCTCGCTGCTCATCATGCGCACCGGCATGAACATTGTCAATACGCAAGGACCAAGGCCCACCCACTTGATTGAACAACACCTGTCGGGAGCCACTGCAGTAGATGACGATTTGCGCATGTACCAAGCTGACTACGGGAAAGCTGCTGGGATTCACCAAAAGCGTCGAGATGAGGCAGCAGAGATTCAGTTGCGCATGAAAACGCGTCAATTGTACAAGTCCATGGAACAAGATCAAATGCGCAACAACGCCAAGTCAAAGGTGGCGCCCACGCTGTGGACAGACACGCCCCAGGAGCTGCTTGAAGAATCCGATGCTGGTTTCGCCAATCGCGTCATTGTGATGCGTCCCAACCTGGTGTACAAACAAGCCACTGAACCCAAGATGCCCTATGATTATGCCAAGTCGGAAGCGCGTTTCGAGCTGATGATATCCGCTACCATGAACCGTTCACTGGAATCCCTGACTCCCACTGGTGGAGGCAGTCGTTCTCAAAATGTTGAAGGTGCCTCACGCTTTGAAAACAGTCGCAACAAAGCGCTGGCCAATTTCTTTGCGTCTGTCATTCGCACCATGCTCATTGGAGCGTATGGGGGCGAAATGCGCTACATTATGGAGGGCGCCAAGCAACACAAGCTCAAAAGGTTTGGAGGTGATCCTTCATCGCTGGTTGCGCTGTACCCAGAGTTGGATGTGCAAGTGACCATGAAAAGTGCCAGTGTGGTGGACAATGCAGAGCTAAGACTGATGCGAAACGATGGTATACTGACACAGCAAAGCGTCGCCAAACGCATTGGAGCAAACAGCAACATTCCCGATGAGGAACTTGTCACGCTTGATTGGCCATCTGGTATACCCAGGGACGTCGAAGTGCCAGGGGGTCCCAAGCCCCCAAAGCCGGAACCGAAAGTGGCAAGTGCAACGAAAAAGGCTAAGAAGTAAAAATGGATGAGGGTCATGATGATGATGAGATGGAGTTGGAGAGATCACCAAAGCTCAATGGCCATCGCCTAGCATACGCGCAAGTTGAGGATGGACAAGCAGTATGGATACCACCCGAGGATTTCAAGGTGCTCCTAGAGGATATTCTCTCTCGTTGCGTGCATGGTCGTGAAGCCAGAGAGAGTGCGATGCGAGCGTTTCATGAGCAGGGCATTACTGAGCGCTATCACTTGCCTGCATTGAAACAAAAAACTCTGGTGCGCTCATTTGGTTTGCGCTTGGGTGAGGCCATTGAGTTTCAACGCGCTGCTGCATGGATCACCAAACAACATGAGCTAGAGAAGAAGTATGGAGCTGATCCACAATGAATCGATCATTTAATCTGAAACCGTTCACACACGCCCACAAGTGCATGCATGGTGAGGCTAGTGTTGGCAGCAAACATGTGCTTCACAGCAGAAAGCGGTTCTTCTGCTGATTCAACGCGGTGGCGTTTCTCTGATGAGGGTAGCTCTACTTTGTTATCATTGTCTTCGTTGTCTTCGTTGTCTTCGTCATCATCAAGAGCAGCTACTGCTGGTGGGAGCAGCGGTGGTTGCGTTTGCGTTTGCGACCATAGCACCAAGTCGTAGGCTTCTCGATAGAGAGCGTAGAGTTCAATACCACGTTCAAGGCGTCTTTGCTTGCCGCGTTTGCGTCCCATCCATTGCTTGAGAAATGCAAAGCAAATGTCCCAATCTGAAAAAGGTCCCACTTTGAGCATCATAAGCCAAGAGTCTCCATTGTCTGGACCTCCACGATTCAACATGTCGCATATAAGATGTGGAAAGGCATGGGCAACGAGATGGGTTTTCTTTTTGGCCTCTGTGCTCGTGTTGAAAAATAGCGCACAAAACCATGGGCCCAATGAGCCAGGGGTCATTGCTTCTTCTTGTGGCGCTTGTTTTTGTCAGAAGACAATCTAAATAGCTGATCACCATTGCTATCTAATATCACGCCCTCTTGTTGGTGTTGCTGCTGCTGCTGCTGCACGGGCACAGCAACCATTTGCTCGGGTGCCAGTGCCAATTCATGATCAGGTACTCCGCGTGCACAGGCCATTTCAAAGGTGCGTTCGATAATTTTCTCACCATGCGTGATGTTTGATTTGGGAATCTTAAAGTAATGCAGTTGATTGGCATGCGGCAAATTGAGAACGAGAAAGTCGTCTTTGGGTAACAGACGTACGTTTTGATATTTGAGGCCATTGCGCATGTAATACAGTACAGATACTGCAATGCAATCAATGTCAGCGCGCAGAGGCAGTGGACCGTGGGCCTCATCTCCAACTAGCACTGCTGCTGCTGCCGCTGGACTGTAATAACGCTCTACCTTGGCCCAAACTTGCATGATGATGCGCACGTAATAGTCATGCAGCACTTGATCGAAAACGTAAATCTTAAAGGGCAGTGGTTCAGTGGACCAGCGCCCCAGTATGCGGTAGCGATCTGTCCAATAGCTGGGTTGCTCATTGGTACGTTGGTTTGCATCGTAGAGGGTGCGCATTTCCTGGCCACGTGCAATGTTTTCTGCCAGCGTCATGTCATTGCATTTCTTGCGCGCATTGCTGTAAAGCAACACTTTGACCAGTGCGCTTGCACGATTCTGGAAATAGTCTGCATCTTGTTGCTGCTGATGCTGCTGCTGAGATTTGCGTGGTGTTCCGCCACCCCAGGTGCGTGGATCATCACGAACATAGTCAGACGTAACGGTCCCATGCTGAATGCCTGAGATGGGACAGCTTTGCGTTTGCACGTCCCATTGCCAAAGCTTGCAACTTTGCTGGCTGCACACGTGGAGCATGCCAGCAGCGCAAACGTAAAGATTGTAGCCCACACACACTGGTTGCGGAGCACACGTTTCGCGGCGGCACACGTGACCATTGTCGCCGGCACTGCCCATGACAATGGCTCCAGCTTCACGCAGCAGTTGGGGGATGCGTGGGTCGCCCACCTCAAGCACCAACCCTCTAGTGGCGTTCATTTCTTTGCTTCCCACCATGCCAAATAATGGAGAATGCATGCCTCCACGTCGGGATCTAGTTCCACTGATTGATCAGGGTTGCTCAGCGGATAAAATGCCTTGAAAGGCTCTGGCACCGCACCAATGATGCCCATGCTGCCTGCTTTGCTCCATTGCTCAAACCACTCTGCAACCCGCTCTTTACTGGAACACGCTGACATGGCGCTCTTGGTAAGGGCTGGCCTCACGCTGGGCAATACCGCTGGAACACTCAGGATGGCAGCCGATATCTTGGCAGACTCTGCAATGCGAGCTTGTTCCTTTGTATTTTGCGGGAGCGACTGGGGCCTTGGAGCGCTGGCAGCAGCCCATTCACGATCGGGCCAATCATGCTGCATCATTTCGCCCCCCCATTCTAGCTCCTGAAACGAAGGCAATACGCCAAACGCTTTGCTCATTATGCGCGCGCTCCTATTTTTCTTGCCCACCCCTTTTTCCTCTTTGGAAGATTGAAAAAAAAAATGTCAGGCTCGGTGAAACGCACATTTGGAGCCACATTTTTGTTTGAGGCGGATGATGACGAACTCCCCGAGTCACCTCCCCTTGTGCCGGTCCCAGAGTATGGCTCCATGACGCGCGCAGAGCTGGATGAGCGTGCAGGAGCAGAAGCAGCACCAGAGGAAGCAGCAGAGGAAGGCGTCATCATTGCTTATGAGCCACGCCCGCTCAAATCAAGGAAAAAGGAAAGGAAAGTCTTGGGGAAACCTGGTAGGCGATCCACGTGTTTCTTGTGCGCCTACGTGGGCGAACGTGATGCTACCATCCCAAGCGATGATCTGCAAAAGATTGTGGAGATGCTCAGGCAAAACATTGGCCGCATGGATTCTACCGTGCTAGCGCAGCAGGTTGCCGAGTTTTACATTAAGCTTCGCAATCGCGTCAATCGCCAACTCCTAGATGGGGAAACCCCATTGCCCCCCATGAATGCAGCCACTGTGCTGGAACACATTCGAAAGCATCAGCAGGACTTTGAAGTCAAACAAGTGGTGCTCTTGGAGGAACTTCAGGAAATTAGAGAAACCATCATGGACTCTGTGCTTGAGCAAAATCCCAGGACGCGAAACATTAGGGGAAATCTCTCACAACTGGCTGCCCTAGAAAAAGTGCTCAAGATGGAGCTCTTAGTTCATTCCAAGAAGCCAGAAAACCAGGCATTTTACTGCCCAGGTGCACGTCTTGATCCTTCCGTGCGCTCAAAAGGCCCTGTCAGCAGCACTACAAAATCATTGTATCATTATTGGAGACAATAAAGATTGCGCAAGAGGAGCGTGTTCCAACCCATGTGATCACATGAATCCACCACCAGCTTGGCAATATCCCTGATGATTTCCCTTGGTATTGGCATGCATTACATGGCAATCAAAAGTGATAGCGCAGCATCACATGCTCCTTGCTTCCATACGTGGATTACTGATAACAAATCCATCCCGATGTAGAATGTACAGTTCAGTCTGTGTGTGAAATTCACGAGTTTTGTCATCAGCACTGCCTTGGTTTATTATGCTGCCAGAAAGTTGCCAAGAACAGTGAGTCCATGGGCTGACTCCATGCGGAAGCGGTTGTTCCATTTCGAGAGAGTCACATGAAATACACCCCTCATCCGAAAAAGAATGGATGTCATTGAGGGTCCCTCCGCCACTGAGATTCGTGTGCTGGGTGAAAGCGACACAAATACGCTTTGCATCATACCTGTAGTTGCTGAGGAAGGCATTGTATTGGCAAAATTGAAAGAGGCCATTTGCTTGCATCCAGATGTGAGTGCCCTCTTTCCTGGCCTGCGACCTTCAGGCATTAGATTGCGTGCGCAAGGCGAAATGGAGCTTTGGCTGCAAGATGATAACGTGCGTATCATGGGTGGACAAGCTGTGCACATGTGCTCTGGAAAAGGCTCTAGCCCAGGTTGTGATGATGCAACCCCTGTGTTTTACTATGCAAGCACGATGGAAGGATTCTATGTCATGGTACCCCTTGGACGATCCATGCTGCACCACGTATGCAAAGAGCTGGACTTTGATCAATTGAATCACGAAATCCGCCTCTGCGATGGACGCTATGAATTGTGCAAGCGCAAAAGGGCAAATTT
>Ga0302281_10001719_pt1 | contig 15817 bp, 24 predicted proteins | sample III_Fen_E1_2_FD_198762 | JGI IMG/M metagenome (GOLD analysis project Ga0302281, IMG submission 198762) | Peat permafrost microbial communities from Stordalen Mire near Abisko, Sweden - III_Fen_E1_2 | ecosystem: Environmental > Terrestrial > Soil > Wetlands > Permafrost | place: Sweden: Abisko...
CTTCGGTTTGTTCAGTGTCCGACAAGACACCTTTGATTTTTTGAGCAACAGGAATAATGTCACCAAGAATAGGGCCGAGCCGTCTCACGATGTGAAACTGCTTAAACGGATCTATCTTGTTAAGCTTAAATTCGTGTCCACCTGCACTGAAATCTCTTTCGCTCATTTTCGTTCGTTCCTTTCATAAAATTCCGGGCTAGTCTCCTTGTCGTTCAAATCGACTAGCCCGGAAAACTTTCATTAAATCCCACCACCCAAAATCGAATTGACTTGGATGCCGTCAAACTCCCATTCCATCATCCCGCCTTCTTTGGCGTAGGTGAGGGTAGGGCGCTTTTTAAATGCCGCCTGTTGAATCACGGTGAAATCTCCGCGAGCCGTATCAGTACAGGTGAAGGTATTGATGCCCCACAGTGCTGAAGACAAGCTTTGCGCGTCGTATGCGGCCATGAGCTGAGCATTGACAGGCGAAGTCTTGAGAAGTCGGATCGTTATTTTACAAGAATCATCAGCCACAAGAGAGTGTTGACCTGTGCCATCTGCACCAATGGTCATTACGTTCTTATCGGTCGATGGCTCGATGGTGATGCCCTCTTCCGCTGCCCCGGCACCCGCCGCGAGGTTGACAGCGATGCCAGGTCCTCCCATCAAACAACTGATATCTAAAAATGAGTACGTCATTGCCTAGTCTCCTTATTGATTGATGGTGATCAGCACTTGGCCGGTTTGGTTTGCACCAGCGAGTTTCGCCGCAACTTGGAAAGGAGGACCTTGCCGAGCTGCACGATCAGCTTCACTTTGCTGAGCCAAAGGCTGCATATAAATGTAATAACCAAGCTTCAAGTATTGGCCTTCTTGAAGTTGTCCGAACCCTTGAGCGTTCCACGTCCCTGGTGCCAAAAACCCATTGGTGACGTATTGCTGACAAACTTGCGAAATAGCAGTGGTGAATTCCTGATCGCCAGCATCCGTTTGCGGTACTTTGGTTCCAGCCGTGTAAAGCACGTTGTAGTAAGCGACTTGCACACCGTTTGCGAGGGCGTTGGTTCCGTAAGTTTCGTCGATGAAAACTGGACCCGCCATCGTTCCGTATTGCAAGATGCTCGTGTTGTTGTCGTAGGCGACAAACACGTTACAGCGTTTTGCTTCGAGTGCATCGGCTTCACTGTCATCAAGTTCTTCAGCCACAATGCCGATGGCTTGCTGGTACATCATCGTCTTAAACGTGTTGCTACCAGAAAGATTCGTCGTGAGAAGATTTCCGAAGACAGAGAAAGCAGCGTAAGGATTAGTGCTCGAATACTGCACAAAACTTTGCTGGTAGTTAAGAGCTTTCATCTCGCTTGCAATATCGTTACTGACTAGAGTGGTGAGAACGCCGGTTTCAGCCGTCGTCACACCAAACATGCGAGTGATCGCATCAGCTTCGATGAAAGCCCCAATCGAGAGATAGTCCGCATCCACAGGCATGACGGATGCCGCAAAACCCATCCCGTACCAGTTGAGTGAAGCAGCATCGCAAGCGACAACAGCCGCAAGCGGTGTCTCCGCCGCGTATCCTGGCACCAGTGGGAGTGCTACCGCTGCCGTCAAACCCAAGAGAAGCGATACGTCCTGATAGCTTGCGCTTGGTGACGTTGCGTAGCTCACGCTTGAAGCATTGGTTCCGCCAGCGAGATCAGCGGCGGAAAGCGTAATTGCCGTCGAAGATTTGGCAAGGCTGAAGGAGTTACCAGCCGTTCCTACTTCATAGTAAGTAGCCGTGATCGTTGCACCGGAAAGGGTGTAGGTCGCTTTGATGATATTGGAGTCAGTGGAGTTGATCAAGAAAGCCCACATGTTTGCAGCCGTGATCGCGGCGGTACTGCCGATCAAAACCTGATTTCCGGTAGCGCCTGATGCCACAAGTTCAATCGAAGTCCCGTTGACAGTAAGAGTGTCGGCAGCGGTTCCAACACCAGTAAACAGGATAGTTCCGGTCGCTTCAACACCCGCACCAGTAGTGGCGCTCGTGATCACGAATTGAAAGCCATTCCAAACGCAAGTTGCAGCGCCAGAAAAAGCGGTTTGAATCGCGCTCGCAACAGCGTTGAGATTCGTGAGCGCCGAGAAGTTCAGAGCCGTGAGAGTCTTAGCAGTGCCATCCACGTTGATATCAAAACCACCGTTCGTGATTTGTTGAAACAAGGTGATTGCTTGCTGAGACAAGCTCAAGATCGCACCGTCAAGAAGTGCGGCGGTTGCGGTTCTCAACCAACGTCCGCAAGCAAAGCTCGTGGGTGTTGGCTTTTGCTGGAAGTAAATCGATGCGGCCAAGTATTCAGGTGCCGTGGTTCCAAAGTCGGCAGCGACTTCAGCCAAGCTCGAATAGTTCCTGATACGCTGAAGCCCGCTGATGACGTTTGAGTCACCGATCGCAAGAGCTTGATTGAAGAGACGACCTAAAGCGCCGCCTTGAGTGATGATGGTCTGAACGCTAATTAATCTCGAAATATCTAGCATGATTTAGATTCCTTTCATTGAGCACACAAGTGTTCTTGCGGCGGCTTCGGATGAACCAAAAACTATTTTATAAAACTGAACACCGCTCCAATCGGCGGGGTTGATCGCAACGTAATGTCCGCTTGCGATCGTGTAGCTCACTTGTCCACTGGAATTGTAAAGCGGCTCATAGGTGCCGGTTAGACTCGTTGCCACTTGAAAAGTCATCGCTGTACTGGTGACTGTTGCTGGCATCATACAGCCGACAAGACTCATCCCGTTGGTCGGCATCGCTGCACTTGTCGGGCTAGGTGATGGGATAACGACTGAAGGATAAACGACCTGGCCCACAGGCACCGCATTGGTGAAAGCGGTTTGCGCTGAGAGCATCGCTAAAACTAAAATGACAAGTGCAACTATTTTTCCCATGATTAACCTTCCTGTGCCTCAATGGCGATTTCTACTGTTTTAGTTCCGCTGCTCACATTGGCAATGAGCGAGCCCGATCCACTTAAGAAAGTAAGAATCGGATAAACGCGTAAAATTTCTCGTCTCAAGTAAACGCTCATCTCCCAACGATCAACCCAGCGCTCGTTGACAAGATCAGGCACACGAGTCATGCGGGACGTGTTCACAAAACCCATGTTTGCTTTTCCGAGCGCTTCTAAATTCTGTTTGATTTGAAATCCGTCTCGCAAAGCTTTTGCGTACTCAAGACTTTGTGGCCCGTAGAAAGTGGTTTGAAGAGTCAACGCTTCCATTCTCATGAACTGGTTATTGCCGTTGCTATCGATGCCCACATAAGCGTTGGTGTCTGAATCATCTTCAGTGAGAGCAAACGAAAGCCAGTTGACGTGAATGTCAGGCTGAGTAGGTTCGTCCGTCTGCCAGCGCGGAATGACGAGATCACCAGGGAGTCCTGAAATGCCGACAAGTACCGTCTGAAGAAACTGTTCAAACGTGAGATTGCCAAATGGTGATGCTTGCTGTTGCGGAAGTAAGTAGCCGCCGCTTGCGCTTGTATTACTCATCCGGCTGGCCTTTCTGCAACACAAGTTCCTTCGGTCCAGCCCGCACCCCAATCACTCCAATCAAAAACGAGTTGTACCGTGAAGCGTTTGCCTTTCTTCACGATGATATCAGGGTACTTGTTGCAGCTATCTGACACCAATGAGTGTCTCACCCAAAAGCTTTGAACATTGGCGACTCTCATTGCTTCGGGTAGACGCTGAAGAGTTTTTCCGCTGATCGGTTGAACTGAGCCAACGATCGGAACGCCTACTTCTTGAATTTGATTTTGACCAAAATTGTCTCGGCACGCAGTACGCTTAATCAGCGTGAGCGGCTGAACCAAATCGGGATCAACGAGTAATTCAGAAACGTCTATGTTCCCCATACAGTTTGCACCACATAGGTTATTGCGTTTCTAAGTTGGGCAGTCACCAAGAGAGCTTTTTTTCCCTTGAATCCTGTGGCCGTCAGATACTTGCGAGATTCTAGTGTCGCTTTCGACGGTGCTTTGAGCCCTTCTTGATCGTTGATGACTTTTTTGCAGGAGTTACTAGCAATGGTTCCCGCTCTCTCGTAATAGGTTTCGAGAGCAGACGAGCCCTTCGAGAGTGCTCCGATTGCAGCCTTTTTAAACTCTTCAGCAATTGCTTTTTGTGCGTTTCTAATTCCCGTCGTAAGAACTGGACGAGGCGGAATATGTGCCGCTTCACTGCCAAAATGGTTAATGGCCAAAATTGCAGCATTCCCAATAGTTTCAGACTTTCCTTTTTCTTTGTTTTCACGTCCGTCATCCTCCTGTGGAATTCCAACTAACACGGCGTCTTTTTTAAAACGCGCGATCGTCTCATTGAAAGTCTTCGTGAAATCGGAAGTGACGGTGAGGGTGGCCTTCATAGTTGAATGACCCCCGCGCCAAAGATCCGAGCGAGTCTGATAAACTGTTTTCCGTAGGTGGTAAGGTTCCACCAGCCAGCATCTTTTTCGGAAGTGCTTTGAACGTCATAGCCTACGGTGACTGAGCCCACCGTCTTGGTGTTGACCACGCCAGCTTGCCCACCTGGTGTGCCGCCAATGTTGGCAGCCGCAATCGATTGGGCTTCAAGCGTGATCTCGTGGGCGACGTAGAGATTAACACCAAGGGGTGTCTGACTTTTCCAAGCGCGTGGATTGACCATTGCCGTGGCGAGATTGGCCCACCCTTGGATAAGGGTATCCGGGTACTTCACGTTATCCGTGAATTCCGGGTAGGCTTTTCTGAAGTCGGCCACGACAAAGTCCATCGGTTCACACCTTCTGCGCAGTCACGGGGGCTACAGGTGCGGACACCTGAGCAGTAGCCCCCGCCAGAACCGGCTTGGCGGGCGTAGGGAGGGCCTGATCAGACCCAGCCGCATCCGAATGTGTAGGTTTTGCGCTCGGTGCAGCCTTTGCCGATTGGAGGGCTTTAGCGGCCTTTCTCATGGCCTTAGCTTTTTGAAGAGACTTCACGTCCTTCGCAGTCTGAACTTTTTGACGTGCAGCATCACGGGGCACGACTTGAGCCGCACCGGATTGGATGAGCTTCTTGAAAGCGACGTTGTAGAAAAGGGCATCCGAAACTTCTTGTTTGCCTTTGGCGAAGTTTCTGCCACCGAGTTTAGTTGCTTTTGCGAAAATAACTTCCATCGTTCTACCCTTTCAAAATTTTATGAAGGCGGTGACTGACGAATCAGCCACCGCCTGTGATGTGTGGACTACTTCGCAGCCTTTGCAGGTGCGGCAGCCGGTGCGGCAGCCGGTGCAGCGGGTGCTGCCGGGATAACGATGCTTCCGTTAGCGATCAACGCTTTGATAAAAGCTGAATCGAGAGCTTTCTCGTCAACTTGCACAGAGCGTTTGCTTTTCGGATAAACCGTTTTTCCGATTCGGACGGGACGGGTGAAAATAACATTCTTCATTGCCATGATTATTTCCTTTCTTAAATCCCGTCAGCGTACTGAAGGGTTTCAGGGTATGGCAATTCCAACTCACCGAATGCCCAAATGTAGGGCGCGATGAAACGGATGCCTTGATAGTATGCAGTTTCGCGACGGATAGGCACCATCGGGTAACGCACACGGTTTTCTTCGTTGGTGTAGGCCAACATACGGTCTTCGCCTTCAACGCCACGTCCGGTGAGCCACTTGACGGGTTGAATGTCGAGTTCCTTGCCGTTGACTTCGAGAGCAATGGAATTCTCTTTCAAGAATTTCAAGATCGAAACATTTCCGGCAGAGCTGACCTTTTGGCTTGCGATGTAGCTGAACTGAGCTGGTGGCAAGAGCAACTTGGAAGGGCACACTGCGAAGGCAGCGGCAGACCAAGTGCTTTCGATCAACTCATTCACGTCAGCAAGAATCTCGTCAGGGGTTTTGTTGACCCACAGAGTAGACCCGCTCACACCTGCATTGACTCCGCTCTCGGTGATTGCTGAGTTGTTCAACAATCCTTGAGCGCCTACATCGGTCGAGCCGATATAGATCATCTGATCGATCGCCATCTGATAGAGAATATTCAGGGCGTCTGCCTTCTGAGAATCAATCGGAGTTCCAAGGCGCTGAGAGCGATCCAATTCCACCGAAGTGAAACTGACTTCGCGACCCAAGAGACGCAGTGGCAACACGGTCTTTTGACCGTCGATCGACACACCAGGAATGGCGGTTGATTCAGCCGACAACCAAGGCAAGTTGCCCCCGTTGCTTCCGTTTGAATTCGACTGAGTACCACCAGCCGCAAACGCTGACTGAATGAACGACGTGCTTTCATCGCTCATCGTGATACCAGGACGAAGCTTGATATCACGACCCCAACTCACGCTCGTGAGTGGCATGTAGAGACGTTTGTCTAAGTTTTCGAGCTGATTGACGTAGAACGCCAACGCCGAGTCTTTCGTCTTAAATCCTCTAGTGAATCTTTTCATTTTCTCATTTCCTCTCTGCTCTATTACTGAGCGATTCGGACTTCGCCGAATCCGTTAGAATCCACACCATCAGCCGCCCACGTTACGTTTCCAACGAGGGTGCCAGTGAGAGGAACATTGTTTCCAGTCGTCGCCACTTCAAGCTGTCCAGCCGGATGGCCAGCACTTGCGGTAACAACCAAGCCCACGACCTGGCCGCGCACTGGTGATCCAGCGTTGACGAAAACGGAGACATAACCACGAACGCAAAGACCCTGAATCTGAAGCGGGTTTGGCTCATCGGTGTAGAAGTCTTCATTGGTGTTGTTTCCGCTGATTGCAGGTGCTTGACGAGTCAAGATACCGGCAAACAAGGAAGCGGTGTCAGCTGCCACCATCGGGGTGACGCCTTCAGGTCCGCCCGATTGGGAAACGTACTTCATCGGAAGTCCGTAGTTTGCTGGGAATGGGGAGATGAGCGTTACAGGCTCGATGTTTGATTCATCGACGCGAGTAACGTCACCTGGAATACCAGACGGAGACGCATATAAATAGCTAACCATTTTTATTCTCTGCTTTCTGGCCTAGTCAGGCCGGTTACTTCGCCACGCCGTAATGCTTGGCATTGATTTCGTTCAACTCTTCAGCGGTTTTTCCTTCAGAAGCCGTGTTATCCACGTCTTCATCTTTCCACTTGGTGGAGTCTTTAGTTCCGCCGAGTCCGGTTCCGCGTTTCGATTTCACGAGCGCTGATGCGGCCATGAAAAGCATATCGACGTTGGTCTTGGCATCAAACACAGGCTTTTTATGGCCGAGTTGTTTGAGGACCTTCATACCTTCGTCCGACTTGGCAAACTCTTTCAGGCACTTTGAGCGTGCATCTTTGCCTTTGAATTTTTTTCCTGGTGTGAGGATTTCAAACTTAGCTTCGTCGCCAGTTTTCTTTTTCTGTGACTCTTCGGCCTCTTCGCCTTCTTCGTCTTCACAGTCTTCGTCATCAGTTTCTTCCATGTCTTCGTCTTCAGACTCTTCCATGTCCTCATCGCCAGACATGTCTTCGTCGCCGTCTTCTTCAGACTCTTCGTCATCAGCTTTTTTGTTGCCGAGAACTTTCAGAATCTTTGCGATAGCGGCTTCAAGTTTGTCGAGACGGCCATTCTGTCCGACTTCATCGTCTTCGTCAGAATCATCCATTTCTTCATCGTCAGACTTTTTAGGCTTGTCTTCTTCGTCTTCATCATCGGACTTTTTCGAGCCCATCATGCCATCGAGCTTGTCGTTCATGTCGGCCATCTTCTTGACGAGATCATCGTAGGTAACTTGCTCAGGCGTCTTTCCGCCTTCATCGTCACCAGTCTTGGTTTTCTTCTTGGCCTTTGCCAAGTCGGCAGCCTTTTTGTCTTCAGCGGCCACAGCTGCATCAACGGTCTTGCCGAGATTTTTCAATTGCTCAGCTAATTCTTTCAGCGTTTTCATTTCTTCACCTTTCGTTTTGTGATCTTTGATCGCATAGGTAGGACCTGCACGACCTTGCTCGACAAGAGCAATATGGTTTCCAATGATGTTTAACTGCTTACCTTCACCATCACCTGTTTGTTCATACTCAGCATCGTATCCGCATGAGACTTCTCGCAATCCGTTTCTAACAAGACCGATTGCAAGCTCATCGGTGATGAGAAGATCAGCCAAAAGCATTTCTTCGCCGTCTTCATCAACTTCAGTACCCTTGCGAACATTTTGAGCCGTGCCGTGCGTGAGGTCTTTCCAGTTTGCAGGGACAACAAAATCCTCCGGATGTTTGATCGTGATCGACTTGCCGTTGAAGCTCGCCATCGTTTGAGGACGAAAAACTTCTGAAGCATCTCGATACACCCAAACTTTTCCGTCATTGCCAACTTCAAGCGGCGTTTCACCTGGCCCATAATCCTGCCAGCCCGTACGAGCAACAGGCACACTCATGCAGAGAAGAAAGCCTTCCGGCGTTTCAACAATGTTCTCTGATAAGCGTGAAGGGGTGAAAAACTTTGCCATGAATTAGTGGAGTTGGCTCGCGAGTGGAAGCATCGAGAAGCGAAGCCCAATGACGGTGTTGTTTGCCGGTGCAGTTGCCACCAAAGTGGTAGTGCTTGAGTTAGTCGCGCCGAGAACGCGAAGAATAACTTGAGAGCCAGCGGTGCCAGCCACAGCAAGATTGGTGTCGCCTACAACATCGAGATCAAGCGTGCCTGATCCAGTAGCCACAGGAACTTGAACGGTTCCGGTTCCTGATCCAGCACTAGAAGTGATCGCGATGAACGGAACACCGGGCGCGGCAGTCACGCCAGCGGGCACACCAAGAGTCGCCCAGTTGGTAGGGGTTGTAGTTCCAACAGCGGTAACAACATAAGCAAGGCCCGCTGTGAGTCCTGATGTGACGTTGATCGAAGATCCGCTAAGAGGTGAAACGTATCCGTGGTAGCCACCGAGATAGCCGCCATAATTTCCAGTGAGTTGAACAACGATGTATCCCGCCGCTGGGTTGGGGTTTCCCGCCGCTGGTGTTGAGCTTGTGTGCATGTAGACTGCCGCACACCCAGGACCTTTTAAATTTCTGATGCCGAGTCCGTTACCGTTGGTGCTGTCCACGATAAAGTTGCAATCGATTTGATTCGACGATCCAGCTTTCACTTTGTTGATGAAAGTCTCACCGAATTGGTTTTGTTCAACCATCGAAGGGTATTGCGATCCGCTAGACTCAAACGCTCCACCTTGGGCAAGTGTTTGTGTCGGCATCGCCACCAGGGCAGCGATCATCGCGAGTGACGCGAAAATAATTTGTTTCATGAAAATTTCTCCTTGACTCTAAGCTGGGGGCAAAGATTGCTTTTCGCAATTAAGAAGCGAGCAGCCAAAAGAGAAAGCGTCAAGTATTAATCGGGAAAGAAAGGCTCAGGGTAACACCTGCAATTGGGAAAAGTGCCGGGATGCCCGACAGTTCCGTCGTCAAGTTCAGGTGGTGAATCCCAGCTGAAAACTTGACCATCGAGTTTCTTGCCTTTGCGAAACTCATGAGCTTCACGAACAGCGGCGTCACCACTGTTACGCCAAATGTACTGCCGAGAGCCCGCTGCCTGTGCGCGAGTCTGAGTAATCACTGAGTTAGACCTTGCCACTTCGGTACGCGCGATCCGCTCAGCATCGTTCTCACTGACTTTGCCTTGGCGTTGAAGTTCAGCCGCGATCTCACTTGAGCGTGTCCCGTTGTAGACTGCCTCAAGTGCAAGCTTCTGTGCTCGCTCAGCGGCTCTCATCGGAATGGATTTCACCAAGTCGATTTGTTCCTGCATCAACTCAGCGGCGCGTTTGCCTGTTGCCGCTCTTGCCACTGTGGTTTGCATGGCCTGATGAATTTCTTTTGAGCGGTTCTTCCACGCGGTTTTATTTTTCTTTGCCACGCGCTCAAGCATCTTGGCACTTTGTCGTGCGGCCCATGGACCTAAGCGCTCAGAATATTCGGTGAGCACTCTCAACATTTCTTTTTCATTACGGATGGTGGCACCGTCAACGTGGATCTCAACAACGTGAGCAGCGTTACGCGCTACTTGCTTCAGTGCTTTTGCAAACTGAGCTTCAGCGGATTGGTTGGGCTTGAAATTTTTCGAACGGGCTACGGGCATTCATCCCCCATTTCTTCAGTCGCATCGCAAGCGCTGTGCGTTTAAGTCCTAAAGACTTTGCGGCAAGCGTGATGCTGTATCCGTTGTCTTCAAGAGCACGCGCTGCCATCTGCTCTAAAATTAAATCTTCACTCTCACCGAGCTGAACAACGATTTGTTTCTCACCCAATGAGTTGACGACGATCATGATCGCTTCACCAAATACACCCCTGGTGTGTTGATCATGCTGAGTCTTGCGTTTAAGCTTCTCAGCTCGCAGTTCACATAAGCTTTGTTGATGTGACGTACCATCTCGTCCGTTTCGACCTTAGCAACGAGGTTAAAGCAGCGAGGGTGATAAGAAACCTTGCCTTCTTTGACAGCGTCATACTTTATTTCCTTTCCACAGCTCGCGCAGTATTTCATTGGTTGTCCTGCATCTTGACTCGTGAGCCAGACAACTTGTGAGTGGAGTCCACCAGAAAGATCAGCTCGCCGTCTCGAATAATGCAGTGACAGCGTTGTGGTGGCTCAGCCCCATCCCACTCGATGATGTAGCTTGGGATAAATGTCGGCTTATCGAGATCACCGTTAAATCGCCAAGTGGGTTTTGGCTTTCCCTTGCGGTGAGTGTGCTCATTGGTGTAAGCCACAGGCACTAAGTGATTCATTTCGCAGCCGGGGCAGTAAAAAAAATATCCCTCACCTTGCTTGTCTTTGATCGGGACAATTTTGCTCATTCAGTTTCTTTCTCTTTGAAGTGTGGTCTATAGATGCGAGTCGCGCGTGGAGCGATAACCACAACACAGACGGCGTTTGATGCCGTGCCTTTTTTCTTTTTAAAGACAAGCGTCGTGCCGTTGGAAAGCTCAAGGCTCTCTCCGATCTTGATTGTGATCGCAACAGCGCCGCGCTCAAGCTTGTCGTTCAATAACTTCTGAAGTTTGTGAGGGTTGTCCTTTGGATCAATGGCTTTCATTTGATTTGGCTTGCTCCATGAAAACATGGTAACTGCGTTCCAAATAAATCAAAGGATTATCTCGGCTCGTCACGAAAAGTCTGCCTTCCCAAAATAGGTAGGGAAACGCGAGCGGGTTTTTGAGGTTCATTTCAAAGACAACTTTTCCACCGAAGTCGTGGAGCTTCACGTTGAAAGGAAACTCTTTGCGCTGATCAGGCGTGACGGTCTTGAGATTTACAACTTTTTCATCAGCCATGCTTCAATCGCCTTTTGATCTTTCGTTACCGCGCGCTTACGAGCAGCGTCTTTCGTCTTCTTGTCCACGACTTTTTTCTTTCCTGAGAAAAGCTTGGTGAACTTCTTCCACCGTGAATCCTTGTTGATGCCCATCTTCTTGATAGTCTCCTTTGGTTCGTTAGGTCCATTGCCCGGATCACCCACATTGGTGCTCTCGTTTTCTGGATCAATTGGCTGATTCGGATCGATTGGATCATCTTCAGGGGCTGGCGGAAGTTCGTTCTCTGCCTCACTGATATCTTCATCCGTGATGTGTGAGAAAATTCCAGTTTCAGCGCCAGCTTGTTGAAGCTCTTTCATTCCGGTTGATGTAGAAATCAAGCCATCTTGGTGAGCAGCCACAACAGCGTTCGTGATCGCAGTCGTGATCTCAGCTTTCTCTTTTGCATTCATCTGCCAGAGCGGCGTGAACGTGAAGGTTAAATCTTTTGGGGCTGGCTCACCGAATGTCGATTGCCACAGAATCTTGATCATGATCTCAATCGGATTACGCAAGTAGGCTTCTTGTTTTGCGTTGATGGAGTCGTAATAGTTTCTGATATCCGTATCGCCGTTACCGCCTAAGCCCGCTGGCGATTGTCCGAGAAGTCTCACAAGTGGAGTCTCGCTTGCACCGGATAGTTGCTCACCAAACTGGCCGAGCATGTCGCTTAGTCCAGCGAAGCTGTAGGCCGTCGTTGCAAACGCATCGTTTTTATCGAGTAGGGTTAAGCCTTCTGAGTTTTGAAACTGCCGCATGTATTCAAACATTTCGACAAGTCCCTGCTTAGCTTCACCACCGGATGACAAGATTTCTCGGAAGCCGTCGATGCTCACAGTTCTTAGAAGTGCTCGTCCAATGAGCCCACCAGCGGAAGCCGTTGCGGTTTCAAACTCAATCAGCCTATCCCACATGCGCTCGATGATCGATTCATCCCACATCATCTCGGTGATCGCTTGAAAGAATGGGAGCTTGTGTCCACCCATTCTGAAACAACGAGTGTGATGCACACGAACGCGAGCAGCGGTGAAAGCGCCAGCTGTTTGTGAGGTTTGTTTTGCTACGGTGTTTTCACCCGCTTGCGGCGAGACTGTTTCTGAACCCGCGCCAGGGACTTGGGCTGGATCGTTAAGATTATTTCCAAGCACGATATCGTAGTAGGCTGGGAGTCCAATTTCTGGGCCTTCATCAATAATTTGGCTGAGCACGGGATTAAGTTGCCATCGGTCGTAAACAGCAATGCCTTTAAACTGTCCTTCTTCGATCGTGTCTGGATCAAGTGGAGTTTCCAAGTCTTGCCCATCAATTTGAAAAACTCCGATTGCCCCGCCATAAAGTCTACCCCACGCTGTGGTGTCACGAATGCGTTGCCAAATTTGAATGCGAGACATGGCGGCCTTGAAATCTTGAACTTTGTCCGCACCATCGTTGGTGTTGAGAATCACGCCAGCTTTCGTCATGTCTTCAGCAACACAATCGATCACTCGTCCCGCGATCCATGATCCACGGTACATCGCTTCAAGCTGTGTGCGATTGCGTGTGAGAAGATTGAACTGATAGCGACCGTAGGAAAGTTGATTCGTGTCTCCGTTCTCTTCACCGAGTGGAGTCACGCCGAGCTTCATCGCTAGATTTCTAAAACCGTCAGCGGTGTGTTTGGAGTGCTTAGGAACAATGGTAGGCTTTTGGGTTTGCTCGAAAACTTTCAAGCCCGGATCACTTTTCTTTTTTGACATGTATCTTCCGCCTTAAATTAAGTTCTTCCACTGTTCAAGCTTATTCTTGTTACTCAACATATCTTGCACTGCATCGAATAGTGGGTCAAGTTGGTCATCATGAGCATGAGAGTCATCAGCGGTGAACGCTTCCGCTTCTTCGATGAAATCGCTCGTGAATGGCGCGTTTTCAGGCACGCACACCATTTGAGCTTCTAAGTAGCCCTGTGCGTCCATCGCCCGCGTCAATTTATCTTTGTCGCGTTCAATTGCCTCAACAGGGATGCGACCTAAGAATTTTATTTTTTGAATGAGACCTGTGCCCGATGCTTTATCTTCCACCAAAAGTTTTCTCAGTTGACCTTGCCAGCGTTCCTCTTTGGGATGAATCTCCACCCACGGAAGATGTGGATCAATCTCGGAATGCTTGGCCCAAAAAGCGAGTGTACGTTTCTCAAGCTCAGGTGCCTCCCACTTACCTCGTATTTGATCAAGCAAGTAGAGCTTCCCATCTTCTCCGAGTCCGTAACAGCCAAATACCGAGTAATCGTTTCGCTCTTTTGTTTTCTGTGCGGTGTCCGCGTAAATACGACGGTATTTAATTTTTGGAAGAATCGTATATCGCGGAAACCATTCTCCACGAAATATGTTGCCACCAATCGCGCGGGGGGCTTGTTGATATTGGGAGCTAAAAACATGCCTTGAAATACGGCTACCAGTCGCATCTTCCTTTTGGCCCGCTTCCATCGCCGTGAGATCAGCAATAGGTTCCTTGTAAGGCCAGTAACTAAATCTTTGCTCAGCATCTTTTTCTACTCCTTCTTGATATTTTGGATCTAACTTTGCGACGTACTCAGCATCGATGATCGCGGGTATCACCACATGCTTCCAATTGCCGCCTAAGTTTCCATTCATGATGAAGCCAGTTGGATCTTCTTCAGCGATTCGTTGCATGATCAAGATGATTGGTGTCTTAGGGTTAGCGCGGCGGCTCTTGACTGTGGTGATGAGCGCACGATTGGCTTTATCTAACTTTGGTTTACTAAATGCATCTTCGGGCTTCAGCGGATCATCGATCAATATCGCGCCTTGAAATCCTTCTTTCATGTGTCCAGCTCTGAAGCCTGTGATTTGTCCACCGATAGAAGTTGCGTAAACACCGCCAGCACTCTTGCCATCCACTTCAACATTCCATCGCTTCTTAGCTTTCGAGTCGTCTACAATTCGACGCGTCCAAAGTCTTTGATACTCATCCATTTGAATAAGATCACGAGCTGCCTGAGAATTCAGAAGTGCGAGATCATCACTGTATGACAAATGTAGAAAGCGACACCAAGGATTGAGAGCAAGTCCACGAGCAATAAAATTAATGATGACCATCTCTGTCTTCGTTCCGCCAGGTGCGATGTTGATGATGAGATTTTCTGTTTCACCTGTGATCACTTTCTCAAGCTCATCGGCGATCATTTTGTGATGCCAGTTCACGCGGAAGGAGTTTTGTTGTCTCACTCTGAAGAAATAGCGAGTGAAGAGAAGATGATCTTTCTCACAAAAAGACTTCGCTATCTGATCGTCAAGAGACAGCTCAGAGCTTGTCTTTGAATTTATCTGTGGCTTCATCGACCTGTTCAGGTGTGGCTGCTATGGTGTGGACGTTCTTACTCTCAACAACGTCTTTGAATTGGCCAAAGGTTTTGCCGATCAACTCGCACGCTTTTAAAATATCGGACTTCTTAGAAGTCTTGTCGTGATAGGCAATCTCAGCGATGCGTTTTAAATTTCTTTCTGGAGTGATGAGAGCGCGATCGGCGAGACGTGCAAGACCACGTTCTATCATCATCTGAATCTTAGTATTTTTTAGTAGCTGATGACCATTCACACCGGCTGATGTTGTCTTACCGCCATACACGCGGATATAGGCTTGGGTGGCGTTTTGATCTTTGAGATACTCCGCCACAAAAAGGCGATGTTTTGGGTTGAGCTTAGTGCTCTTTTTATTGGGGGGCATTCGTTCCTTGACTCCTAGTTTTAATAGTAGGAGCAAAGAACAGAGCAAGCAACTTTGTCAAGTTTATTATAGCTCTCTGTACGGAAAAAGCCTGTAAGTTCTAAGGCGAGAGAAAGAGCAGAGCTCACATGTCGTCTCAAGCTCGTGGATGCCACCCACGTAAGTCTGCACGATTCTACTCTTCGGAAGATGGCCAAAGATCCAGCAACGCCAGTTCAAGGATACCACTCTGACCCGTCTGGTTGTTTTCCCGGCTGACGTGGCTTTAAGATATCTCCCACGTGACTATTCAAAAATCTTTCAACTTCATCATGATTCATAGGCATGATGAAATTAGTTCTAGGGTGGCGCTGCTCAAAGATTATACAGGCAAGCACAGCTGCCTCCCTCATCTCCGAAGGAGATAAGCGAAGTTGTTCAAGCATCATCACCATCATGTCCACAAATTTGTTATAGACTGGATCTTCGCGATATCGTCGTTCAACGCTGTTCATGTTACTCACTTCACACGCTCCCACTTAACTTTTGTTCCGCACGTTGGGCACTTGCCCTCACGCTTCATAATTGCTTCAGCCAACGCTTGTCTGAACAGCACACCAAGGTCAATGCCATAGAAGTTTGCCAACTGAATCTTGTCTTGATCGGCTCGCACACTGAATACCTTCAACTGTTCTTTCTTTTCAGGTTTCATTGTCTTCTGTGCTCATAAGATGGGTTACTTTTTGAATGGCGAAGATCATGCTTTCAACTGTTGCCGTGCGTCCTGGTGCAATGCCAAACGCTTGAACCGTTTTTTCGGCGTGGTCCATTTC
>Ga0302281_10001720_pt1 | contig 15812 bp, 20 predicted proteins | sample III_Fen_E1_2_FD_198762 | JGI IMG/M metagenome (GOLD analysis project Ga0302281, IMG submission 198762) | Peat permafrost microbial communities from Stordalen Mire near Abisko, Sweden - III_Fen_E1_2 | ecosystem: Environmental > Terrestrial > Soil > Wetlands > Permafrost | place: Sweden: Abisko...
GCGCAAGCGTGCTTGGATGAGTGCCATCACTATTGAAATACACATCGTAAATCTGATAGGTAGCGCTGCTTGAGGGTGTAACGCCAAAGTTTGCACCAAGTGTCAGAACTGTTGGCGTGTTGGTTGCAATTCCAACAAACTGACCTACTGCTGTAGGGGTTACTGTATCAGTAACAATATAAACATAATATCCGCGCCATTGATCCTGAGTCCATGTCTGGCTGCTATCCGTTAATGTACCTGCTGTCACGCTTGTAAGAGATTTAGGTCCAACTGAGGGAGCAGTGGCAAGTAATACAAATCCACCATTCGTGCCCGGTGTCCCAGAACCGTTTGTTTCTATGGCTGCGGAAGCATCGAAAATCTTGGTATAAGTTGTTCCAAGAAAGCCCTGATAACTAGGAGCTGATGTATAATCGAACGTGGGTTGAGTACCATTGGTAGGAGCAGCAACAAAAGTTACGCCAGATCCATATGTTACCCCATTAATGGTTGCTTGGGTTGTTATGGTATAATCCGTTGTGAGCGTCTTGAGAACGCCATTGACGAATACCTGCAAGGTTGAAGAGACAAATATATTATTGGCAATGAATAACGTCGCAACACCGTCAGCAGTTCCATAAAAGTTATAGGATGAAGAACGATTTCCGCCTGAATTAGCAATATAGGGAACATCGCCTACGACTGATTGACTATTACTTTTTCCCAATATCCAATTATTTGTGCAGCGGCGATAGCCCTCTCCTGGGACGTTACCCGCTGCTATGTATTGATTCGCAAGTGTGGCAAACCCATCGCTCGTATTTGTCCAGGGAACCATAGTGCATCGTTGCACCATACGCTGCATATTTACAAAGCGAGTACCGATAGTTACTAGCGTGGCGGCCAACTGAGCGGCGGTATTAGAAGACGCGCCTAAATCATTGCGGCCATACTCTTCAAATATGTTGGTGGCGAGAGCCGCGATCTGAGTGCGACGCATACCCGCAATGGACGCGAAGGTAATGCCTGTTTCGCCACCCTGTGCTACATCCACATAACCGGCATAAACAACACCGGGAGTTCCAGCGGTAGAAGTATACGGATTATACGCTTTGGCAAATTGTTGCTGTGCTATACGAGTAATATACCCGCCGTGAACGCCTGATCCTGCATAACCAAAGTCTGCTGTATCGGCAGCAATGGAGTCTCCCACCTTTGCAACAGATTTGGCAATTGCATATGGTGTCAGACCAAGAATAGCGATAGGGCCAGATATTTGTTGTGCGACACCCGCACCATTCGGCGTATAGGCCGAAGTCGTTAAGTCAATACCGTGAAAGGTATATTCACCTGTGTTGCAAGAACCTGGGCCAGTGCCGCCGTTAATAACGCCGCCCTGTACAGTATAGGCTGAGTCCCCAGCATTTACTGATTTTAACCCGACCGCATTACTAGTCGTCGATGTAATAATAGTAAAATTTATGTTGGCATTTTGACCGGCCTGAGTAAAGCCTGCGGAAGATTCATATTGTGGCGTAGAACCACCCACAGTCGTTACGTAGCAATTATATCCGATAGCGTCCGACGCAAGAGTTGGTGCGGTTACTTGAATTTGACCGGCGGTTGAGACTGTCGCGCTGGCGGTGGGCGAAGGAAGGCTTTCGGAACCATCAGCAAATACGTTTGTATAGCAGACAAGATAAGTGCCAGCCGTAAGCTGTCCGGCTGCCGCATTTACCGTTAATGTTGGGCCACTGCCGGGGGCAGCACCTACGCCTGAAGATTGCCATGATTTCACCCAGAAATAAGTACCAGGCGCTGCACCAAAGAAGAACGGATCGCTTATAAGTGTCTGTCCTTGCGGGATGTAGCCTAACTCACGGCCATTAAATTTCACATGCCCATAGATTATATCGCCAGAAGCCTCATTAACAGATGAAAGGTTGTAAGGCTGAATTGATGCACGAACATAAATACCATTGGTGTTGGGGGTTTCACCTACACCACCCGTGTACCAATTGGCAAAAACAAGACGCACACCCTGAATACCATTCGTGCAGGCCAAAGGAACCACGCATTGCAGCCTTGTACCCCATGTCGCAGTCGTAAATCCTGCATTGGCGGTGCGTGATGTAGGACGTATAGAATTGCTACTGATGACACTATATTGCCCAAAAGCAAGTTCGTTTACTAGTGACGGAATATTTGAAATGGTCGCAGGAGCATTTGGAACAAAACCAGAAGAGAGTAATGGTGCATATTGTATCGACATTTCTATCTCCTAATTAAATGAATATTCTGTGCGGTTATTCCAGACCAGATTTAATGCTGGTATTCCGTTCGTAACGGTGGCCCATAGAAAGCCAGTTGCATTTCCATTGTTATCATAAATAATTTGCTTAATAGCCCATGCTGAAGCGCTTTCAGCAGAGCCTTGTATGGCATAGCCGAGATAAATAGTCTCTTCATTCGGGCCGCTATTATCCAATTCAAGTAAAGCATAATTCGCGGGAACGCCATAAGCTGCAGGAAGTGGTGAAGGCGGAAAATATGTCATACTATTAACCATAAGTTATTGGCGGCGTTTGCTATGAGCGTGTAACTTGTCCACTGTAGATTAAAATATATCGCTGTTGCGCCATCGATCATGTCTTCGCCTTGCGCGAGAATGCCGACATTATTTACATCAGAGGAAATCTTTTTTATTACCAGCTCGAGGCCATCATTATCGGCCGCGAGCGGCAGTTCAAAATTGACAGCGCCGGATATGCTGTTTGCCAGAACGATAGAGTTCGCACCGCTCAATGTTTGATTCGCGGTATATTCAGCAGATGCATTAATCTGCACAAGCACATCATCCGCGCCGCTGCGCACAGCAAGAAGCCTATCCGTGGTTGGATTTATGCTGCCACCAGATGCGATCTGGCTGAATAACGTTACAGATTGCATGTTTAACTATATGTATAAGTTGTTCTGCTCGCCCAGGCATTATTGAACAGATTCGATCCATTCGCCCATTGAATCGATAGAACGTTGCTGTTCACATCATAAGTCAGATATTTGATACGCCAGATGGTGTTATAAATTGGCGTGCCGGTAATTGTTGTGCTTCCGATCGTCTGTGAATTGTTTACCGTATAAACACCCGCTCCGCCGAGCGTTCCTGAGACGAATCCAGTGATTTTTGTTCCAGCCGTTACCCCAGCTGCGGTGATATATTCACCAACGACCACTGGAGGTGAATTTGCTCCTAAAGAAGCAACGGTCAAGGTAGTGCCACTTATTGAGCCCGTGAAACTGAGCTGCCCTAAAGTGCTTGGAACTGCTTCGCCAATATATGTTGGATTCGCGCCGCCATTGTAATCGATTTCAGTAGTGTAATTGGCTGATGCATCTGATGCCATTATAAACCCCTATGATGGATAGGCAGGTTGAACGGGAATTGCGCAGGTTTGCGTGCCATTGCCTATAGCGCGCAGCGTCTGACGATAGGTTGCCCATGCCGATGGAAGGAGAATGCCATCCTCAATACAGCGAAGCACGACGACATCTGATTTTTCCAGAGCCTTCTTAGCAGATACTAGAAGCGCTGCGTGTAATTGCTCTGCACTTGGAATAAAAGTTACTGCTTCAGGATTGCCCTGTGCATCTGGCTTAATAACCTTACCCATTGCCTGTGCTGTAAATAATGCTTCATAGTTGTCATTTGTTACTGCGACGACATCTTGCGGAATGATTATGTTTATTTCTGGATCATAAAATCCGCCCGTGGTTTTTGAATAAAATTTGCTCATGTTAAGATCCCAATGCTATCCAATATGTTAATGTTCCGCTAGTGGCATTTATAGTGAATCCAGTTGTGGATAATGATGTAATTCCCTTAGGGACTTCACCTGTTCCGCCATCAACAGCCGTTACAGCATAAGCTGCATTAGGAAATGTTAGTGGAAAAGTAACGGAACCTGTCCCGCTGAAATTAGCAAGCCCCCATTGAATTATTAAGCCGCCTGATATTCTCTGATATCCAGATGAAGCAAGAGAATTACCAAAACCACCAAGATTGCAAATAAGTTGCCAGTTTGTTCCATCGGTGAGGGCATTACCAATATTGCCATTAGTAATTGAACCATAGAGCTGATACGTGCCTGTTTTGCAGACAATGCTATCCGCATAATATGTCGTTCCTGCATCATATTCAGGAATGCCTTGCTGAAATAAATAGGAAAGCTGAGTCGTTAGAAGATAATTTAATGCGTTCAGATCTTCGACGGCCGGATATTTCGTTGCGCCCAATACTGCGGCAATCCATCCCTGCGACCATGCTGATAATCCCTGAATCGTTGCAAGACTCGCGCTAGTAGCTGTTTCCGTTGCCGTATTACTCGCTGCGGCCGCACCGAATCCACCGCTTCCTACTAAACCAGATGAACCGAATATAGCTTGCGTCGCGCGAGTAATTTTTGACATTTTAAGCCTATGAGATTTGTGCGTAGGTTAAAGTTTCTCCGGGCAATGTAGCATAATCAGAATAGGTTGAACAGCCCGAACCGAAAGGCGATGTTGGGCCACCATATGTAACAAGTGAAAACATGGGGCCGGTAATGTCTGAAACTATTGTCGTTCCGACTCCCATTGGCGCAGGCAAAAGGCCCTTTGCGATGATGGCTTGAATGAGTGGCGTCAATGCTGCGGTGATGAAATATACCAAGTGAGCGCCGCCGATAGATTCAGCGCGTATCGCGGTGCCGAAGAAACTGAATAGACTTGCGTCAATCGATTGCGCGCTGAAATTTGAATTATTATTTATGATGCCTAGTTTTATAAGTGTAAGAAAATTTGCGTCATTCAGTTCATTATTCGTGGCGATGATATCGCTATATTGTAGCGTGCCATTGTAATCATAATTCCCGAATGTTGCATAAGTTGTCAGGCCACCAACGGTCGGGGGAGTGGGCAACGATGAATGCTCTGAATATGTTACAAGACCAGAATAATTAGTCAGTTCTAATTCAGAATAAAAACGGTCAACGCCGACATATTTTCCGATGATATCTAGCTGCGCGCCGACGGCCGTATTATCGCCGATGATGTTATAGGCATTCTCCACATCGAGAAAAACAGCATTCGCAAGAGCGGTTTCAGCGAGCAGTGCGATTTCAGCTTGCGCGTTAGGCTGCCCGGCATACTGGACGATTAACAAGTTCACGTAGTAAGCGACTAATTGGGCAACTGTCTGTGCGCTGGCCATTATACTACCGTGATATTGATATCAGCCGTTGAAACTGTGAATTGCGAAGCTGGAGTGGCGGCCGCGATATAATCTGTCCATGTCGAATCATCGATGGAAATCTGTACAAGTACCGGCACGCCGCCGCCGCCCTGAGAAGCAATAGCTGCAATTGCGACTGCTGTTATAGATGATGTTTCCGCATAGCCCCCGATGCCATAGGTGAGATTCGCAGCCATGTAAGCTTTGATCGCGGTTAAATCAAAAGAGAATCCTGCAACGGTGGTCTTGATATCGAATTCGATATAGAGCGGTTCCGGCGTTGGATTATCCCATTGCGCGACAAATATGGTACCGTCTGGCTTCGTTACATCATAGGTTTGGCTCCCGCGCATGCCAATTCCATCTGATATTCGGGAATAAATAGCATTACCGATATCAGAGCTTGCGCCGCCTGCGACCACTACCCAAATCGTATGCGCAAGTGTTCCATTGCCATCGGTGCTGTCAGTTCTGTTCTGATATACTTCCGCCTCGGTGACGCCGGTCAAGCCGAGCAAAATGCCTTGCAGCCCCTGCGAATTACCGCTCGAATTAATGGCGGGCGATTGCTGTCTGCGCGTGCGTAGTTGCGCATCCGTTTCTTGTGTTTCACCGACGGTCAAGGGAGCCGAGCTATTATTGACGCCGGTTACACCCAAAACAATTGTTACCGGAATAGTGATTGTATCTGTCGGAAGATTCACTGGACCAAGCGAGGCAGCGCGGAAATCAACTGTTGTGGTGCCGGCAGTCAATGTCTGCGATGCAGCAAGAATAAATTGATTTCCGTTCCCGTCCTGGACTGTATATCCCGTCGCTGTGGCGCTGTTATAATTTGCATCCAATCCTTGCAATGGAACAGTGGTATTCACAGTGATATCGATAGGCTGAACCGTGTAAGTTCCACCCATGCGCGTGATATTATTAATCGCGACGCGCTGGTCGAGAAGCGTCCCAACTGCTAGATCAGGGTCAAAGCTATTGTTTATGAGAACCAGTGTTTCTAGAACATCCACAATAATTTGCGTGAATATTCCTATGGCCTGACCATCGGGGGAATTTGATGCCACGTTGATATCGTCACCATAAATGCCCTGGAATCCAGTAGTCAAATCTGAATTTATCTCGGAGGAAGTTTCAACCGTGAGTCCGGTTGCATCAACGATATTCGGCATATCATAAATCCTGATTTATGGTGTTTTGGTATGATTGCGAGAAGATAGTATCTATTGAATAATTCGCGGTAAAGGCACGCCCCACAAGGCTGTAAGAAAAAGATGTTATTCCGGTTACGCCGTAGCTTTGCAGTATGATGCGGCGCAAATCTGTTTCAAGCAATCCTTCTTGTCCTTTACTTCCTAAGCGATTCAGCCAGTCAATCCCCGCAGTAGTGTCAAAGAAACAATTTCCGAGCCAACTCAAAATGCGCGTTTTAATATTTAGTGCGATCGCTGGATTTCCAGAGATATAATTCCCCAGTCCTTGTCCGAATGTGAAATCACCCGATGGAGTTAAATTTCTAAATATCATGATCCGCTCACTACGATTCCGTTTTCCACTGTAACAGAAGTGAAAGTTCCTGTCGCTCCGTTTCCTGCCTTGAGCACTTTCCCAGTGGTTTGCGTGAGATTGCAGTCGATAGTGGCAGTATCAGAACCACTCGTTCCTTCGATATTCATATTGCCCGTAACGGTGATGCTTCCGACCACATTGAAACCGTTAGGGGCAACTGCATTTACGATACCGCCTGCCGCTATTTCGATATATGTGGTGCCATCATCGCTGCGCAATTGCGTTGTAGAAGTGGAAACGCCTGAAAGCGAGCGTGTGAAATTGCGAATACCGACTAACGCTATCCCATCGGATAAATCATGGAATCTCCCGATCTGCGGTGGCTGGCCAGATCCCATCTGCTTCCAACTATCGAGCTGCCTATCATTGAAAAGAACAAGGCACTCGTCACCGGCCGAAATTGGGAATGTAAGTGTAAAACCGCCGCCAGAGGGAAACTGTACCGGAACTTGAGCAAGCAGCGGATATCCAGCAACTGTTTTTATGCCGAGGGCCGATATGCTGGTAATTTGCTGCTGAGCAATATTTACGATGACCGTTTGATTCGCCGCATTGAAAGACTGGATCTCGCCGATGCGGACACAGTTAAAATCTTTCTGAAGCGATTGTTTAAATGCATCAAGCACAGTGTTTAAATCCTGTGGCGCCGGGCTCTGATATGTTGGATTGATAAAACCATCTGCCATTTAATTTGCTCCCTGCTTGACTACGGTAAATCCTGCCTGCGGAAGGGGAGCGGATAGTAAGAATATGGATTGAAAATTACCGGAAACTGCGGCGGATATCATGCCTTGATGCGTTATTCCTATCACTTTATAGGTGCCATTAAATTCAGGCAATATCGTCGATAGCAATTGAACCTGCTGATTAAGCTGATCGATGGATGTTTCCATCAGAGTGGTAACCGTTAAAAGCCCTAATTGGCGGCGCGGCGTTTGAAGCAGCCCGGTCGTATCATTTATTTGCGTGATTTTAGCGAGTGCTTCCTGATTATGCAGAATGTATATAGAGCCATTATCTTCATAGACTTGGCCTTCACTATAAGTTTTCAAAAGATTCCACACATTATCATTTAGCACAACAGGACTGTAAAGCACATCCGGCCGCGAGCCGATAGCGCCTAGTTTTAGATTCGGATATTGCTGAATCAGGGTATTCAAAACATTGTCAACAGATTGTCCTGCTTCGAGGGTTAGCTGTATCTGTGTGCCTGCCAAATCCAGAAGATTGCTGGTGGCATGGATGCGGGTTATTATATTTGTGCCTTCGCGAGCCGAGCTGGCTTGCATCATCTTTCCATAAAACACTCGGTATAGCGTATTTCCATATCCGGCTTCGAGAAGAATATTGAAAAAGGCCGTGCTTTGCCCATCCGCATTTAAGGGTGCATTCACATATTCGCCAAGCACATTGATATCTTGGAATATCCGCAATCTATTCGGCTCACCAAGATTATAAATATCTATGTCCAAGGTGTTTATTGAAGCATTTATATTGCGATTGCAGGTGAAGTTTATCGTGAACGGCATTGTAATGACAATGGCTGGGCCACCATCAATGGGATAAATAGTAAGTCGATAATTGCGGCCGAATTTCTGCGTCATGAAAACCACTCGGTCTCTATGGTTTGCACATCTGTTGCATCAAGGAGATATAGATTCGCATTTTGGAACTGAAAATCGCTTATCTGATAGGGGTCAAGGCCGCCGAGCATTGTGCAAGAAATACCGTACGTGATGATATTTCGCCATTGTCTGAGCAGATTAAGGGATGTCACCACGGCCAAGCCATTGACCTGGAATGTCCCGTCATCGATAGCCATTATCCATTGATTTATGCGTGGCATGAATTGCAGGTTCATGTTTATAGAAAGACCATTGATGCCCGTTAAAATCATCTGCTGCGATGGAGCATTCGTTATATTCGGGATATAAAGCATTATGAAGTTGCCCCCTGAGCTGAGAAAAATGATTTCAGAGAAGGATTGCTCAGAAAGTTGGATACTCCGGTCATTGTGGCCTGAGCGCCTGGCAATAGATTAAATGGCAGCGAAGCACCCGCATTAGCTCCTTGGTTGGTTGTATCTGCGGTTTGTAGGGCAGTGGCTCCCTGTGCAACAGGGGAGGTCGGAACGCTGGTTCCTGTATTGCTTGACGGCGCATTGAGCGTCTGAGTTGAGGCGATGCGAATTTCTTTAAAACTCACAGAAAACTCGGTGATATATTTGCTCTTTTCGTCCTGATAAGCAGCGATGCTTTCAATGGCCATATTGGTCATAAATTCCCACGGCGTTTGAATTCCCATGAGAGTCCCGGATTGCATCAAAGACTTAAAATAGGTGTAGGCATTCTGCTGATTTTTCGTGTTACCGAATGCGCCTAATACGTTTTGCACGAGACCGTAAATATTGGATGTTGATGTCAATGCTGATTCGAGTGTTGCGGTGCCATTTGAAGCAGAAGTGAACAGGCTCTGTGCCTGCTGCGCGCCATTGGTGAGGGCAGGCAAATATGCCGATATCGTGGTCAATTTCTGTGCAAGCGAGTTTATCACGGAGGGATTATTGCCCGGCGCGCTATAGACAAGCTCGCCCACATATCCCTTAAGTGTGACGCGCTTTGGCTTGATGGCAATATGATCCTGAACTGCAAGATTCAACTCGGTATAATGGTCAGTTATATCCGCCGATAAAAGGGCAATGGACTCTCCCTCGGCATTGAAAACGAGGCCACCCATACCAAAAGCGGCAAGAGGAGCAACGATATACTGCTGCGCAAGCGTGGTAATCGCGCCGAGCGAATTGGTGATGTTCCCGCTGCTGATTTGCGTGCCTAGATTTGATAATTGTGATGTAAGGCCCATTACCGTGATGCTCCCCATCCTTGCTGCGCGAAGGTCTGTTTAATGGCATTCGCGGTTGCAGCGCCATACTCCGTCGGGCTCGCACCGGCTGGCAATTGGTTAGTTACGTTTATGTGAACAGAGCCTGCAGGAATTTCATAATCATTACGCACCAGTTTTTCTGAATCAGTTTCTGACTTTCTAGTTTTTAAGGCAGCACCAACCTGTTTAAACATGCCTCGTGTGAGTTCATAATTTATTGCTTCCATTTGTTCTTCGCTTGATCCTCTTGGATTAAAGCCAGCTGCCTCTAAGGCTGCAATGCGATCGCGATGCCATTGTGCGAGTCCATACGCTTCTTTCGGGGCGCCCTTTGCTTCATCGCCATGCCCATAATGATTCGGAATTAAACTGCTCTCTCTTTCAAGGTTATCAACAATCCCAGCCGCCTGCTCTGGCGACCAGCCCTTGCTCTGGAAATAGCTAAGTGCGACGCTTGGCGCATCCTTCGCATTAGATGAAGAAGCGGGCGCAGATTTCCTTTGTGTGCCATCCCCCCATGCGATTTGGTGAATTATATCAGCATTGGCGGTTGGATCGGCAACGGTCAAAATTCCTTCCCATAGAGCATGCCCGGTGTTCGTTAGCCCCTTATCAACCGCTGAAACGGTTTTACCCCACCAGCTATCATTATAAGTGAGAGTGCCTTCATTCGCACCTTTGAGGAAATCTGCTATTTTCTCTGCAGGAACACTGAGCCAACTGGCCTTGAGCTGGTTAAAATTTATACTTAAATCGGCAATCGCTTTATTATAGCGTGCGAGGTTATCTGTATCTTGCTGCGAAATTATTCCCTTCGCCATTCCCTTTTGCAGCTCTTCTTCGGATTCAGCCAGAGCATTCACTGCGCCTGCGGTGCCGAATATGGCCGTTGCCCATTCCGTTGCGCGCGCAATGCCATTCACGCCGACTACTCGCGCCCAGTTTTCCCGTACTCGAGCAATGACCTTTTCAGGGGTATTGTCAGCGCCGGTGACGCCAAACATGCCCGCCTCATTACCACCTCGGCCGGTCTGCATGGCATTGATATATTCGGCCAGATGCTTGACGGATTGCAGTCCCTGCTCATAGCTAACGAGAGGATTTGCCTCATGCATGGCAGCCGCCCATCCTTGAGCGGAGCGCTGATTTACGCCTAACTGCACGCTGAGATTTTGAAGTTCTGTCGCTGTATCGGCCGCACCATTAAGCAGCGCAGTAAAGCCGCCGATTGATACTGTTATGCCAGCCAACTCAAGCATCGTAGATGCAACGCCTTTAAGTCCGGCCTGAAAGTCTTTAAGCTTCGTATCATCGACATCGAAGCCGAGACTGACAAATAATTCTCCGATACTTCCTGCCATGATAGCTCCTATTTTTCTTTGTTTAGAGCAATGTATTCCTGCTCGTAATCGTACACAAAGTTTTCATATTCTAAAATGGACTGTACCACATTTACGGGAGCATTTAAAATATCTTGAGGATTGCCATTGAAATACCCCTCCTTTGCCAACTTAATGGCAGTAAAAATGCAGTCATCTTTTATGATGATGCGGGGATGTTTTCTTTCGTTGTTTTCAGGAATCCTAGCTTCTTTAATACTGAAGATAGGCTCTCGACGAAAGGGCCGATATTTATCTCTCCGCATGCCTGGGCGATGGCGTGATAATCTTTGCGCGCCTCAACGTTGTCGAATGTAGATTTAATAATTTTCTGGCCGTTATACAGGCAGCGATTCAAGCAGGGCCACAAAGCAGCCTCGACTGCATCGCTACTATCAATAACGAGCGCGCTCATGAGTAAATCACTAAGGCCGCATTTTATCAGCTCACGCTCCACGGCTTTTTTCAATTCATTCGCGGCTTCAAATGAGGCGGGGTTTATGACAACGATAGCGCCAGATGGAGCGGTGAACTCAGACATGATTAACCTATTGTGCGGATTGCGCTTGCGAATTTGACCATGTAGATGGCTTCACCCTGCGCTGTGTCGCCAGAAACGTTTTCCTTGCCTTCTACGGGCTTTGTAATGACGCCGCCCGATAAGGTATAAACATCGCTGATAACATTGCCCTGGCCATCGCCGAGGCGTTTCACGAAGGTTCCGGCCAGCAAAGTCGTGGACGGGAAATCGGCGGGCTGTGAATTAAGTATGCCCATCATGAACTGATCGTCGCTCGAACCGCGCATCAGCTTCAGCGTTAAATCGCCATTGAAGCCCTGAGCGTTCTGGGCAAACACGGTATTGCCATTTTTGCCTGTCTTGCGATTTACCAGCTCATTCGGGAACGTAATATTTGTCACGTCATCGAAGGCTAGATCGTTAAACACATTGCCGTTGAGCGTCAAAGTGTCGTTACTGGTAACGGTATATGTCGTCATTAAAGCCTCCTGATTATGCGTTTATTACGGCCAGAACATTTCCAGACTGAATTGCGCCAGAGCGTTTAGCTGCGATTTGTACCAGCGGCGCGATGCGTGCATTGCGATTAGCCGAGCTTTGCTGCGCGATGGGGGTTGAGAAAATGTAATATCCAACCTGAGCAATATTATTGATGAATACTTGCGGCGAACCGAATGTTTCAGAGCTATTCCATGCGCCCGGCGCAAACTCGCCGTTCACTACGAATTGCTGCATCACCTGAGCATAAGCTGATTTCAGGCCATTCATGCCGGGCTCTGTCTGCGGCACCTTGGTATTTGTGGTGGCAAGATAATTGAATCCAGCCGTCTGCAAGGCGAATAGCAATGCTAAATCGGCGTATTGATTATCGAAATAATCATTGGCACCATTGGAAAGGATCGCGGGGAATCCCGGATATTCGCAATAGATGTCCGCGCCGGATGCAATGCTCGCCGTATATACGGTCTGCGTAATGCCAGGATCGGGGCTGATGGTTGCCAGCTGCTTAAGGTTCTGCGTGCTGACAGTATTGCTTCCCGTGTAATCAGTCGACACACCACGGCCGACATAAGCGGCTTTATATAGGTTTGCGGCTGCTTGGCTTACAGTATAGAGCAGGCAGCGAGTCTGCTTTTCATTCGCCTGCTGAATCGTTGTAATTACACCTGCATTATCGGCCGTGCTGCAGAAATGAGTATAGAACATCATATCCTGCGCTTGAATGGCGGTGGCCGCCGCTTCATAGGCGGTGTCTTCGAGATTTACGTTTGTCATTACATGCGCGAAGAATACCTGCGGCAAGAGGCGTGCAACTGCGGTGGCGATTGATTCACCCGTGCTATTCGCACCGGCAACTGATGCGCCGGCCGAGGTATTGAAATAGGTCGATCCAGTTAAATCAGTTCCGCTGCCTGCATAGGCTGCCAGAGCAACGGTGCTTGAAGTGCCTACCTTTTTGCTGGTGATGACCATATCTGAGCCGGATAACGTTACTATCGCATTCGGCAGCGCATTCTGCATCACGGCAATGATATCGGAAAGTGTCACACAGAATGAGAAATTGAGGTTAGCAAGGTTATTGATTACGCCGTCAATGGTAACTTTCAGATCGCCGTTCGTTACGGCAATAAGCGTTGCTAGGTTTGCTGTGAGGCTCGTCGACGTAAAATGGCCGCTGGTTGCTGACACTGCGGAAATCATGGGCGCAATATTGAGAATGCCACCGCCGCTTAGGATATTAGGTGATTGAGCGAAAATCGCATTTGCCATCGCAGCGGTTACGCTATTCGTACCCCAATCTGCTGCTACCTGAGAGGCAGATACATAATCAGCGAATCCATTGATGTTTAGCTGATTATTGACCGGCGTTTCATTGCTCAGAATCATAACGCTATTAACGTTAGGCAATCCCGTGCCTTGTGGCGTTTCTGTGATCGTTACATTGATGACATTTGAAATCGGGATAATGTTTGCCGTCATAGGACTGTGCCTCCGTTAAATTTAATTTTCAGTGCCGTAATAGTTGCCTTGGCTATCAACATAAATGCTCAAGCCATCTTCGGTCGCATAAAATGAAGATGAAACCGAGGAAATATTGAATTCTAGCAAAGGCGTGTCCGTACCGATTGTCGTTTCGTCATCCGCGCGCGTGGTAAAATTATCGTAATAATCGCCAAGCGGTGAATTTAATATCGTATCTTTACGATACCACACCAACACAGGTTGCACAATCGTATATCTATTTAGCTGAGAACCGCCCTCTGCATATGATGTATCGGTGATGCTTTGCGGGATGCGTGCAATTTTAAAATTGTTCAATTCCTGCTGCTGCTGAGCATAGAAAGACTGCATGGCCATGATGACTTCGGGCCAGCGCGTTATGCCGTCATTCGAGCGCGACCATATATCGATTTGAACGTTCTCGCGCTGCTGTAGCTGCGATATCTGATGCTGCACGGCCACGGAAGGATCGCCGCTGGTTTCCTCGACCATATATGTCGAATTACCCACAGGGAAAGCCCAGACAATGCCCACTGAGATATAAAGGCCATTGTCATTCGGAATTACCTGGTTTTGATTTCGCACCCACACAGCCCCTGCAGGAAGACCCATTTCCCGCACGAGAATATTGACGATGTATTGCGAGGAAAGGAGGTTCATTATTGGTAATCAGTAACAAGGTGGTATTCAAGGAATCCATTCAGTGCGTAATCTAGCCGCGCCATGACTTTGTAATTACGTCCCTGCCATACTATCACATCGTTCGTCTCAAGAACACCGGGAAGGCGGCAGTGTATTTGCAGCCATGTCCACGCGCGCTGTCCTTCAGGCTTCAGTACGATTTGCTTCGGTGATAAGGGCTGAATCGTTCCGACGAATAAAACCGACGTATAGGCAGTGCTTATCAGGCCGTTCGTATTTGTCTGCGTTGCCTTGTCGAGCGTTATGGGTTGCATCCATCCTGAGAACGCAGCGAGCATCTGCGGCATGCCTGATATCTGGCTGAGATTTTTCATTTCGCGCTTCCTTTCGATACGACATCGCTGGTGATAGCATCACGTAATTCGCCTTTATCTATAAGGGGCTGTTCGCTTTTTTTACCTTTTACAAAAAATGGTTTTCCCGATTTTTTATTTTTCATCCATCCCCCATTTATTGTAATTTCTGCATTGGGGGACCATTGCCCGAAGCCGCCCGTTTCAAAGGCGCGCTGTATTATTTCTTCTGCGGCAACGCCGAGTAGCGCCATAACCTTTTTGTAATTACGAGCAGCAAACGCTGCTTTCACATCATTGGCACTCAAGGCTTTAATCAGGTCTTTGCTCTCATGCTGCAGAGGCATTGAGAGAAAATCACGTGGCGGTATATTATTGGTAATAGAACCAAACATCTGAATGAATCCTAATTGCGCATTGCTTAGCCCGCTATCACCGTCTATTTGGCCTGCTTTATCATTAATGATTCCTACGCGCGTCACGTATTTATCTCCTATGGCTTTCTTAATATCGTCCAGACCATCGAGATTAAAGCGAATCTCCGTCTGCTTGCTCATGGATTCGTTCTCCCGAACACAGGCACAAAATTGCCCGCCAGATTGGGGAGTGCCATAGCAAGGTATTTCATGCCGTATGACGATGACGTGTATTGCGATAGAATCGGGCTATCCATATAGCGTTTGGGAATGCTGTAAGCCTCACTCACGCTTCCGACGCTGCGCGATGATACGGGAAACGCGCCGGTGCTGTTAATGCCTTGTGATGAAGCTTTCAAGTCGTTGCACAAAAAATGGGCCGTGCAATACAGATATGCCAGTGTAATCACTGCATCTGTCGTGAATAGCGCCTGATTGAACAACACCTGCGCTTCGGCAAATGCGTTGGTGATATCTTGGTCTTGGACATAATTATTTATATTATCGGCTGTTACCTGCCACACGGTGGGATCGCTACCAGGCGTGACGTTCTCCGTGCCATTTACGAGGCAGGTGTAAAACAATAATGTATTTGGATAATAAACTTCGGTACCAGCATTATAAAGCTGATCCGATACATAGGTGATTGCATCCAAGTATGGGAAATCTCTTCTGAACTGGGCTTGAAATTGCTGAACCGTGATCGTGGTCAAGTCCATTGAGATTTCCCCTAGGCATGCTTATTTAACGAACTTTTTAATGCTGTCGACGAGAGCGGAAGCAACAGGCGTGTTG
>Ga0302281_10001723_pt1 | contig 15798 bp, 23 predicted proteins | sample III_Fen_E1_2_FD_198762 | JGI IMG/M metagenome (GOLD analysis project Ga0302281, IMG submission 198762) | Peat permafrost microbial communities from Stordalen Mire near Abisko, Sweden - III_Fen_E1_2 | ecosystem: Environmental > Terrestrial > Soil > Wetlands > Permafrost | place: Sweden: Abisko...
TCAGCGACAGGCTAAGAATAGTTTATAATTGTTTGGTAAAGGCCGCTTTAGCTCAGCTGGTAGAGCACGTCATTCGTAATGACGGGGTCAGGTGTTCGAGTCACCTAAGCGGCACCAAACCTCACTTTTTAGCGCGTTATCCCTTACGATTCTCGCTCTTGGAAAAGTACCACGCAACTGCAACTGCTACCAAAATGGTCAACATGCTCGTCCACATGATTGGCATGCCAAAGTACACCAGCCAGCTACCTATCGAGGTTGGAAACCAAAGGAAGCTCACGATCAGCCATTCCATAAATTCTTTCCGCCGCACACGCGGCGTTTCATCCTCGCCATATACTTTATAGCCCATCGCGCTTTTCCTTTGCCATTTCGCGCACAAAAGCCGCGATAGTATGGCGCAGCTTGGCCGAGGGAATTGCGCTGAAATCCTGCACTAGATGGATTGCTTGCGCAGAGAGTTCACCCTGCACTATCAGTGGTGTTTCCTGTTCGTAGGCTTCATAGAAATACATCGGTGATATTTCTAGGATGACAGCGAAATCGTGCAGGCGGCGAGCACTGATACTATTCGTGCCGCGCTCGTATTTTTGAATTTGCTGAAACGTCATGCCAGCGCGCTTGCCAAGGGCATCTTGGCTTAAGCCCATCAGCTTCCGCCGAGTCCGCAAGCGCGCGCCGATATGAACATCAAGCGGGTGAAGCTCTTTTTCTTTTATCATTGATGCAAATATAAAATCGTTACCTCTAGTATAAAATATCTGACTCACAGTAAAAATAAGTGACTCAAAGAGCAAGAAAATACTTTGATGATAATTTGCTCCCATTCACAAGCGGGAGACAAATATGGCGAAAACCAAAAGGAAGCTAACGACTAATCTTTGCGGCAAACGGATTAAGGTTGCGCGCGTCGAAAAAGGCATGAATCAGTTGGAACTGGCAACGGCTCTGGCGGAGGATTACGAGCTGCGTGTAGATCAGAACAGCATTTCGCAAATCGAAAAAGGTGATCGGTTCGTAAAAGATTTTGAGATCACTGCACTGGCCGAGGTGCTGGATAAAAGCCCGCTATGGCTGCTCTACGGCGATAAGGTGCCGCAGAAATTTAAGTAACCTCGGCCTTAGCGGTGAGCCATTTGCTCGGAGCGGGCTTTCAGCGCAGACATCCACCAGTCATGGCCATCATACATCGCTTTTGGCTGCTCAAGCCGGAACTTGATCGCATCAGCACCTTTTTGTGTTTCTTCGGTGATGACGCGCGTGCCGCCGCGCTCCGCAACGAGTACCCAGGCGTGGTGAACCATGAAAGTCGGACTATCGACGTTCCAGCCGATTTCGCGGTTCGGCTCGAACACATCCACCGTGCTTCGGATCGGGAAACCAAATGTCTTCCACTTGAAGCTGACACCCTTGGCAAGCTTGGGATGGTCGCCTTCGATGCTAACATCAGCTGAGTTTGAATACCAACTTGGCCACTGCATAGCGTCGATCAGGTTTGCCCAAACAATCTCTGGCGGCGCGTCGATCCAGCCCTCATTATGGACAAAGACATCGACATTGCGGGGTTCAAGTCCCTGCGGCCAGTGAATAAGCGGTGTCGCTTTCTTCAAATAGTCGGCCGACAAACGGCTCGATTCCTGCGCATGCGCCGCCGATGCCGTGAGCAGCGCCACACCGGCGCCCATGATTAATGCTTTCTTTTTCATAAACTGTATGCCTCCTTTTGCGCCGGTCACTTTAATTCGCTTGCAGCCTTTTCGATGAAATCGGCGACTTCGCCAGGGTGCGACATCATCGGGACGTGGCTTGATTGAAGAACAAGCGGTTTGGCGCCAATCTTCTTTGCTGTGTCACGTTCAAGATCGATTATGAGCATGTGATCCTGTTCGCCCATGATGAACCAGCTGGGCTTATCCATAGGCCAAAGGCGGTGCCGATCATCCAAACAATCGGCCAAGTGGTAATGCCCCACGTGGTAAGCGCCCAGCCTATTGAAATCGGAAATCCGAAACACCCCATGCAAAAACCGCCGAGAAATTCAGCTAATGGATTAAACTTCGTGCATTTCGGTTCCCCATATGCGCGGTAGCCCATACTAAGCTGCTTTCTTTCGGGTACGGCCCGATACCCTATTTTTTGCTAATTCACGTACAAACGCGGATACGCTGTTTTGCAGCGGTACGGGAAGTGATAAAAAGTCCTGCATCAGGTGTTGCGCCTGAGTCGATATATGGGGCTGCTTACTGGCGTCAGCCAGCCCAACAGTTCCCTCAGTGTATCCTTCAAAAAAATACATAAGCGGTACATTGAGGATAGCAGCAAATTCATGTAATCGGCGGGTGCTGGTGCTGTTGGTACCACGCTCGTATTTTTGGATTTGCTGAAAGGTGACGCCGCAGCGTTTTCCTAAAGCGTCTTGACTCAATCCCGTCAGCTTGCGGCGCAGGCGTAACCTGACAAGCATTATTGTTAGCGCGAAGAAAACAAATGTATAACCTGATCTATGACGAAACCCGCCAAAGCTCCGAGCGTCAGGATGACTGCAAAGCCGCCCTTCCACCGGTTTGCCATTAAATCCAGCTGATCGAGGCGCGTGTCGATGCCGTCGAGCTTGGTTTTGAGTTCGCCCACGGCTGTGGTCAGCGCCTGAACCTGCGCTTCAAGCCTGCCCATGGCGCGGAAATATTCGGGTTCGTTCATGGGAGATTCTTCTTTCATGTTCCGACGACCGAGATGAAGGTTTGCGTAAAAGAGGCTTTGCCGGAACCGTTGCCGACAGTGCCAATAAAGGTTTGAGCGATATCAGCGATGCCAGGGCCGTTGCCGACCGTCAGCATCGAGGCCTGAGATATATCCGCTATGCCAGATCCATTTCCGACCGTCGATATGGCTGCTTGAGCAACGCTAATGCGCCTTGCACCATCTCCGACCGCTAGTTGGGCGAACTGCTCGACGCTTACCTTCTGATCCCCGTCGCCAACGATGACGGAGGCAAGCTGCCCGATATCGGCTACAGTTCCCATCAGGCCGACTCCAGCCCGATTTGGCAGAGGTTAACGGCGGATGCCGTCCATGGCACAACCTTCGCGCCATCGTAGGCGCGGCTCACCACGGAGAGAGCGAGCCGCGCCTGCTTGCGGCGGAAAGCGGTCATGGGCGCAAACACGCCAATTACTGAATCGAGCCACATAAAACTAATCCCGGTAAAAGCCCGCAGCGGTGCTGCGGTCGGTGGGCGTTGCAACGGTGAGCTGGTCCTTGATCACATCGCGGGCGCGGATCATGTCGGCCGTGTTCTGGTAGCGCACGAGGCGGTCGCCCATGCGTACCTCAAGCGTTCCTGAGGCGATTGCCGCCTCGAGCGCGTCGAGTTGCGTTTGCGTAAATGCCATAATTGAGCCTCTTGACATTATTCCCTAGATGGAATATATTCCTTCTATGGAATGGCAGGTTTTACTCGATCCGGAGTTTGAAACATGGCTTGGAGAGCAGAAGGCCGCTCTCCAAGATGAAATTCTGGCGCATACGATGTTACTTGCTGCGCATGGCCCCACACTCGGCAGGCCGCGCGTCGATAGTATCGCAGGATCGAAGTTCGCCAACATGAAGGAGCTTCGTGTCCAGTGGAAAGGTCAGCCTTGGCGGATATTATTTGCTTTCGATCCTAAGCGCCAAAGCATCCTGCTGGTCGGTGGCAACAAGCAAGGCGACAAGCGCTGGTACGATAAGAATATTCCGATTGCAGACGCACGCTTTGCAAAACATTTGAAAGAGATGGAGAAGAAAAATGGCAACAAGCGCAAATGACTATATCAAGAAACTCCCCAAGAAACGCCGCGACAAAATCAAAGTGCGCGCGACGGAGTTGATTGCAGAGGAAGCAACGCTGCAGGAATTACGCAAAGCAATGCATTGCTCACAATCCAAAGTGGCAAAAACGCTGCATATTAATCAGGCAGCAGTCTCTAAAATTGAGCGCCGCGCCGATATGTATGTCAGCACGTTGCGTTCCTTCGTGGAAGCGATGGGTGGAAGTCTGGAAATCGTCGCGCAATTTCCCGGCAGCGCACCCGTGCGTATCAGCCAGTTTGAAGGGCTAGAATAGTTTATCGATTGAGCCAATTGTCGAGTTTCGGAATCCAAGCCTGCTGCACCGTTTGCGGTGTTGCTGTGGTCGGCGCGGCCGGTGCTGGATTGCTTTCGGCCTGAGCGCGCGGCACGAACAACATGCCTTGCGACAACGCCTCTAAATCTGGACTCAGCAGTTTCAGCGCCGCCAGCGCATAGACGTTGCAGTCGAGTGCCTCGTTGCGGCTGCGGATTTTCACCCATTCGCGGCGCGATGACCCTTTGGAAAAGCGGGTCACCTGTTTCTCGCCGGTGAGCTGGAGGAAATATTCGCGGTCACGCTCGGCCGGGAAGTGAAAGTAGCGCCAGCGCGATCAATGCGCACCTCAGCAAACGCATCGCCGACAACAAATGGCGCGCATCCTTCGAAAGCACCATCACCGCCGACGTCCTTCGTCACGGTCTGGTTACCGAGAGGACGTAAGGATTGATCGGAAATTGCCTCGCCGGAAAATATGCAAATACTGAATACAAGAGAGTTGCAGGAATTAAAGCCACACCTTCGTTAAACAACAAAGTTGAATTAACTTAGGTAATTTGACTCATTGGCGACTAAATTCTTTTTCTTGCCGAAGGTATATTTTACTAATTTTTCCGAAAAGTTTTTGGGGTCAAATGGCTTTGCAAGATAATCATCCATACCCGAATCGAAGCAACGTTTTTTATCGTCGGCAAATGCAAAGGCAGTCATTCCAATAATAAACGTGGGGTCCAGCCCCGCTTTTTTCTCATGCTCACGTACATGCTTGGTTACTTCAAAACCGTTAATTTCCGGCATTTGCACATCCATTAGCACCAAATCGTAACGGTTATTGTATATTTTCGTTAGGGCGTCCTTGCCATTCTTCGCCACCTCATAAGTGTAGCCATGATATTCTAATAACGCACTTGCCACGAGGATATTCGCATCGTTATCCTCAACCAATAATACCTTATAGGCGCTGGATTGGTTGCTTTTGAAAAGATCATCATCGGCAATATGTTCTATTTTCAAGGCGGTGCTTTCGGTTTTAATGGGCAAGGAAAATTCGATAATAAATCTTGAACCGCTGCCATAAGTGCTTTCGACGTAAAGTTTGCCGTTCATGGCATCCATGAGCATTTTGCTGATGGATAATCCTAATCCACTTCCTCCAAACGAGCGGCTTATGGAGGAATCCGCCTGCGTAAATTTAGCAAAAATCGTCTTGAGCTTATCCTCCTCTATTCCAATCCCTGTACCCAACCATGAAGCCGGTCGAACTGGTGCAACGCGCCATCGAGAACAGCAGCAAAACCCGCGACATCGTCCTTGATCTGTTCGGCGGCTCCGGCACCACCATGATCGCGGCCGAGAAAGTAAATCGTTCCTCGGTGTTGGTGGAACTCGACCCGATTTACTGCGACGTCATAGTGCGCCGGTGGCAGCAATTCACCGGACGGAAAGCCACGCTCGAGTCCACCGGAGAACCATTCCCGGACGAGGCAACTCATGATTAAAACCCCGCCATTCTATGAATCTATACCTGAGTTAGTGAATGTGTTTGTGAACAGTCTTGCACAGGAAAATCCCAACGCTGACAAAGCTGCAGTTGAAGCCGAACTTAATGAGGCACTGAAAGACCATTCTATATGGGCAACGCTCAACGCATTTCGCTACTGGTTAACGCATTACAAGCATATGCCCACGAAGGACGACATCACCGGCTATATTGCGATGGCATCCGCCCCTAAGACCCCCGGCATTTATTCGCAAAGCCGTCACTAACATCGAATTCCCACGCCGTTAACAACGTCCGACATGCTGCCGGGTGCGTGGGCAAATGCAGCATCGGCCAGCCGGAAAAGCAGCGGCGCAATCTAGGAGTAAATCATGTCAATCATTAACCAAATAGGAAAAGCTATGTCCAAATTTCTCGACGATATCGAAAATGCAATTAAGACCATCCACCTGAGCCACGGCGTTGACAACCGCACGCTAAAAATAGTACCTTCTTTCTCATTCGATACAACCTTAATGGTACCATCGTGAGCCAAAACAATTTCTTTTGTAATAAATAATCCCAAGCCTAAGTTAGAAGTAACACCCTCGGCTTGGGTGCCATTGCTGTCTCCACGGGTATATTACCAAAAAAGCCTCAAGGAAATTGGCCTCAATTTAAAGATGATGTCGTGCGATTATATTCAAAACGGCTTGGAAACATGGCTCTTATGAAAGTTAGTAATAATTCTGATCTAAAGAGCAGCCCATTTGCCGAAAAAAAGAAGGTTTTTGCTCAATCCCCATTTTCTCTTACTAAACAAATTGCCGATGCCACTGATTGGACAGCAGAAACCATTTCTGAGCGCCAAAAAAGCCTAACTTCTTTAGCTTTAAGAACATGGGAGCTTTGATTAATTTCAATCTTGGTGAGTCTGCTACATAATACCGAAAATTCCCTGTATCATCCCTGATAAATAGGGAATGGCGCCGGAGACTGGTTCGCTGCAGACTCCATACAGCAACATTTTCAATGGGTTAGAGAAACGCAAAGTCGGAATTTTGCTCCAAAAAGGCCCAAAGGTCACCCGCGCCGCTCCTTCCTTGACGGGCATTGGGAACCAATCTTCATCATATCGTAACTTTTGTGCGGTTGGTTTTAGGATATAATACCATCCAGGAGATGATCGATATCGGTGCTATTAAAAAAACGCAAAAAGGAAATTATAAATTAACCGACGTGGCGCAATATGTTGCAGACTGGGTAATGATGAAGTTTTATTCCCCCGAGATTACTAAGCAAATAGATACGGCAAGTTCATCAAAGCTCAGATAAGTGCGGCTTGTTACCTGGCTTATCATTCCAAACTCCCCCAGCCGCTCCCCCAAGGAAATTCGCTTCTTATAACCATTTATGTTTACATAATATTTTCGCCAAGAGCGCACCCTTCGTAATGCGGGGGTCAGATGTTAAAGTCACCTAGATGGTACCATTTCTCAGCTTTTGGGATACATTGCTAAATAAAGAGCTTTTGTAAGTCTTGCTATCCTTAGGTTGTTTTATTATAACCGTATCTAATGACGTATATAAAAATACCGGTCATATTTTTATCATGTGCCATGTTGGCATGCGTTCAGCTTGGCACTGCTTTTTCTGCAGTTGCAAGCGACGCAGCTATTGCCTCTCCCGCTTTTAGTAATCAGCAAATTATCCTGAATGCGATTGATGCCGGGGATCTCAAGCGGCTAAAAGGCCATTTCGATTTTATACGCACATTTCGCACTGTAGATCCCAGTGTGGCTTCCACTGCTTCGGTGGATGTGAATTTCAGGGATCAGAACGGCAATACGCCGCTGATGCATGCAGCGATGCATAAAAATGTGGATATGGTGCGATTTCTTGTCGATAACGGCGCGGATATAAATGCGGTCAATAGCAATGGCGAAAGCGCTTTGCTCACTTCCTATACGTATGAGAATTATTCGGTAACAACCTATTTGCTGGCTCAGGGAGCCGCTGATCCGTACCATCTTGCAGATTTGGTGCAGGCGCATCAGCAGGAGATTGCTCAACAGCACTGGGAGGCGACGACCGGAATGTCCAATATGGAGTATATGGGCGGCGGGGCCTTGCTGGTAGGTGGCGTCGTCGCGCTGGCGGTTGGTGGAGGGGGTGGAGGTTCGAGTTCAGCATCATCGGGATTTACAAGTAATCTTGACCCGGTAACTTATGCGAATCCCGCCGCCTATGCAGCAGCCGTGACGGCGCTTAATAATTTATCATCGGCCCAGAATCAGCAGGGCATTCTTGATATGAACGTGAACTATGCGCTGGCGCGTGGGTATGACGGCAGTATTTACAGCCGCAGCGCAAACGGCACATTATTGTCCACTACTCCCACCGGCTACGTGAAGGTGGCGGTCGTCGATACGGGAATCGATATGACACACCCCGATTTGGTAGACAATGTTCTTACCGCCGATTCGGTAACATGCGGCGATACGGGCTGCGTCGCGGGTGGGAGCGCGCCGACGGGAGGGGCTGAGAATTGGCATGGGACGGCGGTGGCGGGCATTATTGCCGCCGAAAGAAATAATGCGGTCATCTACGGCGTCGCTTCGCAGGCGAAGATCATGTCCATCGCCTTTGCCGATCCCACCACAGGCGATCTGACCAACGGTGATGCGCCGGGCATACAATCGGCGCTCAATAACGGCGCGCAGGTGTTCAACGGAAGCTATGGATACGCAAACTTGACGCCTCCGACTGCGGATATTCCTACCGTGGAGCAGATCGTCAATAATAGCTACGGCGGTACCAATCTTATCACCCAGTACCAGCGCGGTGTCGCCGCCCATGCCATATTCGTGTATGCGGCGGGCAACGATAGCCTGACCAATCCCGACGTTCCCGCAGGCTTGCCTTACTATTTTCAAGGTACGACGGCGCCTTCGGGCATAACGCAAGCGACTTACGATGCGGTAAATCCCAGCCATCTCGACTGGAGTAAAAACTGGGTGGCGGTGGTGTCGGTCAACAGCAGCAATACGATTTCCGCTTTCAGCAATCAATGCGGCGTCGCCATGAACTGGTGCCTGGCGGCTCCCGGTGAAATTTCGACATCGACGGGTCTGGCCGGGGGATATACGGGCCCCATTCAGGGCACTTCTTTCGCTGCGCCTAATGTTACGGGCGCCATAGCGGTGATGTTAGGCGCATGGCCCCAGCTTACGCCTGAGAAAGTGTTACAAATCCTGTTTAATACGGCAACGGATCTGGGAGCGGCGGGTGTGGATCCGGTGTACGGGCATGGTCTGCTGAATCTAGAAAAAGCTACCAGCCCGACGGATGGCGGTTGGTCGCTGAGCAGTTTTTCCGGCGGCGCGTTCGAGTTTAACGCTTCGGGGCTGGGATTGTCGGCGCCGTTTGGCAATGCGCTTAATTCCAGTCATGCGTCCTTGCAATTCCTGGACGCCTACGGAAAAAATTATGCCGTCCCGCTTTCGTCGGTCGCAAAAACCCTGACTCCGACAAAAACGGATTATGACAAGCTCGCCAATCTTACCGATCCGGCCATGGATAATGTGCTGGATTTGGGTAACCATACCACCTTACGTTTTTCCGATGAGACCAGTCAGGATAATACGCCCGGCTCGCATACGGATAAACTCTCCAAATTTTCGTATTTGTCCGCATTTCCTATGGACGACAGCGGCAAACGCAATCTGTCTTTTGCATTCAACTATAAAACCAATCTGACTGATTCGGTGGCGCCTTCCGATCAGAAACATATCGCCAGCGACGCATTGAAAAATCCTTACCTCAACCTTGTCGATGCCGTTAATAGCAGTGTCGTGCACTATGCCGACGGGCCGTCACAACTCACTATGGCGGCGTATTTCGGGAAATTGAACCGCGATGACTACGAGTATAGTTTCAATGACGGAAAAGATGTGACGGGCGTGTTCTCGGAAATCTCCTATACCGTGCCGGATTCCAAATCTACATTATCTTTTGATAACGGTGTGACTATCGAGAAGAATAGCCTTCTCGGTTCGGAAGCGGGTGGCGCGTTTGCTATCGATAAGGCGATTACCTATTATACAGGCGTCTCGGGAAAATATGCGCTGGCCGAGAATGTCGCCTTGATCGCCAATTATAATCTGGGCGTTACCAAAGTCGCCGCTTCCGGCAATTCCTTTATCACCGGGGTCGATAACATTGTTACCAATGCGTTTGCGGTAGGGAGCGAAACGTATCATGTCGCGGATAAGGGGGATACGCTGGGTTTTCTCGTGTCCCAGCCGTTGCGGGTGATACAGGGCGGCGCGGCGCTGACGTTGCCGGTGGCCGTGGATAACGGCGGGAATATGCTATATGAAAATAATAATCTGAACCTGGCCCCGACGGGGCGCGAACTGGATTTTGAAAGTTATTACAACCTGAAGAGTGACGACAATTCCAACCTGGGCGTTGACGTCATGTTCAGGCTGGAACCCAATAATACTCCCGGCGGCAATGACGCTACCATTCTGGCAACCTATAAAGTGAAGCTCTCAGCCGATAGACTCTCGTTTTAAATACAAACCGGAATAGTATTTCCTCGCAAACTGCTTGTAAAATGCGATCCCGCCCTTAAAGCGATATTGATCTTTACACAATTTTTACACCCCACACCTCCATTTTTACACTTTCACTACAGGAATACGCCTAGGTTCAACCAAATCATCGGAGGTTGGGTATGGACGCTATTTATCTGCTGTTGGGCGTGGGATTTTTCCTGCTCTGCTGGGGCTTGGCGGCCTTCAGCGAAAAGTTGCAGGAGAAATAATATGGATCCGCTTGTCATTCTTGCGGGGTGTGCCGCCGTGGGGCTACTCATCTATCTCATCGTCGCGCTCTTGAAGCCGGAGGTGTTTTTATGAGCGCGTCATTCCTGACCGGCAACGGGCTGTTGCAGATCGCTCTCTATTTCACCGTGCTGTTCGCCTGTGTAATACCGCTCGGCGTCTATATGGCGCGTGTGTATGAAGGCAAGGCCGTATGGCTCGAAAGACCACTGGGCTGGTTGGAAAGTCTTTTTTACAAACTCTGCGGCATCGATCGCAATCAGGAAATGAACTGGAAGCAATATACCGCTGCGACACTGATGTTCAGCCTCGGCGGGTTTGTATTGCTTTATTGCATTCTCCGTTGGCAGTCGCTCTTTGGGCTTAATCCCACAGGCATGAGCGATATTACGCCCGATCTCGCATTCAATACGGCGGTGAGTTTTATCACCAATACCAACTGGCAATCGTATGGCGGTGAATCGACATTGTCGTATTTCAGTCAGATGGTGGGGCTGACGATGCAGAACTTCGTTTCCGCCGCGCTCGGTATGGCAGTGATGGTGGCGCTGATTCGCGGCATCGCGCGCAAGAATACCGATAAGATCGGCAATTTCTGGGTCGATATGACACGCGGCACGCTTTTATCCTACTGCCGTTGGCGTTGCTGTGGACTTTCCTGCTCGGTGCGCAGGGCGTTCCGCAAACGTTCAACGACTATGTCAAAGTCCCGTATATTGAAACGCAAAATGTTGCCGAAGTAAAAGATGCTACCGGCGCTGTGACGCAAAAAGCCGATACCATTACCGAGCAGGCGATTGCCGTCGGGCCGGTGGCGTCGCAGATTGCCATCAAGCAATTGGGTACTAATGGCGGTGGATTCTTCAATGTCAATTCGGCGCATCCGTACGAAAACCCGACGCCGTTTTCCAATTTCCTCGAAATGCTTGCTATCCTGCTGATTCCGGCGGCGCTTTGCTACACGTTTGGCGTGATGGTGCATGACCGCCGTCAGGGTTGGGCATTGCTTGCGGCGATGACGGTAATTTTTATGCCGCTGATGTTGTATTGCGTAGCGACGGAACAATCCGGAAATCCGCATTTTTCCGCTTTCAATATCGATCAGCATGCCAGCGATCTGCAATCGGGCGGCAATATGGAAGGTAAGGAAACGCGCCTGGGCATCGTCAATTCGGCGCTGTGGGCGGCGGCCACGACTGCCGCTTCCAACGGTTCGGTGAATAGTATGCATGATTCCTTCACGCCCGCTGGTGGGTTTGTGCCGCTGCTACTGATTCAGTTCGGTGAAGTGATCTATGGGGGCGTTGGTTCCGGGCTGTATGGTATGCTGATGTACGTTATCGTCGCTGTATTCATTGCCGGACTAATGGTAGGCCGGACGCCTGAGTACATGGGTAAAAAAATACAGTCGTTTGAAATGAAGATGGCTTCGATTGCCATTCTCATCACACCGCTACTGATGCTGTTTGGCACGGTGCTCGGCGTGATGACGGCGGCAGGTCAGGCGGGTATCGAAAATCCCGGCGCACAGGGTTTTTCGGAAATTCTTTATGCGTTTTCTTCCGCTTCTAACAATAACGGCAGCGCTTTCGCCGGGCTTTCCGCCAATACGCCATTTTACAACACGGCATTGGGCATCTGCATGCTGTTTGGGCGGTACTTCATCATCGTGCCGGTGCTGGCGATTGCCGGTTCGCTGGCGATGAAGAATACTGTCCCGCGTTCGGCGGGAACGCTTTCCACGCATAAGCCGTTATTCATCGTTTTTCTGGTGGGAACGGTGGTGCTGGTCGGAGTGCTTACCTTCGTGCCTGCACTCGCGCTTGGACCTGCGGTTGAACATTTTAATCTGATGAAATGAGACCCTTATGAACGCTCAACCTACGACCGCTTATTATGCCAGTGATCCAGCCAATTTGTGGCGGGCAACGGTATCGGCTTTCCATAAGCTGACGCCGCGCTACCAGCTTAAAAACCCGGTTATGTTTTGCGTGTATATCGGCAGTATCCTCACCACGCTGATTTATGTGCAGCAGCTTGTGCGTCCCACTGGTCAGGAAGCGCCATGGTTCATTATCACCATCAGCGTATGGTTGTGGTTTACTGTGCTCTTTGCTAATTTCGCTGAGTCAATCGCCGAAGGGCGCGGAAAGGCGCAGGCGGAGCATCTAAAGGCATCTCGCCGCGATACCATGGCAAAAAAACTGGCTTCAGCGAATGACCGCACGCGCTATAAAGAAGTCCCCTCAACCGATTTGCGCATGGGCGACCTTGTGCTGGTACAGGCCAGTGATTTTATTCCCGGCGACGGACAAGTAATCAAAGGCGTGGCATCTGTCGATGAAAGCGCTATTACCGGCGAGTCCGCTCCCGTCATCCGCGAATCGGGCGGCGATCATGATTCCGTTACCGGCGGCACGCGGCTGGTATCCGACTGGCTGGTGATTCGCATCACTGCCAATCCTGGCGAAATGTTCATCGATAAAATGATCTCATTGGTTGAAGGCGCTACACGCCAGCGCACTCCCAATGAAATCGCATTGGGTATTCTACTCGCCGCCATGACCATTGTGTTTCTGGTTGTAACGATGACGCTGTGGCCGTTCTCTGCTTTCGGTGTAGAAAAATCAAGCCAGGGTGTAGTCGTGAGTGTTACGGTGCTGGTATCGCTGTTGGTCTGCCTCGCGCCTACGACTATCGGCGGGTTGATTTCCGCTATCGGCATCGCGGGTATGAATCGTCTGATGAAAGCCAATGTCATCGCCATGTCGGGACGTGCTGTGGAAGCCTCTGGCGATGTAAATATTCTATTACTCGATAAAACGGGCACGATTACCTACGGCAACCGCCAGGCCGTTGCTTTCATTCCCGCCGATGGCATCAAGGTTACGGATTTAGCGAAAGCAGCGGCGCTTTCTTCATTGGCCGACGAAACGCCGGAAGGCAAAAGTATCGTCGCCTTGGCACGTGACAAATATCAAATTTCCTGCGCCGATGCCGATTCGCTTGGCGGAGAAGCGATTCCTTTTTCGGCGGAAACGCGCATGAGTGGTATGATTCTGGGACATCGCCAGATCATGAAGGGCGCAGGCGATGCGATTGAGCAGCATGTTAAAACCCTGGGCGGAATGATGCCGCCTTCGCTTAAAGCGCCGGTAGAGCAAATTGCCCGCAGCGGCGGCACGCCTCTTTTGGTAGTCGATGATCGTACCGTACTTGGTGCTGTACACTTGAAAGACGTTGTTAAAGGCGGCATCAAAGAACGACTTGAAGCGCTTCGTCGCATGGGTATTAAAAGCATCATGATTACCGGCGACAATCCGCTCACGGCCTCGGCCATTGCCGCAGAAGCAGGCGTCGATGATTTCCTCGCTGAAGCCAAACCTCAGGATAAGTTGCGCCTGATCCGCGAGAAGCAAAAAGGCGGCGAAATGGTGGCGATGGTTGGCGACGGCACCAACGATGCCCCGGCACTGGCGCAATCGGACGTAGCCGTATGCATGAACAGCGGCACACAAGCAGCCAAGGAAGCGGCCAACATGATCGATCTCGATTCCGATCCGACAAAATTGATCGAAATTGTCGAGATTGGCAAGCAACTCCTCATGACACGCGGGGCGCTGACGACCTTTTCCATCGCTAACGACGTCGCCAAATATTTCGCCATTATTCCGGCGGCGTTCGCTAGTACCTATCCGATGCTGATGGTGTTTAATATTATGCATCTAACTTCGCCCATGAGCGCTATTTTATCGGCGGTGATTTTTAATGCGCTGATTATTGTATTCCTGATTCCGCTTAGCTTGCGTGGCGTTGAATATCGTCCCGACAGCGCCGATAAACTGCTGGCGCGCCACTCGCTGGTCTATGGCCTGGGCGGGATTATCGTGCCGTTTATCGGCATTAAAGCCATTGACTGGATGCTCACTCTTGGAGGTATGGTATGAAAACCATGATCGAAACATTGCGCCCTACGGTTGTTTCGCTGGCGTTGTTTACCTTGCTGTGCGGTGTTGCTTATCCGTTATTCTCCACCGCTATGTTGCAAATGATTTTTGCATCAAAAGCGCAAGGCAGCTTTATTATCGGAAAAGACGGTAATGCACTCGGCTCGGAACTCATCGGCCAGAATTTCAGCGATCCCAAGTATTTTTGGGGAAGGCTATCAGCCACAAGTTCCTATGCGTACAATGCCATCAATTCCAGCGGCTCGAATTTCGGCAGCAATAACCCGGCATTGATGGATGCGGTTAAAGGTCGCGTCGAAGCACTGAAAGCTGCCGATCCCGATAACGCTAAATCCATTCCCGTCGATCTGGTAACGGCATCGGGCAGTGGCCTTGATCCGCATATCAGCCCTGTCGCGGCTGAATATCAGGTCGCGCGGGTGGCGAAAGCGCGCAATTTGACTGAGATCAAAGTACAGGAACTCGTGGCGCAATATACGCAAGGCAGGCAATTCGGAGTGCTTGGCGAGCCGACGGTGAATGTATTGAAACTTAATCTTGCCCTGGACGGCAAATTATAAGGAGATTTCCATGAAAAAATTACTCGTATCCAGCGCTTTCCTACTCAGCCTCGCGGCTAACTCCGCATGGGCGCAAACGGCGCCCGCTGCGAATGCAAAGGCATGCGACCCTTACACCAATTATGCTTGTCTCGATGATTATCTGGGTGCGGATGTCGCTACACGTTTTTTGAATTATTACACGCTCGAAATGGGTCATGCGTCGGCGCCCGCTGATCCGAAGGCGCCAGCTGCCAGCCGTGATGGCTGGCCTGCTACGCCGCAATCAACCCCGCCGATGCCGTTTACCGATTGGCCGTATGGCGCCACTACGACTCTTGGGGATAGCCGGCCCAATTCGGCTGATAGTCCTTTCATGGCTGCTATCGCCAATACCAGCAGCGGCAAATGGATGCAGGATAACCATATCCAGGTCTATGGCTGGGTCAATGGCGGTTTCAATCTCAGCAGCAACACGCAAAAACCGGGCGGCAACGCCCCGATGGCCTATTTCTACACGCCCAATACGGCGGAATTCGATCAGGCCGTGCTCTATGCAGAACGTGTGCCGGATACGGTGCAGACCGATCATGTCGATTGGGGCTTCCGCATGTCGGCATTGTACGGCGAGAATTACCGCTACACGACTGCTTACGGCATCGCCAGCAACCAGCTTTTAAATAAAAACGACGTGAATGGCTATGACTTCCCCATGATGTACGGAGAACTGTATATTCCGAATGTGGCCGAAGGATTACTGCTGCGCGTCGGGCGTTATATCTCGATTCCCGACATCGAAGCGCAACTTGCTCCGAACAATTACATGTATTCTCATTCCATGACCTACAGCTTC
>Ga0302281_10001729_pt1 | contig 15783 bp, 13 predicted proteins | sample III_Fen_E1_2_FD_198762 | JGI IMG/M metagenome (GOLD analysis project Ga0302281, IMG submission 198762) | Peat permafrost microbial communities from Stordalen Mire near Abisko, Sweden - III_Fen_E1_2 | ecosystem: Environmental > Terrestrial > Soil > Wetlands > Permafrost | place: Sweden: Abisko...
CTCAAGCACGGGCGAGGAATGGCATGTCGGGCCTTACTGGCTCGGGCCCACCAGCCCGTTCGGATATTACAACTCGGCGCTCGGCGCGAACGTGCTTGAAATATACAACGATGGCGCCGTAGCTGTCGGAAATCTTCTTGGAAACGGAGGCGACCTGAATCCTGGTTACACCTTACAGGTCTTCGGGTCTTCATGGCTTGATAGCGGAGATATAACTACGGATGGCTCAGGGGATATGACTTTTGTTTCAGGTGGAGCAATGATTAGACTCAATCCGACGTACGGTTCTGGTCAAGTCATCGCTGGTCCTTACGGAACTATTTATGATGCTCCTCTTTCGATAAGTACATCACAAAGTACTATGCTGAATGGAGTACAAGGACCATTTATGGCTGCCTATGCTGATGGTCAAGGATACGGTTTTAATATGGGTACTGTTGGTCCTCCTTATTTCGGAGCATGGGGAGGTTCAATTCAATCTACACAATGGGGTGTTACCAATAATACACCTCTATACCTACAACAATTTGGAGGAGATATTATTATGGCTCTTGGTGGGGGAACTGTTGGAATTGGAATGACCACACCTGCGTATGAAATAGATATTTATGACATAAACTCTACGGGAACTGATATAGGAAACTCTACAACAAGTCTGTGGAAAATACTTGCTACTGGAGAAGTAGACGCACTCAAGTTTGTTACATCTGGAGGCGCGTCGTCTGATTTCGTAAAGGGTGATGGAAGCTTGGATAGCAGTACATATCTATCTTATAAGGCCAAGGGAAGCGCGACCCTCGTATCAGGCACAAAAGCAATAACCATTTCAGGACTCACTACTTCAAATCAAGCCTTTGTTACGATAGCAGTTACAGGCGGGACACTTGGCGGTGCATACAAGGCAGTCTGTACCACAAACACGCTCACCATAACCTCTGTGAGCGCAGCAGGAACGACGGTAACAACCGATACGAGCACGCTCAATTATCTAGTTCTTTAACCTACGGGGTTTCGCCCCTCATAGCGAGTTATCATTAAATAAAACACAATGCCACCAACACAAAACATATCACTCGCAGGACTTTCAGCAGAGGAGCTTAATAACCTTCTCGTTCAGGCACAGGCTTCCAAGGCACTTGCTGTAGCAAATGCGGCAGTAGCGGCAGACCGTGCTGTAAAGGCAGAGGCTCAGATGGACTCTAACATCGCGAAGATTCAGGCGGCTATCGCAGCCCTAACGACACCAGCACCTACGGAATAACATGGACACTCCTTTTTCACAAAGAGAACTAGTGGAACACTTTAATGATGTCACTGAAAGGCTTGAGGCGTTGAAAGGAAGCCAAAGCGACATCCTCGTTCAGGTAAAGAGGACGAACGGCCGCGTTACGTTCCTAGAAAAGATTTACTATGGACTCTCGATGTGTGCGGGATTAATGGTTGTAGTCGTTTTACCCCTCATCGCCTACATGTATGTGCATGACCAGGCAAACCTTCAAAGTGAAATATCCACGTTGCAGAACGTGAAAGACAACTTATCAGCGGTAGTAACTTCAACGAAATGAACCCCACTAAAGTAGCATTTGGAGGAAAGCCACGAATCAAAGACCCTAGGGACTATAACCTTAAGAAGTTCAATGACCTGAAGACAGGAGGAGCCGTAGCTATCCCTCCTTCATACCAGACGGACATCACGGACATTCCTATCAACATGCAGAACTTCTTAGGCATTTGCGGAGCTGAAGCTGGAACGAAGCTCCGTGAGGTCATGGGTAAAGTCCAGACTGGGGCTGTGAAGCCCCTTTCGCCACGAGCTACATGGATAAACATAAAGTCTTTTGATGGTGTACCCCTAGATGGTGGCACGACAATGGACGCCATCTTCCAGTCTGGCTCAAAGTTCGGCTATGCACCTCTTACAGACCTCGTGGAAGACACTACGTTGCCCGTAGCGACGTATTCCGAGCAAAGCCTCATCACGCCTCAAATAACCTCTGACGCCCAGCCTAACGTCCTACAGAGCTATGCGTACAATGATAACCCAAGCTGGCAACAGGTCTGCGAGGACATCTACGTGAACAAGGCTGTTATTCTTTTGGTTCAGGTTGGAAAAGAGTGGTACACCGCTCCAGATGGAGTAGAGACTTGGCAAGAGAGTCAGATAGCCCCTATACGACCACCAGCTCAGATTATCGACGGGCATTTCATCTGTGCTTACGGCTATGACGCTAACTATATTTATTTCATAAATAGCTGGAGCACTTCTTGGTGTCGTCAAGGTATCGGTTACTTCGCCCAGAACTACGCTCCTTTCTTCGTTGAAGACGGAACAGAAGTCATCCCGCCAGTAGGGTTCGTGCCTGCTCTTGTCCAACAGAAGGTCTCGCTATTACAGCGGATAATCGCAAAGCTACAGGCACTTTTGGCAGGGCAGTAATCTCTCAGGCCCTATCTTGCTCCCCAAGCCAAGGTAGGGCTTAAAGAGCTTATTTTGATAAGCGTTCATTAAGAAAAACCGCAGCTATCCATAGACATAGCCGCAGTAATTCATCCCCAAGACAGACCTAAAGGCCATTATGAAAACCTGTGTCCCTGTCTTGCAGATGATGCCACTTTGGTTGGTCAAACATTACAGAAAGGAAAATATGCAGTTGTATCTGTTCACATTGCTTATGAGAAAGGAGAAATGGTATGTCTGGCACTACTACAAAAGTTACTGAGCTGTTCTTCTTCAGCTATGCAAAGCATCTACGTGCGATGCGTAACAAGAAGAAGCGGGCGCGGTTTCAAAAAAGGCTGGATGCAGCCAAGGTCAGGGTAGCGAGGGACGCTACTGCCGCACAGGAGCTTCATGACGATTGAAGAGAAAGTCCACTATGTCCTTGAAAAGCTCGAAGTGGATACAATCTGGTTTTTCCGACAGGCATACCTGTATACGGAAACGCCAGAGGAGCGATGGTTTCTTAACTGGAAGGTTAAGGACTTTATCGAGAAAGGCATAGTTCCTGAGCCAGTAGAGCTACTGGCCGACAGGATAATGGAAGATTGCCAGGCATTGTTCTGGCGAAAATAATAGGGATTATCTGTATGGTAGTCCCTTTTCTCATGGTATAATTAAACGAGAGATTACTACTCTAACCAACTTAAATTGAACTTCATCACTACTTACTGGGCTTCACTTTCGCCAACAACTAAACGCTATATCGTTACAGGAGTCCATGTTTTCTTGGGTACTTTCGGAGCTACCCTCCTTCTCGACTATAAAAATGTCCTCGCAAGCGGTCAGGTCATAGACTTAAACCTTATCGTTACTTTCACCTCGACAGCCGCCTCTCTCGCTGTCAAAGCCCTTGGAGAATACGTAGTCGGTAACTACGTCTCTACTGCTCCTACAGGGTCTCAGAAGTCTAACTAAACCCTATGAAACACATAATCGGGGCGGCTTTATTGCTGCTTCCCTTGTCCTGTTTTGCGAGTACTTTAGATATACCTAATCTTATTGCCGCTGTCTTCGGTAATGATATGGTTCCAGTAATACGCTGTGAATCGAATTTTCTACAATATAATCCCAATACAGGTAAGCCCTATATTTCTGGCACTGGAGATGTAGGCACGATGCAAATCAATATATCTACCTGGGGGAAAATTGCCCAAGATATGGGGCTGGATATATACAATTCTACATACGACAACATCATCATGGGAGAATACATCTTCAGAGTATCTGGTATAGGCGCATGGTCTTGTGACCGAATAGTGTATGGAAAGCCCGCTATGGAAACGTAGCGGGTAGGGCTTACCACCCTATAGTTTGAAGGAGAAGAACGCTCGTCGATGGGCGTTCTTTCCTTTTCTGAGTTATCCACATAGCTTCGTATAAGACATAAAGGACAAATGTCTGATATAATTATGCGTAGTTCTTTCAAAGACTGAGGCATCCTGTCTACGTCATCTCAGCGAAAGGGTCAGTAAGCCTTCGGGCCGAAATATGCTCTGTACCTTGGATGCCCGTAATTCTTAAACGCAATCACCAGAGGAACATCGACTTTTTATATTCATGTCTTATCTTGGTTTTTGTTGCCTCAGTTTTCGACAGAACCACCATCTACGTGTTATAATTATAGGTATATTCGCCTATAATCCACTATCATCGCTGTCTCTGTAACGCTCCAAAACATCCTCGACCAGATTTCTGACTTCTGTGCCAACTACAGTGTCTCCACAATCGACCTCGGCAACCAGACAAGGGCGGCCAATCGTGCTATGGAGTTCGTTCAGGAACGTCTAGGCTTGCCTTCTGACCGCAAAATCTTCACCTTCCAGTTCTTCTCAGACACGAAGTTCTATACCCTGCCAGACGGCTACAGTGATACCATCGGCCTTTTCTACAACACTACGAATGCTGGCGTAGCCAAAGATAGCAACACCCCTAACCGAGAATGGAATTCGCATGAAGATACCGAAATTCTTGTTGACACAGGTTCCTATGACCGCGATAACCGCTACGCTTTTACCACGATGAACGGCAGTAACCAGCTTCTTCTCAAAGGCCGAAACGTCTGTGGCCCGAACGTCATCAACCCTTTTAATACTACAGGCCAGCAGACCTATTCATCTTCAGTCACAGGCTACTCCGTAGACAGCAACATCTACGTTAAGAATGGAGCTTCTCTTTTGTTTACCCTCACAAATGCCGAAGGCACTTCAACCATCTCTACCGCAGGCCAGTGGGACATCCTGAATCTCCTGAACTCTCAGGGCGCGTATCGTGTTTATGTCTACTTCCCTACAGGCGCAGCTGCCCAGATTTCCTCTGTGACGCTTCAGGCTCTCTCTTCCACAGGGAACTACTACACCATGTCAGCCACGACTGACTACCTAGGCAACGCCTTCAACACGAACGGCTGGTCGCTATTGTCCTTTAACCTCGATAACTCTACGACGGTAGGAACACCTGTCGCCCTATCTATCACATCACTCAATCTTGGCTTCGTTCACTCTGGTTCTTTTACAGGCATCTCGAACATGCGCGTGAACTACCTCTACCAGATTCAGCCTGACCTTCTCGACTTCATCTACTACTCGACCTATAAAGGTACAGACAGCACGGGTACACAGAATAAGATATTGCTTGACCAGCCTTCAGACATCGCTTCATTCGGTAGTTTCGCTCCGAATCTCATCCTTCCTATTGCCCTTAAAGGAGCACAGATTCTCCTACCCCAGCTTCGAGGCGACCTGAACTTCACCCAGCTATACGCCACAGGCTTTACCGAGACCATGCTTTTGTATGGAAAGAAATATCCACGTAAGCGTGTAACCAAAGCAAGCGGGACTAAATTTGAACGCTAAATGCCTCTACAGACAGAAAGTTCAAAACAGCCGCCAGTTTTCGCAAGCGTAAGAAAGCCTGCCTCTTCGTTAAACTCATCTCTCGACCCGCAGGACATCACCGACCAAGAGACTCCAGATTGCGGTAATGTGACTTTCGATACAGGCTATGCCACCCCTCGCCCTGGCTCATTCCTTGCCTTCACAAAGCCTACAGGCGAGACGAATGCTTTGCTGAACACGATAAACGCCACGACCTCAAACCAAAAGGAATATCTTGTAGCTATCTACGCCCCAAACTTCTACCTACGTGACGAGGTAAACAACCAGTGGATTAAGTTGAATGGTGCGTACACCCCTCCTACTGCTAATATCCTTTTGAACTACGGCTCTACCATCTGGAACAACGGCCTCGGAGATGACCGCCTTTACATGGGCAACGGAACCGACCCTACTATCAAATGGACGATGGGCTTGGCTCATACCACGACGAACAACCTTGCGACAGATACTACCCTCACGCTCAATGATGGCTATAAGCATTTCCCTACCGCTATCCTACCTTCACCCGCAACAGGCAACAGTATCATCGTACAAGGGCCTGCTGGCCCCGTCACGCTTATCTACAGTTCCATCGTAGGGAATGTACTAACCCTCACGACTCCCATAGGCGTAGTCCTTGGAGCAGGCACGGCAGTCGCTATGGCTATCCAGAACATGTCAGTCGGATGGTTGCCAAAAGCTACGGTAACTACCACAGCGAATGTCACAAGCGATACAGTAATCAATGTCGCTTCTACCTTGAACTGGGCATCTTCTGGCACGGTTTCGTTCCAAGTCTCGGCATCGAGCATCGTCAATGCCGCATATTCTAGTTACTCAGGAAATGCAGTCACCCTGTCAGCGGAAATCGGAGTTGCCCTGAATGCGGGTACGCCTGTAGTTGCAAATACTCCTGGGCCACCAATCGTTCCGATAGGAAAACTATTCACCGTCTTCCAGGGAAAGATGTTCGTAGCCAACGCTGTTGGTGGTGAGACTACGATGTACTACTCGGTCACGAGCAACCCAGAAGACTATACCTTTGGCACAGACCCCGCCGCTGGTGGCTACTGTGCCTTCATAGACGGTGTAGGACAGATAACAGGCATCTTCGGCTTCGGTCAGTACCTCGGAGTGCTCAAGGGCGATTCGCTCCAGCGTTTTGAATTCGTCATAGATTCTACGAACTCTACTCAGATAGTCCAAGTCACTCCACTTGTGACTGACGCAACGATGGGTTGCCCTTACCCAACTGCATGGGTCAAGAAGAACAACACCTTGTACTACCCTTCTTCATCATCAGGCATCTTTTCTATCTCCCCTTTGGTCACAGGTTTCCAGACGACCATTCAGCTGAACATTCTCTCCCAGAAGATTTATAACCTGTACTTGCAAAAGAACTTCAGCACGGGTAAGACGATAGGTTTCAATACTAAAATCTTTATGACCTGTGCTTCAAATGGAAGTACGGTCAATGATACGGTGCTCGTTTACGACACGATGTTCCAATACTGGACGAAGTTCAACAACTGGGCTGTAGCTGACTGGGTAGTGCATACACCTCTCGGCGGTACGGCTCAGAAGCTCTACTACGGCTCGAAGCAGGATAACAATATCTACGTCACCTTTGACCCTTCATACACCGACAACAACCAGCCATACACTTCCTATGTCTACACGAAGCGTTTTGACCTTCAGCAACCTTCGATGCCGAAGTATATGTCTAAAGTATTCGTGCAAGGATATATAAACACTTCGACGAATCTCATGTGCGATGTCCTTTATAACGAGAACGGCACTTTAGCGACTCAGACTTTCACTATCAAAGGGACAGGGCCGTATGTCTCACAGCCTATGACCCTCGCTATGGCACAATTTATCCTTGGTATGCCAGTCATGGGAGATACTGATTTGGCTTCGACTACGGGCAATGTAGGCATCCTGAAAGTCTATCTGAACATTCCTGTGAAATATAACTGGTACAATGTCCAGCTCAAGTTCTACTCGACGACGGCAGGAGCGAACTGGTCATTGACGGGTCTAGGCATGAATGCCCAAGTGAATACTCTTTCGCCTGCGAATCTCGGCATTGACCCCGACGGAGATGTTCCGATTCCAGTCACGCCTGTCGCTCCAGTGGATTATCTGCTTACGGAGAGTGGAGGTTTCCTTTTACAAGAAGACGGTAGTTTAATTATAATCTAAAATTTATGAACGATAAAATCAGCCAATTGCCAATCTATACGACCCCTCAGCCCACAGACCTCATTCCTATTGTCCCTGCCGCTTCAGGCACAACAAGCGCGATTACCTATTCATCATTGGGTATCGGCGTGAGCGCAGTAGCTTCAGTTACAAATTCGGACGGCTCTCTCACAATCTCTCCTACTAGCGGGGCTGTAGTCGCTGCTATCAACACGGCAAAGAAAAACACATGGACTAACGGAGCCACGTTTACAAATGCCGCTGAGGTTCAAGTAGCCAACTTGAACACAGTCCTTCTAGCTGATTCATTCCCTGGCTCTGACATTGGAGCGAAGATAAATGCTGCCTATGCTGCTCTTCCTTCAACGGGGGGGGTCATTGACCTTCAGAACAGCCAGTATAGCTATTCGACTCCTATAGTTATGAATACGCCTCAGAAGTTCCCATTGCTCCGTGGCGCACCTGGAGGTGGCTCAACTCTTACATATACCGCGCTAATAGGCACAGCATGTACCATCAACGTATCAAAGCAAATCACAACAGGTTACGGTATGGAGAATCTTAAGTTCTGCGGAGTAGGGCCAACTAACAACACGACTGGAATCTTTATCGGGGGCTTGGGAGCAGATGACGGTCTAGGGGCGGCAGGCATCACCCTACGCAACGTCCATGTTGGAGGGCCGTTCAATGCGTGCTTCGGAACGGGTCTTGAGACTGGAAACAACGTATTCATCATCACGATTGATAACTGCGTATTCAACTTCAATGCAGTCAACGTATTCTGCAATGGCGGTGCAGGGGCAAGTGGTGGGAATACGATAAACTCTGGCGAGAACATGAGGTTCGTTAACTGCACATTTGCTGATGCCTATAACCAAACAGGAGGACTGATAGACCTATACGGAGTGAATCTTCAAATCTCTGGCATCTGCGATTACAACTTCATAGGATGTTCGTTCGATGACTCCCAGCTTTACTGCAACCTTTATGGAGGGACTGCAAACGAAGTGAACATCACGAACTGCCACTTCGAGAATCCGAACGGCCACACATATCCATTCATCATCACGAACCCTGGTTGGACTGCTGGTGGAACTGTAGCTATCAACATCGCCAACACCGCATTCGTTCAGGATGCAAGCCCAGCTCCTACTGAGTTCATCAATCTCTCATCTGGCACGTTGAACATGTCTAATGTGACAGCCGTCAACAATGCTTCAGCTACGGCAAGCTACTTCGTGAACTTCGCTACAGCTACGAATGTCTGCCAGGCTACCTGGACTGGATTCCAGAACGCGAACTCAGCCGTAACTTACATGACGAGCACAAGCGTCTATGCACAGCCTATCGGTGTTGCTGACGGCGCAGGCAACTCAATGGTCGTCACCGAGGCTGGAAAGATTTACGGTGGTACATTCAACAATGTGACCGTAGCTACTCCTGCAACAGCCGCTACTTTGGAACTTGCTAACAATTCCACATTCGAGACCACAGGAGCCTACACTACGAACATCACTTCTACCGCCGCCACTGCGGTTACGCTTCCTACCTCTGGTACTCTTGCTACTCTTGCAGGAACAGAAACATATACGAACAAGCGTATTACCCCTCGTGTACTTTCTGCTGCCGCCTACACTACGAATACAGGGACGTCCATAAACGGAGATACTATGGATATGTTCATAGTTACGGCTCAGACGGGAGCTTTGAAATTCAACAACCCGACAGGAACTCCGACAGACGGACAGAAGCTAATCATATCCGTGGCTTCTTCTACAACTTCGGCACGAGCATTGACATGGGATACTGCGTATGGCGCGACCACCGTTGCCCTTCCTACCACTACAGCGGCAACAACAGCTACCCTGACAATAGGTTTCATCTGGTCGGCAAGCAAATCGCTTTGGCAATGTGTAGCTTCAGCTTAACTATATGGATAAAAATTGTATTACATGTGGAGAAGAGGCGAGACTTATACCGACTTTCAAAGAATTACTACTAATCGAAAACTAAATTGGCAATCGCTCTCGACACTAGCGTCAATGGAGGACTACATACAGGAACATCCCTGACGTATTCTCATACCTGTACAGGCTCGAATCTGATTCTGTTCGTAGGTATCTTCGGAGATATAGATAATGATTACGTCACAGGCGTGACCTATAACGGAGTCTCGATGACCGCTGTAGACAAGTCCCAGATACCAGGAGACCGCTGGGTGTATCTCTACTACCTCATTGCGCCTGCCACGGGTGCTAACAACGTAGTCGTCAGCGCAAGCAACTCTATAGCGATAGATGCTCAGTCAGCTTCCTATACAGGGGCAGCTCAAAGCAGTCAGCCTGACAACAGTACAGTATCTTCAGACGGTTCAGATACCCTCACAGGAGCCACTGTCACTTTGACCAGCTCTGCCAATAACTGCTGGACGTTCATGGTCTTAAAGACAGAAGGTAGCGCACCTACTGCTGGCGCAGGAACGACCCGACGACAAACAGGAAACAACATGTCCATCTTTGATAGCAACGGAGCTATTACCCCTGCTGGCTCTACGAGCCTTGTAGCTGCATGGGGGGAGGATGACACCTATGCGGCAGTCATGGCATCATTCTCACCTGTAGGTGGAGCGGCGACAGTAAACTCAGGTTTCTTCGAGATAATGCAGTAGATGTGGTATAATTATGTGCAAAGTTATTAACTAAACGGCCACTACCATTCCTCCAAGCCTATACCTCGCCTACTTATCTTCCTCTCTTGCCCAGAACGGAACCGAATCTGAAGTCTTTGTTTCTTCGATTCAGACGCTCACTGGCGAAACCATAACCACCTCACAGTTCAACATCTTTGGGCGCGGTATCATTACTGTTGACCCTTTGGTAGCAAGCTCTGTAGAGATGATTTCCTTTACGGCAGTAGATGCTACAGGTCTAGGTTTTACCATTCAAAATCGTGGCCTATCAGCTCTCAATACCAATTCAGTCGCCGCCAACAAGAAGTACCACGCTGTAGGCGCACAGGTCATCATCTCCTTCGGCAATCAGAACATCGCTGACCTCATCACCTATATCCAGAATACGGTCTCAGGTTCTCTAGGAACAGCGTCAGATACCGTTGCAGGGTCTACCAAGATTGATAAAAACCTCGGTGCGCTTCCACGTGCAAAGGCTGTCCTTGTCAGCCAGCAGGTTACTCCAGGTCTTACCCTTGTAGTAAACCCATTCGCCTTGGCTCAGGACAACTCGAATATAATCTACGCAGGTGCTTCGTCAGGAACTTTCACCGCTCCCGTTTCAAATCCTCGCATAGACCTATTGGTATATTCAACGGTCACTTCAGCTCTCGCTATTCGTTCAGGTACGGAAAGTGCAAGCCCCACAGCCCCAGCTCCCACCGATGGTGACATCGTTCTCTGTTCTGTTCAAAACGTCGTCGGCCAGACAGCTATCTATGAAAGGAATACGGCAGGACAAGGTTATATCATCCAGTGGTATGAGCCAGCAATCTACGGCACAAATACTCCTTCTGGTCTTATCTCTCCTTATGCGGGCAAGTCAGTCCCTTCAGGCTGGCTTCTAGCAAACGGTCAGTCTGTCGCTTCGGCTACCTATCCAGCTTTGTTTTCAGTCCTCTACAACCCTGTAACCATTTCGAGCATCACTATCGCTACGCCAGGAGTCATTACAACTGGTTCAGCGCATGGCCTTGTCGTAGGAGATGCGGTATCTTTCCAAACCACAGGCGGTCTGCCTACGGGCATTACCGCAGGCGTTGTCTACTACGTTGTCTCCACAGGCTTTACTTCTACCGCTTTTGAGATTGCCACGTACCAAGGTGGCCCGTCTATCAATACCACAGGCTCACAGTCAGGAACTCACACTGTCTATTGGTCAAATTACGGAGCTTACAATGGCACGAACTTCTATGTTCCTGACCTTCGTTCTAAATTCGTCATGGGCAACAGCCAGGGTTCAAATGTCTGGACTTTCGACTCAACACAGATTTCTTATAACCAAGTAGCTACATTCACCAACTCAAGCGCAAACATCACGACTCCTCTTGCCAACTTCCTTCAGGTGGGAAGCCGTGTTGAATTTACAAACTCAGGAGGTGGGTTGCCGACGAACTTTTCAGCAACTTCTACCTACTTTGTAGTCACAGTAAACTCCACCACCTCTTTCCAAGTATCAGCAACCCCAGGAGGTTCAGCAATCACAGCAGGTTCATCTGGTACAGGTACGCAGACTCTTGTCGCAGGTTCTATCTATACAGGCTCTACGGACGGCCCTTACCTTGCTCAACCTGTCCTTTATAGCAAGAATGGAGGAACTGCAATCACTGGCCTCACTGATGCGACGACCTACTACGCCATCCCAGGCCAAGCCCCAGGAGAGTTCTTGCTTGCCACTACAGCTGCCAATGCAGCTCTCGCGGTAAACGTCACAGGAGGAAACCAGATATATCAGCAAGGCAAGTTCATTCCTCTCACCGCTCTTGGCGTCGGCATCCAAACCTTGACCTTCACTTTCGCTTTGCGAAACACGGGCCAGTTCGGAGGCGAAGCCACCCATCAGCTCAATACGCAGGAACTCGCAACCCACGTTCATGGAATGTCTCAGGCTGTAGCTTCCACGACTAGCTCGACAGACTACTCGACTGGAGGAGGCACGAGCCTACAGACCAACCCATCTGGTAGCAACACACCGCATAACAATTTACCCCCGTTCGCCGTTATGGTATACATCCTGAAGATATAAATTTATGGCTCCTATTACTTTTACAGTAGGCAACGGTAATGCTTCAGCATCTTCTGCAACAAATGATTCTACGGTTGCAACTCAGAATACTGCCCCTCTTATTACAGGCATAAACCCTTATGCGGCCACTCCTCAAAGTCCGAATGCTCTCCCTTTACCTGGAGGCACGGCGACTGCTGCCGCTCCTGCTACTACAACAACTGCTCCTGCATCAAGCACAACAACCTCTCCAGTTGCCTCTACAACGGCTCCAGCTGTCTCTACAGGAAGTGCTGCACCTGTAGCAAACACAGGTGCAAGTGCTACTAATACTTCTGTCACGGCTGCGAATGCCAATGTATCGCAAGGAGCAAATGTCCCCTGGTCTTCAAATTTCAATGCGGCTCAGTACCTTACTCAATACGGGCCTGACTCTTTAAGCACCAACGATGAAGCACCTTCCAGTTCTGCTTCGGCTGTCACAAGTCATAATGCAAATGTAGCTTCTACGTCTGCTTCAAATCCTTCTACTACCTCTGCCGATGCGAACTGGGCTAATGCAGCCTCACAATCTTTGAATGCTTCCCAGGGTCTAACTGGGGCAGCGGCTATAAGCGCGTCCACTTTACAAGGTCTTCTCACTGCCACAAATGGGGATTATAGTGCCGCTATGTCACTTGCCCTTCAGGGTTCCCAGAGCGTTCAGGCTCAGCAGGCAACTGACCAACAGGATTCAGAACAAGCATCTCAGTACGCAGCAGCTAATGCTTCCCAGAGTCAGCAGTTCCAGATTGCCTCACAGCAACTTGAGACCGACAGGGCTAAATCTATATCTACGGCAACGGCACAACTCGGTGCTGTGTCAGGCGGTACTTTGAACTCCGACCAGAATGCCTTTATGGCTGGGATAAACTCTCAGTATGATACCGCACAGAATACTTTGATGTCTCAGGACGCAGCAGCTACGGATGCTCTATCGCAAGGAAATGCTCAGGCATATCAAGCTATCCAGGCTCAGATGGAACAGACTAAACAGACACTTGCTACGAATGTGGCAAACATTCTAAACTCATCTGCTGCTAACCAACAGCAGGCTTCAGAGTTCGCTACACAGCAGGCTGATACAGTTGCGAACCAGCAGGCTACTCAGCAGGCAAATCAGATGAAGATTGCAGATACGGAACTTTCTTCTATCCCAGCCGCAACAGGTCAAGCTCTATCAGCACTTCCTACGACAGACCCATCAACACCAGCGGGCACAGCGGGGGCATGGACGGCTGCTCAGCTCGCTACTCTTCAAGGTGCTCCTGGCTATCAGAGTCTTATTAAAGGTGGTCTTAATCCTCAACAGGCTCTCGGCTATATCCAAAGTGCAGCTAATGGGAATGCTGAAACTGCAAAACAGCAGACCATCGCAAACCAGGCCGTCACCGCACAGGCTGCCGCTGAGAATGCTCAGGCTAACTATTACTCCAAACTTGGTACTGAAGCCGACAATTCAACATGGCAGTCTCTACCTATGGGTGGTGACTTCCAAGCAGCTATAAATACGGTAGCCACAACAAATTCACAAAAGGCGACTCTTAGCTCAAGTATCAGTAGTCTTCTTGCCGCAGGTAATACCGATGCAGCTAAAATAGCATTGAGCAATGCGGCTCTAAATCCAAAGGGAGTAACTACTGGTTTCAATTCTGCATTGCAGAACGTAGCTGTCATGGCGATGGCAGCCGCTCCTTTGATTGCGGATATAAATGCTCTGCCTGCATCACAGAAGTCTGGCCTATTGAATGGAAGCATCCAGTCTCTTGCATCTAGTCTTGGTCAGAACCCAGACCCAGCGTTGCAGAAGATTGGTATGGAACTTGCCCACTTTGCTCCTATCTACGCAGCTTCAGTCGTGGGTGTTCGTGGAGCCTCACAAACGGCACAGGGTAAGGGAACATTCGCAGACCTTATTCCTAACATGAAGGACGGGGCATCTTTATCTATCACCGACCTCCAAGCCCTTGTTAGTACAGCAACAGACCTTACGAACTCTGCCCTTCAGGCAAAACTCGACCCAGCTACCTATCAGGCTATTTACGGTAACGGTCTAGGTAATGGTCTTGGCTCTTCAAGTAGTTCATCATTCATCTCTCCTTCCACAAGTTCACTAGCACAAAGCCTTGGTATTACACTCTAATGAATCAAGACCAATTTAATACACAACTACAGAATGTGATGACCCAGGCGCAATCCAAGGGTCTATCTGGTGCTCAAATCCAACCACTTGTGAACTCGATGATGTCTGACTATCAGAGTCAGCAAACTGTAAATAATAACTACCAACAGGTTCAAGGCACTGGAGGATTCGCCTCTCAGACGGTTGCGAATGCTCAAAACTATTCAAGTGATACCAATGACGACATACAGCAAGGACTGATGCAGGGAGCACTCTCCCCTGTAAGCACTACGGGAGACAATAACAACCCGATTGGTGAGCTAGCTTCAGCTGGTGCGAACACCCTCTCAGATGCCTGGACGGCTGCTAAGGGCCTTGTGACCCTCCCGTGGCACGCAAGCGATGTCATTGACCAAATAACTCAAGACCCTACTCTTTTACTTGGCCCTGCTGCACAACAGTTTGCAGACGGCGTTGAATCTACATTCCAGACTGGAGACCTAAGTCAACTTTGGAAGGGACTCAAAAATGCAGGCGATGCAGCCATAAATCACCCGCTACTTTCGATTCTCCCCTTTCTTGGTATAGGTGCAGCAGGAGATGCTGGAGCCGCTGGAGATGCCGCTTCAGCTGGCAGTAAAGGTGGAATCATGGGTACTCTTAAAGAGCTTGGCACGAATCCTATAGGTAGCACAGGGAAGGCTGTTTATAACGCCGCTCAGAGTGTTGCGAAAGGCGTGACTGCTCCTATAGACCTTCTACGAAGTTTTGCCAACCCAGCTTCTAATCCTCTATCAGATAGAATAGGAAGTGTAATGACTCCTGGACAACAGATGGGTGTCTTGCAGGAGCAGATGGGCAAATACAGTGATGTAGGAAGTCAGACAGAGAGTGCCCTTGGTCAAGCTAAGTCAGTCAATGACGCTTTTGAAAATCTATCCGATGCTCCAAAAGAAGCGATAGCCTCAAACCAAGCAAACATAGATGGTCTACAAACCCAGTTGGATAACCTATCCAAGTTCAGTGACGCAACTTTGAAAGCTCACCTAGGTTCTTTAGACATGCAGACACAAGGAGGACTCTCAGGGGCAACAGCTGACACCGCAGGTTCAGGGATTGCTTCAGGTCTGGATGCCGCTTCTGAGGCTGTAAAGGACGGCTATAACACGATGTTGCCTAAAACGGGAGCTGCATCATTCCCATCACTTGACCCTGTTGTAGAGGCAATTAAGGACTTCAGAGACCAACTCAAGGGAACATTCGCTTCCGACCCACAACTTTTAGATAATATAAACCGAGCTTTGAAAACAT
>Ga0302281_10001743_pt1 | contig 15705 bp, 12 predicted proteins | sample III_Fen_E1_2_FD_198762 | JGI IMG/M metagenome (GOLD analysis project Ga0302281, IMG submission 198762) | Peat permafrost microbial communities from Stordalen Mire near Abisko, Sweden - III_Fen_E1_2 | ecosystem: Environmental > Terrestrial > Soil > Wetlands > Permafrost | place: Sweden: Abisko...
TGCACGGGCCCATGAAGGCCTATCTCGAAGCCGGATCTTCCCACCATGTCGACGCTTATAACGGTGCGCCCGTAAGCCAATTGCTCGCAACCAGCCCGCTCGTTCCTTTTCTTAGCGATGAGCATGTCACCGATATTTTTATCAACGGCGCGCAGGAAATATACGTCAATCGCGGCAATAATCTGGAAAAGACCGGCGTCCGTTTCCCCAACGAAAAAAGCCTGTACATGCTGGCCAGCGCCATTGCCGGTTCCGTCGGGCGCACTATCGATCCGCGCCGCCCGTTGGTCGATGCCCGCCTGAAGGACGGCAGCCGCGTCAACATCATCGCCCCGCCTATGGCGGTCGACGGCCTGAGTATGTCCATCCGCAAATTTCCCGAACAGGAAATCACGCTTGAGACCTTGATCGAAAAAGGCGAGATGTCGCAGCAGCTGGCCGAATTCCTGAAATTATGCGCGCAAAACCGGATAAGCTTGTTGATTAGCGGCGGCACAGGCACAGGTAAAACTACGCTGCTTAATGCCATTTCACGTTACATCCCTCATCAGGAACGCATCATCACGATTGAAGACACCGCGGAGTTGCGTCTGCAGCAGCCGCACGTGGTACGGCTTGAAATCAAAGAACCGCAAGTGCTGGGCGAACGCCAGGACGAAGTCAATGCTTCCGATCTGGTGCGCAATGCATTGCGCATGCGCCCAAACCGCATCATTATCGGCGAAGTGCGCGGGCCGGAAGCCTACGACATGATTCAGGCACTCAACACCGGCCATGACGGCTCCATGACGACCGTGCACGCCAATACCCCGCGCGACGCCCTCGCCCGCATCGAGAATTTAATCAACGAGCGTATGCAGAACACCAATGCGGGAAGCATCCGCCGCCAGATCGCTTCGTCGCTGAGCCTGATCGTACATCTGGTTTATAACCCGAATGGCAAGCGCATCGTATCGAGTGTTACCGAAATCGTCGGCATGGAAGGCGACGTTACCGTCATGCAGGAAATTTTCACGCTGAATGAAGGGAATTCCAAACGCTCCACCCAGCAATGGACCACAATTCTCCCGCGCCATCCGCGCCTTGCTGAAGCCATGCGAACCCATCCCCTGTTCCTCCCGCTACTAGCTAAAGTGCAGTAAAATTATGCCCTCCTTATAATTTCTTTTTTGCTTACCCATCGTTAATTTAGGCGGCAATTGTTAGATTGTTGCCACATCAAAAATGGAGCATTTATGAAAAATATTTTAATCACCCTCGTTTTAGCCTCCTTCCTCAGCGCATGTAGCGACAATAGGTATAATAACGCGTCCACTATGCTGACCCCTTAATTCCTAACAATCACACAATACAAACAAATGGGCCAGAATGACTCTGGCACCCGCGATTACGCTTCAGAACGCCTTACTTAAAGACACAAATAATGTCCGTCGTGGCCCGTATTGCGGTGCAAAGACGCCGATGCCGGAGCCATCACGGATTTCATAAATTCGATCAAATAGGTTGAGGACGGATAATCTGGCATCTAACGGCCCGGTGGTACCAAGATCGAACGTATGCTCGGCAGCAGTGTTTATGTGTTTAAACATCGCAGCTATCGCCGGTAATGGCTGTGGCGCAGATGGAATGTCCCGATATTTCTCCCAGCCGTTGCCAAGGGCTTTATAAAGTGCGATGAATTGCTCGGCGGTCAGCCCGCCGATCTCTCTGTTGATAAGCTGATCAAACGCATAAAGATGCCATCCGAATGGGGCGAACAACGGCGCATGCTCGGCTTCGCCTGATTCCAACGTTGACCACCAAAATAACGTACAGAGAGAATATCTAAAATCCTACTGAAAAATGCCGTGTGGAGACCTCTCTGGCCAACGCACAGAATGAGGCCCGCTGTGTGCGGGCCAGAGCGCGTATATCTCTTGATGTATTGATAAATAAGAATAATTGGTGGGCGATAATGGACTCGAACCATCGACCTCCACGATGTCAACGTGGCGCTCTAACCAGCTGAGCTAATCGCCCTCACACAACGTTTTGGCAGTTGTCGTTTAACAATTACCAGTGTATTGGGGTTAGCTTGCTTAAGCTGACGGCCAATAACTGTCAACTGATAAGTATTAAGTGCCCATAGCTCAGCTGGATAGAGCAGCAGCCTTCTAAGCTGCAGGTCGCAGGTTCGACTCCTGCTGGGCACGCCATTCTTCACTTTGCGGTAATTGAGCCAGCGCGTCGAATGGTTTTCGTAAGGAATAGCAAAGCGTTGTGCCTTGCATTTCCAAGTTCGCAAATATCAGGGTTAGCAGTTTGCGCTTTTGCTCGATATTGGCGCGGGCAAAACATTCCGCTGCCTTTGATGTTAGGCCAACCAAGACTGACAGCGTATAATTGAAGGTTTCGTCTGCTTTTGTGTGACCAGACAGGCGGTGTTCCACTTCATGCTGTCTGTTTCGTAGTTCCTGCACTTTTGTGTCGTATATGCCCTGTGTAATACTCTGCTCAATCAGCAGATCAACCAGCCTATCCAGCTTATGCTTAATGCCTGAAAATTCTTTTTGAAGGGCAAGAGTTTCTTTTTCCCGATAATCAATTTTAGATTCGTGGCACTGCTTCAAATGTTCCCTGATTTCCATTACAAGCTGCTCAGGAATGCGGATTGCCTTAAATACGTCCTCAACCTGTGACAATGCCACTTCCTCACGAATAGGCATACACTGGCAATCCGGCTTACGATGCGTAGGGCGCAAATAGGTATAAAGCCCCTTTTTCATGTAGCTGGTATATAAACAGCCGCAATCCTTGCAACGGAGCAGCCCGCGAAACAGAAATGGCTTGGCGGCGTATTTGAAAGGCTTTTTATTGGCATTCAGACGCACCTGCTGGCACTTGGCAAAGGTTTCTTCGTCTATAATGCTGGGGTAGCGGTGCGGGTGTTGCTGCCCCTTGATAGTCATTTTGCCAATGTAAAATTCATCTTGTAGGATGTTGTGAATAGTAGAGCGCAAAATGATTTTACCGCTTCTGCTGTTCAAGCCCCAGAGTTTTGCCAAATTTGCCATATCGCGCAGGGTATGTGTGCCGGTGGCATATTCCTGAAACAGCCGCTTAACCAGAAAACAGCGGGATTCATCCAAAATAACGTCTGTATCCTGTCGTTGGTTTTTTGGCAAGTTCCGGTAGCCAAGCGGCGCTTGCGCAATATATTCGCCCTTTTTGATTTTGTAATCAATGCTGCGCTTTACGTTGTCTTTCATTGAGTCCACGTAGGCTTGCGCCATCATAATCTGCATATTCCACATCAACTTTTCATGTGATGCGGAATCCTTATGCACAATGCCGCCAGTACGGGCAAAATGCAGTTCGATGACGTCTTGATTCATCAGGTCATTCAGTACGGCTTGGTCACTAAAATTGCGCATTAGGCGATCAACTGCATCCACAATAATCGCAAGTCGCTGGTGGGTTTTGGTGTGTATTTCTTTGGCGTAGGCCAGCATTTCCTTGAATTGCTTTCGGTCGCCAACAGTCGAACTTTCGGTTATCTCAAACACTTTCAGCACGTCCAGTCCCTTGCGCTGGCAGTATTCCTTTAATTTTTCAGTCTGCGCGGCTATGGAATAGCCTTCCTCTTGGTCTTTGCTCGATACGCGGGATAGGATGATGGCTTTCATGGCTTACGCCTCCGGGCGGTACTCGGTTGCATTATAGGGCTTAATACGTGCGATTTTAGTGGCTGCCTTGCGTTTGGCTTCCCGTGTATCATACAGGATTTGTAGCCGCTGGAAAAACCCCTCAGACAAGCCAAAAAACTTGCACAGGCGCAGGTCGGTATCGGCAGTAATGTCGCGTGTGCCGTTCACGATAGCGTGAATCCGGTTGGCAGGCACGTCGATAGCCTTAGCCAAGGCATTCTGGCTCATGTCAAATTCATCCAGAAGTTCGGTTTTAAGAATCTCACCCGGATGTGGGTTTTTTAATCTATCCGTCATAAAATCACAACCTTTCCGTCGCTACAGTTTTCAGTGATAATCTACAATTTCGACTCGTTCGACCTCGCCATCATTCCATACAAAACAGATGCGCCACTGGTCATTAATCCGTATGCTCATTTGGCCTTTCCTATTCCCGGATAGCGATTCAAGACGATTGCCCGGAAATTTTCTTAAATCATCCAGCGCCTGAGCAGTATCCAGCAAGTTCAGCTTTTTAAGCGCCCTCTGCTGTATATCGGTCGGAAAATGTCTGGATTTTTGCATATTCCAGATTTTTTCCGTTTCCTTGCATTTGAATGACTTTATCATAATTCTTTCTTGTACGCAATACGTATCATATATAATTTTAATGCTTCCACTTACGCGCCATTTTTTCTCATTTTCTCAATGATTTTCATGGTTTCGACGCTGACGGTGGTAACGCGCATGAGCAGGTCGATCACATGGTCTTTGTAGTCGGCAAAGCGGTAGGTATTGAATTTCTCGCGGATGGTAGGGTCTTTGGGCTTGGATTCCTTATACTGGTCTAAAATCCATTCCAGCGCAGAACGGTTGCCCAGCTTGTAATCCCATGCCTCTTTCGGAACGCCCGTGAGCGTGGTGCCGGTATCGAGGATAATCCTCGGGATTTTAGAAAATACTTTATGATATGAACCGCTATTATTGTCTTGTTAATATCCACGCTACCGGGGACTTCATTAAGATAAGCTCCATTGATGTCATATTCATAGATAGGCACAAATTTTGTAGCTAAAATACTGCCTCCATCCACTGTCACTGCGTGTGAAAGTGCAGCTTTAGCGGCTTCATACCCTGTAGGACGCACATTTACGTCCCAATTTTCTACGTTTGCATTTTGTGATGGGTCTTCCCCAGCTATCAATAATGCGGCCTGCGCGATAGATAATTCTTCACAAAGCCGCCAGTAATCCATACTTTCCATAGCATTTAACCTTACAGTTTTCATAGTTACAAACTTATGGCTGCGATATTAAGGCGTTTCGATATAATTAACAACCTGCCTTGAAATCATAGACACGCAAATTACCTTAGAAAAAAGTAAATGATATGGCTTATATTCTTTTGACCGGCGCAGGTTTCCTGCTGCATGAACCGCACTGATGATGACAAGGCCACAATGTCCTGATAATAGTCGGTTCGCAGCGTGTCCACTAGGCCACGCCAATGCTTTTAGATCAATCGATTAACGTTTCATCAAGTCGTTGTCAGGCGATTCCTTGCTATCACGACCATGCAGATGCTGCGGTGAATTACCGCGCGATGGGCGACGGTGAGACCACGGACGGGAACCACCTCGCGGGCCGCTATTCTCTGAAGATGGTGGAATAAAACGGCGGAAACCAGCTTGAGGATGCATGGCAACAGTTGTTTCTTTTTCCGCGACGGTATTCTGCCAATGTGTATCTTGTTGTCCATCCAATTGCGAGTCAGGCTCGGGGTATGTTCGATTACTAACGGTAGTGTCAACATCCATTTCCCGATGAACAAATGGAGACTGGGAAGATGTAACAATCTGGCCTGTTGATGGGAATGTTTTATTGACAACAGCTTGTTGTGCCTCTTCTTCAACGTGAGCAATCATACCAGCCGCATGCGCACGTTCAATATGAGGCTTAATAATATGCCGAGTCTCTGCGCGTAGGCCGCTATGCTCAAACCATTCATCCGGCGTTGTGCATTTGGGTTCGGCCTGATCGTTATGGTCATTATAAGTATCAACTGGGTAATCTTTACCCATCAGCTTTCTCAATTCATTTAGTGGATCAGGATATTTATTTGCCATGGTTTTTGCAATGGTACTGTAAACTTTTTTCTCTCCTAAATCTTCAGGGATTAGGAGTTGTTCGTCATCACTACCAAGGAGTGTCCTGATACTACCGGCTAATACATTTCTTTGAATTTCACTCATGGAGGCTACATGCTTGCATAAAGTACCAACTTGTAACTCATTCTTGCGCTTTTGCCATTCTTCAGGCGTGGTGCATTTAACCTGGGTGGTTTTTGGATGGCCGCGATCATTCATAACTGGTTCGCCATTTTCCATCACCGGCACTTCAATCGCTCGGAAAAGTTCATGGTCGGAGAATTTGTCATCCCAAACCCGCTCTTCCTTGTGCCAACGGCGAGCTTTGCGTTTTATATTTCGGATATATTCGTTGTACGCAGCATCGCGTTTTACGGCAGTTTGCTCAAAACCGATGGTTTTTATGATTTCAGGGCGCTTGTTAATTTCTTTGCTTTCTGGTGTTTCGCCTAACTCAGTGGAAAGTTGGATTTTTCCGCCTTCAATCTGTTGTTTCAACCACGCTGCCGCATCTTTTGCTTCCTGACCTGGATCACTATTTTGGTAGCCAAAATTTTGTGGCATCCCAAGTGTCTTTCCGTCCCATACTGCTTGTATAGTTGAGAGAGGGTTCACTTCACCTTCTTTAATGACGGAAATGATGTGAGTTGAATGCCCATCGGTCGGGTTTAGACATTGGCTGGTGTAGTTACCGCCTCTTCCTACACAATGATCCATCACGTCGGGACGGCTGAGATATTTTAAACGTTCGTCAGAGGTTTCTACCACCAACGAGATACCGGAGCTTTTCCTGCCCTCGGCACCACTGATAGCCGACGGCGGTACGTCGAATACACGCATCGGAATGGCCGTGACTTTCAATTCTTCATTAAGATCCGTTTTCGCGTGCAGTCTGTTAATTTCACCTGCTGTTAGTATTTGAATCCGTGGCTGGGTCTGTACACCGGCTAGTTGCGGATATTCATGATAACTGGCAAAAGTCAGTCGTTTGGCTACTTGCTCCGAATCAGCTTTTTCAATTGTGAGTACATTATCATCGGCGCCATCTTTATGAAAAATCAATTGTGTGCCACGGCCAGACGTTTCGTGCATTTGCAAACTATCGGCACCTGGCAAGACAAGAATGTCATTGTTGTTGGGGTTCTTATTAAAATCCGTGATGACTTTATGCTGCCCCGTTTCTGCCGGATCGATCACATAGGCATTGGTGGTAGTTAGGCAATGCCATGATCCCGCAGCCTTAAGTGGTATCAACGGGTCTGGAAAAGCCTCACGGTGCCACGAAATACTTAGCGCTTCACGTTCTCTAAGGTCACGACCATCAAATAATTTGCTGTGCACGAGAGGTGTGATTTGCGACACCATACCCAAAGTATGGCCATTAAATGCTTCCAGATGCGCGTCGCTTGCCAGATCGGCACCGGTTTGTCGTGCGTATTCCCGCAATGTTTGCGGCAAGACGATATGTGTGGCTACTTCAGTCGCAACGTCCTGAGTGGTGCTGCCATTATAACGGGAAAGAAAACCGACAAACGTTGGCATCTCGCTAGTCGAAAGTAAGGGTGCCAGCAATGTGTGTAGCTCAGCCGGAACGGCAGTTGTGGAATTCCGCTTTGTTTCGCTCCATACCTTGCCAAGGCCATTCATGACATCGCTGGCCAGATTTTTGTTATCCTTGAATTCTTCTTCTTTGCGCTTTACGTTTTCTTCTCTGCGCTCCAGTTCTTTCACATGGCCTTCGCCAGGTTGTTCAGCCTCTTGGCATTCCTTGAGAGATGCACGGGCTGCATCTACTGCTGCTTTTTTCTCGTCATGCGCCCTTTTCGCCCAATCCCACGACCAAAGAATGGCAGAGCTTTGTGCAGCAATTAACGCCTTGTCTTCCGCATTCACTCCTTCGCATTTTTTCATCTGGCCAACAATAAATCCCAATTCGGATTTTGCCGATGGCTTGTTCGGATTCACGCAAGTGAATGCCGGATGACCACGTGAGTCACATGCAAATGGATCTGAACTGGCTTTAAATAAGGCCGGAAGAATAAAATCTGCCTGCATATTGGATTTGATGGCGCGAATATATAAAGGATCGCCAGCGCGAATATATAAAGGATCGCCAGCATTGTTGGTATCCATGGCAGAAAGAGAAGAAATAGGTTCAAGGAAATCTGCTTTTTCTGGACGTGTCACAGCCTCCGGATGAACTTTGGCCTGCATGGTTAGCAGGCTGTTCAGAACAGCATTCACTTCTTCAGGAACAAAACCATCCTTTTCGCTTTTATGTTTGTGTGCATCCTTCCATAACTCACCAAGGCCACTGACGATCCGATTAAGATTTGCCTGCTCCACTTGTGTTATTTCACTTCTATATTGACGGGCAAGTTTCCAATCTTCTGCTTGACTTGCTGCTACCTCTAACTCTGCATTGTGACTACGTTCAACAATAACTTTATCAACATGCTGTACAATCACGTCGTGCTGTGCTTCAAGCAACGCTTTTTCTTCCGGAGTAATACTCGGCGCTTCGGCCATGGCCTGCAACACGACGGCTAATTCTTTTTTGAGTTGTTCGCCGCCCTTTTGGGTATTGATTTGTAAAAACAATGGAATACCGTCTTTATCTTTAGCCAGCGGATCGCCCATACGGATCATCTGGATAAGCTGATCAACATCCCCACCTTTATCTGCGTAATATTCACGGAGCAGTTCAAAATATCGCTGTGTGTTGTCTTCCTCAGCCATCTAATTACACCTAGACTACCAAAACCGGTTATACGCTCAAAAACCAAGCCTTAGTTTATCATGACATGCGGTTGAGATTTATTAATGTTTTGTGACAAATGATGGAAGTCGTTTATGAAGAATAAAACTAAATTTATTATAATTATCAGAATATTACCTAAATAATAATCTATTTTACGCCGCCAAAAAAGCCACGCCAATTCTTCGATTTTTAGCCGCTTAGTCAGGGTCTTCCGAGGATTCAAGAGACCAGGCATTAAAATTTCCCCGGCACGCCCTTGACTTTCACACCATCGGGAATATCCGAAACAATGCAGCTGGCCGCGGCCACGACACAATTTTTTCCCACCGTTTTCTTTTGTATCACGATGGACCCCGTCCCCAGAAACGTATTATCGCCGATGACCGCGCTGCCGTTGATAATCACGCCCGGCCCGACATAGACATTATCGCCAAGAACCGAATCATGACCAATGATCGCGCTACTGGAAATCACGCAATTACGGCCGATTGTCACGCAAGGATGAATCAACGCGCGATACTGCACCACCGTGCCCTCGCCGATACTGCTTTTACCCGCCACATGCGCGGAAGGATGCACAAAGGCCGGAAACGCAAACCCCAGCGTCTTAAACTTCGCAAAATACTCAATACGCGCTTTCAGATCGCCTTCACTGCCGATGCCAATTAGCGCATTTGGACATTCGTGCAGATACGCGGCAGCGTCATTGCTCCCGCCCAGATATTTGATGCCGTAAACATCTTTAATATAACCTTCCGGCGAAACATCGTCGAAATAGCCGATAATGTCGTGATCTGCCGCGAACATATCGCAGAAGACCCCGGCGTATTTTCCGCCACCCATCAACACCAGTTTCATTTCACAGTTACCGCCAAAGTGGTTTTATAAATATTTGTCACGCTGATATTTTTCGTTTTAGCAAACTCATCCACCGCTTCCGTGACACCGTCGCAATAAGCATAATCGTGCCACAGCAGCATGCCGCCGGGACGCAGCATATTCCATGCATTTTGCGAATCGCTGAGTACGTATTCCTTGCGTTTATTGGCGTCGATAAATACCAAATCCATCTCTTTAAATGGCGAAAAATCGAACTGGAAAGAATCGCCGTAAAGCTGCGTGATGCGCGTATCATAGGGCGGCACATGCCAGCGTTTTCCGATCATGTTTTTGCTGTATTCGAAGAGCTTTTTATCCTGTTCTATCCAGTCATTTTGGCAGCTAGAATCGGGGGGTAAATTGAGGGTAAAAAAGGCATCTATTTGGTCCAGATTTTGGGCTAGATTTATGGTGGTTCTTCCGGCGCAAGTGCCTATTTCAAATAATTTTTTCGGCTGCAAATGCTTGGCAATCGAGGCCAAAAAAACAATCTCGTCAAAACGTACGCATCCCGGATGATAGGATAATTCGCTGAGCGTAATTTCACGCGCAAAAATAGCAGGCCAGATTTCTTCGATAAATTTGACAGTGGCTTGTGGCTGGACGGTCGGTGTAAAGATACCCGGGGTGGGTTCAGCGGCAGGTATTGGCATATAACTCCTTCATGCAGGATGCGAATTCATCAATAATGGCGTAATCGTCAAAAATTTGCCCGCTAAGCGCCTGGATTTTTTCTGCCATTTTAGCGTGGAAAGCGTTATCCGAGGCCAATCTTAGCGCCATCTCAATATACTCCCCCTGGGTACTAGCAACAAGATCGGTCATACCCATCTGCTTATACAGCATATACGACCCCCTGCCACGGGAAAACTCGCCCGGCAGGGTCACGAACGGCAGGTTCGCGCCCAGCGTCAGATAGGCCGTGGTGCCGAAGGAATAATGCAGCGTGTCGAGAATGGCGTCGCTCTGGCGCAATATCTGGAAAAAAACGTCCTTGCTCGCATGCGGCAAAAAGGTAATGCGCGCCAGATCCTGCGGCGGCAGGGTTTCGGCGAAGCGTTTTTCCAGCTGCGGGCGCCACAGCGTTTTATAGCTGGAATCAAATAAAATAATCCGCGCCTTGGGGTCGCGCTTTAAAATATCGCCGAAGATGGTGTCCATATCGGGATGCAGCTTGAACGGCTGCACCGGGCAGCAATATAAATTCTCACCCTGCGGCAACCCCAGCTGCTCGCGCGAAAGCGTATGCTCCGGCACGGCGGGGCGCTTGAACACCGCCAGGTTGCGGTCGAACAGCACCAGCTTCTCGCTGTAATGCTCCTGCCCGTTTTCCGGCTCGTAGCCGCGGGTGGAGAAAAAATAATCCATGCTTTCCATACCGCTGGTGGCCGGGTGCGTGCCCAGCACGCACTGAATCGGCGCCAGCTTCGCCATAGCCAGGAAATAATTTTGAAAGGACTGCCCCACTTCGGTATAAATCAATATATCGAGTTTTTCGGCGGCAACGGCCTCATGCGCCGCTTTCATATCCGCCGGAATCACCAGGTAACGCGGGCAAAGCGAGGCGATGGTTTTAAGCGCCGGATCATCGGACGATACGTTGCTTAGAATGAGGACGCTTTCAAATTCCTCACTCCACGTCACGCCCTCAATCAAGAGCTGCACGAACTGCGCAAAAACGCTGACATATAAAAAATCCAGCACAAACCCGATGCGGATTTTTTGCTTGGGCACACAGGCCGCCACGGCATGCGGCGCGACATACGCAAGCGAAGGATCCATTTTCGTAAAAAACGTCTCCAGTTTCTGCGCCAGCTCTTTATTGTTGCGCCCGTGATACGCCTGATAAAAAGGCAGGTATTTCACGTGCTGTATCACAGACAGCATGCCGCCAGGATACTCCTGCATAAGCCGGTCGAGATTGTGCATTATCTGCGCGCGCAGCGGGTCGATGGAATCGTTCGAGGGTATGATGGGCGGCAGCATATAAGCCTGCTCCAGCCTGCAGGTGACATTCTTCGGGAATCTTTCCTGCATTTTCTGGTAAACGCCGCGAGCGATGTCGGCGCTGCCGAAACGCAGGTAACAATCTGCGAGTAACTCCCACGCCGCCTCATAATCGGGTTTGCACTGAATGGCGAAATTGAGCGGCTGAATCGCCTGAAAATAATCCAGCGATTTATGCAGCATCCGGCCAATCTGATAATGAATTTCCGGGTTGGCGGGGTCGAGGTCTTTCGCCCGGTTGAAATCGGCGGCCACAGCCGGCCAATCGTTGTTATAAAGATGGACATAGCCCCGGTACAGATAGCTGACGGCATGATTGGGACCCAGCGCCACCGCCTGATTCAGCGTTTCCAGCGCGTCCTGAATTTTCCCGGCCTTATAGAGGGCGAAGCCTTGTTGGGACAGCGATTCAGCGGCGGCGTTTGTCATCGTTAGACTATATAAACTCACCCAATCTAAAGCAAGCAGTGTTGAATTATTCCCCGCTGCTTGCTTCGTTCTCTCCTTGTCATTCCCGCGCAGGCGGGAATCCAGTGCTACTTGCGGAGCAAGGACAAAAATCTTTTCCGCCGCAGACGCGGCTTTACTGGATTCCCGCCTACGCGGGAATGACAAGTCTTAATGCCTCGGACCTTGCCCCGAGGATTTTTTACTGGATTGCCACGTCGCTAACGCTCCTCGCAATGACATCGGGAATTGACTCCTGCGTCTGCTTCGCTATCCTCAAGGAATGGCATCTGCACCCACCAAAATTCCCCTCATGCGGCCCCTGCTGCTCGGGCACGAAGTTGCCCTCCATTATCTCAAGCAGATGGATCAGAACCGCTGGTATTCCAATTTCGGCCCGCTCGTGCAGCAATTGGAATCGCGCCTCGGCGATTTATTCGGCACCGGCGAAAATACCGTCGTCACCGTCAGCAACGGCACGGCGGGCCTCGTGAATATTCTACGCGCGATGAATTTGCCCAAGGGCAATTTTTGTCTGCTGCCCGCCTGGACTTTTATCGCTACGCCCGCCTCCATTATTGCCGCCGGGCTCACGCCGTATTTTATCGATGTCGATGAATCGCGCTGGGCGATCACGCCGGAGACGGCCAAAAAAGCCATCGCGGAGCTGGGCGGGAAAGTCAGCGCCGTCATGGCCGTCGCCCCGTTCGGCGCGCCGATCGACACCGCCGCCTGGGATCAATTCACCGAGGAAACCGGCATCCCCGCTATTATCGACGCCGCCGCCGGGTTCGATGCATTCTCTTCCATCTACTGGTCAAAACCCGGCAAAACGCCGGTGATGGTGAGCATGCACGCCACCAAAACCTTCGGCGCAGGCGAAGGCGGCGCCGTTATCTCCACCAACACCGCCCTTATCCAGCGCGTGCGCGAAATGTCCAATTTCGGCTTTTCGGGATCGCGCGTCATCACCGTGCCCGGCACCAACGCCAAAATGAGCGAGCACACGGCAGCATTCGCCTTATCGGCGCTCGATTTATGGCCACAAACGCGCGAACTCTGGCTCTGCCGCAAATGGTATTACGCCGAAGCCTTCACCAAAATCGCCACCTCCGTCGGCCAGCATCCGTGGATGTCGGAAGAATGGGCAGCATCCACCTTCAGCATCCGCCTGCATAAGCCGATGGCCGATAAGGTCATCGCCGCACTGAACGATTCCGGCATCGAAAGCCGCCAATGGTGGGGCAAAGGCTGCCACCTGCAACCCGCCTATAACGGGTATCCGCGCGCGCCGCTGCCGGTAACAGAGAAACTGGCCGCCTCGGTCGTCGCTGTGCCATTCACGCTCGATATGAATCAGGACGATGTGAATCGCATCATGCAAACGCTGCAGGATATTTGTATTTCGCTGGAAGAATAAAATATACCTCCGCAGGGTATTATCGTCATTGCGAGCGCAGCGAAGCAATCCAGCCGCCGCGTCTGCGGCGCAAGAAAGTACTATACCGCGCCCATGGCGCTTTTACTGGATTGCCGCGTCGCTATCGCTTCCTCGCAATGACGGAACAAGCGTTGGAGAAAGTTCCAGAAGAGATTAAATCTCACCACGCACCTTTTGCAGATAGCGCCCATAATCATTATTACCGTACCGCGCTATTAGCTTATCGAATTGCGTCCCATCGATAAAATCCTTACGTAGGGCGATTTCCTCGATACAGGCGATTTTCAACCCCTGCCGCGCTTCGATGGTCTGCACGAAAGTAGACGCCGCGAGCATGGAATCCGGCGTGCCGGTATCGAGCCAGGCGGTACCCCGCCCCAGTATCTCGACGCGCAACGTCCCTGCCCTCATATACGCCTTGCTCACATCGGTAATTTCCGTCTCGCCGCGTGCTGAAAGCTTGAGAGATTTGGCAATCTCAACGACGTTATTATCGAAAAAATACAGCCCCGTCATCGCCAGCGACGATTTAGGTTTCACCGGTTTTTCCTCGATGGAAATCACCTTGCGGTCTTTATCCAGCTCCAGCACGCCGTAACGCTCCGGATCACTCACCCGGTAGGTAAAAATATACCCCCCGCTGAAATCGCGCTGAACGGACAGCAGGCTCTCATGCAATGTCTGCCCGTAAAAAATATTATCGCCCAGAATCAGGCAGGTCGAATCATCGCCGATAAAATCCTTGCCGATGATGTATGCCTGCGGAATACCCTCCGGCTTCGGTTGCGCAAGGTACGACAACGACAGCCCCAGATGCGCGCCATCGCCCAGCAGCGCCTGCATAAAAGGCAGATCGCGCGGTGTGGAAATAATCAGAATCTCGCGGATACCCGCCAGCATCAATACCGAGAGCGGATAATAGATCATCGGCTTGTCGTAAATCGGCAGCAATTGCTTGCTCAGCACCGACGTCATCGGCGCCATGCGCGTGCCCGCCCCGCCTGCCAGAATAATGCCTTTCATATCATTCCTTTCCTGCTCAAATACCAATCCATCGTCGCTTCCAGCCCTTCGTCAAACCGGTATTGCGGCATAAACCCCAGCGCCCGCTTCGCCTTGCCCGCGTCAATCGCATAACGGTAATCATGGCCCAGCCGGTCAGTCACAAAAGCGATCTGTTTTGCGTATGAACCTGAGGGCAGCGGGCGTTTTTTATCGAGCAGCGCGCAAAGCATCCGCACCAGCGTCAGATTATCCAACTCCGCATCGCCGCCGAAATTGTAACTCTCACCCGGCTGTCCTTTTTCAAGCGCCAGCCAAATCCCACGACAATGATCTTCGACATGAATCCAATCACGAATATTTTTTCCGTCGCCATAAACGGGCAAAACCGCGCCGCTCAACGCGCACTGAATCATGCGCGGAATCAATTTTTCCGCATGCTGGCGCGGCCCGTAATTATTCCCGCAATGCGTCACGATCACCGGAAACCCATACGTCGCAAACCACGCCTGCGCCAGATGATCCCCCGCCGCCTTCGATGCCGAATAAGGCGAATTGGGCCTAAGCGGCGAAGTTTCGGTAAATTGTCCGGTCGCACCCAGCGATCCATACACTTCGTCGGTGGAAATTTGCACGAAGCGGCATTCGCCTTTACGCCCAACCCAGTATTGGCGACAGGCTTCGAGCATAGTAAACGTGCCGGTAATATTCGTTTCAATAAATGCCGCAGGCCCGGCGATGGAATTATCGACATGCGATTCCGCCGCGAAATTGATAACGGTTTTGATGTCATGCTGCCGCAGCAATCCATCCACCAACGCCCGGTCGGTAATGCTACCCTCCACGAGCGTCCAAGACGGAGAAATCCACGTCAGATTATCCCGGCTCCCGGCATAAGTCAGCGCGTCCAGCACAACGACATGCGACCCCTTTGCCACCGCCTGCGCGACAAAGCAGCTACCAATAAACCCGGCGCCCCCGGTGACAAGAATCGTGCTCATGAAGCGATACTAAGCGATTTTTTCGCCGCCACGTCAACGGAATTGCGTAACACTCAATCAGCCCACCGAAACTCCACCGGCATCCGCACCTCCGGATGCAGGCTCTGATGCACCGGGCAGGCCATCGCAGCGCGGGTGAGTTTTTGTTTTTGTTCTTCGCTTAATCGCGCCGGAATATCGATCGTTACTGCCAGCGTGCCGATGCGCCGGACGGGCTTGGTAGCCATTTCCTTGCGCACCGTGACTTTCGCCCCGCCCAAATCGATCTGCAGCGTATTAGCGGCTATGCCCATGATGGTGAGCATACATGTGCCCAGCGCCGTCGCCACCAGGTCGGTGGGCGAAAACCCCTCGCC
>Ga0302281_10001744_pt1 | contig 15703 bp, 26 predicted proteins | sample III_Fen_E1_2_FD_198762 | JGI IMG/M metagenome (GOLD analysis project Ga0302281, IMG submission 198762) | Peat permafrost microbial communities from Stordalen Mire near Abisko, Sweden - III_Fen_E1_2 | ecosystem: Environmental > Terrestrial > Soil > Wetlands > Permafrost | place: Sweden: Abisko...
GCAGAAGCGGCAAAATACCGATTAACGTGCTTACAAATGCAATCGCAAAAATCATTCTCTAACCTTTCAAAGTACACGACAAAATTTTGTCCACATATACATTGTAGCATATATGTGGGCAAAAATCAAGAATTTAAATTATTTAACCGAGTGAAATTGTTCAAACTTACGATTGTAGAAAGAACAAACATCTAAACATTGCTTCGAACAAATCGGATCAGTTTTGGTATTATGTGTCTTATACCATTCAGCCCGTTCTTCTCGCATATGAGGTCCGACTTTTCCGATCGGCCGACCACCTTCTCGAAAATAAATTACACAGGGAAAGTGATAGTTACCGTTGACAATCATATCATCATGCACAAGGCCGCATTTCGAAACATCTGAGTCTAATAATCCTCTTACGGTTGTGCCTTCTTTTAGATTTGCAATTCGATATGCTAAAATAGGATGTCTAGACAAGATATCAGGCGATACTACGACATTGCTCAACTTATTCGATTCTTGAGCGGCAGGAATAATTCGAATATCCGCAACCCCTAAGCTATCGGCAAACGTAATAATCTCATTCACCTTTTCAGCATTAATTCCGGCATTTAAAACAACTCCGACCGAAACATATGTCTTAGCCGACAAATATCGAATATTCTCTACGACTGTTTCCCATTTGCCAGCTCCCCCATCAAGAATGTCGCCGTCTGATGCGCAACAGGCATCGAGCGAAATGCTCAGATCATTTGCACCGGCAGCAAGCAACGAATCATACAATTCCTTTGATGCCGAGCCATTCGTTGAAATTGCAATACGTTCACACCCTACTTCCTTTGCAATCGCAATCAACTTATCCAATCCCTTATATAATGTGGGTTCCCCACCGGAGAATCGAATATTCTTAAGATGCTGCGCGCCCCATAGACGAACAATGTTTTCTGCATCTACAAAAGGAATATCCGGCCCGCCTACCCGCCTACAATAGGGGCATCGAAAATTACAGGCCGAGGAAACGATAAGTTCACATCGCTGTAAATCAGAAGATACCGATGCATTACGGCAACGATTGTTGCTAAGAGTATAAAATCCAATTTGTGTTAAGTCTTCCATCTATCTTTCCTTTCTAATTAATCAACGTGAATACTTTGAGATCCACTCATATCACCGCATACTACACCAGTTACATTCTCACCATTTGGAGCAACAGCTCGGAATGCCGTTTTAGTGAATGCACTATCACAACCAAGATATCGATGTCCAGTAATTTGAATATTATGATAATTATTAATCGTTAATACATGAGTTGCCGCAGCAGGATTAATATATGGATAGCAGGCTGCGATAATAATACCTACACAAACTGCTACTATACCGGCTAATACTAGAAAGGATGAAATACCTTCCATTATCGAATTATCTTTTTCTACAGACTCAAACATATTATTCCTTTTCTTGAAAAATCTTTTCGAATTCATAATCTCTAAGGTGAAACCAAAATTCCTTATAATCTTTAAAAAACATAACGGCGATATGGTTTGCCTTAGGACGGCAGATTAAATTTTCACCATAGCACCAACCAACTGCATACTTCTTAAGAATTTCACGATTTTCGATAAGAGCATTCGTGCGGCAAGGAATGTGAAATTCATTCCACACATCGCCACTTCTCCAAGTGCTCCAATCAAACGCGCTTGAATCCAATTTTTCGATCATTAATTTTACTTTCGAGGAATTTTAATTTTACGTTTAGAGGTAATAACCGGCGGATTCGGATCGTAATCTTTTTTGTAAATTCTTTTATACTCTTCCAAAAAATTAAATGGGCCGATCACCTTAACAAAATTTTCCGGAGGTATAATCCGGGTGGTCCGATAATGACGATTAATATTCGAAAATGGATCATTCGAAATATCATACGGATCATCGAGTTTAACGGTAATTACGTAGTAATCAGGAAAATGCATTGATTCTTTATATTGCCATTTTCGAGCTGAAATATGAGCGAAGGCATACCTTACCAATATCTATTACTTCTTGCTGCAAGTCTCACCTTCTAATTTGTATTTGCCCCATTCCGGGGTATCATTATACGTTCGAAACCTTCGTTCCGCATGTCCACGAGTTTTCTCTAGAATGATAAAAAATGAATCGGATTGCCAATTATATTCCCACCATCCGTTAAGAGTAGTTTTTCCATCTGTCCATTTCGCAGTCTTCATCCTATCGGTTATTGGTCGAAACATCATTCCAGCAAAATCAACCATTACTTTCCCAAAGCCTCAGTTAACCAATCATCTCCAACGATGTTGATACCCAACTTCTGTGCCTTTGCAAGTTTTGATCCCGCCGCCTCTCCGCAAATCAAAAGGTTAACATCCTTTGTTACGGAACTATGCGCAATTGCACCCAACTTTTCTAAATCAGCCGTGATACCAGGACGGGAACCACGAGCAAACGATCCAGTAATGCAAAAGTCGACTCCCTCTAACTTCTTACCGGCTGTTGGAACTGTAACCAACCCAGTAGGACGAACGCCCGCCGCATGAAGCCGATTGCACAAATTAACGTTATTCTTATTCTTTGCCCAATCAACAATTGAAGCGGTCTTTACAGGACCGAGTTTTTCAATATTCAGCGCAGGTAAAGTAAGTAGCAACTTGGGCAACTTACCCATATCGTCGGAGGTAAGATTCAATGCCTTTGAGATGTCTTCCCCAAGCGAATGTCCAACCATTGGAATGTTAAGTGACGCAATCCAACGTTCCCAAGTTGCGGTCTTTGCAACTTCTAAACTCTTAACCATCTTCAGAGTGTTAACACCGGAACGAAAGCCGGCATTTTTAAATGAGGATACCAGAGCAAGATCATTTTGCTTCGACTTCGAAAAACTTGCAGCGGAATTTAATGATGCATTTCCAAATTCAAATAAATCCGCAATATTAGTAATATCGAAATCAACTAATTCAGCCGACATACTAGCGCCGAGATTATCAATTTCTAAAGTATCACGATGGCCAATGTAAACAAACTGTTGTGCCGCCTTTCCTGGGCACGCACTATTATCGCAAAATCGTTGCGCAATACCGGAATCATTTTGAATTCGCAAAATGGAATTGCAAGAGGGGCAATGTGTCGGAAACGGCAATTTCCTTGCTCCCTTATTATTCACAACACCGGTGATATAGGGAATCACGTCGCCCGAACGCAAAATCTTGACTATTGATCCAATCATTATGTCAAGATTTTCCATGTAAGTTTCGTTACAAAGATTAGCGCGTGAAATCATCGCACCGCCGAGGTCAACCGGCTCCAAAATTGCCACCGGAGTGACCTTTCCCGTGCGGCCTAGGCCAAATTCGATGCCCGCCAACTTTGTTTGGGCAGACAAATTTTGGGGCTTAAAGCAATGCTGATAGCGGGTAAATTTTTCAGCGACCCCAAGTGTATTTCGAACTTTGTGTGAATCGGCTTTAATTACTACACCATCGCAAACAACGTCGGTAGTCTTAATAAATTCGAGCAGCTTGTTTAGTGCACCTTCAATCGCACCTTTTGCAGAAGTTGCAACCGCAATGCCTTCATACTTAGGAAAGCCCAGAGCATATGCGAGATTCATACGCGCAATAGCGCTATCCGGGAGCAAATCATCTTGATCTGGGCTATACATATCCCAGGGCATTAGCAGAATTTCGCGACTTGCAACAATAGACATATCTTGCTGTTTCATTGTGCCCGCAACAAGATTTCGTGTGTTTGAATACTGCTTACCTCCCAATGCGTTAATGCGAGCTAGTTCACTCTTTCGCATCACTAGTTCACCGCGAATTCGAAGATCGCTGGGCAAATTCTTCGGAAGATTTTTCCCACCAAAGTATTGCGGAATATACTTGCAGGCATGAACCTGCTCGGTCATATCTTCTCCGGCTTCTCCATCGCCGCGTGTTACAGCACGGATCAGCCGGCCATTCTTGTAAGAAAGCTCGCAGCTAATCCCATCCCGTTTCGGCTCCTCGAGAACAACATCACCATAATTCTTGGCAGCGGCAATATAACTTTCGGGCGTGTAATAATTCTCAATACTCAACATTGGCCGATCGTGCTTAATCCGAGTAAGAGAATTCTTTGAATCCCCCACACGAGTGAGGACGGTCGCAAGATTCGCAAAATTCGAATTTGCATTAACCAGCGAAATCAACTGCGCTTCTAGCGCATCATATTCACCATCGCTCAAAATTGGATCGCCGGCGTAATAGGCTACCTGCGCGTCAATCAACTGCGAATTAAGTGTTTCAATCAACTTGCCTGCTTGCATACCTGTTTTCCTCACTGAAATAATTATAGCAAACGCCGGGTTAAGTGTCAACCGATAAATTTGTAGGTGCCGTCCGGGTTCTGTTCAAATGTTCCACGGCGAACACCGGTAGCAATAACCAATTTTGCAAACCACCCCCAATGAAAAGGATAAATTAGCTCCACAATTTCATTGAACGTTATATGCTCGGTATCCATCTTGCTCAACGTGTCTGCAATTCTCATATACCGTTTATTCAGCCGAGCTCCTCACTGAAATAATTATAGCAAAATCCGGTACCGAATGCAAGAAAAAAGTAATCGCTGAAAACAAAGGGCTTATTCGATGAGGAATAAGCCCGTTGTAATCAAAGTATTACTCCTTGGTCTTAAGACGACTCTTATTTGCTTCCAGAAATTCATCGAGCTTAGGGGTTGCTTCAATCAGCCGCTTCCACTGACTGTAATATAGCGTAACGGGGAAACGCCCCATTCCGTAAACCGAAACCCCGCCCTTTTCGCCGACCTTAAACGTTAATGCCTTAACGGATTTTTCGGCCTGTAACGCCTCGAGCTGCGCTTTCAATTCTTCGTAAGTTGGTTCCATTTTAACAACCTTTCTTCCCACTGAAATAATTATAGCAAAGTTAGCCATCAAATGCAAGAAAAAGTTTGTACTCAAAACAAAGAACTTAACGATTTTTACTCGTTAAGTTCTTTGTAATCAGCTATTTTGCCAGTTTAACGAAATTAAGCTGGGTTGTGTTCCCGGTGAATCGCTTAACTTTTCCGGTAACCTGATATATTTGACCAGGATTCCAGCCGTTTCCGTTAAAAAAGAATAGTAGATGTGTACCAGACGTTGCATTAATTACATTTACATTGTATTTTGCGCTGAACGAGCACGAAATAACCGTAATCTGCAGGGCAACTTTAGAACCTACTATTACCCCAGGAAGTGGAGAACTAGCAGACTCGGCATCAATTTTGGTGTTCTGCGCTATCTGACGCTTCACATCTCGTTCATACCATGAGGGTAAGCAAGCCGTAAGGCCAAAATTGAGGCCACGATCTCCAAGCTCTAAGAGTTGAGTGATTGCGACAACCTTTTTAGTAAACTCATTTGCGGTATCGTCAAAAATCTGGGTCAGCATTCCAGAATAATGCAGGCGAATCGCTTCACCCTGTTCAAAATCTTCCTTGGTAAGATCTGTAGGATTAGCGAGCAGGGTGCGCATCAGTTTAGAATTGAGCGGCTTCGTTCCCCCGGCCTCGCCAATTGCGGACGCAGACCCCCACTTTACATATTCCCCATTGATTCTCTGGGCAGCTACCGCAGCAGCGAAAACCGTGCTAATCGGGAACATTTTGCTAGGAACGTTCATTGGTCCTGACTTCCGTACGGGATGCCGATAATAACCATAACTCATAACCGCCTCTTTCTCATCAACATATTCAGTTTAACGTACTCGGATGCAAAAGTCAACCGAAAATTAGAGTGTTTTTGAATTTTGGCTGATCTGGCGAGCGACTACTTTCAAAAACGCCGCGATCGCTGGGTTCTGTTCAGCATAGCTCTCAACCACCCTAATCGCAGCGGAAATGCCCGCGTTATATGCATAAAACTGATCGATTTCGCGCATTGAATGTTTAGCCATATCTGAGCTCCTCACTGAAATAATTATAGCAAAGTTCGGTACCGAATGCAAGCGAAATCAGCCGAAAATACCAAAAATCTTGTTTTTGAAAACAAAGGACTTATATCGCCCCAATATGACCCCACTATAATGATGGTACTCAGCTACTCCTGGGGTCATATTGGGGCCATACGGCGCCATTTTCGTTAAATCCCCCCTTTAAAATCAACGCTTTACAAAACTTTTTAAGAGGATCGTGCTCGCGTGCTGTATATAGTGCCAATTCTTTTTATTGCTATTAACGAGCGGCAAGTAGGGCTTCGATCAGAAAATGAGCTCTTAACGCATCGAAATCGCTCAATTTGCAGAGCAATGTATCCAATTCCTTGCGGGCATCTTCACTTGAAATTATTCGCCGCTTAACCTTGATCTCCATGTTTCCTCCTATCGCCACCGTGCATACAGTTCAAATCCTTATTTTTGATTAATAGGCAAAGCATTTTCAGGCGCTTATCTCATTGTCACAACTAGTGCCTACGACAATCCTAGCGGCATCGCTGTTGGCGGCCGAGTGAATGTTCGATAAGTGGGCGATTTATCGGCAACCGCCTCAACCGCTCTTTGCGCATCGGCTAATGAGTTGGCGTATCCAGACTAACGTTTTGCTCGGGCGGCAATGCGGGTTTAACCGTCTGCGCATCTCGTGGATTCTTACCGGGATGCCACGAGCAATCGTTGACCTCGTAATAAGCGCCCAGACCGTGACCGGCTATAACAGCGGCCTTTGCTTGCTCAGTCAGGTCTACATTGGTATGACAATTCTGCGCCGAGCATACGCTCGTAGCCAATACAAACAGAATAATTGATAGATACTTTATTGCTGTGCTCCTTTTGATATTAATAGATACTTCATTGCTGGGCCCGATTTTAGAGCGGCCAAATCTTCCACTATGTCCAATCCTCTGGTATATCCCTACTCCGAAGTTGCCTCCGGAATTCGACCCAATCTTCGTCTTCTTCGAACTGGACCGTAATCATCTCAGCCGCTTTGTCTACGGCGGTGTGAACAATAAAAGTTGTCCCAAATAGTTCCCCCCTTCGTTCGAGGAACGACCCGGCAAACAGGACAATATCCGAAAGTGGGTCATTATTTCTCAAGCTGAATTCGCTTATTAACATATTGTCTCCTATTCCGCCTTCACATATCCATTGTCTTCTGCCCAGCTTTCGAGTACTCGAAAGTCATTGTTTAGCGCATTACTTAAATCAGGTCGCATACTTCCTCTTTAAACGTAAACTGCGGATTCAACAGCAACGAATGATAAAGTCAGTTCTTCCGGGTCTCGGAAAAAATCAGCACGGAACCCACCAGTTGACGCCCATTGGGTCTGGCTGCCGGCAACCTCTGCAAGCAAACGTCGGGCAAGCTTCTTAAGGTCTTCGATAGTAGGAGTGGTTTTCCCCGAATCATGGTATGTCCATCCCGTCAAGGCCATATAAATATGCACCTTTTCGAAATCGAAAGTGTCGATCACCTGATCGATTGCCTTTTGGTATTTGTCTATCATACTTCCTCCTTGTGCTTCTAGTGATATTGATATATACTTCACCGCGCTTCTTTTATCTTACTCAACGAGAAGGGTTTCACTCCTCAAATTTCTTAATTAACTCGTTTTGAATATTTTCATATGCCAATTTCCATATATGCCTACTGTATTCATTCTTGTATACATATGTGTACTCACTCGGCTATCAAACGTCCGTCATACTTCGATTTATGAGGCGTAATCCATACATAGACACCAAAAACTGTATCTGTTTGCCATAGTTTCGCATATGGATAAATTGTTTTAACAAGCGTTTTATAATTTATCATTCTGACAATTTCCAGATTAGTTCTCGTTGAATTTTATCCCACGCCAACTTCCATAAATTTGGACGATCCTTTGGTGACATATAATCGTATCTAATAGGCGCTGTTATAAAACGAGATCGATGCCAATCGATTGATAACAAAGTATCGCACCAACCGTTAGAATAATCCCATGCAGAATAAATCTTGGCATCGGGGTAAACATTTTTCACTAATGTTTCATAATTAATTGAAGAAATTATATTTACCATTAGTTTCGATCTCGACCATAGCATTTTGCCAGGCCAGTTTCAGTTTGTGCATATTACGCATCCAGATCATCTTTGCATCCGGATTGGTCGTATTTTTTAGAAGGCGTTCGGTTTTTTCAATAGCCTTAGCAATCGAGTCGACATCGATAATTGTGGAAGAGATCTGGGCAACTTGTTGCTTGTGAAGTTTAATCATCATATAATTATAATAGCAAAGAAAAAAGGAATTGTCAACCGACAATTCCCAATAATTTTATGTTTTTGAAAAAAATTGCATTCGTCCAATTTTACAATAAAAATGATATTTTCGAGATCGAAATCGAAAATTGTTAAAATACAAAATATTTCGTGGCAATCGAATTGGATCCGATCTTTTTAAAATTGTCGCTGCCAAACTAAAAAATTTTGATTGTGTTTTGAAATTAACCTGATGTTGGGAAAACTTATGAAATCCAAATTGCCAGTGGTTACCAACGTGGTCGTTAACAATTGAACACACAGTAGCCTTTGGTAAGGTGTTAAGCCGATTCATAATTACTTCGCCGACAGCGTATTGTCCTAGTAATGGTTCTCCACCGGCTTCTCGAAAAATAGCATTCGCCAAACAAGTTTGATCACGCGAAGGTGGCTCTGCATATAAAACCGCAGAGACAAATAGAACCCCGCATAGTATGGTAGTTGTTATTTTAGTCATAGTATATATTTATACCAAAAATAACAACTTATGTCAAGTGATTAATTAGTATCGAAATGCATCCTCTAGCGTAGTGAACTTCCGGGGTATCTTTTTCTTTCTGGCTTTACCCTTTTATTAATCCCCCGCCTAGCGTATTAATTCCTGTGGGCAATGTCGGCAAAATATTTGAATTTGGCATTAATGATGTAGGTATTAATCCGGAGGCCGATAGCGTCTGATTATTGACCGCTTCGGTTATCGTCGCGGATAATGCTTGCCCAGAAATCGTTGTTTTATCTATTAAATTTGAAGTCAACCCTAAACCGGTAGTCTCGTCAATCCCGGGAATTTGCGAAAGTGCCGATAAACTCGGCAGGGCGGATAGATTAGTTTGTGAAGCAACCGATGCCGCCATACTAGATAATTGGGAGGGAAATGCGGTTAACGCCGATGGACTAGGAGTCTGTAAAAATATAGCCGACTGGGAAGGTAAATCAATATTAGTCTTTGTACTCGGAGCATGAAAGCGCTGTACAACACTCATAATAATTCCGGTTAATCCTGATAATTTAGTAATTGCTGCCAATGAATCTGAGGCGAACCCAGCAATATTTGCCGGCGTTAACCCAACAGTCGGAGCCAACGCAATACTATTATTATGGGTTTCCGCAATACCATTATACGCCGATAACAACGAAACATTTGCCAATGTTGGGGCAACATTTTCTAAACTAGCAGATGTACTATTAATTAGAACTACACCATTAGCACAGAGCGAATTAATATCAGAATAACTATTGCCGTTACTCAGATATACCGGGGTTGAAATTCCATTCACCAAAGCATTCGCAATATTACCGGTATCAGAACTAATATTGCCGTACTGAGTTGTTCCCATTAATTGTTTAATAACCTGAATGGTCGAATATAATGCGTCGTTATAATTAGTCGACCCTAATATATCATCAACTGTTGGATTACCATTCGCACCAGAACCCGGACCCACCGATGCCTTAAGATTTGAAAAATCAGACACCGATACGGGGGCAGGCATTGCCGAAATATTCGGTGTGCCAATCAATGGAATAATTTTATACATCGTTCGTCCTAAATCACCAATTGACGCAATATTATTAAGTCCGGTTATATTTACACTTAATGCTTTAAGTAACGCATATGAATCGAGAGGAGTCACACCGATAGAAGTTTCGATAGAATTTGTAGCCGCGCTTCCTAAAATTATTGGTAACGATAAACAATCCGTCCACACATTAATTTGCGATCCCGACACTCCGAAAAAAGTTATAACGGCATCTAGATCGTTTGTATCTACTAACGCTGCGTTTGCCGCAATTCCAACCAATGCATCAAATGGATTTAGGGAAGCTACCTGAAAAGTATCATCCGGTGTTTTTCCCATCGGAGCATCTAAAATCATAGTAAATAAATCTTTATCAATTATATATGAATTTCCTGTCGATGGATCAACAATAGATTTTCCGAAGAAATTAAGATGTAAATTACCAATTGTATTATCCCCAGCATTTAATAATTGTAAAAAACAGCCTGCATTACTAAACCCATCGAGCCCATTATATATATCTGACGGTGTCATAAGAGACCCGCATTGTATAAAGGCTTCCGCTACACCAGATATATTATTACCGGCTATTTCTGAAAACCCACCCGTGACAGATGCATTTGCTCCATTCGGCCATTGAGCCGAAGCTGCGCTGTTAATTGTTAATGCTGCCTGAGCCGCATAACTTTGAGCCTGACCTAGCGTTTGTAGGAACACATTGGCCGTAGAACTACCCGCAAATAAATTTGAAGTACGAGCACTTGTTATACTAATTAGTGGTCCGGTTCCTAGGTTAGAACTAAAATCATTGGGAACTTGCCCAAATAACTGGGGAAAAGAATTTGATCCAATACTACGCAACGCGATAGTATTGCTGGCAGTAACCCCTACTTCGGCCGCATTGTTATAGATAATATTCCAATTATTAACTGTTTGAATGGAATTATATGCAGAAAGATTGGCGCTAATATTCGGCGGCGCCAATCCTTCACCTGCTTGTAATCCTGCGGCTGCTATTAATTGCACACCTGATAATGAGTTCATATTGTATTTACCCCATTAAATTTTGCTTACCAGGCAAAACAATATTACTAATAGCACTAAGATAAGCAGTCTTAAGAGCGTCCCTTACATTAGCCGTGTAGCAAACAATCGCTGACTTCTTAAGAATAATCGGCTTATCTGGATTGGCACCTATTAATGCCAAGCCTAAACTTAGTCTATCATTAACTGGCATAATTGACCGTGGATTATCCAAGGAAAAAGTATCGGTGTTCGGTTCCATATAATCTAGGGCAGGAGTAAGGCGTGAAATAATCTCTTCACCGGTTACTAACTTAAAACAATAAATTGTATCTTCCATATTATCCCTCTAACTTCTTTAAAATATTTTCTCTTTTAATCATAGTCACTACATTCAAATTTGTCAATGGAAAATTATCCAACACAATTGCACCATTTATACCCTGAATTACATCATCGATAATGGCTAAACTAAAATCATGTTTTTTGACGTGTTCTGATAATAGTAATGTATAGAATGCGCCTACCACCTGAGAGTTAGCACAAAAAATTGTCTGACTGAATAATTCCCACGGCGTTGGCCAATGGGTAATATCTTGTAATTCAAATTGAAACTTTTTGATCTTTGGACTATTGTTCCAATTTTTTTGAACTAACTTTACAGCTTCCTCAAACGAAATGGTATCGATATATTTACGAAAGGCTCTGATACTTAAAATCCGCGCCTCAGGTTTGCCTAGCCAGGCCACTTTAACTTCTTTATTTTTTTCCATATTTCCTTTTTCACCACGGAATATTATAATATTCTGCGACTCTAATCCACCACTGGTCGCTATATTTGTCAAAATTTGTTTCATCAACTTCAAATCTTTGAAACTCTAAATCACCAGAACACATTAAAATTATACCACGACGTATATTAGTTCCGTATAATTCATTATGAGCCAATGCGTATGCGCATAATTGACATCGATAATCTTCAACCCAGGCTTCCTTCTTCGGCCTGTTGGTTTGCTTGTAGTCTAAGATGGCTAATTCGCCATCTTTCATTTTTCCGACTAAGTCGGTTGCGCCGGCAAAAAGACCAGGAAAATACAAACTAACTTCCGAACCCAAAAAAATATCTACATCGGATAATCCTTTTTCTACAATAACTTTTGCCATATGATAGGCTTGAATTGAATAAGGATTGGTTCCGGGTTCACCCATATAATCGGTTTGCACATAATTTTCAAGATATTTGTGCATTCTTGTGCCCCTAGAACCCGCGATGGCCGTAATCTCGGCCGGTTTCTCGGCACCTTTATATTTTCGCCAATTATTTAATGCTTGTATTGACTCTTCAGATTTTGTTGCGGAAAGTATCGTAGTAACTGATGGGAGACGTTCTCCGTTAGGGCAAGAATATAATCTCTTGCCATTAACAGATTCGCGATGCAATGTTTTATAAGGGAACTTTTCAACAACCATAAGTAATTATAGCAGTTCTGTTAGAGATATACAAGCTACTTTCTAGAGGCCGCGCGTTTGGCCATAGATTGAACCAAACCACCGGATGATATACTAACGTCTTCTCGCTCTTGATCTTCATCAGAAGTATCTGCCGATGCACTTTCTCCCTCGTCCGGGGCCTGAAAATCTTCAGGATTAAATTCTTCCTCGGATTCCTCTGGAACTTCATCTGAAGGTTCATTTTCAAAATCATTTGGAGAAAATTCATCAGGTACTGCCATCGGAATTTCCTCTTCCCCTAAGGAAAGGGTAACCTGATTCTTATTAATAGATTTAATTTCGTGGGAAATACTAGGGTCCTTAGTTAACTCGGCCAATTGGGAATACGTAATATGTATTCCCAAAAGATCGATTAATTTCTTGACCGAAATCACCGGCTCTAACCCCTTATCTTCGGCTTTATGCTTCAAAAATGACAAGACAGTAATTAGTTTATTCCGTAATAATGGATCAGTTTTAGTTTGCGGCATTGGCATGATTTTTATCCTTACTTCTTTTCAATCTTTTTTTGATGAATGGCCTTGCTTTTTGCTCCTAGGCAAATTTTGCAATTTTTTGCAAATGTTTTTCCAGGAACAAACGCATGTGGCTTATCCGATGATGCGTTCTTGTTCTCCGTTTTAACTGCTTCCGTTGCAAGCTGTCTAATAGCTTCAGCTAATCTACGAGCAGCCTTGGGATTTTTCTTAACATCGGTTTTCTTTAATGCCTCATTAAGAGCGACAATTTTAGCATCTATTGTTTTCTTTGATTCAATCAACTTTTTAGTTTTAACTTTCATACCAAGACATTCCGCTAATTCTTTTTCAAGGTTAATAAGACTTTCTGATGCAGGCATACGAGTCTCTCTTCCTAAAGGATTCTTTTTCTTAGTAACCGGGGCATCAAAAGCAGATGAATCAATATCTTCATCGCCTTCTGCCGGTACTTCCTCAGGTAATGCTAAATCGGTAGCAGCAGTTGGCTCGTCGCCCGATAAAACAAGAGTTGCGTTTTCTAATTCAGTCTTCTTTTCCTTAACTGAAGTTAATAAATCATTAATAACTGTATTTGCAGTCGTCTGATACCTATCCGCTTGTTCTGCTCCTAAACTAGTTCGAATTGAATCTACTAGGGCAGGTAATTCATCGTTAGACATCTTACCCAATTCAGAAATAGTATCGGCTAATCTATCAACCAAATCTTTTGCCGCTAGTACAGATTGCGCAGATTCAATCTCGCCTTCTTTTAATAATTTTCTAGCTCGGGACTTCAGGGCATTTTCTACAATCTTTGTCTTTTTCATATAGATGCTTTCTCCAACTTTATTTACCGGCTGATTTTCAGTTCGGCCGCCGTGCAATGCTACTTTGAATAATTCGTTAAAATTATTTGCTGCTTCCGGATTTGATTTAATTGCGGCATCAATAGCTCGAGCAGCATCTTGCTTTTTAAAGCCTTGATTACACAATGCACTATACACATCCTTTTCTATCTTTGTCGGAACATGTTTAGTGGGAGCGGGATTACTATTTGCGGCTGGCGCCTTAGCCGGGGGGTTATTTGCCTGCGTGGTTGCTGCCGGAGGCGTGGGGGCCGCGGGTGAAGCTGCGTTCGGAACGGGAGCGGCTGGTGTTTTCGAGGTAAGATAATCTGTTACTTTTTCAAGTTCGGTTGTTACTGATTTTTTTTCATTGGGAGTTGCTCTAGAAAACGCCGGATCCCTTTGCAATAACGTAGTAATATCATTAGGGTTTGGCGCAGTCCGAGTTTTGGCGATTCGAGAAATATAATCTGATAATTTTTGTTTAGCAGCCTGAGACAAATTTTTAAAAGAAGGATCCTGTAAAATCTTAGTTGTGTACGAAGAAATTTCAGTAGTTGTCCTCGGCGGTCTAATGGGATTTCCAGCAGCATCAGTGTTAACAACCTTACCCCAATCTTTATGAATTGTATTGCCCTTCATTCCTTGTACAAATGCTCCTAATGCAGAGCCCGCAGTGTGAGCAATTCTAGAAATAGCTGGGCTCGCTACCGCGTGTGCTGCAGAAGCGGCCGACTTAACTCTATTTCCTAAAGTTGGTCGTATCGAGCCTGTAGTGGGAGTCTGAGTTTCTACGCCGGTGGGCTCGGGTTGAGTTTCTGGCGCGGGCTCTTGCTGCGCCGGCGCAGCAGCCACCGGTTGATTTCCTTCAGGCGCAGCCGTAGGAGGTGTTCCTTCTGGCTCGGCTGAAGTTTCTGCAGGGGATTCCGGCTGAGCCGCTTGCTCATCGGGAATAGCTTGAGTAGCAGGATTAATTGATCGGCGCGCGGCGTACTTCCCAGGAGATCGCTCAGTTAGCAAATTTTCCAGTGTTAATAATCCCATGTAAGTTTTATCGCGCTCACTTGTATGGAATCTATTACTATTTCTAATAACATCTAATTTTTGTCGTGTCGTTTCCAAAAGGTGGCTAATCTTATTAGGAGTAAGATTGGATACCGAAATATCGAAATATTCTGTCAACAATGATTCTAAATTAACGGGTTTTTGTAATTCATTTAATATCATGATACACCTATTTACCTAAAAACAACGGAATAAGAACTTTTAAGATTAATGCGCCGAGTGTTGCTAATAACGAAATAATTATTGCACTTCCCCATCTTATTAACTGAGCATTTCTATTTTCTTCTATGGTGTCAATTCTAGAACTTAACCCCGATATTTGTACAGTTAAATCATCTATCCGAGATGTGTGGCTAGTTAATTCTTCATGAATCGAGATTATTCGCATATCGGCTAGCTCGACATGCACTTCAAGGTTTTTCTTCTCTAGTTCGGTTGTCCCCATCACTCACCCCATACCACCAATGCGACGTTCATATATATTTATGGAAAATACAAATTAATGGATAAATTTGTATTGGGTCCGCTAGTTGAAAAAATAGGAGAAGATATTTTCACCGATTCGTTTAACGACGTTATAATAGGTATATTATTAAAATCTTCAAGTAACAAATGTATGGGTATATAATGCTCAAATGAAACAAAAAATTTCCATACTGATAATTTTTGATTATTATATGCACTAAATTTATAATCTGAATTTTCTAATAAAATAGGATCGGTAATGTTATTTGGCTGCGAACGTAGGCCTAATAATTGAACTACTACGTCCCAATTACGTTGTTGATTTCGAAGGAAATCCCATTGTATCTGCGTTAGAGGTGAGCCCTGAGATTTAAAATTTCTCGTAATATTTGTTTTAGTTATATCAACCAAGGTATAAATTTCTAATTCCATTATAATGATATTTATTATATCAGAATCAATTATTGCGGGCATAAAAATTGGGAGCCGTCAGGCTCCCAATTTTTATATATTCGGTTAGATTAAAAAGTAAAATA
>Ga0302281_10001747_pt1 | contig 15678 bp, 17 predicted proteins | sample III_Fen_E1_2_FD_198762 | JGI IMG/M metagenome (GOLD analysis project Ga0302281, IMG submission 198762) | Peat permafrost microbial communities from Stordalen Mire near Abisko, Sweden - III_Fen_E1_2 | ecosystem: Environmental > Terrestrial > Soil > Wetlands > Permafrost | place: Sweden: Abisko...
GCAGGGTCTACGTTTTTCTCATGGTCTTCCCACTCCTTTTCATTCCACACCGTTACGCCACTAAGTGAGGGACTGAGTCCAGATCTGACTAGAGCATCTTCCCGATACACGCCAAATACCGCGATAGGCGGGTGAGTGCAGTCTCCTCCATCTGCAAGCGAAGCATATCCGGTGATGTGGTAAAGGGATAGTGGACGACCCGCTTGCTTCACTTGCCCCCGTAGCTCAGTGCAGTTTCCCCATACATCCACTCCAATGCAATTTGTCCGCATTGCGCCTCCATCAAAGACGCCCCCCTCATCGGAGTCGGAGTCGGATAAGTTTCCGCCACCGCCCCCTTCGCTGATAACAGCCGCGCCCCGCCAGTTTCTTATAATCGAAGGGTAGGAAGCAGTTGGGGGCGCAGGCTTGACGGGGGATTTAAGTTTTACCCGCCCTTCATCCCAAAGCTTGACTTGTAATTCAGTCGGCTGAAACAGCAATTGTGTGCATGAAGCAGAAGTCCACCGATGCTGTTCTAGGTTGTCATAGTACCAAGCAGTTCCTTCATCGAAGTGTGTAGCGCAAAATTCAAAGGACGATCTGTTGGATACAATAGCCAGATGTTTTTCTTCTGCTTGCGATAGTTTGCACGCGGTCTTGCCGATGCACACATCTTCTGGACCTGACGATAATGATGGATGGGCTGTTTGCGCTGCTCCAACCGCGGCGCACAGCAGGATGAATGGTAATAATTTCATTTGGCTCCTGTCGGGCAATTCTTCTCTGCCCATGCTGCGGCCTCGCGGCCTGTATTGAACTGGTATTCAGGCGTCGGACCTGAACTCATTCCGTCCTTATTGGGCTTGGGATCAGGCAACTCAACTCCCCAAACACTGCCGTCGCGGTCATCGAGCTTGCCGTCCACTGGCCCCTCAACTATAGCGCAGATGCCATGCTTTGTCGTCGGCCTACTTTGATGCCAAAACCAAACACCGGGAAAATCATTGGTTATATAGTCCGGCGTACGAGCGCAACCAACGACACACAGCAGAATTAATGGCAGAATTAATGGTAAGAATTTCATGGCAATAGTCCTGTTTTGGGATCAGAATACTTGGCACGCATCTTTTCAGGCTGCTCAATCTCGCCTTCAAAGTAGAGTGTTTCCCAATTATCTTGGGCGAAATCGCACGATACTTTTGAGTAACCGATGTACTCATGTTGTTGATACGTACTGTTGAGGGCAAACCAGTACTGGTCTCCAATAAAACCACACCCTATAGGAAGGAGTTTCGCGGGAGAAGCTGCGGCTGAAGGGATAGCTGGCGTAATTTTGGTAGTCTTGCATCCGACGGCGCAGAGCAAGATGAATGGCACTATTTTGAGTCGCATTGAATTGAACCTCAGAATCTCCATCGCCGTAACTGCTTATGCAAACTCCGCATTCGCTCATCAGTCCAGCAAAGCGGCGAATCAGTTCATGAGTTTACCTCGCGATGCAATCATACGGTTCCTCCTCCGCGCTCCGCCGACTGACGAAGTACGAGGCTGAACTTGTAGAATCCATCCACGGTGGCTTCGGACATCTCGTCCTGATACTTCGCCAACTCACGGACATCTACCCACTCAGCTTCTTGCCACTCACCCGAGGGCTTGAGGTCGCCGTTGAGGTACTTAGAGAACAGATAGATGAAGACCTTGTGATCTTCTGGCTTCAATTCCTCGCCGAAGAAGAGGACGTTCTGAGGTTCAACCGTGATACCGGCCAGTTCGAACGCGGCACGTCCGCCAGCTTCCTTCACAGCTTCAAGGGACTTCAGAGGGACAGTCGGTGTCTCCCACTTGCCGTCCGTGGGACGACCGATGAGTACCCGTCCGTTTTCCATTACAATAACAGACACTTCTACAATTGGATAACTCATTTCAACAACACCTCTCTGAAATAATACGGCACATCTGAATAAAATTGTTATTACACAGGTGCTCTTCCTTCCAATATTAGTAGGGCTCAATCAGGGGAGAGTTTTGTTTACAACGGTATCGACCGTCTTGACGTAGTTTAAAAATTTACTCATCCACTTCTACTTCATCCTGTACCGTGTAGTCGGGAACCAAAAGACCACACTTATCCTTATCCAGTCCAAGGGCATCTGTTACGTTGTCAATGAACCCCAAAACTGAATCATGTACCCCCTGTAACCACATAGACCAAAAATCGCGAACGGACATGCGACCCTTGGCCTTGATGGTGGTCTTCACTTCCCGCTTGAACTGGGGCAGGTCGAAGCCCCGGAGCATAGCGGCCCCGGCTTCCTGAAGGTTCACGTTGTCGTTGATGTCGATGGTGAACAAGTCGTTGCGGTAGAGCTTCTCACCGAGCTTGGTCTGCTTGATGATGACTTCCTGAAACACCACGCTGGCGGTCGCCACTTCGGCGTCGTTCGACATGTTGAGCAGGGAGAAGGCGACGGACGGGTTTGATACACCTACCGCGTCAATCGGCTTATGGATGCGAATCTTCGCAGGGGTCGTAAGACCAACCCACACTTCGCTGTCCAGCTTGGCGAGGGCGAAGAAGGTGTTGACAATCTTCTCCATCTGCTTGTCTTCGAGCTTCTCAATCAGGTCAGCCGGGAGCTTGGCAAGCTGCTCTGCACGTTCCTTCATCTCGCCCGAGAAGTGAGTCTCCTTGGAGACTGTGTTGAGGAACTGAGTCGGCCAGTTGGAAGAGCCGAAGTCCCAAACCAACGGGAAGGTCTTCGCACCGAGCTTCACGAGGAGTTCGCCGACAGCGGTGACCTCATCCACGTTCGAGGATGCAACGTAGACGCGACCATGCTGGAAGTCCACCATGACAGGGAACTGGCTGCGGTTCAGGATGGAGGTTGCGGCGACACGCTCTTCGACACCCTTCTTCTCATCCTTGTTCAGGAACTTGAAGGGACGCTCGATGTCCGAGTAGGAAATCTGTTCCTTCTTGGAGTTGGGGTCGGTCGGGTCTTCGTACTCGTTTGATACCATCCAGAAACCGTACTTGCTGTTTCCGAGAGAGTAGTCTTCCTCCCCGCCGATGAACTGGAGGTTGTTCTTGACCAGCGTGATGTCGGCTTCCGACACGAGGTAGTCCGGGTCGTCGTCCATCTGCTTGAGCAGTTCGCTGATTTCGGAAATGACTTCGGTATCCGTCAGCTTCTCATCGAGCCGGGGATTGCCGAAGGGATTGATGCCCGTCTGGGGCCTGTCCTGAAACTTGGTGGTGATTGACGCCGCGAGTTGCGACACTTCGAATACGGTGATGGGGTCGGAGAGAGCCTTCTGAAACTTCTCAATCGTGTTCGCTTCGATACCGAACACTGCCCACTGTCCACGTCCAAATAGCATGTTATGTAATCCTCTCTACTGTAATACTGGGTTTAGGCGTCTTGGAACTCGATGCCGTAATTTCCTTCAGGGGGCGGACAAGGATACGCTGCGCTCGTAGCCACGTACACCCTCGAACCATCTTCGAGAGGGTCTGCAACGGTGTCATCGTCATACAACTTGAAGCGGTCGCTCACCTTCAAGTCACTGAACGCGATGTTCTCCCAGCCCTCAGGAGTCTCACGCTCTACCTTACGGAACTTGAACTCACCATCATACACTTTATCCATTAGAACTCTACCTCGTATTCTTCCTCATCCTCACTACTGAGGATGGTGTGCAATTCTTCACCTTCAATTTCAGCGTCATCGGTGTCGAGCAGGGTGTCAACATCTTCGGTGTTCGCCATGTTCACTGCATTGTGGGGGACAAGCACAGGAACCTCCCGACCGTAGACTTCCGACAACTCCCACAGACGGGTAGCGAGGTCAGTCAGGTACTCCGCCAACTCAATCTTCTTTGTCCAATGCTTGTTGATGTTTTTGAAGCCTACTCGTGCCCCGGCAATAGTCCCTGAGATGGCAGCGATGGTGTCGGTGTCGTCGCTGTTATTGGCAGCTTCAATCACAATGTCACGGTACCTCTCGAACCGGGCGTTGAAGAAGATAGCTTCTGCGACGGCAGGTACGGCAGCACCATCCTTGACAATGCTGGTGGGGTCTTCGAGAGCGGCGATAGCGGCGTGAATGGGTGCGTTATCAGTGCCCAGTGCATAGGCGGCTCCAAAACGTGCCACAGTGTACCATGGGTTCTGGTTGTGGTAACCCGACCCAATCTTGACATCCTGTGGATAACTGGGAACCCGCATCGGGTTGTCGAAGTCAGCACACAGTAGGAGAGCGTTTGCCACGGCCTCCGCAAAGCTGGTCCCTCCGATTTGAGCAGCCACGAGGTAGGCCACTGTACCAGCAGCAAGAATAGCTTCAAGGTTGTTGTGAGTGCAGACGCTGGTCAGACAGCCGATGCGGAAGGCAAGCTCCGGGGTTCTCCAGTACACGCATCCAACAACACCCGAACGCATAGCAGTGCCGTTGCCCTTGAAATCCTTACCGCCTGTCTCACGCCATGACATGCCGGTGCCCAGCTTACGGACAGCTTCCATGCAGTTACCGCCCGGAGCCCGGTGTGAGCCGCCAAGGGGGTTGTGACGCCAGTCAACGAACCGCTTTCCGAGGGCAACCATGAACTCCTCTTCACCCTTGTGAGGCGGGGAGTCCAACATAGCTTCGCCGATGGCACAGAACATCTGGGTGTCGTCGGTGAACCTGTTGTCATCGAGTAGGCCGGAAACTTGCTTGGCATCGGTGCCAGCTTCGATGAACTCGATAGGATGTCCGATGGCATCGCCGATAGCTTGGCCGAATACAGAACCGAACACTCGGTCGCGAGGAACAATGCGACCACAGTTCTCGCTTCTGTGATATGTCTCGCCGCAGATGTCGCAGCAGTCAGCGTTTGGCATTATGTTCCTGACACCCGGTCTGGGTACTTGGTGGGGATGACTCCAACAACTTTTACCTTTGCCACACGATGAGGCGGGTAGTGTTCGAACTCTCCAGCACCATCGTTGTGGCGATAGCCGCCTACAATGATAGCACATGCGTGCTCACGAGCCTTGTGGGCACCCTTGACATCGTACTCATAGACTACCCCATTGTCAAGGTAGACCTGAACAACCAGAAGTTGGGTCTCCCCGTCATAGGGTTCTATTGCGATGAGGTCGGGCGATGCTGCCTCGGTCTTTGCCATGATTACACCAACTTTTCTGTTACAAAGTCTTTGATGGTGAGGTTCAACTTATCTTGCAGAGCACCACCATACAGCATCAAGAAGGCTTCCGCCTGTGGGGAGGCAAAGTCTGTGGTCTTCAGTACCTTGACGCCGAGGTTCCGAACCTTGTCAACGCTCACCGTGATGGTGAACTCGTTGGGCAGATGTGTCGGGTTGGATTCGGTTGGTTCCCTGTATTCAAATTTCCTAGCAGTCATTCAATCCTCATTCCAAATTCTTGCGCCCATTACTTGATAGTGTTCAAAGATAAGCTTAGCCGCCCAGCCACTAGCGAAAGACTCAGTCTCAGCATGGCGAATCTCCAGCGGGGACTCACACTCTACTGTCCAACCATCGGATTCGAGTAGTGTGGTCAGGGCATCCATGCTACCTAATACTAGACCTCGGCCATAATGTATGCCTTCAATTTTACAGCATAATCGGGGACTTTCAAGCAATCACTGGGGTCGGGTGCTGGAGCTAGGATCGAGGTGACGTGCATGGTCTTGATGAACTTGGCCTGTTGCTCCATGGACATATTTCCAGCACCATCCTCCCCCTCCCTGCTGCTCACTTCATTGTCGTACATAAGCACGAGGTCTTTGACCCCTAGCATCCGAAGGTATGCGATGTGGTTCTTCCCCAACAGTTTAGTGAGCGGGGACATGATTGGAACGTCGGGACAGAGCAGCCGAGCGGCCAGAAGGTCGAACGGACCTTCCACCACAATGACCTTTTGAAGTTCAATAATTCTCTTGAGTGTGGCGTGGTCATTACCCAGCCAGCGGGGGCAGAACAGCTTCTCCCCTATGTTCCGGTACTTGGAGCCGGTACCATATGCACTGCCCTCTAGCGGCTTAGTTTGTGCCGAACTAAACTTGCCCTCAGTGTCCCGGATGGGGAAGACGAACGCGGGACCGGGGACTACTCTGTTCGGTACGTAGAAGAAACCAAGTTGCTTGAGTACGGATTCAAAGTGAGCATCGTACATTCGGAGTGTAGGTGCCCATGAGCGAATCTCCATAATTTTTTTCTTGGTGAGGGTGAGCTTGTTCTTGGAAGGAGCTACCGCTTCGACGCGAGTGTAGAAGTCATCAGTCTCCTTGATGATTCTCGGCACATCGACTTCCCACCACGGCTTAGCTGCCATCTAAGCCGCCTTTCTGTACTTCCACAATTGGCACATAGACTTAGAACCGATGAGGGATAGACCTACTAGCTCTTTTCTTTTCCATTTAGACCCTTTTCCATATTTGAAATTTTCCCCTCATCTAGGGTTTTCATGTCAAATATATTTAAGCACCAAAAAAAAACTACCAAATCTCGGTACTCTTGGAGTAACACTTGAGGGTCTTTTAATTTCTCTTTGAATTGGTGAACCAATTCCTCCTTTGTAAAAAGAGGACTGAATAATCCAGTATTTTTGCAGAATTCAGGGTTCCTAGAACCACATCCCCGGCATCCGGTGACCTCGTGCTTTGAAGAAAGCACCGCTTTGGTGCAGTTCCAAGGACACGGGCGCGAGTTGCTTTGTAGGAACCTGCGCCTATGCCGTTTAACTAATTCCCGACATTTGTCCCATATTTCTTCTGGTGATTTTATAATCCAACTAACCTGCATCGAGGACCTCTTCATCGACGTTACCTTCTACAAGTAGGGGGCCGTCCTTTGGAGTTTCTTGAACCCTGTAAACCTTATCTGCACAGGCGGTGATTAATGGTTGATGAGATACCGTAAGTATAGTAAACCCATTATTATCGACGAGAGTCCTCAGCATGTTAGAAACTTGGGGGAGGAATTCGGAGGATACATTACTAAAGCTCTCGTCCAAAAAAATCGCTTTTGATAGCTTGAACCTTTTAATCAAAATGACTCTTAGGAGGAAGGCGGTCACATTCTGCACGCCCCCACCGAAGGAGTCCATGGGGTTTCCCAAGGTATCCCCTTGTTTGATGAGCAGACGATAGGAGTAGCCACGAGCCGTCTCCTTCTTCTCCACCACCAGACCAAGCGTGTTGTCCTTGAACACCTTGCGTAGACCGGCAGAGACAATGGATTCAATCTTGCCGATTCCATTAATTGATACCACTTCAATGCAACGGTCGAGCAGAGACACAGCTTTGGCAAGCTCGATTGACTCTTCCTTGATTTGGTCAATGCGAGTGGTGAGGCGAGTGATGGTACGCCGTTCATTCTCTAGCTGCTGTTCGACGCGAACCCGCCCATTGCGGAAGACCGCAATGCGATTGGAGAGGGTCTGTTCCATTACTTATCAGTGTAGGAGAGAATCTCGAACATGCCGCCGACGTTGACGTTGGCATTGACGCTGAAAATCTCACTGCCTTCAGCGGACAGCTTGTTGAGAAGAGCAACCAAGTCGCGGCTGTTGCAGGAGCCGAGTGCCCATGTTCGGGTTAGGGGGGAGAATACCTTCTTTGCCTTCGGGGACTTCTCGGTGGTGGTTTCAATTGCGTCTGTCATAGGGCTCCTATAATTCGATTAGGGTTGAGATGGGTTCGTCCAGAGGGTCTCATGGTATGAGTAACTCCCTCAAGGCTGAGATTACTTCTTCAGAGGTAGGAGCTACCGCACGCTTCCTAGAAAAATAAAGTCGCAGTGCATCACTCTGAATACTCAACTTTTCAAGCGTCATCCCATCCGAGATATTGACGTAAACATACTTACAGTAACGGGGGAACCAGATTCTAAACTTGAACGGGCCGACCTTCGTCTTGTACTTGTAAGAGTTGAATGGGTTCCAGATACGCTTCCACTTCAGCATACCAGAGAGGGTAAGGTTTTCTAGGAGAAACAGAAGCTCCTTCTCATCCGCTGTCTCCTTAGCGTAGGAATCAAGCGTCTTCGCTTTCCCAGCTTCACTCTCCTGCGTCCGCTCTTCGCTGTACTCAGTCATTACACCAATCCAAAGTTAACTTCGATAGGCCCACGGACTATGCGATAGGTAGCATTCCGTAAGGGCACACTATACAATACCCCTATTTCCTCATTTGTTTGGTTCAAAGCATCCACAATAAACTTGGCCGTCCGACCGAACACCGCAGCCTTCGGCCACGAGTTGGTCTGGGCTCCATGGGGAAACACTTGAGGGTTACTGTACTTGTCCCGGCAGACTATACCTTCGCGAGGGTTGAGTTCCACGCGGTCGGTTTCCGCTGACAAGGAGGCCACGTGAGCGAGGGATGCGAGGAGCCGGGGAGCATGGAAGCGGGTCAACTCGGTACCGGGCTGCTGGTATACGGTCAGCAGGTTTGTGGGGGTACTATGCATGGTCATGGCACACAGGAGCCCGTCTTTTTCCGCCAGCCAGTAGCCTTGCTGGCTCACAAGAACTTCCTTGACACCACCCCCAGCTACGAACCGCAGGAACGCCTCACGGGGCTGTATGGCGAGGGTGTTGCTGCCTCTGGTTTTGGTAATCTCATTGATGGTGTCCGATGTCCAGATGGCGACCCCCGCAACTGTACATATGAGTAGTCTACCCTCCGCCATCGCGGGGGGAGCTGACAGAGCCTTGAATGACCGTATGTCGAAGCCATCGAAGGTGTTGCCAGCGTAACGGTATCGACCGGGGTCACCTACGTAGTGAGGCTTGAACCCGGCAGCGTCGTTCCTCACGGTGTGAATCTGCAAGCGTACTCCGTCTGGGGATTCCAACTTGAGCTTCCCGAAGAAGTCCACGCCCATGTCCATGGCGTCAGAGGACACACCGAGCAGGTCTTTCAGATTCATCAGCGATGCGAAGATGTGGGGTTGAGCAGTATCGAAGTTGATTGTCTGAAGAAAACCGAACGTACTGGAGCGATGGAACTGCGGCTTGTCGTCCTGTGGGAATTGAACACCAAGGAACGGACAAGCGTGAGTATCGAATCCAGATAGCACGCGGAGAACCTTGAGCAGGTCCCCCTTATCAATCAACATAGAATCAAGTACCCAAATTTACGTGTTAATGCTCACAATATTAGAATAGGGAGAGTTACCATCCACCGATAAGGCAATGACCCGGAAGTAGTACTGCTGACCGATAGGCGAGGGGATGATGACGCTCTCGATAAATCCACTGTTAACCAAGCTGACAGTCCAGTTCACTTGGTCGAATGATGTCTCCAAGTGGTACGACTGGATGAGGTCAGGTCGGTCAGCATCCCAGCTTATCCCCAAATTTACGTAACCCGGCTGGCTTGCCGCTCCCGCGTTTACAACTGAGTTCATGACAGGAGCAGCAGGGCGTCCCGCGTACGTGTCGTTGGGCTCGAACAGAATTTCACCTGTTGTTACAAACTGGTTGCGAAGTTTGGTTGCATCCCACGTTCCAATGATTTGACCATGGGACAGGTCGATGAGAGTCTCATATGTACTACCCCCCGTGCTGGCAATAGCGTCAGACCCTTCAGTCGTAGTGGGGTAGTCGGCGTGTTTGAAGCTGATGACAAATTGAGTCGGAGTAGCCGAAACCACAGAAGCGGTTACCCCGTTGAGGAATGTAGCACCAGTCAAGTCAGCAAAGGTTACAACCGTACCCTGAGAGAAGGTATTGTTCGCCACAAGGGTCACACTATTGCCGGTGACGTTAACACTGGTAACCCTAGCTGACACAACAGCAATCGTACCAAGAAGGAGTTTACCTGTGTTCAGGGACTCTACATTGGATATACGAACAAACTGCACGTTATCTACGCCGTAGAGCAACCCAGCCCCTACCGTAAGCTCAAGCGCCCCCTGCAACTGCAAGTCGGTGTTGCGAAGCTGAATCAGTAAACAGCCCTCAGAGCCCGTAAGGATTACAATACGCACGTTGCCAAAACTGAAGGTGGTGAAGACCTTGTTGAAGATCATGCTGGAAATCATCGTCAAGTCAATCGTTGTATCCGGGTTGTCCGTGTTGATGAGCGGAGCAGTCGAGTAGCGATACAGCTTGCTGGCATTGTCCAGTACAAGTGTGTAGTCGTTCTCAGTGTGTACCGCATCAACGATAGTAGAGCTATTCGGGGTAAACAACCTTCGCAACAGGATAATGTTTGGACTCACCCCCCCGTAGATGGTAACTGAAGCCGGAGAGATGAGAATATAGCGGTCGGAGCCGTCCAACACAGAGTTCCGTTTGATGTTATTGAAATTGGTGTATATGGTTGACACGTCCAATGCGGACCATGTTTGCGCTGAGTTACGCTGAGATATGTTCCCATTCCACATGGAACGAGACAGTTGTAGCGTGTCGGTTAAAACAAATGCAAAGGGAGCCACATCGACTGTAACCGTAGCATAGGTCGGCGTGTTCACACCATCACTGACGGTGAGAGACCAGACAATCGTGTCCCCTTGCACAGGAGCACCATTGGTCTCAAACTGCAAGAAGCTGGATGTCACCCCGCTGAGAATCTGAGTCGATAGAATCGGTGTACCTGAGACCTGAGTCCAAGAGTACGTAACTGAGTCATCGTTATCGCTTATTCCTCCGTAGGTAGGATGAATCGTGACGACCGAATTTCTAGCCGCCGAAATCGGGAGCGTGACGGGGTTGTGGGTGGTTCCGTCGTGGGTGAAGTCAATCGTTGGAACCGCGTTGAAAGGAACCGTAACCGTGCAGAAACCGTATTGGACATTGGCAATCGCCTTTCCAGTGTCGGCTGCGGTGTAGTACGCGTGGGTGAAGGGGGCTGAGAAATTATTGCCCGATGTACCTGACACTACAACTTGAACATCATTTAGGAACGTGGCCGAAGCGATGTTGTACAAGAATACAGACTCACCATGGGCAAGATTGACCGGAGCACTCGTGGTCACCGTCAACACGTTGCCTGAGATGGCGATGTTGGTGATATTCATTGGCGGGTGCTCTGGAATTACACCGTTGTAGTTCACCGCAACAACCCCTACAACGAAGGTCTCAGCCGCACCACCGATGCCACGGCTCACAGTGAACGTGGCAGTGTTACCCATAATCAGATTTGGAGTTAAACTGACATAGGAGTTATGTGGGCTGTACGTCCATGTGTACTCAACAGTGTCGCTGTCGCCGTCATTCGTTCCGCTGGCGTCGAAAAACAAAGGGGTTGCACGGTAGGCTGTAGCCGCGCCGCTGGGTACAAGCTTGACGATGGGGGGCGTGTTGAAGTTAGAGACATAGGTTGCCCCTGATGTAGTCGAGCCCTGCTGTTCACCAATCACACCCCACTGCGACAGGTCGTCAAAGGGTGTCTTAGAGCCCCGCAACCATGTAAAATTCAACGTGTTGTAGAAGCCCGGTACGTCGGACAAGTTGAACGTAGCAACGTCCAAGGCACTCGTCTTCAACGGCCACGAGGTTGGGGCTAGAGTGAAGCGTGGGTCGATGTCAGGCGTAGGTGTCGCCGTCCAGTTTGTTGGGTTAAGGTTAGGTGCCACGACTGAGACGGGGACGCCATCTATCGTGGTGTAAAAGGCGTAACTCACCGGGTTGGTCGCTAGAGCGGATTGAACTACGGCACCAGCAGGGTATGTATTCTCACTTACCCACGCACCCAGATAATTGTAGGTGAGGGCGGTGTTGACAATGTAGTCGGTGGTGCCATAACGCACGCGGTCATTCACGGCGTACCGCTTGACCTGTGGCGACCACTCGCCACGGAGGCTGTATACAGGCTCAGCAAGGTATGAGACGAAGGCTCCTGTGGTTGATGCGACGGATAGAGTTCCTTGGATGTACGAGGTTGTGTTCGAGCCCGGAGTGATGTGGAAGCTCCACTGACCCAGAGGCTGCGGTGGGCTGAGGGCCACAGTGCCGTCGTAGTAACCGAGCAGAAGGTTACCTATCAATGCGTTCTGGTGAACCTCCTGACTGAAGAACTGTTGCAAAAGAGTACGGGTGGTTCCACTCGGGATAACCGTGAGACGAGTGTCGGCATAGCGACCTGTAAATGAGGTCAGGATGTTGCCCAGACTCCACATTAGAGTCGGGGGGGAGGACGTGTGGTTGCGGCTTGCCAGAATGATGCTGAAGGTCTGGTCGGCGAATGTAATCTGCTTCGGGTGTGCCTCGTAGTACACTTCGATGTTGAGACCATCGGGAGAATACACAGATACAGCACCAAACGTGTTTCCTGTACTGAAGGGAGATGCGTCCAGAACCGTGATAGAGTCCAAACCAACAGCGGGAGGGCTCAGCGTGTCCGTGAATTCAAACGCGATGAGAGAGTGGCCGGGGAGCCATGTGGCGAATCCGCTCTCGTAACCCACCTGAGTGTAATCCGCGTGGGTAAAGCTGGCCGTGAAGTAACCGACACCCGTACCAGTGACTGTGACGGTCTGCCCGTTGAGGAAGGTAGCATTTTGCAATGCAGATAACGTAATGCCTTGACCTACGCTGTATGAGTTGAACGCCTGTACTGTGAGCACGTCGCTGCTGATGCTGATGCCAGTCACATCAGACACTGTGGGCGTCTGCCAGATGATGGAGGGGTTAGTGACCGCCACGACCACGAAGGGGTGTCCTGAACCCGATAGGACACACACATCATAAGAATCCCGAATGTAGGATGCCGTGGTAATAGTTGTCGGTGGTCCTAGTGTGTCATTCGCTGTGTTGTAAGCGAACAGGATAACGTCGATGTCTTTACCATCAACATCATCCTGCGTACCAACGATGTACAGCACCTGACCTACAGAGTCATAGGCAATTACGGGGTCGAACGAGGAGTTATTTTTCCCATTGATAACGGGAAAAGTATAGATCGCTGTGATAGAGAAAGAAGCACCCGGACCCGGTGTTGGCGGGGTCGGGTTCGACTTGAACACGGCAAAGGTATTGTCAGCGCGAACTTGGCTTACGACGTAAATTGTCGAGCCCACTTCGATGAACTGAGCGTTACCAGTCACTAATTCTCGTTGCCATTCTTGGTTATCTAATTGGGTAATCATGCGTGCGCTCCCTTCTTGACCAAGGGATTCTTGAGCAGACGTTGGTACCCATGTTTCCAATCTCCTGCCGACATGCGTTCTTCCTCTTCCACCAGTTGGGCATAATCATTAACAGCCTCAGAGGTAGAGAAAGGCTTGAGATAGATGCCGGTGATGTACCTTTTGACGTTGGTTATCTTCGGGGTGAGAACTACCACCTCTTCTTCTGGCTGTTGCCATTTATCTCCCCTACTGTCTACGTCCTCATAGTCCTGAAGCTTGAAATCCTTTGCCAGCTTGGCTGGGTCAAACTCAATCACCGCGCCTTCATCCCCACCCAAACCCTCAACGGCGAAGCTCATCGCCACCTGTTTGCTGCGGGTGAGCCGAACTCCATGGGGTTCATTATTTCTACCCCAATGAACACCCTCATTAATCGCATTGTCCCGCAGGATGCCTACGATGCCAGACATGCTGGTACCATGGTAGAGAGCGTCTGATTTTTGAAGGAGTTTAGCCGTGAATTTCATCTAGCTTGCCACCTATAAATGGCTTCAATAGCTGACAAGAATTCTTCACGAGTTTTGTCCGATTTCATTGCATTGCAGGTTTTGCAACAGGGGACTACATTGTCCTCGGTGTACCCTTTGGAGGAGTCGATACGGTCAAGACCGTTCCAGCGGAACTCTTGGCGTCCGGTGTCATGCGTGCCCTGCCAGAGCTTCTGCGAGGGAGCTTGACCGCAGTAGTCACAGGGCTGACTAATCAATTTGGCAAACAACTCTTCTGAAAGAAAAAAGTCCTTTCCTGTCTGCTTCGCATTGCGCTGATATAGACCGTAGACTTGAAACCATGGGTTGGTTTTAACCGCGTAAGAACAATTACGGCAACCTCTAACCCCATTTTTACCTTTGTTGAGGTTGCTACTAGATACTAAAGAAGTATTACCGCAATCACACTTGCAACTCCAATGAACGTGCTCATCCTTATGAGATGTAGGCGGTTCGGCTCTTGCTATAACTAGCAGTTTTCCGAACCGCTTCCCCTCTAACTGTAGAGGTCGTCTTGACATTTACATACCCTCGCCGGAGCCCGACGGACCTTCTCCGGCTTCGTTATCTTCCTCATCCAACGTTAGCCCCTTAATGATTCTTGTAACTATGTCCGATTTCTCCATAATTATTTCTCCGATACTGCCGTAAATGTTGGACAGCATCTCGTTGAACTTGCTATCATTCACCGTAAATAAATCGTCCTCTAATTTTCTACGAGTATCTTCGGCGTCAATATTGAGGAACTCTAGTAGGGTGCTAACCGGTACTGACCCCTTAGAGTACAGATTGAAGAGTTGGTCGTAAGTGTCACCTTCATCTCGAAGAGCCATTCGACTGAACGATACTTTAGGGTAAATCCAACGTGGTCTCCCATATTTGTCCATCTCATAGAAGCCCTTCTTCATTGCTACGGGGCGAAAGATTTGATCTTCAATAATACCAGTCAAAACGTCACGAAACTGGGTATATGACACTTCCATCAGTTGCATCTGGACCCTATTACCGCTGTACATGCCTTCACCGATGAGGAGTTCTGGGGACAGGCCGAGACCGATGGACAAGTCCGAGTTGGTGTGCTGCCACTCAGCATCGAGCGAGAGGAGACGACCTTCGGAACCAATTTCATCCCAACGGGCTTCGTAGTTGAGAACGACTGAATAGTCCGGGTCGCTCTTAGCTTCGTCAATGTGGGCACGCAGAGCCATGACTTCGGACGGTGGGATGTCTGGGGCGATGACCAGCGTCTTCGGCGTCATGTTACGTGAAGCAAGCGTGCTCTGAACCTGACGCAGCTTCTCACGATAGATGACGGTACGAATGACACGCTGAAGAATGGAACGGCCATGAAGTTCGTAGCCGCTCTTCTTACGAGCGAAATGAATGACGTAGCTTCCCTTGAACGGGTCTTGGTTGAGGGCAATCTTACCGTCAGACTGGAGCGTGTCCTTAACTTCAGGAGCAACGTCGGAGTCTTCCATGTAAGCTTCCTTCTGCTTCTCCGGTGGTTTGTAGTAGATGGTGGGCTCGTCGCCCATCAAACCATCCGCTGCCATTTCAACCTGTTCGGGCTGGAGAATCTGCACGCGGTCGAAGCCCTCGTAGTCAGGGTTCACAACGTGCTCAAATAGTTCAAGCTCTTCCTTTTTCTTCTGGCGAATCTCTTGCAGTTCTTCGAGCAACTGCTTCTTCTTTTCGAGCAAGCGGAGATAGTGCTTCATCTCCATGATTTCGCGTTGGGCTGAGATGGATGCACCCATACCTATGGCTTCACGTACGCCATCCGCTGATCCAGCAGGGGTACTGGGACCACCAAAGCTACCACCGCCTCCTCCACCACCCGGCATCGGCATTCCGCCACCGCCGAGGTCTCCACCTTCAAGTCCGCCGCCGAGGTCTTCACCACCGGCACCGTCCACTCCTTCGAGACCGGCGTCACCCATCGGGTCGCCTTCAGCAGGAGCCGCACTGGGGTCACCACCAGCATCAGCCGGAGGAGCGTCACCCCCAGCCGGGGTCGGAGGCGGGTCGCCGGGAGCCGCTGTGATAGAGAGGGGGTACG
>Ga0302281_10001750_pt1 | contig 15661 bp, 15 predicted proteins | sample III_Fen_E1_2_FD_198762 | JGI IMG/M metagenome (GOLD analysis project Ga0302281, IMG submission 198762) | Peat permafrost microbial communities from Stordalen Mire near Abisko, Sweden - III_Fen_E1_2 | ecosystem: Environmental > Terrestrial > Soil > Wetlands > Permafrost | place: Sweden: Abisko...
AACCTGTTCTTCCGGCTGGAAAATCCATAAAGGCTGCCAGCCGCCGGGATTTATTCCATGGTGAAACTGGCGGAAATGACGGCCCGGATGCTTTTTCCCTTAGAGGTGGTGTCGTTCGAGAGGGTGCTTGCATCGCTGCAATAGTCGATTTGGGAAACCTTTCGGCTTTACTGATCGTGAAACCTATGAAAAGTCAAAAATGCTGCAGGAGTTCAATCTCCCTTGGACAGCTAGCTTTCCTATTGGCAGTGGCTTTGGCTTCTGCCGGATCGCTGCAGTTGGCGCGGGCGAGTTCGATTAACGCGATGTCCACCGCGCTCCCGAGTTCGTTTAACCCGGGCCATATGTTGTTGTTGCCCGACGGGCGGGTGATGGTTCAGAACGACGGCGGCACGGGTTGGGAGTTTCTGTCGCCAGATGGAAGCGGACATTATGGGGACGGATCGTGGTCATCGTGTCCGGCCATGCATTACCAACGTGAGTTTTATTCATCGGATGTCTTGCAGAACGGCACGGTTTTTGTGGCGGGCGGCGAATACAATAATCAAGGATTATTTGGGGAGCCGGACGGAGCAACGGCAGAAGTTTTTGATCCGCAGGCCAACAATGGTGCGGGCAGTTGGACGCTGGTCAATCCGCCGACTTCGCTATTGGATCCGAACCAATCTTCGCCTTCGCTCGCGAATGGAAATCAGGGTTTTTTTGATTCAGAAAGTGTCGTATTGCCCAACGGCAATGTGCTTATAGCGCCAGTTGGTGCAAACACTTATGGTGGTACGCTGATCTACAATCCATTCGCGAACTCGTGGTCGGCGGGCGGTACCGTCAGCAGCGCTTACCAGGACGAAGCGAGTTGGGTCAAGTTGCCGGACGACAGTATCTTAACGATTGATCCTTATGGGACCGACTGCCAACGCTACCTCCCTGCATCCAACACCTGGTTTACAGACCAACCGGTGCCGATCAACCTCTATTCTTCAAACGGCGAAATAGGTGCCGCGTTGCGGATGACCAGCGGAAAGATCCTCTATGTGGGCGGGAACAACCAGACTGAGATCTATACGCCATCTCCATTAGGAGGAGCCAACGCCGGATCCTGGAGTCCCGGCCCCAATCTCCCGGGCTCACTGGTGATGCGCGACGCCCCGAGCTGTGTGTTGAACAACGGCAAATTGCTTCTGGCGCTGGTTCCCTCAACCGGTGACAGCCCGATTTATTTATACGAATACGATCCGAATGCCAACTCATTCAATTTTGTCTTTGAGGATACCAGCGGCCAGATCTCGGACCACTGTTTTATGATTCAGTTGCCCGATGGCGACGTGCTATTCAATGACACAAGCACCGTTTATGATTACACGCCCGATCCCTCGCCCGTGGCTGCCGGGCAGCCGCAAATCAACAAAGTTCAGTGGAATCCAGATGGGACACTGCATCTGACCGGCACGATTTTCAACGGTATTTCCCAAGGCTCGATGTATGGTGATGACGCGCAGCAGGACAGCAATTATCCGCTGGTGAAGTTCACGAGTGGTGGCAACGTTTACTATGGCCGCACATACAATTGGAGCAGCACCAGTGTTGCGACCGGTGGAAAGGTCGTAACGACAGAGGTGGCTTTGCCACCGGCAGTTTTCGATTTTCCCAATTCTTATACCCTCCAGGTGGTTGCCAACGGCAACGCTTCTGCGCCGGTATCGTTTTATGGTCCGGTTTGGGTGGATGTCAACAACTACAACAGCTTCTTCGAGTTTGGTTATTTTCAGTTTCCTTACGGCACGCTGCCTCAGGGTGTGTCGGCGGTGGCCAGCGGCGGGACGGTCGCGTTCGATGCCAGTACCCAACCGAGCACGGCCACAGTATCAGTCCCATACACGATTTCCACACCCATGACCATTATATCAGTATATGGTCCAACCACCATTACCCAGTGATCATTTCGGCCTATTTACTGCAATTGCTATGAAAACCAACCCGTTGATCCTGCTGATTGTTGTTGGGCTGCTGGTGCCCGGCATCAGCTTTGCGCAAAGCTATAATATTAGCTGGTACAAGGTTGCCGGCGGTGGCGGCACGAGCGCGGGTGGCGGATATACCTTGAGCGGCACGATTGGCCAGCACGATGCCGGCGGGCCGATGACGGGCGGCGGTTACTCATTGACCGGCGGATTCTGGGCGCTGATCGCAGTGGTGGAAACACCGGGTACGCCCAATCTGACCGTCACGCATTCCGGCAATAGCGTCACCGTTTCCTGGCCGGACACCGGCAGCTACACCTTGCAGCAAAACCCGAATGTCGCGAACAACGCGGGCTGGGTGACGAGCAGTTATCCCACCACCACCGTGGCTGGCATCAGCAGCATCACGATTACGTCGCCAACGGGCAACCTGTTCTTCCGGCTGGAAAATCCATAAAGGCTGCCAGCCGCCGGGATTTATTCCATGGTGAAACTGGCGGAAATGACGGCCCGGATGCTTTTTCCCTTAGAGGTGGTGTCGTTCACTCCTTCGGAGCTGGTTTCGTTCGAGTGGATGGCGGTGATTTGGAAGACTCCCATTTTCGCCGATTTTAATTCCTTTATTTTTCGTCCCCCTTGGGTCGCAATTTGTTCGGCGCGCTGCCGGGCATCCCGGGTGGCGGCGGCAAGCATGTCAATTTTCGCTTCCGCCGTCTTGGTATAAATGAATTGAATGCCTTGATCGTCCAATTCCACCCCTTGTTCAACCAGGGTGGTTGAAAGTTGTTGCATTTTTATGACCTGGTTGATGTCCGGAGACTCCAAGCGGAGGGTTTGTTGCAAATGGTAACCAATGGTTTTCTTGCTGGAATCATCCATTGCGAACTGACCGGTTTCCGCCTTCAAGCGCTGGATGGAGATGGCGGAGATTTCCGCGTTGGTGACGCCCTGTTCTTTGAAGAATTCCTCAACCTTTTTCGAGTCGGTTTTTAGTTGTTGTTCCGCTCCAGCCAGAGTTTCTGATTCGGTACTGAAATCGGCCGACCAGATGGCCAAATCTGACGAAACATCCTCATAGGCTGCGCCGGTAACGGTCACTAGCTGGGAGTCCGCGATATGCAGCCAGACTCGGGAAAGTTGGGCGGTAGAAATGATCAGCCCAGCCGAAAGGCATAGCCCAAGCAAAATACCGCCGAGATTTAACCAGTTGTTGCCTGAGTTTTTCATACATTAGCTGAAGTGCCGCCGAGGAGGTGAAAGTAATTGCCACAAAGACCAAAGCAAAGGCCTTTCAGATTAAAAAGAAAAAAAACGCAAAAATAGAGTTTCCCGGTAAAAGTCCGTGGCAAGTCCGTCAGGAAAATCCTTCCGGGGCCGTGTGGGGCTGGTAGAGCTCTTCAAGTTGGCGGATTTCTTCCTCAGAAAGTTTCACGGAAAGTGACGCGATGGCGTCGTCCAAATGATGCGGCTTGGTGGCACCGACGATAGGAGAGGTGACGACCGGCTTATGCAAGAGCCAGGCCAAGGCGAGGTGTGAAGGGGGCAGTCCGCGTTGGCGGGCCAGCTCATTCAAGCGGAGGATGACGGGTTTGTCGATGTCCACAGATTTGCCATAGAGAGAGCGGGCAAAGTTGTCGGTTTTGGCGCGGTCGGTTGCCGGTTCATCGGACCAGGGGCGGGCCAGGCGGCCGCGGGCCAGTGGTGACCAGGGGGTTGCGCCCACACCCTCAGTTTGGCAAAGACGCAGCATCTCCCTTTCTTCCTCGCGATAGAGGAGATTGTAGTAATTCTGCATGGAAACGAACGTGGCCCATCCGTTTGCGCGTTGGATACCGAGGGCTTTCATGAACTGCCAGGCGAACATGGACGAGGCACCCAAATATCGGGCCTTACCGGCCCGGACGATGTCGTTGAGGGTTTCCAGTGTTTCTTCCAAGGGCGTTTCGTAATCGAATCGGTGGATGATGTAGAGATCAATGTAATCCGTGCCGAGCCGGTGCAGGCTGGCGTCCACTTCGGTCAGAATAGCTTTGCGGGAGAGGCCGCGGCCGTTGACGTCCGGGCGCACGGGACCATTGACCTTGGTGGCGATGACAAGTTCGTCGCGGCGGGCGAAATCGCGGATGGCGCGGCCAAGGACGGCTTCGCTTTCGCCGATGGAATAAACGTTGGCGGTGTCGAAGAAATTAACGCCCGATTCGAGGGCACGCTTGATGTAGGGACGGCTGTCCTCTTCGGTCAGGGTCCAGGGCCAATTGGGCATGTCGGGCCAGGGAGTGACCTGGGCTTTGCCATAGGACATGCAGCCGAGGCAGATGCGCGAGACGCGCAGGCCGGTTTTACCGAGTTTGACGTAGTTCATAATCTTGTCCTTTATTTTCGCGAATTATTCATTCGGATTTAACAACCTCTCCAAAGAGTCCCGATGGAACACCAAGACGGTTGACAAAGTTGACCAGCCAACTATTGCGCTGGCTAACCATAAAGTCAAATCAGCCTCCCCCACCGCTCAGGACGCAGATCAATCGGCAAGAGTGTGAGTCACGAGCCACCGCCTTCAATGTGTCAATGGGGAATGCCAACATGCAATTGATCCGTAAATGTTGCCCGCCTTTATTTGCACGAGGGATGGGGATTTCCCAATTGCTCGCCTGATGGGGAGAACACCCCATGGCGCGCACAATGTGTTAAGGTATAGTGAAATAGATGAATGGCAATTATTCACCGCATTTTCGTGATTCAGCAGGCGGACCGCTGCAGGACAAGCGGATTTATTTCTGCGTGTTCTTGCGGGGGAGGATGAACCTGACTTTTGCTCAAATACCGCCGGGCGATTACTGACAAAAGGTTTTAATATTTGATGCGTTTATGAGTCACACCAGCGATTTCCCAGGACAGCAGGGTGTCAGCTTATCAGTCCGTGCGCTGCGGAAGAGCTATGGAGGAATCGAAGTGCTCAAGGGTGTGGATTTCGAAGTCAACGCGAGCGAGATCTTTGTCATCATGGGGCCGAGTGGCGGAGGCAAGTCGGTATTGCTCAAACTCTTGATTGGTCTGGAGAAACCGGATCAGGGAGAGGTCATGATTGAAGGCCAACCGATTCAATCGCCAGAGGCGACAAGCCGCTATCGGGTGGCGATGGTATTTCAGTGCGGCGCACTGCTACACTCGATGACGGTTGGAGAAAACGTTGGCATTTATCTGGCCACACATCATTTGAAATCACCCAGTGAAATCGCAGCGATCGTGGCCGAGGATCTCGAACGGGTGGGACTGAAAGGCACCGAAGACAAAATGCCCGATGAACTTTCCAGCGGTATGCGAAAACTCGTGGCCATTGCCCGGGCATTGGCCGTGGAACCGCAGTTGATTCTCTATGACAAACCAACCAGCGAACTTGATCCGGTGTCTGCGGTGTGCATTGCGGAAAGAATCGTAAAACTGAACGCACAATTTCGTGCCACGACCCTCGTGGTATCGCACAATCGCGACCTGGCATTTGGGATTGCCCATCGCATTGCGATGCTCGACGAAGGCCGGATTGTCGCCATTGGAACCCCCGAAGAAATCAAGCGAAACCCGGATCCACGCGTGCAACGGTTTTTGACTGCCAGCATTGTGCCACGAATGGAAGATTCCGAGAGTTTACCATTATTTGGCGATGAATTACTTGCCACAATCCCGGCCGTGAACTTACCAAGCGTGTTTATATAATCGGCAATCGCAATGGAATTGCTAAAAAGGATTAATTCCGCCAGGTCGGAAAGAAAGGGATGGAAAAATTAAGGGCACTAAAATCGAAGCCATCAGAACCAAACTTTTCGAGTTTATACATTATTCGCATGGAATTAAACGCCGGGAGCCTCAAAAATTGCGTTTTTATTGAGCATGCAGCATGCTAATACACGGTTGACACATCACCTTTTAATGTGAGAATGTAATGATGTTTTGCTGGAGGGGATTCAGCCATGATTAAAATGGAAGAATGATGTGCCGGCCACAAAAATGAATTTTTCTTCGCAGTTAAAACCCGATCAGGCTTTCGTATTTGTCGAACTGCTGGTGGTCATCGTCATTATCCACATCTCCTCCGCGCAGAGCGGATTCGCAAAGGAGAGTTGGGTCGATTTGTTCAATGGCAAGGACCTTTCGGGTTGGACGCAAAAAACCGGCGACGCAAAATTCTATGTGAAGGACAACTGCATCTTCGGCGAGGCAGTTTCTGAGAGCGAGACGAACAGTGTTCTCTGCACGGAAAAGAATTACACTAATTTCATTCTCGAACTCGATTTCAAGGATGATCACCAGCTTTTCTCGGGTGTGCACATTCGCAGCGAGTATGCCGCAAAAAAAGTCCGGCTGGATTGGAAGGGTGTGGGCTACACGGTTCCCGCTGGTATTGTGTATGGCTATCTGGTGTTGATCGACCCCAGTCCAAATCATCGTTGGTGGACGGCTTCGCTCTATGATCAGCGCTGGTGGAGCGGCGGCATTTATGACGAGCGTCGGCGCATGTGGCTTTATCCAGGAGCATTAGGCGGCGACCCGGATGACTTTTCAAGGCAAGGGCGGGAAATATTCAAAACGAATGACTGGAATCATTTGCGAATTGCCGCAACCGGAAACTCGATAAAAACCTGGCTCAACGGGGTCAGTTGCGCACAGATCAAGGATTCGATGACGACGACGGGCTTCATAGGTCTGCAAGTCCGTGCATGGATCAGCGACGACGATCACGAAACTCTCAATGGAGCAAAAGTACGATTTAAAAACATCCGATTGAAACCGGTTGCTTCCAATTCCTCCGCCGTTCTGCCATTACCCAACCCAATCACAAAGATTTAAATTTAGAAATGAGCATTATAAACAATTGGTCAAAACGTTCCTTTAACATTGGGGTCGAACCCCGTTGGGAAATTGTGCTAATCGCCCTCGCGCTCTGGCTGCCACGGGCACAAGGCGCAAGTGTGTTAACGCAACACAACGATCTTGCGCGTACCGGGGCCAATACCTCGGAGACCATCTTGACGCCCGCCAACGTGAATGCGAACAACTTCGGTCAAATATTCAGCGACAGTGTGGACGGCCAAGTGTATGCCCAGCCGCTTTATGTTGAAAATCTAAGCATCGCCGGCGGGAGGCACAACGTGGTGTTCGTCTGCACGGAAAATAACAGCGTGTATGCATTTGATGCGGATACCGGCGGCATCACCTACTGGCAAACCAATCTTGGCACACCTTGGACTTCCACTTGCGATGATTTGAGCCCGGTAGTGGGCATTACCGGTACACCAGTGATAGACCCAAACAGTGGCACGATCTATCTGGACACAAAATTGGCTGCTGGACCATCGCACGAATTGCATGCGCTGGATATCACAACCGGCAAAGAAAAATTTGGCGGGCCAGAGACCATTACCGCCGCCAACTTCAGCGCTGACGTGCAACACCAGCGACCGGGCCTGCTATTGCTGAATGGCATTGTCTATCTTGCATTTGGCTCTCACTGCGACTCGGGAACTTATCACGGCTTTTTGCTGAGTTATAACGCCACCAATCTGACGCAGCAAATTGCTGCTTTCAACACCAGTGCCACCGGCAGTGCGGCCGCCATCTGGTCCGGCGGCATGGCGCCGGCGGCGGATACCAATGGAAACATCTACGTTATGACCGGTAATGGAACTTTTGACGGAACTTACAATTTCGGGGAGTGCCTGATCAAGTTAAGCGGCAGCCTGGCGGTCGAGGACTACGCCACTCCAGCCAACTGGTTGGATCTTAATAGCGGTGACACGGACTTCGGCTCGGGTGCACCAGTTTTGCTGCCGACACATTATGCGGTCGGGATCGGCAAGGACGGGATCCTTTATCTGGCGGATGTCAACAACATGGGGCATGTTGGAAATTTTGTGCAGGGGTTTCAGGCCGCGGCAGTCGGTGACACGGTGGGCAAGTCGCCGGTCTACTGGCAGGGACCGGGCAAACAATATCTTTATGTCCTGCACAGTAACAGCACAACCACGGCCTTCCAATTCACCGGCACAAACATCATCACCGCGCCTTTGGGCACTTCGTCCTTCACCAATAATGATCGCTGCGGCGGGCTTTCCCTGTCGGCCAATCGAGCGAACAATGGCATTTTGTGGGAAATTGACAGCGACAGTAATATGCGGGCCTATGATGCGGTTAATTTTCCCAAGTTACTGTGGAGCGGGAGCGTTGGGACGTATGTCAAGATGTCATGTCCGACGGTAGCGAACGGGAAGGTATACGTCGGAACGAGCAGCAGTCTGGGGGCATGGGGATTGACCAATTATCTGTATGCCCAAACAGCGCCGGCTAAACCGGTATTAAATTGGGTGGCGGGTACTTTGCTGGAGGCGAACACCTCAAAGGGACCGTGGGTCACGAATCCTGCGGTTTCACCTTACACAGTTGTACCAACAAACACGCAGCAGTTCTTCCGATTAAAATTGAACGCCGGTCCTTAGGCAGGTGAATCGCGGGGTGGAATTGAACGGCTTTCGTCCATTCTTTGGAGGAGAGGAGGGATTTTAGTGCCGCTAAGGTAAGCAAGTACATGAACAAGTATTCGAACATCCTCCGCCCATATTCGACCAAAGAGATCAGGGAAAAGTTGTCGAACCTTAATGGAGAGTTCAGGGGTGGCGGGTTCCAAGTCGTATGGTTTGAGACACATCAGCCCCACAAACGCAATCAACCGCCGCATTTCTCAATCGAATTCAGCCGCGTCTATGGGTTTGGAGAGGTCGAGAAGGACGAAGGTGAGTGCAAGGGTTAAGACGGTTTTCGAGTCTGATTTAAGTAAGAAAACGAAGGGAACAGGAAATCTTACACTTTGACTTGCATAAAAAATGGAAGCAAAAAAAGTCCAAATATTCTATCTTATCAACTAATTGCCGATCTCAAGTCAGTAAACAATTCTGCTGAATTCCTGATAATGAGGTTCCCCCGATTTGATGGACACGGCGTCAAAGACATGGAAAATGACTATGATGACGAGTACGAACAAGCGGTACACCCAGGAGTTCAAGCAGGAGGCCGTGCGGCTGCTGCTGACCGGGAATAAAACGGCGGCACAATTAGGGCGTGAATTGGGTGTCAGCGGCGTTTCCTGATGCAGTTGGAAACGGGAAGTCTTGCGGAATGGCGATCATCCCGAGCAGGCCAAGCCCAAAGGGTTGCGCATTCATTATGCGGTACTGGAACAAGAGAACCTCCGACTCAAGCAGGAGTTGGAGCGGGTGCAGCGGGAGAGGGAAATCCTAAAAAAATCCCTCGGCATACTTTCACAAGACCCGCTGCGGAAAGGTATGCCATGATTGAAGAACTCGCAGCGCAGTATCCGGTCAGCGACCTCTGCCGGGTTCTGGCAGTGCCCCGCAGCGGCTTTTACCAATGGCGCCAGCGGGTTCCCGGCCCACGCCAAAAGGCCAATGCCCAATTGCTCCAGCACATCCAGCAGGCTTTTACCCAAAGTCGGCAAACTTACGGCAGTCCGCGCATCACCCAAGCCTTGCGACGGGAAAAGATCGCGTGCAGCGAAAATCGTGTGGCCCGTTTGCTGCGGGTCCATGGGCTCCGGCCCAAACCGAAACGGCCTTTCCGGCCACGCACGAACCAAACCCGTCCCCACTTGGTCCCAGCCCCCAACCGGCTTAAAGACCAGCCCGCGCCGCAAAAGCCGGATCAGGCTTGGGCGGCAGACATTACCTATGTCTGGACCGTCACTGGCTGGGTTTATTTGGCGGCAGTGATGGACCTTTGCAGTCGTAGAATCGTCGGTTGGGCCATCGGCCACTCTCTGGAAACCTGTTTGGTGAAAGAAGCCCTGCAACAGGCTTTGGCAATGCGCCGTCCAGCCGCCGGGCTCCTCCACCATTCAGATCGGGGATGTCAATATGCCAGTAGCGCCTTTCAGGCGCTACTGCACTTTTCCAAAATCATTCCCAGTATGAGCGCCAAGGGCAATTGCTACGATAACGCCGCCATGGAATCATTCTGGAGCACTCTCAAAGGTGAAATGATCCAACGTCAGGAGTTCCAAGACTTGGCCGATGCCCGACTGGCCATCTTTGACTATATCGAAACATTTTATAATCGTGTGCGGGTCCACAGCGCGCTCGGCTACCAATCACCTGTGGAATTTGAACAACATTTAGGGTATAAAAACAACTGACGAACCTGTGTCCATTTTTTCGGGGGAAGTACAGTGAGCAATTGAATTGAACCCCTTAATCGTTTTTTAATCGAAATCCCCAGATTAAATTAATTGTGCCATGTCTTCATATCAACAAGGATTCGACACTGCAACGCTCGAACTGATGAGCGGGTATCCAGCATACTTTTATGAGGTGGACGACGGAAGCCGCATTTGTGGCTTTGAGGATCAGTTTGGTCTCCCAGTTGCGTTAGCAGGTGATTGTGTCTTTGATATGGCTTGGCTCATTGGTTTTAACAAAGGTGTGTTGGCTAACATTGAACGTTTTGGCTTGCCCTGGAACTCGCGATTGAATTTCCTTAATATCCTTAAAGATCCAGGAAGTTATTTTAATCCTGAATCTGCACGGAGTCGTCGGTTAAGTGTGGATGGACAGATTGTGAGTTTCGATGAATTGGGTTTAGCTTTGTTTTATGGAGAAGGTGAGGAGGGTCATTCGTTGTATTTTGAAGCGCAGTCCTTGTTTCATGATCCCGGTGTTGTAAGGGGTGCAATGGAAGCTTACCGATCAGGACCACCAAATTCTGCCATACCTGAATCACCACACCCACCATCGTTAAGGCCAGGAAAGAAGAGTGTGTTCAACTGGTATTTTTCTGAAGACAAATGTGTGGAATTTTTGCCTGGCCCCAAAGATTCACATTTGTTGGTGTTTCGCTCCTCAGAACAGGCACCAAATAATGTTCAGGGTAAGGCCATTGAAAATAGTTTTGCGGTTCTTGATACGCAATTGGGTACGTGGATTCCTGGTCAGATTTGTAAGCCATTTCTTCAATATCCCTTTTAATTGAAGGGCATACCGATTTTTATTCATCAACAGCAAACCTTCAGCCCAATCGACAAGGTCAAAGTCTGGGACGCACGCTGTCGCGATACTCGTTGCAGAACAGTTGCTCAAACCGGTGGGCAATCCAGCTCTGAAAGGCATCAAATTCTGTTCCACGGCTGAACTGTTGGAACAAGCCAAAGATCGGGCATGGCTGGTCAAGCTGACGAATTCTGTGGATCAGCACTGGCAGCGGTATAGCGCAGCCAAGAAGAATCTACTGGCCATGAGCGTATGCGCCACCTTGAAAAATGTCGTGTCGTGACCAGTGGCGTGACGGGCTATTTTGCCCCCAGCCGGGGAAATCAGGCGGCTTTTCCATCAACCGCACAAACCATTGATGGCCAGTGCGTTAATGGCGGAAGGGAGAGGATTCGAACCTCCGGTACGGTTACCCGTACTTCTGATTTCGAGTCAGATGCCTTTAACCACTCAGCCACCCTTCCACTAGTTTATTTACAAGCACTTATATCGAACTTCGAATTTGCGTGTTGATTTTCTGATACTGCTTTTTGATACTGTTTGTGTGAAAGACAGTATTGCAGCACCAAAAGACCTTTGGCTAAAGACGCCGTTCGCAAATCTTGTTCGATATGTGCCATCAGGCGTGTATTTTTCACGAATCCGCGTGCGGGGCAAGCTCATTCGTCGTTCGCTTAAAACCAACAAGCTGTCCGTCGCCAAGCTTCGGCTGGCAGACTTGGAGAAAGTCGAGCGCCAGCGGGTGGAAGTCCAAGGGGCGGTTGCGAATGGAAACATGCGCTTTGGCGATGCGCTGGCCGTATTTCGGAACCGGCTGATAAATGACAATTCCCTAAAACCCCGAAGCAAAGCCTACCGCGAGGAGCGAATCGCCGCCATGCTCAAATCGTGGCCGGAATTGGAAGAGACGGAAATCCGCAAGATCACCAAGCAGGATTGCTTGGGCTGGGCGATGCGTTTTGGGGAGACGGCGAGCCCGTCAAATTTCAACAACACGGTCGGCACACTGCGCATGGTCATTGATTTGGCGATTGATGTCGGCGCCCGTTATGACAATCCGGCGCGTTTCGTCAAAAAGCAGCGGGTCCGGCAAAAGGAACTCCACCTTCCAAGTCACGCTGAATTCCTCAAACTCGTTGAAAAAATCGAGCAGGTGAACCGCCGTTTTAGCAAGGATTGCTCAATTCTGGTTCGGTTCCTGGCTTATGGCGGTTTTCGTAAGAGCGAGGCGGCGAACATCACCTGGGCGGACTGCGATTTCGAGAAAAAGGAAATTACCGTGCGCGGCGATCCTGAAACCGGCACTAAAAATTGGACGATTCGGCGTGTGCCGATGATTCCTGACATGCTGGCGCTGCTCCAGCGGCTACGGGCTGAACGGCCACAGGAACCCGCCGGCCAGCCTGTGATGCGGGTGCGCGAGTGCCAGAACGCGATTGACTCGGCCTGCAAGAAACTTGGGATTGTCCGTTTCACCCACCACGATCTACGGCATCTTTTTGCGACACTTTGCATTGAATCCGGTGTTGATATTCCAACGGTGAGCCGGTGGCTGGGTCATAAAGACGGCGGTGCCTTGGCAATGAAAGTTTATGGCCACCTCCGCGACCAGCACTCGGTTGCCATGGCGCAAAAAGTAACTTTTGAAAAATTGGTGCATGAAACAGAAAAAGAAAATTGAAAATAAAATGGCGGCTGGACATTTCCCGCCAACTGTCTTTGAAGCTTTGATGAACCTCCAGTGCGATATGCGTGGGGAGTTGCGTCTTGAACCTTTGCTGCATTGGCGCAGAACCTTCGAGACACCGCAATGGTCCAAAAATATCTGCCGGAATTTTGGCAAAACCATTTTTAAATCGCTTCGGAAACTTCGGCCAAGGGGTGCTGTCAACTGGCAGAATTTCGGTCGCTTAGTTGGTATTGGTCAGCGATATGTTTCCTTCGTCACGAAAGACGTGCCACGAATATTGAAAGAAGATGGCTTCGATAGAATCAGCGCGCGGAGATGGGAAAGGATCAGTGAGCGACTGGGGCTCGATCAAGCGCGGAAATATTGCTTAAAGGTGCTGGGGCGTCCGCTGGATGACACGATCACCGACGAAGAATTGTTTGTTTTAGCCTTCGAGAAACAATTCACCCAGCTTGAGAAAATGAGGCTTAACGCATTCGCCCTGGCGGCGGAACAAAGCATCAAAAAGCAGGCGCTGTTCTTCAGAGGCTTAAGCGAGGGTTTCAGCATGTTCTTGAATGAAGACGGTGAGTTCAGCGGGGATGACCGGCGCACCGAGATTCACGCGGAACTACTGGCATGGCAGTATGACATTGAAAAGATGCGCAGGTCAGTCCTACCAAAAACGAATCAACATTTGATCGCCGAATTAAAGAAGGTGCCCGAGTTCAAGAACCGGACGCCTGATTGGTTCAAGGACGTGTTCAAGGACATAAAACTTTCAATTGGTGGCCGGGGTCGTCCGCCACAATATTCGCAGGCATAATTTTTAAGAATTAAATAGGGGGTTCTGCCAACTGGTGGAACCCCTTATTTCTTTTCTAGCGGTCGTCGTAAGTATGACGCGTGATTATTACAGACGAAAACGCGTCGGCAAATCTGCCGCCAAAGCTGGGCCTCACCCGCGTTGAAGCGGCAAGGGCACTTGGCGTCAGTCCCGCGACACTCGACCGGCTGACAGCTCGCGGTTTGCTGCGCCCGTGTCGTGCCACGTACCGCCCGATTTATTGGGTGAAAGAGCTTGAGCGTTTCCTCAAGGACAATTCCAAACCATCGGAGTGGCGCGTATGATCCAGCCGCCCACCATAGGGGAAACTCGCGATGAAACGTTGAGCCAAGGGGGTGGGGTTTCCCCTCTTTGCGTTTCGCTGGGGACGAGCGAAGCAAGGCGAAACGCCATTCTAAATGAACAGACGATCAAGGAATTCATTCCCGCCTCTTGGTTCCATCCGGTCGGTATATTCAAGGTTTTGGCGCGGTTCTGGGACCGGCTGCCGGACGTTCAAGGGTGCTTGTTCCTCACATTCACTTTGGACCCGAAAAACTACAGCGATGAGGAAATGGCATTTGAGGACAGCCGGGACTGGCTGCGAAAAGTATTTTACCTGCTGCGGAAGGGAGTCGAGCACGAGGGCAAGGTGTACACCATCAATGCTCCATACTGCATCAAGGTCGAATTCCACGAGTCTGGCTGGGTGCATTACCACGCCATTTTCCTGACCCGCCGTTTCCTGCCCAAGGAGCTGCTGGCGTCGTTGTGGGATCGTGGCTGGGTCAAGGTCCAGCGAATCGAGGGGGACGATTTTCAGTATGTCCTGAAGTACGTCAGCAAGCCGGATGACCTGCCGGACTGGGTGCTCAAGCGCAAACGGCTGCGAGTGTTTCAAACGACCAAAGGATTCCTGAAGCCTCTGCCTGTGCGACCGAAAGTGATTTCATTCAAAGAGCCCCGCAAGCGTGCCTCGTTCACGATGGACGAGCGGTTCTGGCGCTGGGCCTGCATGGCAGTAATCAGGCAGAACGGCAAGGCCCGCACGGTGCGGTTTCGGGTGCCTTACCGCGAGATTTTCGACCAGCTAGTTTTGGCTGCTGCGCTGGATGGTCGCTACAAAGGCAGCGGGGAAATCATCATCAACAGAAAGGAGGGAATAAACTTATGGCTACAGACACAAAATCAACTGCTGGAAGCGACAAAATAAACGGACTGATTGTCCGTGGAATTGTGATGTCCAGCACGGCGAAAGTGTTCAACCGCAAGGACGGATCGGGCAAGCTGGTCTGCGTGCGGCATGAATTGGCGTTGCAACCTGGGCTCGTGGTATTCGAGGAATACCCCGATCTCAAGGACGGCAAGGTGAAACTCGACGGCGAAAACGTTGTGGAGTTTCCGAAGCTGCCCGAAATGCAGCAAGTCACGCTCAGGGTTCTGCGCTGGGAAGAACGGGACAAGCGCATGATCATCAAGGAAGCTGAACGTTTGCACTGAACGGGGTTTGGGGGCGGTGGCGGGAGCCGGGCGGAGCCCGGCCCCGCTGCCGCCCTTAACCTTGTTTAATATTCTAATAACTGTCCAAAAGCATAAAACGGACAGAAGATGAGTTCGAGATTAAGCGAGTCCGAGAACGTGAAGTATGAGTGCTGTGGAGGCTTGACTTTCATTGGGAGCGGGACACCTTTTCTCAAAAGGTATCACGAACAAAATATGCGCATACATAACTTCATTTGCTTTCTATTTTTGACTATCTTTTTCGGCAATGTTTGTCGTGCCAAGGACGCCACGATCCAGTTGTTCATCAATGAAAATAATGGTGGTGGATTGACGAACGTGTGGAGAGTTTCCTTCGATAGATTAAACAAAACCCCACTTTGGCATATCGGTCAGGAAGAGCCGCCTCTTTCACTTAAGAAAGCCATTACTATCGCAAAAGCCTGGATAGTTTCGCAGGATTGCAGCGCCGATTCGTGCGTCTTCGAGGTTGTAGTTCGCCCAGTTGATCCAGATGGGGGCATGTATCAGCACATTTGTTACTACAACATTTTGTTCGGCCATGTTGGCCTCGTTGGACATTATCGACGTTGCATCGTTTTAATGGATGGGACTGTCGTTAAGCCTGAGTGGCTCGGACGCGCACCCAAGCATGATG
>Ga0302281_10001752_pt1 | contig 15635 bp, 18 predicted proteins | sample III_Fen_E1_2_FD_198762 | JGI IMG/M metagenome (GOLD analysis project Ga0302281, IMG submission 198762) | Peat permafrost microbial communities from Stordalen Mire near Abisko, Sweden - III_Fen_E1_2 | ecosystem: Environmental > Terrestrial > Soil > Wetlands > Permafrost | place: Sweden: Abisko...
CGAAGCCGCGCTGTTGCGTTACCAAAATCCCCCAAGCTGAAAGTTTTTCAACAATTGGAATTATACGCCAATACCGTATAATCGTGCCAATCGTCTTTGAAGAATTTACATCGTTCACCCGGCACGTTCTGGAATTGCTGGACGACTAGGAATTGTCGGACGCTGATTACGGAATACTGACATGAACAAAGAACGATTTGGAGAATTGAGCGAAGCCATCCAGCGGACCAAGGCCGTGAGCCGGGGCAAAGCCGAACTTGCCTCGGCCAAAGCAGTCTTAAATACAGGCGTATAACCTGTATGAGAAAATTTGCACAAGTTTGCACAGAATCCGGGGCGAGTTTGTGTTTGCACAAGTTTGCACAAGCACTCCGGCTGCACAAGATTTGCACACGGTTTCATTCCCAAAACTTCCTACAAAAACACATATAATACTTGCAAACATTGAATATAGTTGTTACAGTCTGGGAAATGAAAATACCAAATGAGGCAATCGCGGGAAGTGGTGAGAACACCCTGTTAATAGGTTCAAGTCCTGTCGTGGGCACCACTCTTCAGTTTTTGACCCGGCGTGACACCGGGTGTCAGACAGTGATTTTCCCATTGTATTCACAGGGGTTTTATCGCTTGCAGACCCCTTGACACCTGTGACAGTCAGTGACGGCAAAAGACCGTCTATGACTAAAGTTTGTGCGTCTATTTGTGCGTCATTATTTATGGAGGGACATGACAATTTGGCCACTGCACCCCGTAGCGAGAACAAGGAAACATCCGCGTAAGTGTTCGCCGTCAGCCGTGGATCATTGTGGCGCATCAATTCCATCGCCTCACGTTGTGGCACACCGGCACGATGCAAGTTTGTGCAGAACGTATGCCGGAGCGAATGAAAATCCACTACCCGGCCTTGGCTGTCAGTTTTAGAAATGCCCACGGCTTTCAAGTGAGCATTGAATGCAACGGAGTGCGGCATCAGCCCGTCAAACACCAAATCACCGGCCTGTGCATTGGCCGGGCGAAATTGCAACAACTCGGCGACCAGATCGGGATGCAGGGGCAGGCACGCCAGTTTGTGATTTTTACTGACAGAGGCACGCACCGTCACCGATGGCTTTTCCGCGCTCAAATTTATGTCGCTCCAACGAAGTGCTTTCAATTCACCGTGCCGAATCCCTGTCAAAACCGCCATCAGATAAACAATGCGCCTTTTGCCAGCGACTTTGAGCAGGGCTTGGATTTCGTCATCTGTGAAAGCGCGCCGGGCACGGACTTCCTTGCCGCGTGTTTCCGTCTTCTGAACCACGGCCAGCGGATTGGCGGCAACTCGCCTCTGCTTGACCATCCAATTCAAAAGTCCTTTTGCGCTCGCCAGATATTCATTCAACGTCTTGGCGGCTTTCTTGTGTTCGCTCCGCCACTTCACAAACGAGTCGGCGGTGACATCGCGTAATGAATGCCAGCCGCACTGTTCCATCAGCAGCACCAGCCGGTTTTCAAATTCGGCGATGTATTGATCGTTTCGCCCTTTTGCCCGCAGATCGCCGATAAAATCTTTCAAATGTTTCGTCAGCGACTCTTGAGCCGCATCCCGCATGGCTTTGGCTGGAATCAAACCGTGAAGCTCTTTTTCTCGCTCTTGCACCATCTGGCGTAGTTTTTCTTGGGCAACCTGTTTGTCCGATACGCCCAACGAGACCTGCGAAATCCGGCGCTCCCCATTCACGCGAATTTTTGCAGAATACAATCGTGATATTACCCGCTTGCCGTCATGCCGCCGTTTGGGCCGATAAATGTAAGCAATCATATTTGTTTCTCCTTTCGTTAATTTGCACTTTGCCCGCTCAACCGTCGAAAATATTCTTTTACTTTGCTTTCGAGCATCCCGACCACGCCGCCGCTGCGAACCAACGGCGGCAACTCGCCTGCCTCCGCCTTCCGTCTCACCGTCCGCTTGCACACGCCGAAAATCTGTTCCAGTTCCGGCAGTCGTATCAGCCGGTCATTGAATTTATCCTCTGTGTTCATATCACTCCTTCCACTTCCAGGTCTTTGCTTTTTTGTCCCACTCCATTCCTCGTTCCAGCCGCTTCTGATAAAATTCAGCCTTCGTTTTGTCGGACGCCATCGCCGCCATCGCTTCCGCCAGCAGTAAAAACATATCCTGCTGCCGGTTTTCACGGTCAAATTCGTCCTTTTCATACCTAACTTTCCGATCCCGCTTGTCCTTCGGGTCGGTGTCTGAAAAGTTCAGGGCTTCCACGGCTTCCTTCGCGGTTTTTGGCTCATCTGCCTCCGCCGCCGGTTTTAGTTTTTTCCGCTGTTTCATCAAGCTTTCGTCCGGCTCATCTACATAACCCATCCGGCGTTTCATTTCCGCCACCCACGCCTTGCACTCGCTCATGGACAACAGAATATAGGGACGCAGTTTGACTTTGCGTTTGGTGCCGAAGAACGTGCTTTCAACGTGGGTGATGTAAAAGAAGAACGCGGTCAGCTTGCCTTCCTTGATGCGTTTGTGGACAGCGGCGCGTTGGACGGGCACGAACATGGTGACGCCGGCGGGCGAGATTCCCACGTCGCCCTTGTAATGCAAGCCGAGGTCTTCAATCCACTGGCCGCATTCGGCGTGCGTCCCCTCGCGGCGGTAGGCGCGCGTGCCGGGCGTTGGCTCGCCGACAATCTTACGCAAATCTTTCGGCACCTCGATGAATGGAAACTCAATGAATCCCATATTTCTTACATAGTATCTCATAGAATACATTTGTCAACCGTAAATTTGAGCGGTCTCCCAAGACAGAGGCTTGCAGGGCTGCTTCGTGAATTCCTAACCAGCCGCAACTTGCGACGTGAGCATTGGCACAGGAGGAACGGAAGCGGCGAGTTTTTGTTTGAGTCGACCCGTAGCATCCTTGCCAAGCGCAACGGAGCGGTATCATCGGCGGCGCAATTCACGAAGCCATAGGGCAAAATTCCTTCGCGCCTGCGAACCTAACTAGACCGGTTTTGATCAAAGATTGCAGTAAAGGAGATTGGTTTTGGACTCACAAAAATTAGTGTTGCATTAAATAGTTATATGTTGTAATTTGTTGCAATGAGTCCTAACAAAATGCTCGAACAGGCCAAAGCCGCCCCTGAAAAACGGGGTTTAGACGCATATTTGGAAACTATTTGGGAACTTCGCAGAAAGGGAAACAGCTACCGCGAAATCGCTGAATTCTTGAATGAGCGCGGCCTCGCAACCGATCACACGGCTGTCTATCGCTTGATGATGGTAAACAACCCGCTTCTCGATTACCGCGACGGCTGCGTTCTTCTTGGCGATGTCGAATATGAATCTCGAAAAGGGCGGCCACTTCGCCCGTTCAGTGCCGGGTTGTTTATCGCCATCAAAAAAAAGTTGCAGATCATTCCGCTGAAGAATGCGGCCCCGATGGCGGCAATTTGGTGTGAGGCTCAGTTTGAACTCAATGAGGCACCCAACTACGCCTGGCTGCATCAATTGTGCAAGTGTTTGCACATTGACTGGAACCCCAATCTTCCCTGTGATTTACAATCGAATTATGGCCTCGAACTTAAATTCGAGGGCAACCTGATGGCAATGGTTTGCCAGACTTTTAATTTGGAGACGATGATGCGTGACGTGGGAACTGGCCTAAAAGAGGCCACCCGTTTCTTTGAACAAGATAAAGAGCGCTTTTCTCGGCGGGAAAAAATGCTTTCCGAACGAAGGACAGAAATCCTCAAATCACTTGTCATTCGTCCGAACGAATCAAAAGACGACGTATACGAAGATTCTCTAAAATGGAATCGTGAGGATGCCGTAAAACTTACCAGGCGGTTCAATTCAATTCCGATGCCATGATCTCAAATACGAAAGAATACTTCACCACCTCGTTGGCGTTTCAGGGGTGGCGAAAAATTAACGAAACGCAATAACCAAAGGAATCATATGATCGCATATGCAGGAAAAGGCGGTGGTGGTGGCAAGGGTGGCGGCGGCAAAGGCAGCGGTGGTGGCGGGCGCGGACAAGGTAACGGTGGCGGATGGCCAAGCGGCTCCCCAGGAAATCCATCGGGAGGTGGAAGGTCCAATGCGCCGAGTGGGGGCAAATAATTCAGCGAAAACAAATCGCGGAGGCGGCAACGTGGCCGTCTCCGCTTTTTTCACAATCCACGCGACTTGCGTTGCCTGACCACCCGCAATTTCGTTGCCATCAGATAACAGTTTGGGGTGGACGAGCGGGATAAGGAGAGTTTTAATCATTAACGCAATCATCCGAACCCGTGAAAATAAACTTGCTCAAAATTGTCGTGCTGGCAATTACTGGCATTGTTTTCGTCCCGCCGTCTGCAATAGCACAGCAAAAGATATTACCCGGTCATGTGCCAGATGCGATAGCACGGCTACACTTGCAGCCAATCGGCCGGCTGGCGGCGACGAACGAATTGTGGCTGGCCATCGGACTGCCGCTGCGCGATCAGGCGGCCTTGGAGAATTTTGTGGCGCAGGTCTCCGACCCGGCCAGTCCGAACTTTCGCCACTTCCTGACGCGGGAGGAATTGACAGCGCGCTTTGGCCCGACCGAGCAGGATTACGACGCGGTCAAAAATTTTGCGCGGTCAAACGGTCTGGCAATCGCCGTGACACATGGCAATCGGTTGTTGCTGGATGTCACCGGGCCGGTGGCGGCGGTCGAAAAGGCTTTTCACATTACGCTGCGGACATACCGGCATCCGACCGAGGCACGCGATTTTTTTGCGCCGGACACCGAACCGATGGTGGACGCGGCGTTGCCGGTGGTTGACATCGAAGGCTTGAGCGATTTTTCGCTGCCGCATTCAAAATGGAAAAAAAACAACGGAGTTCATACAAGTTCCAAACGAGGCACTGCTCCAGACGGGTCTGGTGATATATTTGGCAACGATTTTCGCAACGCCTATGTGCCCGGAACAACACTGACCGGTGCGGGGCAAAGCGTCGGCTTGATGGAATTTAGTGCGTTTTACACGAATGATATTTTTAATTACGCGAATTTGGCGGGAGATGGGCGAACAAATATTATCATCGAACCGGTTTTGATAGACAATTACTCCGGTAATCCCAGCGGCAGTGAGGGTGAAGTTGAACTGGACATTGAAATGGCAATGGCAATGGCACCTGGTTTGGACAAAATTGTCTGTTTTGAGGCAGGTGGTGTGGGAAAGCATAATGACGTTTTGAACACGATGCTGGCATACAGTAACATTCTGAATTTGAGTTGTTCTTGGGGCTGGAACGGGCCAAGCAACACCACCGACGCCATTTTTATGAGCATGGATGCAGTCGGGCAAACATTTTTCAACGCGTCTGGCGACTGGGGCGCTTTTACGACTGGTTCCAATTCAGTAAATGGCGTTGATAACCCTAATTCGGTCACAGCCAATGCGCCATCCAGCAACCCATATATCACACAAGTCGGTGGAACCACGTTGACGATGAATGGTGCAGGCTCTACTTGGGCTTCAGAAGTGGTGTGGAATTGGGGAGTGGATTCTTCTGGCGATTACTTTGGCTCTAGTTCTGGCGCGAGTAGCGGCGGCATCAGCAGTTATTATACGATTCCAAGTTGGCAGACGAATGTCAGCAATTTGTCAGGCAGAGGGGGTTCGGCCAGTTTTAGAAATATTCCCGATGTGGCGGCGTGTGCAAACAATATCTATGAAATTTATGACAATGGCAAAAACACGAATGACTACGATGGCAATGCTGGCACGAGTGCCGCCGCGCCGTTGTGGGCTGGATTCATGGCACTGGTCAACCAGCAGTTGGCGACCAACGGACAGCCGAGTGCCGGCTTCATCAATCCAGCCCTCTACGCCATTGCTGCGAGGACAAACTACACGTCGTATTTCCATGATGTCACGAGCGGCAGCAACACTTGGGTGAGCAGTCCGAATTTATTTTATGCAACCAACGGTTACGACCTTTGCACCGGCCTTGGCACGATGAATGGAACCAATTTGATCAACGCCCTGACCGTGCCGTTGATGATCAATTTATTAGTCCCGCATACCACCGGAACAAATTTTCTATTTCAGTTTCTCTCGCAAGTTGGTTTCACCCATGCCATCCAATGTCGAACGAATTTGCTTTCTGGAAGCTGGCAGTCTTACACGAATGTCACCGGCGACGGAACATTGAAGACAATTTCCATCCCGCTCTCCGTCTTCGGCACGTCCCCGCAAGGCTTCGTTCGTGTTTTGACACAGTGACGTTTCAGAGCGTCACGCAATCAGACAGCCACGTTGGCAATTTCCTACGTTCACCCAACCATGAAACGGCGTTGATACGAACCATCAGGAAAGACGTTTTGCACCAAGACACCATCTCCTAAACTCTGGCTTGAGGAAAAATCCGGGGCAAAACCGGAGCGGCAAAAAGCGACAAAAGGCGGCAACGAACTTGTCGCAATATGACGCCTTTTGTCGCTGGCAATTTGCCGCTAGTTGTCGCCTTTTGCCGCCCGCAGTGATGCACACAGCGATGGCGCTGGTGTAAACCGGCCAATTTTCCGTCAGACATCTTCCCTTAGCACAGCTTGAGGCCACGACCGCAGACGCGAATGTTGCGCGAAATTTGCGCAACTGTTGCGTAACGAATTCAAAGCAATTAAACACCATTCAACATCAGCGGTTCAAGTCGCTGGAATCATCCGGCCAAGTCACACCCAGGACAATCGCAAGGGAGCGGCGAAAAGTGGAAATTAGTCAAGGCACGCGTTACCCCTTATTTTAACAAGGTTTTTGCGGCTCGCCAATTTCTCGCCGATGGTTGCGCGGAGTCCCGCGAGACGGTCATGCGATGAACGCGCAGCGTCCGGCAAGACATCTTGCGAAATGCTTCGCTGGTGCAAACCACATTGTTGCGTCAGTTGCCAACCCTGTTATTTCACCGTGTTGCCAACCGCGTTGCGAACTTTGCTGCTTCGGATGTTGCCTCGCGTGTTGCCAACCATATTGCGAATGTTCGCATCTTTCAAACTGACTCCGCGTGAATCGCCTTCTCATTGTCTGGCTCGCTGCGCGTCGTCAAGGTTGTGCCTTCGGCCTCCACCTGTGACTACGCTCGCTTCGCCAAAGACCGATGGCGATTAAGCTTTCACGCTGGAAGTGTCACGGTCGTTGGGGGAATTCCTACCAGCGAACCAGCGTTATTATTTGGCATGAGACGCGATGCGCTGGCGGATTTCAGCCAGCAACTTCCGTCCGCGTGCCGGATTGCCGCGCTTCTGGCGAACCACAAAGCGGGCTTCCGCCTGGCGCTCGGTGATGACGTGCGTGACAAAGTTGTCAAACAGCCTTTGCACACTCGTGCCGGTGGATCGCGCCGCGCCCAGCAGCGCCTTGTGCCGTGAGTTGTCACAACGGTATGGAATGGTTTTCATTTTACGATTTTCAGATGTTGCGCCGGTGTCACCACGCGCGGCGAGGCAAATTTCAGTTCGCCCCGCCCAAAGTCGCGCGTGTTGTGCGTGACCAGATGTTCCACGCCACCGGCTATCGCCAGTTCCAAAACGTGGTCGTCGTCCGCATCCGGCAGGTTTGGCCTCCAGCGGAAATAAATCGGCTGCCAGATCGCCGCCGCGCAGAAATCGTCCAACAACGCTTCGCGTTCCGCCATCGTCACCGGCACGCCCTGCCACAAGCTTTCCCGCTGCACCAGTTGCTCGTATTCCGCAAACAGGGCGTCACCCATGACGGCTTGATCTTCATGTGCCAGACAGCGATCCAACACTTCCGCGCTCGCACCTTCCTGACTGCGCAGGGCGGCGACGAAAACATTGGTGTCTTGCACGATTTCCATGCGGTATAAAATGACATCACAGGTGATGCCAGTCAAGCGAAAGGTTGATTTCAAAGTCGCGGCGGATTGCAAGAGTTTGGCTGGCGTTTAATAATCCAATTCACTGGCAGGCAGCAATTCCACTTTGGCAATATGCGGCCCGCGCGACGTGAACGGAGATTTCTCTGTTGGCGTGGGCGGGGCATCATTCGTTACCGTCGGCGCAACTTTGATGGCCGCATCCGGCACACTTTTTGGCGCAGCCGGAATGTTGACGGCTGGCGCGGTCTGGGCGCGCTTCCGTCGCTTGCGCCGCTTGCCGCCCTCCAGGACGATACGACCGTATTCGGCCACGCGCGCCCGGCTGGTCTTTACTCCATTTTGTATCAGCAATTCAGCGATGGCAGCGTAGGACGCATTTTTACCGCGCAATTCCATGATGGAATCATGGAACGGTTTCAAATTGCTGAATGGAATGCGACTCGGATCGGGCTGATATTCTTGAATCGCTTTGCGCAGCAATTCAAGGTTGGGTGTTGATGGTGATGTGTTCATAATTTTGGGGAGTCATGGTTGAAAGCGTGACGACAAAATTTCGGCGAGCCATCTTGCGAGATGTTTCACTGGTTATTGCGTTGTCTGTTGCGCGGACTGCGGTGCGGGCGTTGCGCGCCATGTTGCGAGTTGTCTCGAGTCACCCGCGCGGAAATTCGGCGGCATCGCATTTGCCACTGCCCGGCCATTGCCGGGAAATAGTGCGGAAGTGACGAGACATCTCGCCAGATTTCTTGCCGAATGGTTCGCGGTCGTTGCGCGACCGTCTCGCGGGACTCCGCTGAATCATCGGCGAGCGATTGGCGAGTCGTAAAAACCTTACAAAGTTAAGGGGTAAGGCTTCCTCCTGTCTAAAATTACAAACCACTGACGTGCGACTGCACCGCGATGTGAAAATTATTGCATCGGACTTTTCGCACTTCGCGAACGCAACTGCGCAAATTAACGATGCAATTTGTGATGCGAAATTCATCGTGCCGACGATTTGGTTTTTGTGAGCGTGCCGGACACAGTCTGATTGGCGGGAATGAAATGTGATCATGGTTCGTCCATTATTTCGTTGTCGTCATTCCGCGCCGGGTCAACATCGGCGATGATGAATGGTGGTGGTTGGTGCATCGGCGGTCGAGTCGTGATGATGATGCCGGAAATAATCATGGCGGAGTTTCCCTGTGGTCGTTTCCGCCGCAAGCCGCCGCTCAAAACCCAGGCAATCAGCGCCAGGGACAGCCAGACGAACACGAGGTAACAATAAACGCCGTAATCCTGAATCAGGGCGTCCAGAGCGTTGAACACGGGATTCAGCACCGTAGCCGGATTTAAGATCATGGCTGGCCCTCCGCTGAATTGACGATTGCGAGGATTGCTGCTTTGAGTGGGGCCGGAAGTTTTGCCCAAGCCGTGACTACTTGAGACAAATCACGTCCCAAGGCGACTAGAATTTGTGCGTCTATTTGTGCGTTACCATTTGCATTTCCTAACGAATCCGATATTTTTAACAGGTTCAAGTCCTGTCGTGGGCACCACTTTTCCTTGGAAAACTGGAGATAGTCAGTTAATTTGCACAGAGTTTGCACAACTTAACGCCCGAACTCCTGACCGTCGCGTGAGGTTTCCCGTCACCATCCGACATCGCACCAGCAAGGCGAAAATCTACGCGCCGCGCAGAAAATTCGCTTATTATCGGCTCGCCTATGTGACGGCTGGCAAACGCCGGATGCAAACTTTCGCCAATTATTCCGACGCCAAAACCGCCGCCGAAAGAATTGTGCGTGAACTGGCGAATGGTTCACAAGCTGCCGCCCTTAACGTCAGCCAATCGCGCGACGCCATTGCCGCCTTTGAGCGATTGCAAGGATTCTATCAAGCCAGCGGACGCCGTGTTTCGCTATTGGCTGCTGTTTCTGAATTTGTCGAAGCATCCGCCAAATTGAACGGGCGCACATTAGGCGAAGCCGTCAACGGCTATTTGCATACCGTCGTAACCGTAAAGCGCAAAGACCTAAAAGAAGCCGTCACTGAATTTTGCGAAGCACGAAAACCAAAGGCAGTGGCGTTGCCGGGCAAGCGTCCGGCGTTAAATCCAACCTACGTTGCGGACACCTCGCGGCGGTTGAATGAATTTGCCGATGCGTTTCCCGGAAACTCCGTGGGCGATCTCACGAAAGCCCACCTTGACGCCTTCGTTGGCGCGCACCAAAAGTTATCCCCAAAGAGCCGCAACCACCTTCGGACAACGGTGCGAATGTTTCTCGGATGGTGCGTCCGCCGTGATTACCTTGCAAGCAACCACCGATTGCTCGAAACGGACGGATTGCAGAATGAGTCGCTGGACACCGCTCCGATAGATTTCTACCGCCCGAATGAACTCCGTGCATTGCTGGAAAATTCCTCCGACCAAATGCGCCCAATCATCGCGCTGCAAGCGTTGGCCGGGCTGCGTCTGCAAGAAACATTGAGGCTTGATTGGCGCGAGGTATTCGGTATTGCAGGCCACATTGAAGTCAGCACGGCCAAGAGCAAAACCCGGCAGCGGCGGCTGGTGGAAATAATTCCGGCCTTGGAACATTGGCTCGCTCCATATCGTCACATAGAGGGCAAAGTTGCGACACAGACATTGAATGGTTACACGGCGGCATTTACTATGCTTCGCAGAACGCTGAAAATCCCGTCACGTCGCAACGGCTTGCGGCATGGTTTTGTCACCTATCATTTCGCCCTGCATCAGAATGAAAATATGACCGCCGCGCAAGCGGGCAACTCGCCCGCGATGATCCACGCGCATTACAAAGGGCTGGCGACAAAAGCCGAGGCCAAAAAATGGTTTGGCGTGTTGCCGCCGAAAAAATCACCAGCGCATGAATGACAAATTATTATCCCTGAAAGAAATTAGAAAAAACTGGTGGTGGAAACGGAAGGAAATTCTTCGTGAATTGGCAAGGAAAGTTGACTGGCCTCTGGTGGAAGAATCCGCGCGCAATTACGAACTCATGCGCCGTTCTTCAAAGGGAAAGCAATTCGCCAAAACCTATTTGGAATTGATTCCAGATGAGAAACAAATTGTTCACATACTATGGGTAAATTGGGGGCAGGCAGTTCGCAGAGAAGCAATTCGGCGCGAACAGTATAATGAAAAGGGCTGGACGCCGTTTTATGAAACCGAGCATCGGCAGTGGAATTTGCGGGTGGCTGATAAAAAACTGATTGATGAATTCATAAGAGAAATCAGGTTGTTGCGAGAAATTCAAAAAATCCCCGCTCCGCGTCGCAATAAAGGTGAAAAACATCGTGGCGTTTCGTGGAAACTCATTGAAGTTTTAGACCGCAAACAAAACGGCATCGGGAAATTTAATGCGAGTCAACGTCACACGTTAAGCGATGCGAAGCGAAGGGCGGAAAAATACGTTGCTGAATACGAACGCGCTTTAGCAAAGTGGCACGAAGGGAGTTCGAGTCCTGATTTCGACATTGAAGAAACGGACGATTCTAACGCCACGGAGCAGCCCGAATGAGTTTTTTATTCCGAAAATATATGACGCTTTGCCGGAAATAAAATGAGCGTGCAAAGTGGCAGCGATGAATACTGTATCGCTAGAACAAGCACCGTCGGGCGAGACGGGCTTTATTGATGAAAAAGAATTGTTGAGGCGTCTCCCCGTCTCACGTCGCACGCTGTTCAGTTGGCGCACGACCGGCAAAATCCCCTCTGTGCGTCTCGGCGGACGGCGAGTTTTATTCCATTGGCCATCTGTCGAAGCGGCGTTACTTCGGATGCAACGCGGAGGCGGACAATGAGTTTGGAATACAGACCCGTCAAAATTGGCCGCGCCGTTGCTGATTGGGTGAAGGCGCTGAAAGGTAAATCCGGCGTTTATTTGATCCGTGAGAAAAATGGCTTTTTATTTTTTGCTGGCGAAGTTGTGTATTGTGGCGAATCGCATTCCGGCAGGCTTTACTCAACTCTGCTTCGCCATTTTCAAAAATGGTCTGGCAAGACGGCGGGGCCGACATTCCCGGTGTCAAAATATGAAGTTGCCGTAGTTCGTTGCCCTGCTGCCCGCGCCCTTGATTTGCAAAACGCGATGATCGCCGAGTTTCGACCCAAGTTGAACACAATCGCCAACCCCGACGCCGAAAAATAAAAATGGCGTCGGCAGTCATTACCTCAAAATGAATTTATCTCCATTGATCGTCAGTGAGAATTTCCGCGCCGCATTTGTCAAAGCCGGGCTTGTTTTTGACGGCGAAATAATTGCCGACGGCGAGTTACATCGCTTCAAGGCCGCTGGCGACCGCGAGAAAAATTCGTGGTTTGTGCTTCATGCTGGCACGCCTGCTGCCGGTGCGTTCGGATGTTGGAAGCGTGGCATCAAAGAAACTTGGTGCGAGCGCAACAGCGAATTATCAGATTCAGAATGGAAGGAAGTCCGCGCCCGCTGGCAAGAAGCGGAACGCGAGCGCGGGCAAATCGAAGCCAAGCGGCAAGCGAAGGCACAAAAAATTGCCGCATGGATTTTCGAGCGGGCAACGCCGGTGACGACTCACGCTTATCTGACTGCAAAAGGCGTGAAAGTTTTCGGTGACGTGCGCGAACATCGCGGCGCGCTGGCGTTGCCGCTGCATGACGTGAACGGCGAACTTCATTCGCTGCAATTCATCGGCGCGGACGGCGTGAAACGATTTTTGCGCGGCGGGCGCATTGTAGGTTGTTTTTTCACGCTCGCCACCAAGCTAGAAAGTCCACTGGCGATTTGTGAAGGCTACGCGACAGGCGCGAGCGTCCACGAGGCAACCGGCTACGCCGTTGTGTGTGCGTTGAATTGCGGAAATCTTTTGGCCGTCTCAAAAGCATTGCGCGAAAAATATCCGGTGCGTGAAATCATCGTCTGCGCGGACAACGATCAATTCACCGACGGCAATCCCGGCGTCACGAAGGCGACGGAAGCCGCCAAAGCAATTAACGCCAAACTTGCCGTGCCACAATTTGCCGACGCGAACACGAAGCTGACGGATTTTAACGACATGGCCGCACTCGCCGGACTCGGTGAACTGAAGCAGCAAATTGAAGCCGCCGCCGTCCCGAAAGAATCCGATGAAGAAATTTTGAATAGGCTGGCCGCGTTGCCGCTGCTGGAATACGAACGCCAGCGCGATGATGCGGCGAAAGCCCTCGGTTGCCGGGCAGCAATCCTCGACAAGCTCGTTGACGCAAAGCGGCCAAAAAGCGAATTGCAAAATGACGAATTGCAAGGCCGCACGGTGAATCTGGCCGACGTGGAATTATGGCCGGAAGCGGTGAAAGGCGCGGACGTGCTTTCCGAAATCGCGGACTCATTCGCCCGTTATGTCGCGTTGCCGGACGGAGCTGGTGACGCGCTCGCCTTGTGGACGGCGCACGCGCATTGCTTTGAATTGTTTGTTTGTTCTCCGCGCTTGAACATTTCATCGCCGGAAAAAGGTTGTGGAAAAACTACATTGCGGGACGTGCTGGCCGTTTTCATGCCGCGCCCGCTGGCGACAGAAAATTTGAGCGCGCCAGTCTTGTTTCGTGTGATTGAATCACACAAGCCGACGGTGCTGGCCGACGAGTGCGACGCATGGTTGCGCGACAATGAGGAGCTTCGCGGAATGTTTAATGCCGGACATCGGCGCGGCGGACAGGCGTTGCGCTGTGAAGGTGACGGTCACGAAGTCCGGGCGTTCAATGTGTTCGCTCCCGCCGTGCTTTGCGGCATTGGCGCGTTGCCTGGCACGCTTCACGACCGATCTATCATTGTCCGGCTTGAACGCGCGAAGCCCGGAGAATTGCGCGAGCGTTTCGACTCGCGCCGCATTGAACGGGAAACCGAGCTTTGCCGCAAGCTGGCGCGATTCTGCGCTGACAACAAGGCGCGGCTTGAAGTGTGCGATCCGGCGTTGCCGTCCGGCGCGTTCAATCGTCTGGCTGACAACTGGCGTCCGCTTTTCGCCATTGCCGAAATTGCGGGCGGCGATTGGCCGCAACGCGCCGCCGCTGCGTTCGCCAAGCTCACGGCCAAGACCGACGCCGACGCGCAAGGCATAAACACAATGTTGCTGGCCGACATTCAACATATTTTTAGCGAAACCAGTGCCGGGCGGATGTTTTCAAAGTCACTGGTGGAAGCGTTATGCGCCATGACAGACCGCCCGTGGCCGGAAGCACACAAGGGCAAATCAATCAGCGAGACATGGCTGGCACGCCGACTTCGCACTTTCGGCGTGTCGTCAAAAACGCTTCGCATTGCAGACGGGCGCGGCAAGGGTTACGAAGCTACCGACTTTGCAGAGGCCTTCGAGCGTTACTTGCCATCGGGACAGGAATCCAAGCGTGACGGCGTGACAATGGGGGAAACCATTGCCGATTCTCAATTTTCCAAGCGTGACAACAAACCAGATTGTCACGCTTCTCAAATTCACGAAACAGCCGGAAACATTGGATTGTCACGGTGTCACGCTTCAAATACGCCGGAAAAGGAAAAAGAACTGGCTGACGCAATGCTTTTATGACGGCACAAGAAATTTATCTTGAAGCAACCCGGCGCGGATTGCGGCTTGAACCGGCTGGCGACAAGCTGGCCGTGATCCCGGCAAAGTTGTGTCCACCGGACTTTGCCGACGTGCTGCGCCAGCACAAGGGCGAGCTTTTGAACTGGCTTGAAGCCCGCGCCGCCGGAATTGCGCCCGACTGTGCGCCTTGGCTTCACACTGCCCGGCAAATTTTGGCCGGTGAATTTGACGGCTGCGACAATTCCACCCGCGAAAGTCTGACGATTGGCTTGCGTTCAATCTCGCATCCGCTCGCCAATCGTTCACTAGAAAAATTAAATTTCAATCCTCGCAAAATATGAATCCAAAACAAACAATTCCGGCAATCGCAAAAATTGCACCGCCGTTGCTAATTGGCGTTGTAATTTTCATGGCGGTAAAGAGCCTTTTTTCCGACGACGACACGGAAAAAAAGCCGGAAACCACGCCAGCGAATACCGAGCCGGAAAATCGCCGGAAGGAGGTGGAAACCACACCCACAAACCAAAATTTCCGGCAAATTTCGGCGGAAATTCCGGCCAAGCCTGCCATTGTTCCCGTTTATTCCGCGCCCGCGCCGGTTTTTCCGCCTGTAAATATCCCGGCTTCCGTAGCCAAGCCGGTAATAAAAACCGTGGCGCAAACCACACCGCCGCCGCTCAAAAAGAATTTTGTCACACGGAAAACCCTAGGAACTGTATTTGATCATGGCGCACGCGCGCTGACACGGAAAGATGCAGTTGCGATTTTGAATCGCCTCGGTTTTGGCAAGACGGCAGCTTACGCTGCGCTGTCAGAGAATGGACGTTTTTCCGCTTGGTTGCGATTCTCGCCAGACGGGATAATCACTTGGACGGATCGCTGACGGAAAATTGAAGGTCTGGTTATTTTCCTTTTTCCTTACGGACATAGATTTGATTTTCCGGCGGAATTTTGGCGGAATACAGTGGTTTCCGTCCATTTCCGACGGCTACCCACAACGAAAGCTATTTTTCTGCAAGCTGCGGTTATTGTATGATTTTCCCGTAAATTGATTACGGCTTCGTTAGGTCAAAGAAAATCCCTTGCGGCACTTTGTCGGCGTGCTGAAATTCCGCGTTGCCGTGATATACTTCTTTTTTCGTGTAAAGATTTGTAGCGTCGTTTGGCGGATCGGCGGTGAACACAACGACTGACTGCACAAAACTAGAATAAAACGGAATACCCGCGCTCTGAA
>Ga0302281_10001754_pt1 | contig 15633 bp, 15 predicted proteins | sample III_Fen_E1_2_FD_198762 | JGI IMG/M metagenome (GOLD analysis project Ga0302281, IMG submission 198762) | Peat permafrost microbial communities from Stordalen Mire near Abisko, Sweden - III_Fen_E1_2 | ecosystem: Environmental > Terrestrial > Soil > Wetlands > Permafrost | place: Sweden: Abisko...
AACTCAATACCAGCCTACAAATGATCCACTTGGCCGTTCTCAGACTACTGCTCAGAAGATCGTAAACAGGCTCTAAGTGCAATTCTGCGAGCAGTCGTTGCGCTTATTCCGTTTGCTCAGATAACTCGGCATCGCAGATATTCCATGTGGTCGTTTCTGCTCAGACGTTGGCGATCCGAGTCGCTATAGTAAATAGCTTGGGGGCGCTCGCTGAAGGCCCACATTAGCGAGGAGAACACATGACAGGATTAAAACTTGTTGCGCTGGCAGTTTTTGCTGGATGCGCCATGACGGCAACCACTCCGAAGGCAGTGGCTCAGATTGGTGTCGAGATCGGATTGGCGCCCCAGTGTCCTTACGGTTACTATGACGCCGCGCCGTATAACTGTGCTCCCTATGGCTACTATGGCTCGGAATGGTTTTCGGGAGGCATCTTCCTTGGCGCAGGTCCGTGGTTTCATGGCCCGGACAACTTTCGTGGACACGTCAATAACCGTTTCCACCCAGACCATGGTTATAACGGACCACAGCCACAACGTGGCGAGCAAGCAGCGCCTTCAAATCGGCTCGATAAAGTTGCCCACTTCAAAGGAAATGAAGTTCGCGATGGGCGCGGCCACACAGGAAAGCGATAAGAGCAGCGATTAGCAGCCCGTGGTATAAGTCCAAACTACGTCTCTGACCGCGTAAATTTGTGCCTCCAACCCTTGCGGCAAGAATAAGTACGCCGCAAGGATGGCACCCACTAGAGCGGAACTCGTAATGGTGTACCCCATTGTTTTGTCATTCCCGAAGGGAATCTGCTTTTGTACCTTGTTTGTCGGGGGGCACCAGTACGAGTTCCGCTTTAGAGGCTGTTCTTAACTTTGCACCACGGTAGATTCTTTGCGGGGCTGGGATTTCTGTTCAGCATAGCTGAATGGGGAAAACGAGGCAGTCTGGCTATCCGAGCGATGTGAGCGATGAGGAGTGGGTGTTTGTGGCACCGTATCTGGCGTTGTGTCGGGAGGATGCGCCGCAACGCATCTATTCTCTGCGAGCGGTCTTCAACGGCTTGCGCTACATCGTTCGCACGGGCAACCAGTGGCGCTTCATGCCGCACGATCTACCGCCTTGGCGCGTGGTCTATCACCAGACGCAGCGCTGGATTCGCGCCGGATGTTTCGAGATGATTGTCGAAGATCTGCGCTCGCTATTGCGCGAGTTCGCGGGGCGCAACGCCAAGCCCACCGCGGTGATTCTCGACAGCCGCACGCTGCGCTCCACGCCGGAGTCGGGCGCGCGGGCCGGATACGACGGGGCCAAACGCCGCAAGGGATCGAAGGTTCACGCGGCGGTCGATACGCTGGGACACCTGTTGGCGCTGCACGTTACCAGCGCCGACCAGCAGGATCGCGCGCAGGTGGAACGGCTCGCTGCCGAGGTGCAACGCATCACCGAAGAGAACGTGCAGTTGGCCTACGTCGATCAGGGCTATACCGGCGAAGCCGCCGCTGAGGCTGCCAACAAGCATGGCATCCAATTGGAAGTCATCAAGCATACTGAGGCCAAACGAGGCTTCGTGCTGCTGCCGCGCCGCTGGGTCGTCGAGCGCAGCTTCGCCTGGGCCGCGCGATTCCGGCGCCTCGCCCGGGACTACGAACGGCTCTCAACCACCCTCGCAGGATTCCACTACTTCGCCTTCGCATGGCTCATGCTCGCCAAAATCTGTACGCTGCTCAACCAAAGTTAAGAACAGCCTCTAGGCCGCTGGATGTCGCCCGATCCCTCCGCTTCGCTGCGGAATGACAAATAAATACGATCCACACAAATTCGGGAACAGATCTATCGTCAACGCCGAGACGTACAAGTTTTGCGATGTCGTTATTACTCTAGCCACGTGTCAGCTACTGCTCAACTGCTACTTCAGCACCGATCAAGTGTCGCCGTAGCCAGAGAGGAGGCTCGCCGGCGAGCATCTCCTGTATACGAGAGATAATCTCGGCGATTTCCTTGATTCCGTCTACCTTGATCGAGAAGACTCTGGACTGACCAAGCTCGATGACTGAGTATGCGTTCAGTGTCTTGTTGATGAAGAGAACCGAGACGTCGGCCAGACTTACGACCTTTTCGATGATGTCCTGTTTGTTGACCTCGTCCTCCGGCTTGGCATCGGCGCATCCTCCGGCCTTCTTGCCTTTGCCGCCACCGCCGCATCCTCCACCGCCGCCCTTACCTTTGCCGCCGCCACCGCCGCATCCGCCACGCTTTCCGGATCCAGCTTCCAACGCAGTCGCCTGCTCGGTGGCAGCGCGATAGGTGATAAGCCTCAACTCGTGCGCTTCGGTCAAGGAGATCTCGTAGGTGGCAATCTGAGTTGCCTGCTCAAAACCAACATCGACATGCGTTCCATTGCCGGTGGCGAATGCTATCTTGACTCGACTGTCTTTGAACACGGCTGCCTCCTGAAATATTAAAATCTGTAGTTAGTAATTAATTACGAAGAATTATTTATTCCTGATACTGTTCCCAGCGAATCTCCTTGGAGCGCAGGGCCGCTTCCCAGTCGTTGGCGATAATCTCAAGCATGTTTATCATGCCCTCATAACCAAAGTAGGCGCTGTCACGGTAGCAGGTGCGATTGGTCGGCTGGAATAGATCAAAGGCCAGCTTTGTGCCTAGCTCTTCTGCGATGTACTTCTCCCAGGCTGAGCCAAAAACTGCATCCAGCTCGGTCGCCGCGAGCGATTGCTTAACCTTATAGCCATCCACGCCGAAGGCTACGCGAGGCGAGATTCCGAGACGATTGAGTTCCGCTTCCAGTAAGGCCTTCGCCTGTTCTGAGTTGGAACGAACCAAAAGCAGATCGGGGATCATCTCCAGTTCTTCAAAGAGCATTCGTACCAGACCGATGGTCATGGATGCGTCAGCCGAGATGGCAACCTTTGCGTTGCGATAGCGCGGTATGAGCATCAGTCCGCGACGGCGAAGGATGTCGGTAACTAATGTCTCTCCACTCTCGATTAGTTGCTCAGCTACATCGCTTGCATCGAAATATTCTCCCAGAGCGCGAAGCCAGTTCGATGTATTCTTTAGGCCAATGGGCAGAGGAAGATCGCGCAGTATGGTCGGCACCCCATGCTTATTTTCCATGTCGCGCGAAAAGTTATAGCCCATATCATGCGTAAGAAATATATTCGCCGTAGCCGCAGAGGCAAGCGAGATCTCTTCAATCGAAGTCGTACTGGGAAAGACGCAGTGCGTCTCCACGCCCATTGCGGAAAGTACGCCTTTGACCCACTTCAGATCGGCCCACCATGTAGGATTGAGGCTGGCCTGCGGTGCGATCAGATTGACACTGCGCGTTAGCCTAGGCCCGTCCAGCGGACGGACAAAAGTTAGCAAAGTGCTAAGTCCGAGATCCATTCCGGCGTACAGATCTCCGCGAAAACCTCCAGAGTGAACGGGGATCAGTTGCGCGCCAACCTTGGATTGCAAGGTTCGACACATGCCTTCAATATCCTCGCCGATGATGTCTGCCGAGCAGGTGCCAACGACAAACATCACCTTGGTCTTGAAGGTTGCATCCGCCTTGAGAATTAAATCGCGCAGTTTATCGGATGCACCCATAATAATGTCCGTCTCGAAGAGTCGAGTACAGGCCACCTTGCGCTGCGTAAAGTCGGTCTCATGATTGTCGTAACCAAGCGCAACAGTAGAGGCGCAGCCCTGTGGTGAATGCAGAACAATGCTAATGTCGCGAATGCCCGCGATGATATTGCTGACGCCCTCCAGGGCACAGCCAACAACCGGATCGTGGGAGTGCGAGCAGTTCTCAAACTCTAGCTCATCATGCATTGTCCCTTCCTTCTCTGCCCGGCATACATCGTGCAGTCTGGCATGTCCTGCGCTAGTTTTCCCGTCAAAGATTGAACGGAGACCAGGCCGGAGTTCTGGGGAAAGACGATTCGCTTGCTCATCGCGCTGCGCGGACGAAAGCCATAGTCCAGCGCGGTTTTAATGCACTTGGCTACCTTCAACGCGCCGCGATAACCAAACCGTGGGCGATTGAGAATCGCATTGAGGTCAACCAGCGGAATATTAGGGAAGCTCAACGACGAACCGAAGTAGACCGTCTCTCTTGGATTAAGACTGCCGAGAAACTCCAACAACTCGTCCTCGGTCTGCTGCATCGATTCATATTTGCCCAGTGCTAGTGTGCCCTTGGTGATAAGAATCTCTGGATCAAGGCCTGTCTCAAGCAGGTAGTCGATGCTGGTCTCGCGCGCCTCGGCGCTCCATGGGTGGAAGTTGTAGACGATGGCGCGCATCTTGAAGTCGCGCTCCAGCATGTGTGCGATGGAGAGCGACTTGATTGCGTCGTGGCCCTCGACGATCGCAGTCTTGCCCTCTAAGTGACTAAGAACCTGTTCATACTCATCCTTGATTGCAGCGTACTCACTCTCCATCAGAGCCTTGGCCTCGGACGTCTTACCGATGTACTTTGCAGCACCCATGATCCAGCGTTCTGTGGCTGCGATTCCGTAAGGAAGGATAGTAGAGTTTAGCGGCGTACCAAAGGCATCCTGCATGGCCGAGCCGATGGCATAGCCAAGGTCAAGGCAGAGCGCACAATTCACAGCGACACTGGGTGCGCGGCGCAGCTCTTCGAGCGAACAGTTGCCTGCAATTACGGAATGAACCTTGCCGCCGATACCTTCGATCAACCGCACCAATTCTTTTACATCAGTGTCTATCTCAGTACGTTCGGGTCCCATCTTTGCGCCAACAATATTTACATATTCAGATAGCTCAGCTTTGCTCTCTTCCGTAGGCGCGTCCATCAGCTTGGTGATCTCGCGAAAAACAAGATCAAATCCGCTGCGAAACTCTCCTGCAAAACCCTCGCAGTGGATCGGCATAATCTGCGCATTAATCTGAGAGGCTATTTGTGATGTCACTGCATCGACGTTGTCTCCGATGATGCCGGTGGCGCAGCTAGTTGCGACAAAGATAATGGACGGCTTGTACTTTTCATCGACTTCAAGAATTGCAGCCTTAAGTTCGCGCTCTCCGCCGTAGACGATCTGAGTTTGCTTGAGATTGGTGCTGACAACCGGCTCATACGGAGCGGCGCTGTTGCGGCTATTCGTCAGCTTATAGGCTTGTTTTACGCCAAAGGCGCAACCGCTCGGCCCATGCGTCAGCAGGATGGAATTGCGTATTCCGCTAAGAATCTTCGATGCAGTCCAGAACTTGCAGGGGCGCGTGTGGCTTCCCTGTAGCGAAGTCGGAATCTTGCCTTCCTTCGCCAAGCGATACAACTCACTCAGTGAGCCGTGAAATACGATGCTATTGGCGATGCTTGGTGTGGCTGCGGCCACAACAGTCTCGGAGTCTGACATGGGCGTCTCCTGTTACAACTACCTGCTTACGATTGCGCAACTACCTGCTTGCGATGTCGTCGTGCTGGCTCCTCAAATCGTCTAAAAAAATAAGAGGAGGCAGGACAGCCTTTGCCCGGCTGTCCTGCAAATGAGACTCCCAATTTATTTCTATTACCAGGTGTTGAGCAGCCATTCGCGATCTTTGTTGAACTCCATGTGCGCGAAGAATGTGTTGGCGATGGTCTCCCCCAGCATCATCGCACCCTTGTAGCCGATCACTGGATTGCGATAGACGCCTGCGCGATCGAAGGTTGGGAAACCGACGCGAACCATCGGAATATTTGCGTCGATCGCGATGTAGCGACCCTTGGAGTGACCCATGATGAGATCCAGATCGACCTTCTTCTCCTTGATGCGGCTCTCCAACTCCCAGAGGTCGGCGTTGCAGACGATCTCCATGTCGTAATCCACGGACTCTTGTAGTTGCAGGATGCGCGGATCCTTGGCATAGCCGCCGTTCTCGTCCCCGAGCAGAAGAAGCACAGGCTTCAGTTCAACCTCACGGCAGAACTCCGCCAATGCAATCACCAGATCAGGATTGCCGTAGATCGCGACCTTCTTATCGGCAAAGAACATGTGCGCGAGGTCGGCGAGTGCGTCGAGAGCAACGCCACGCTCGCGAACCAGAGACTCTGGAATCTGCTTCCCAGTAATCTGCTGAATCTGCTGGAGCATGATGTCGGTGTTGCGAATGCCAATCGGCGTTGGCGTAATGACCGCTGGAACGTCGAACTTCTTCTCCAGATACTGTGCTGCGCTGTAGCCTTCATAACGGCTCAGAGCAATCGAAGCCGTTGCGTTGGCAGTACTCTCGATGTCCTCCACCGTGGTGTTTCCAGAGGTGAACGAGTCTTTGTTCGGCATCATGGGCGAGTCGAACGACTCGATGTCGAGCAGAACTGTTGAATCAACACCCATCTCGCTGAGGTAGTGCTTCAGTTCGGTGATGTCGCCTGGGTTCACCCAGCCGGTGAAGACGTTGAGCTTGCCATTGGGTTCGGTCTTCTTCGCCATCGTGGTAATCATCGACTGAATCGCAACGTTGTATCCGCTGACTGCGCTACCGGTATAGCTCGGCGTGTGAACCGGAACTAGATGAACGACACGGTCTGGATACTTTGCCTTCAGTGTTCGCTGACACTTGCGAATGGCACCTTCAATATCGTCGCCAATCGTCTCGGTCGAGCAGGTGGTGATGATGGGAATGACGCGCAATTCAGGATAACGTTCAACCATCGTCTCGACGCCAAGCTCGAGACGCTTGATGCCACCGAAGACGGCCGCTTCTTCATGCAGCGAAGAAGACGCAATGTCGAAGTTCTCCTTGAAGTGCTGCGCAAAGAGCAGCCGGACAAACATGCTGCATCCCTGACCGCCATGCACCAGAGGAATGCAGTCCTTGACTCCAATGCCTGCATACTGGGCGCCAGCGGGTTGGCAATTAAATATCGGATTAATAATTCCGGATCGTTCCTTTTGAATCACTGAGCATCCCATAGACGCCTCCTCATCTTATCGGTACATCAATTGCGTTGTGCGAACACTTCCGCATTAGTAGCCAGGCTGGTTCAGTTCGCCGTTGAGCGACTTTTCTACTGTCAGCTCATGAATTCGTGCAATGGCTCCTGATAGGACTCCTTGCATATCTTCCTTGGGAATCTCTGCCAGCCAGGGAAACGCCACCTTCACCTCTTTGGCAAGAAGATTTGCGTTGGCAAAGTGCAGGCGCTGCATGGGAGTCTCAAGCTGGGGTGAGTCCCCGGTCAGAATGACTCCCAGAAGGGAGAGAACACCATTGATGTTCTCGTCCCTGTCGTGGGCGCGTGATGCAAACTGCCACAAGCAGCGCTCCTGAATAAATGCTACGAGCTCGTCCGCCTTCGTCGCCATTACAACACCTCCCCTTGAATGTTTTGACCTGCAAGAGCCCATAGCGGCGAGTTGACCGCGTTGTACATATCGCGCGCCAGATTTACAAAGCCTTCAAAGCCCATGTACGGTCCGTTGTGATATGCATGTCCGTTGACGTAGGGAATATGCAACTTCTTGACCAGTTCGCCAACACGCGGACCAGTAAAGATCACGTCGGGCTTGACCATGTCGATGACCTCGAAGAACTCCAGCTCGTTGCCGTCATCGATGTAGACCGTACCCTCGCGACCGCGGGCGATAACCTTCTCGAAGTCTTCCTGATGACCGAACTTGGAAGCCATGGCTACGACCTGCACACCGAGGTCATCTTCTACCGCGCGCGTCCAGTGCCACAGACGAGGCCCACCCGTCCAGATCGCCATCTTCTTACCCTGTAGGCGCTCCTTGTACCACTTCATCTGCGGCCCCCACTTGGCCTCTTCTTCCGCAATCAGAGCTTCCACCTTGTCCTGAATGCCGAAAAAGTCACCCACCTTGCGCAGGCCCGAGGCCATGTAGCTGAAGCCCCACGAGTCGATGTCCAGACGTGGAATGCCGTACTGCTTCTGTAGTTCGTTGGCGATGTAGCCCGCAGAGCGTGCGCAGTTCACGACGTTCAACTGTGCCCGATGCATTCCGCGCAGCTCATCGTAGGTTGCATTGCCAGTGAAGTGGGCAAGAACCTGAATTCCCAACTTGTGCCAGTAGCGCTGTAGGACATCCGTGTCGCCCTGGATGTTGTAGTCGCCGATGAAGTTGATCGTGTACTCGCTGGTAATTACCGGCTCGACCTGACCAACCTTTTCGTGAATCCAACCCATGTTGAGAACGTGATGTCCCTTCGACTGACTGACGCCAGCAAAGCCCGGGCACTCCACAACGAAGATGTCCACATCAGGACGCTCAGCCATCACAGCCTTGGCAACGGCCTTGGGATCGTCGCCGATCAGTGCGGTCGAGCAAGTCGTGTAAACGAACATACGCTTGATGGTCGGCATGGCATCGAAGGCTTCCAGAATCGATTTCTTCAGCAGCTTTTCCGCGCCGAAGACAACGTTCTTTTCCTTTACATTTGTCGACCACGCATACTTCAACTGGAAATTATCGTTGTCGCTGGGATAGCGCTTGGTGTGCCATGTATCGTAGGAGCATCCAAAGGGTCCGTGAATCATCTGGATGGTGTCCTTTAGGACTCCTCCGATGACCAGCTTGGCACCGCAGAACGCGCATCCGCGTTCGGAAAGGCTGCCAGGAATCGTGGCGGAGTTCGAGACTGGGAGGAACTTCGTGGTGTCCTCGCCCGCCTCCTTGATGTATACATGCTTCTCGCGTTCCGGGATTCCGGCGTCGCAATCGAGTAGCTTCATTGGCATAGTCTTACCTCCGCGCCCGTAGCGCCAGACTGTAGAAACCGAAGAGTGTGATAGTTATAAGCAGCCGCCCTCAGTCTTGGTTACAAGTACTGAAGGCGGCCCGAACGATTGCAGTTATTCTTTGCCCAATCTCGCAAAGCCCGCGTGGATCAAGCGATTCGACTTAGTCAGGAATTCCGTAGCTGACAACCATCTGCTCCAACTGATCCATCGACATCGGAGTTGGAATCACGAAGTCCGTGTTCTCGATGATTTTGCGTGCCAGCTCTGAATACTCGTGAGCCTGATTGCACTCGGCATCATACTCAATAACGCTTTTCTTGTTGAACTCCGCACGCTGCACCATATTGTCGCGCGGAACAAAGTGGATCATCTTGGTGCCGAGTCGGCTGGTGAACTCCTGCATCAGATCCAATTCGCCATCGACCTTGCGGCTGTTGCAGATGATTCCACCCAGACGAACGCCGCTCTGATCGGCATACTTCAACAGGCCGCGGGCAATATTGTTGGCCGCATACATGGCCATCATTTCGCCCGATGCTACGATGTAGATCTCCTGCGCCTTGCCTTCGCGCATCGGCATTGCGAAACCGCCGCAGACCACATCGCCGAGTACGTCGAAGAAGGTGAAGTCAAGATCCGGGGAGTAGGCGCCTAGCTCTTCCATCATATTGATGGCGGTGATTACACCACGGCCAGCGCAGCCTACTCCCGGTTCCGGTCCACCCGACTCCACACAACGAATCCCTGAATATCCAGTCTTGACCACCTTCTCGATGGTCACATTCTCTTCACCCTCATCGCGAAGCATATCCATCACGGTGTCCTGCGGCTTGCCACCCAAAATCAGACGGGTTGAATCAGCCTTCGGGTCACACCCGTGAATAAAAACCTTTTTGTCATAAACGTGTGACATTGCTGCGGCTGTGTTTTGCTGCGTTGTGGACTTACCGATTCCGCCCTTGCCGTAAAATGCAATCTTCCGTGTCGCCATGTGAATCCTCCTTCGAAACTGGATATGCTCCCTGACCGTCTTGCAGGGATCGTGGTTGTTGCCTCTAACCTGCCCAAACGGCGCTGCTGCTCCGGGAGACGAGAACTGCGTCGCAAGATATTGAATGCCTCGAACGTTTTGGATAATTGCAAGACAGGGGCCAAACCAGGAAGGAACTTCATCTATCCAGCGTCATTTACAGGAAAACGAATGGAATATTCAAATAATCCTTGTATTTTGTGGCGGATACAAAATAAAAATATACTTCAATATATTTCTCGGCGGAAATTATTAGATCTCAGACGCCCAATATTCTGGAAATTCTGCCAGTATTTTCGCACAATCACCCTTCGCACTTGTACGCGTAGGTCAACGAATGCGCAGTTTCGTCCATTTATGTACATTCACAAATACGCAATGATTATTCACATGTACATAAATGTCACAGGACAAGCGCATCCAAACATGTTCACACTTCCATCGCCCGTCACACGCAGGATGGCACAGACGATAACGACCATCAGAGATGGTCTGTCTCGCGGGATGCTCAGAAAAAGGATAGAGGAAGTCCAGACTTTACAATGCTCAACGCCAGACGCTTCAATGCCACGCGATTACGCAACGGACGTTTGATGCTTCTTTTCAACAATGCGGAAGTCCTTGGGATTGATACCGTACTTCTGCATGCGGAAGGTAATGATACGGCGCGTAAGTCCTAGTTCCCGAGCCGCCTCCGCAATATTTCCGTCCTGAGCCTTCAGAGCTTCCACAATCATCTCGTATTCGATTGCATCCAGTCTGGCGCTAAGACTGCCTTTTTGCACCGTTCCCGACAATACCGGCGTCTGGAGCGAAGGAGGCAGATCATAGCCATGAATCACTGCGCCTTCCGAGAGGATCACCGCGCGCTCAATGACGTTTTCCAGCTCGCGAACATTGCCCGGCCAGTGATAGCTCATCAACATGTTCAGCGCCGGAGTCGAGATCCGCTTGACGTCCTTGTTGCACTCCCTCGCGTAGTGCGCGACAAAGTGGTCTGCCAGCGCAATCACATCGCTACCACGGTCGCGCAGCGGCGGAATCGTGATGGGAAAGACATTGAGTCGATAGAAGAGATCCTCGCGGAACTCATGGGTCTTCACCATCTCGGAGAGATCGCGATTGGTCGCCGCAATAATTCGAATGTCTACCTTGATAGGCTTATTTCCACCAACTCGTTCCAGCGTCTTCTCCTGAAGGACGCGTAGCAGTTTGGCCTGGGCGGGCATGGGCAACTCGCCGACTTCGTCCAAAAAGATCGTTCCTCCATTCGCCTCTTCAAAACGGCCTTTGCGGAAGTTGGTGGCTCCTGTAAACGATCCTTTTTCGTGACCGAACAATTCGCTTTCAATCAGGCTCTCTGGAATGGCAGCACAGTTCACCTGAATCAGCGGCGCTTCAGCACCCAGTCCAGAGTAGTGAATCGCATTGGTCACCAACTCCTTGCCAACTCCGCTTTCCCCCAGAATCAGAACCGTGGTCTTGGTGTTCGCCACCTTCTGGATGAGGGCATAGACCTCGTACATCTCCTTGCAATTTCCGATAATGTTCGACGGGCGAAACCGATCCTTGAGGGCGTTCTGTAAGCGCCGATTCTCGTTCATCAAGGTTACCTTCTCGACGTTCTCGACAAGGTACAACTCCACCGCCTGCGCCATCATTGCGGCGACGATTCCCAGCAGTTCCGCATCGGTCTTTAACAGCACATCGTTGTCGTAGATCCGTTCCGCGCTGATCGTTCCCAAAACCTTGGTTCCGCGCTTGATCGGGACGCACAAAAACGATAGGTCATTATCCTGTACGGTGCGTGTGCGAGTGATATTGAGAAAGTCTTTGTCGTCGCCGATGCGGGGCACAATCATCGCCTTGCCGCTCTCGACAACCTTACCGGTAATGCCTTCGCCGAAGCGATAGATGCCGCGAGCCTCTTGCTCTTCCGTCAGGCCGAAGCTCTCATGGATGTAGATGGTTCCAGCCTGGCGATCACACAGGCTCACCGTTCCGCGAACGACGCCCATATACTGCTCCATAATGCGCAGCAGAATCTGTACGGTGTGGGAGAGGTCTGCGCTTTCCGCAATGACCTGGCTCATCTCATGCAGAGAGGGCCATGCCTGAATTCGGCATTCGCCAGCAAGACAGGTCCATTTATCGCTACAGATGCTTCCCATTCCTTACGCTCCGCTCAACCCCAGATCGTTGACAGCATGAATAGAACTTCGTTCTGCACGTTTTCTCTATAAGGCATAAACTTCAGACCATCACATTCGTCAATTATTCCCACGAAGTAATGCCTCTATATGGCGACACCGCTCCCCCAAGCATTCTTAATGCACTGAAGTTCCAGGGAATGGTGATATTCGTCCGTTCGGGGCGCCTGTAGGCTAGCGCCTCGGCCTATCTATCGTTTCCGCAGTACAGTGCAAGCTGCGCCACAGCAGGTTACGTTACATGATACTGTTCCGCAAGTATGCCTGTCAATTCTGCATGGAAGAGAGGATAGCTGGCGTACTTGATGATGGATCGCTAATAAGGAAACCAATCCATCGCCATCGTAAACAGGCTTATCAAACGCCTAACCTGATGTTTAGAGAAACGCTTGATTCGTTCGCGCAATATTTCGACGTAACCAAAGCGGAGCATCTAATTTCATCAGCTCTTGAAGTTGAGCGATGACCACGCCTATAAATTCAGGATTATCAACTTTTATTGGATATATATTGGTCTGTTTGAGCGCTAAGACCGAGTGCGCCTGAAGATCTTTATTGATCACCAAAACAGATACCCCATCCAGCGCTGCAATTCTCCGAGCAATTTCTTCCTCATTACAGCGATCAGGGCACCGTTTTCTTGTATTGTATTTTGCGGAGGCTGAACCATTATGCTTTTGCTGTTCACATTTGGTTGGACGTTTACGCGAGTATCCGAAGGTATAAGTGCTGACAGAGCGGGCACAGTCAACGCCAACTTCATATACAGCAATCTTTTTGGCTTGTTCAAAACCCCCATCAACTCGTTCGCGATTGCTTGTTGCAAAAGCGACCTTCAGCGGCATTTCACGAAGCATTCTCACCTCTGCAATCGAATCGGTGTCTTGTTACTATTCTTTCCATACCACCAGTTTCCTACCTGATCTTTATAACGACCTGATCGATTTATTGATAGCAGAACGCAAGGCTATCAAAGTATGCGCACTTCCCATGACAGGAAGAAGAATGTTGACAATCCTCTGAACAGGGAGAGTCGAGAAGGCTTTTTCTGTACGCGGAAAAATGCTGTGTCCAGATCTCTTCCATCGGATACTGTTTCAGATTAAAACTATCGCGGTTGCCGGTGGCGAACGAGCACGGCTTCACATTCATCTGCTCATCAATGTAGATGGAGAAGAAGGCACATTCGCATGAATCAACATAGTCGACGTCTACCTCCGTGCGGCGCATCAGGATAGGAACGAAGCAGGCATCGAAGCCAATGTGCGCAGAGCATGCGGTCGAATCAATCCGTGAGACGAAGCGATCCAGAGTTGCACCGGGCTTCAGGCAACCAGCCTCCGTCCCGCGACCTCTCGGCTTGAAGGTAAGAAAGATGACGGCATTTATATCTGCCAGCATGTAGTTGTAACGACCTTCCAATATCTCCGTAGCTTGTTCGATCGAGTTGCTGTCGAGGATGTAGTGAATATTGGTCTTGATGCCCGCATCGACCAGAATCTTCACGCGCTCTGGCTGAAGATCGTCAATGCTGGAGGCAGAGAGGGCAACGGCTCCCACCTTGCCCGCGATTTTGTCAGCCAATTCCTGCGTTATGCCGCGACCGTTGGTGGTGAAGTTGGCGACGATGCCACGCTCCCAGGTTCGCTGAATAATCGCGATGAATTCAGGATGTTCCAACGGTTCGCCGCCGCCGAGCGCAACCTGGAAGACGCTCCCCCAGCGTGGACTGGTGAGGCTATCCAGAACGCTATCGTAGTCGGCAAGCGACATGAAGGAGTTATCGGGCTTGCTATCGCGATAGCAGAAGTCGCAGTTCTTCGAGCAGTGGTTGCTGATCGATATGTCGGCCAGTTCCGGCCATGGCGCGAGTAGCGGATCCTGCTCGGACGTCGCGCCCCATCGCATGGTGACGCCCGTTTCCGTGTCTCCAATAAAGTTGTAACCGCTGCTATGTCTGCGTATGAGCATCGTCGGGCGCCTTCCCTTTCTGGCATTTTCCGCAGACCTCGCACGGATTCAAAGCCGCTGCCTTGATCGCAAACTTCTCCTTGTCGCGCGGCACCTGAACCGCTCCGAAGCCCTTCAACTCTGCGGCCAGACGCGCCTTTACGAAGTACTCCCCATAGACATAGGCCCAAACCTGCTCGTCTGTAAGAGAAGAGAAATCGATTTTTTTGCCTTCTTCGCCGACTGTAGAGTCATACGAACAGTCCGTTTTTTTTTCAAAGTCGTATGTGCCGACTACAACGTCAGCGCCATTAACCTCAATTGCCTTGCCCTTCGTCTTTAGATCGTCAACCAGAAGATCGTAGATGCGTTCCTTGCTGGGCTGATCGCAGAAGTTTTTATTTTTCTTTCGAGAGAACTCCGCCATAGCGAGGTTCAGCGTCACAATGTAGCTGACCGAACTGCTGTTGGTCACAAAGTCGGATCGGATCTTCATGGTGTTAGCTCCGAGGCTCACGGCCTCTCGAATAAATACAGCTCAGGATGCAAGGCTCAGAGCAGAGCCTTGATTGATAGACATCAGCTTGCATCGGCTCTTAATCATGCTATGGAAGTGCCACAACTCCTCTTGGGAGGGAGGAACTTTATTGGTCACATAATGCTCGCGAACGAAAGAAAGAATTTCGCTGGCATCTTCATGATCCAACGTGATTCCAAGTTCGTTGAATGCCCATTGAACCGTCGCAGCTCCGGAGTGTTTCCCAAGCACGATCTGATGCGTACGTCCCAACTCAGCCGGGTCAAGAAATTGATAGTTCATCGGATCGCGCAACAAGCCACTGACATGAATGCCTGATTCATGCGAAAAGATCGCCGCGCCAACCACCGCCTTATTCACGGCGATAGAACGTCCAGACGCGTTGGCCACCAGCGTGGAGAGCGTTCGCAACGAACTGGCATTCACGCCCGTCTCTCTGCCCTCGAGCATGCGAACCGCAATCGCAACCTCTTCCAGCGGAGCGTTGCCTGCACGCTCGCCAAGTCCGTTGACCGTTGTGCTGACGTGCGTGGCCCCACCGCGCACTGCAGCCAAAGAGTTTGCCGTCGCCAGGCCTAGATCGTTGTGCGCATGTATCTCCAGCTCCATCCCCGTAGCCTGACGCAGACGAGTGAACTTCTCCAGCGTCACAAATGGATCAAGTACGCCAAGCGTATCGGCAAAGCGAAAGCGGATCGCGCCAGCTCTCTCGGCCACTTCAAGAAGCTCGAAGAGAAAGTTCATATCCGCTCGCGAACTATCTTCGCCGCCGAGCGAAACTGTCAGACCACTGTCTCGGGCGCTCTTGATAAGTCGCTCTGTCTGTTGCAAAACCCAGCCACGATTGCGCTGTAGTTTATGCGTAATCTGCTGGTCGGAGACGGAGATCGAAAGATTGACCATCGAGACATTACAAGCAAGCGCAGCCTGTAAATCCGTGTTGTGCATGCGGCACCAGGCAATTAGCCGAGCAGGCAGACCAAGGGCAGCGACTGCGCGAATCTCATCCTGCTCGCGCTCTCCCATCGCTGGAATTCCGACCTCAAGCTCAGGTACTCCCGCAGCAGAGAGAGCTGAGGCAATCTGTAGGCGCTCATCCAGCGTAAAGGCCACGCCAGCCGTCTGTTCGCCATCGCGCAACGTCGTATCGTTCATGATTACTTTAGGCAATGCTTGAGCGTTCATTCCGATA
>Ga0302281_10001758_pt1 | contig 15629 bp, 16 predicted proteins | sample III_Fen_E1_2_FD_198762 | JGI IMG/M metagenome (GOLD analysis project Ga0302281, IMG submission 198762) | Peat permafrost microbial communities from Stordalen Mire near Abisko, Sweden - III_Fen_E1_2 | ecosystem: Environmental > Terrestrial > Soil > Wetlands > Permafrost | place: Sweden: Abisko...
TCACCGGAGGCGGGCTTTCCTTCTTTATCATATGGAAACCACCGAAATCATCATCAAACAAAACGGGACCCTGACGGAAAGGGTCATCCGCGAACGCGACCTGGAGGCCGAGCAACCGGTGCTGGACGCGCTGACCGACGGGGTGACACGCATCGTTCGGAACGTGCTGTCGCTGCCTGATTGGGGACTGGTGCACGCCCATGCCGGACTGAACGACACGGTCTGGACGGCGGCCATCGGCCGGATTCCGCTTAACGCGCGGTTCCGGCTGGTGGACGGCGTGCTCGTGCCGGCGTTCGCCTCGGCCGGCGACCTGGAGATGCCGCTGGTCTGGCACGCGCCCGAAGAAGTGCGCGTGGCCTTTGCCGTCCGCACAACGTCCGACAACGGGTGCGTGCGGGTGGACGGCAACTGGCTGTTCGCCTGCGACCAGGACAACCGGGCTTACCGGCTGCCGCTGCCCAACCTCCATGACGACTGCCTGGTCTGCACGGGCAATTTTCAGGATCGCTACGACTGCGCCGGCGACGCCGTCGCCGCGAGCCTGGAGCAGTTCCGCAAGTCCAAGTGGAACGCGGATCTGATGCGGACGGCCGAGCGGTCGCAGAAGTTCTTCCGGTTCCGGCCGACGAACGAGACGTTCACGACCCTGCCCATCCAGGCCGGGGACTGGACGGCGCTCTGCGACAAGGTATCCACCAACATCACGGAAAGGGTCGTCCTATGAGCACCCCGGCCAAAGCTGGCGCGCTCCTGCCGCTGGTGACAAAACTGAAAACGTGCCCGGCACGGGACAGCAGCCTCTCCAGAAAACTGCTGGCCGAGTCGTGGCAGGGATTCAAGGAAACCGACCTGGAACACGGCGACGAGATCACCCCGGCCGTCATGGCGGGGCTGATCCTGTTCGACGAGGAACAGTATGCGCAACTGCTGGACGGGGCGGAGCGCGCACAGCTGGCCGCCCTGGCCAAAACGGCGCTGGAGCGGTTCCATGAAAAGACCAGTCCGCCCAACAAGCTCGGCAAGACCATTGCCGCAGCCATAAAGGAAAAGGAGTCAATATGAACTATATCATCGGTTGCGGGGGCGTTGGCTCGGCCATCGTCCCCTCGTTCTGCCTGTTGAGAAATCCCGGCGAGGTCACGCTGATTGACGGCGACACCATCGAACGGAAGAACCTCAACCGCCAGATGTTCGACGCCGGCCAGATCGGGCTGAACAAGGCCCGGGCGCTGGCGGGCAGATACGGCTGCCACTTCCTCCCGGAGTGGTTCGCCCGCGACAAAATCCGCCATTACCGCACGGACTGGCTGATCTGCCTCGTGGACAATCATCGCACGCGCCTCGAAACATTGGAGGTGTGTGACGACAACGGCTGCCAGGCCATCTTTGCCGCCAACGAGATGCACTCGGCAGAAGCCTATTATTATAGGCGGGCTTGGAAAGGGACGGCACGTGACCCGCGCGTCTACTACCCCGAAATCAACAGCGACCGCAGCGGGGATCCGCGTGCGGCTGCGATCGGCTGCACCGGCGAGGTGCAGGAAACCAACCGGCAGCTGGTGTCGGCGAACCTGATGGCGGCGGCGCTGGCCGAACACCTGTTCGTGCTGTGGCAGATGAAAGCGCCGCGCATGGACCGGGAAACGGTCGGCCTGCTGCCCTACAAGTTCGCGGCCAACCTGACCAAGCTCGAAACCTTCAACCTGAAAGGAGCACAAAATGAATGAAGCCACGACACTGCCCAACCCGGTCATTCCGGCGGAACGTAAATGCAGGATCGAAGAGGTGTTCGATGCGAACTTCATCGAACTCCTCCGGCTGGTGCCCCGGAATTCGTTTGTCCGGGCGCTGATCCTGAAGTTCACGGGCAGGCTGCCCGGATTAGAATGCGGGACGTTCGAGCAACTCAAGGACTGGGTGGAACTGAACTGCGATAAACGTGCAAGGCCGTTGTCGGGCCGAGCCAACCGACAGCGGGAGGAAGGTGGCATCCGCATCAGCGTGGAGTTCTCCGAGACGGAATTGGGGCGGGCGGATTATTCCGTATCGCGCTGGGGCACGGAGGAATTCCACGTCGGGGCGGATGACCTGGTCGGGATGATCCAGGAAGCCATCGAGTCGGGCGGAGGCATTGACGAGGTGGTCGAGATGGTCGCCAGCAAGATTGACGACGATGCCTGGAACCAATGCGATCCGAGCATGGACAACTACGGGGACTACGACTACAGCGAGCATGAATCGTCCGACACTTCAGACAGTGAAACGGAATATTCGCACAATGACATCCGCGCTGCCGTGCTCGCCTTCATCAGGGAACGCCACCCGGAACTGGCGGCCGAACTGTAAACGAAAGGAAAAACATGAAACTCATCAAGATCAACAAACCACAGGTCAGTGAAACCAAGAACGTCCCCGGGCTGCTCAACTGCCGCATCGAGTATGAGGTGAAGGGGGCGAAAGGGCGGCTGGAATATGCGGGGCCGAAGTTCGCGCCGGAGATGTGGCATCAGGTGCTGTCGTTCTTCCGGTGGACGCACAAGGAGATGCAGAGCGAGAGCCAGGTGCGACTCTATGTCAACGCCAAGCTGGGACGCTGGGGGGCGTGGGCGTTTCCGCAGGCGGCCCGCACGGGCATGAGCGCAAGGGAAATGCCAACGCCGGAGACGCCGGAAAAGGCGAAGGAACGGTTTGCCTCGTGGCAGTCCGAGCCGTCGGATGATTGGCTCTACTTCGGCACGGTGCATCATCATTGCTCGGCCAGCGCGTTCCAGTCGTCCACGGACGAGCAGAACGAGTGGAACCAAGACGGGTTGCATCTAACGGTGGGGAAGATGGAGGCCGAACAGCATGATGTTCATGCCCGGCTGTATCTCGACGGGAATTGCTTCGAGCCGGACTTGAGCCAGTTCTGGCCGATGGATCCGGGGCTGGCGGCCATGGTTCCACCGGGGATGCACCATGAACTGGCGCGGTTCCAGATGGGCTCGAAGGTCACGGTGGATTTCCCCGACGCCTGGCGGGCGAACATCGTGGATGTGCAAATGGAACGACCGTCGTGGATGCCGGATCAGGAATGGGCATTGGCACGATCGGAAAGTGAGCTGCCGCTGGTCGCTCGGATGGACGAGGCGCTGGAGGAAATCCACCATCGTTGCGCGGCCGAGTCGGTGGATGAGGAGCAATGGATGGCGGAATTGGGCGCGCTGTCGGCCAACGACGTCACCCAGATCATCATAGAGGCGTGCCTGAAACACAATGTTACGCCGGATGAACTTCTCGTCGAAGTATCCCAGGGGCAGTTCGAATATTAAACATCACTAAACTGGCGCTGAAAAGCAGGAGCGCTGGTGTATTTCAAAAGACGCAGCGTCGTTTCCTTTGCGGAAGCGGCGCTGCGTTTTCTTTTTGCCTGCGAAATCACAACTCAAAACGAAAGGAAAAGATCATGAAACAGCATACAAGACATCCGTTTCACCATGGCGTTGAACCGGCAGTTGCGGGAGGCGCGTCATGAGCGCGGAAAAACTGGACGGCTTCCGCAAAATCCTGGAACGCCTGTCACGGCGGCATGACCTCCGGCGCGTGTTCGACGGTTTCGTCCGGCTCTCGGCCTGCGCACTCGCCGCGCAGACGCGGGAAGCCGAGTATCTCGCGGAGATGAAGCACTGGGAAAAACCGGATTTGGATCTGCTCGCGCAGGCGCTCGGCGCGCTGGTGCTGGAGATGGAGTCGCGGCCGTTTGAAGACATCCTCGGCGGCTGTTATCTGGATTTCGCCCTGTCCTCCAAAGGACAGCAGTGGAACGGCGAGTTTCATACGCCCAAAACAGTCTGCGACCTCATGGCCAGAATGATGCTGGGCGACATGGATTCGCTGCCTGCTGAAGGCCCGATCACAGTTTGTGAACCCGCCTGCGGTGCGGGCGCGATGATCCTGTCGCTGGCCCAAGCCTGTCCGCCGGAAGTCCGGCGGCGTCTGCGGGTGACGGCCATTGACATCAACCGCACCGCCTGTGACATGACGTTTATCAACACGTCGCTTTGGGGCATCCCCACGCGAGTCATCCACGGCAATGCGTTGTCGCAGGAGTATTGGGCGGCTTGGTCGAACATCCACTTCCTCACCTCGTGGCTGCCATTGACGTTGCGAGTCCAGTCGTCTGAGGCAGCGGAGCAGGGGCTGCCGCCAACGCCGGACGAGGTGGAACAAATTGCCGCCTCACTTCGCCAGCAGGAACTCACGCTGGATTGACTCCGAGGGAAAGCCGAAGGCCAGGGCATAAGTTCCCCCACGCGAACTCAAGGGGTTTATCGAGAAGGGCAGCGTGGCGATTCACAAACAAACCGGAGAAGCCGGATGCGCTCGCGCGTGTCCCACTTTTCCATTTAACCGACAAAAAAAGAAAGCACAAACATGAAAGCAAACATCGAAACACAACCACAAGTCACCTTGTATTACCGCGAAGGTGCGTCGGACAAGGTCTATCAAGCCGCGCTGGCACCGGCGGGCGACGGGTTCGTCGTGAACTTCGCCTATGGCCGCCGGGGTTCAACCTTGAACACCGGCACCAAGACGACCGTGCCGGTAAATTATGAAGACGCCAGACGCATCTTCGACAAGCTCGTGAAGGAAAAGATGGCGAAGGGCTATACGCCGGGAGCGGACGGCACACCGTATCAGCACGCCGACAAACAGCCGTCAGGCATCTTGCCCCAACTGCTCAATCCCATTGAGGAGGCCGAGGTCGTGGCATTGTTGAGCGACGACAATTATTGCGCCCAAGAAAAACTGGACGGCCATCTCACAAGCTGATTCGCAAGACCGGCAAAACGGTTGAGGGCATCAATAAAAAGGGGTTCATCGTCGGATTGCCGGAACCCATCGCCCGGACGGTTGCCGGCATGGGCGGCGACATCATCCTCGACGGCGAGCAGATCGGCGACGTGTTCCACATGTTCGACTGCCTTGAGGTCAATGGCGAGGACCTGCGTGGAAAACCCTATGACGAACGGATGTCCTGGTTCCACGAATATGACTGTGATCTGGCGGACAGTGCGCGGGATGTCATCAAGTCAGTGATGACCGCGTTCACGACCAGGCAGAAAACCGGACTGTGGGAAAGGCTGCGGCGCGAGAACCGCGAGGGCATTGTGTTCAAACGGCTCGACGCGCCATATGTGCCGGGCAAACCCGGCCGGGGCGGGCCGCAGTTGAAATTCAAGTTCTGCGCCACGTTGTCGGCAGTGGTCGCCAAGGTAAACCGGCAACGCAGTGTCGAACTGCAACTGCTCGGCAAGGACGGCTGGCAAACCTGCGGCAATGTCACCATCCCGGCCAATCACGACATTCCCAAAGTTGGGACGATCATTGAGGTGCGCTATCTGGACGCAAATCGAGAAAGCATGGTGCTGTATCAGCCTGTTTATCTGGGGCCACGCGATGACGTTGAACCCGGCGAATGCCGGGTCTCACAACTCAAGTTCAAGGCCGGCACCGAGGAGGAGGCCGGCTGATCCAATCGCAGCCACCGGGCCGGTCAGGACGAAGACCGGCCGCGTAAAATCATGGGGAGCCTGTGCGAGCCGCAGGCTTCCTTTATTTATGCTCTCCTTTTTTATGCAAATTTGTCTCACAAAGATTTGAATCCGCCATGCAAATGATTTCATAACCAGTCAAAGCAAAAGGAGGGCTGAGGACCCGACTCGCTACGCCTTTTGAATTCAAGGCTTAATGAAGTCAAAAATATCAGCCTGAAATAGAATGGCGACATAGAGTCGTAGACTTGGCGGAGTTTGAGAAACATTTTTTCATCTAACAGCTTCCCTAGGATGCTGGTGCTAACGAATGGAATTGATTCGTGCAATGCCAACTCGATAGCCTCGTCAAAACGGCCACAAACTGCCAATAAATCAGCAGCTTTCCGTGGGAGATCGTCTAAGAGAATGCTGAAACCTTGGTTCTGCTGTTGTTTAATGACTTTTAGAATCTTGGTGAGTTCACTTTGTGCCGCTTTTAGGTTATCGGCCTGATGATAGGCGTGAGCCAGATTCAACCGTGCATCAATCGCGCCTTTGATATGCTGCAACCGATCATGGACGTCTTTTGGTGCGACATCTTTTTGCAAATCATCCAATGCACCTCGAGCTTTATTTATTTCATGGTTGTATGCCCTGGTCATTTTCTGTTTTGCGTAGGCGCGGGCTAATTCTGCCATTAATCTGGCCCGCTCATACGAGCGAGGTTCCATGCGGATGTAGCGAGTAATGCCGTCGACAATGCGAGAAGCCTCCGATAGTGGCAAGTTAAGTGGCGCACTATGGAACCAAGCCAGCCAAAGCGAAACTTTTTTAATGCGATCTGACAGAAAATATTCACAATATTCAAGCAGGGCAACAGCTTCATTCCATCGCTCTTGATTCATGAGTCCTAAACCCAGACCAATCAACCGTTCATGAAAGAAGTCATCAGAGCGGTATCCATGTTTACACATCCATTTAAAATGCGCCAAAGCTTCATCTACCGCATTCATCCTGCATTTGAGTGAAATGAATGCTTCAGAAGGCCGCCATCGACCTTCATCTGGTAAATTCAAAGCGCGTTGTTTCGCGAAGCCTCCAAGTTTTCGGAGTGCCTCCCTGGCCTCTTTGATTTTATTGGCTGCGAGGAAGCCCTTGGCGGAGCTTTCGAATAATTCGTTAGCAATCCCACCCGGAGCCCCTCCCCAGATGCCTAATTCATGCAAGTCTTTTTCAGAGAGTCTTCTTGCAAATGAGTGAATGATTGTTTGGGTTGCGATTGTGTTTCCCGCAAAAGCATGAAATTGGGCGATCTTGAGAAGGAGAGCAGCCTGTTTCTGATCCATGGGACTGGAAAGCAAAGATAATCGGCAAGTAAAATCCGATATCAGGCGATCTCGATCCGCGAATCTTCTTGCTAAAGTTGCAAGGGTGGCAAGCGGAAACGTTAAAAGCGCGATATCGTCGACATCAGAAAGTTTCGCCAGATCCGTCAGACCTAGATTGAGCCAATACTCAGGGTTTTGTGGTGTCAGATCGCCAGAATTTCCAGCGGTGGAAATTCCCTGCCCCGAAGGAACTGAAGATGTCACCGGCGGACGGATGTCGCCGGCTTGGCCGGACATGGCTTTCGGGCCATTAATTTTTGGAGCCATGTCAGCTTCCTTGCTGGATGTCGTATCTGCTCCTGTAGCACCGTCTTCAATTCGGAAATTCGACTCCGGTGGTGCGATTATTGTTTCGGTTTGCGCCCCGAACAACCTTTGTTCCAACTCGAGCGAACTTACACCAATTAGTTTAGCAATCATATTTGCCGTGAAACTAGTAAGTGTGGTCTCACCTTTCTGTAGCCGCTCCAATCGTTTATCAGCGGCTTTGATGTTGGAGGGAGTAGGGATTGGGGTTCCGTAGATTTGCTCTGCCAGTCGTGACGCAAATCGATATCTACTGCCATAGCTGGGATTGTCTTTCCATAGCTGAATCAATCTTTGAATGGCTTGAACTGTAAGCGGTTTGCTGCCGTATGACATGGGGAAATTATTTCAAAAATGTCGAAAATGTCGAGTCGGGTGTCGTGTAATGTCTGGTGGCGTAAAACCGGGCAGGGCGTATAAAAACAGTCAATTGAACAAGTTTAAGCGGTAATCCTGTATGGCTCAAAAAACAACCAACTGACATCAAGAATATGACCTGGAAACAAAAAATCCAAACCGGCCTGCCCCAGGGGCTGCGCCTTTGCATCACTTCAGCCCTGGTGATCAACGCCGTCGTTCTATTCTTGGGTATCACCTACCTCATCATGCGTTTTACGATTTTCAGCGTCCGCTACCTGGACAATTTATTTTTTTCAAAGCCTTGGAACTAATTATGAATCCCCTTGACCATCTATTTGAGCCAGGAGGACAACCGGTTCGGCGTAACGGCAAGTTTCAGGTTACACTCGACGAGAACGGAGTGCTCCGGATTGTGGCCGTGGAAGCCGACGCGACGACGGTTTCGCCCAGTGGTTCGATTGACCACGCCCATGTGGTTGGTTTTTTGCACTGCGGCCATGTTGCGACCGACGGGATTGGCGGCAAGTGCACGGAGCCTTTTTGTCAAAACACCAGTTGCCCATCATGTTTCGCCCGCTCAAGGTGTTCGGTTTGTTTTAAAGGATTGTGCCTTGAGTGTCGGAATGAAATTGAACTGGACGGCGTGGTGCGCGTCGTTTGCAGTCGGTGTCAGGATGAAATTCAACGCCAACAACGCAACCGCGCCGTCGTGCGGTTTTTGCTTTTCCCATTTGTCGACTTCAAAAAATCCAATTCATGAATCATCATCCGCCAGAATTAACGACCTTGTTGCAGAAAGTCCAATGGGGGCAGGAACGCGGTGCCTTCCGTTCAAGAGTCGGCCACGCCGTCGCCAACGCCGTATATCTTGGCATGGACGACAAGGTAACCAGAGACTTGGTGGACAATGAAATTCGGCGGCTGCGCCAGCAGGAGTTTATGGGCACGCTGCCGCCTTTCAAGGCCGGACGATTCAATGCGCGACAACTTTGTGTCGGTAATGACATACATGGCGGCCCTCTATATTTGCTGTATTCATGGTTGCTGTCCGGATTGCTTTTGATCTCAAATACTGGCGGGGGTAAATCCAACTGGCTGTCATTTCTTGCACTGCAACTGGCCACCGTCTGCCCCTTTTGGTTTAGCGAATCTTACAAAAACCAGCTGCGGCTGCTCCGACCGCTACTGCAACGTTTGGGTATTGACCTGATCATCATCAACGGTCGGGACTGGCGCTGGAATCTGCTGCAGCCCCACATCCGGGATACCCGCCTACATTTGACAATGGTCGTGGACTTGCTCGTGCGCGTGCTTGACCTTCCGCCGCGTGGTCGGAGCATCCTCGCGCGCGGACTACATGAACTGTATCGGCGGCATGGCGTCTGGAATGGCAACCGCGATAACTACCCAACCCTGATTGAACTCTTCGAGTTCGTAAGGGTGACGCAGGGGCTGAACCCGCAGGCACGTGATGCGATTCTGGACCGCCTGGCGTCATTGATCCTGGCGTTGACCCCGCGCTGTGCCGCTTTCCGGGTCGGCTGGAGTCCGTCCGATCTCATCCGCCACCATATCGTTTTTGAGATGCGCGGTTCGTCGGAGACCGCAAAACAAATCCTGCTCGGCTCGCTGCTCTTTTCCGTATTTTACCAGGAAGTGGAACGGGGTGTGGTCAATAGTCCCCTAATCAAAGGGGTCATCTGTTTTGACGACAGCCAAAGATTCTTCGATGCCGGCGCACAGGGCGGCAGCGGCGAACTGGCACCGATGGACGAACTGGCCGGAGTGATTCGCGGCACCGGTATCAGCCTATGGGTGCTGGCACAAACCGCAGCGGGGCTGTCACGGCGTCTGATTCCCAACTTGGGCAACAAGTTCATCGGGCGCCTCGGAAGTCATGAAGATTACGCAAGTATGGGCGCGGACATGGGAATGGCTGCCGAACAGATTGACTGGGCGCGGCTGCACCTTCAACCAGGACAATTTATTGGCCAAGTGACGCACGAATGGCGCGAGCCGTTTGTGTTTCAGGTGCCGCTGCTGCAATTCACGGAATTGGTGAGCGACGCCGAGGCGACCGCAAGCATGCGGGCTCTGGACAATTTGCCCACCGTCTTTGCCGAGGAGTTTGCCGGCTGGCAGCCTCAATACACCATGGACCTTTCTGAAAAATCACCGGCGGCCGCTGCGCCTGTAAAACCGGTCCTCGACGAGGCAGCCATCCGGTTTCTAAAGGCCGTGGTGCAAAATCCCGGCCAGCCTTCCAGCACTTATGCGCGGATCGCCCGACTGGGAACGAAGCAGGCCGTCGAGATTCGCAACCGTCTCGTGGATGCCGGTTACCTGCGCGAACACCCGGTGGCCACCGGTGCCCGCGGACGTCAGTCGATTGTGCTTGAACCAACGCCGTCGGCATATGCGGCGGTAACTGCAACCGGAGGTGAATCATGAAAAATGGCCACATTCATGATCAGGTGTTGCTGCATCCCGTCGAGCAGCGATTCCGTGTCCTGGGCGCTGAGGTCGTGCGTGAATATCCCGTCGAGGTGCAAGATCAGCGTGGGTTCATCGATCTCCATGTCAAATTCCCGTCGTGGAGCCTTGCCGTGGAGGCGGAAAACACCCATCGCCGTGTCGGGTGGGATATCGACAAAGCCATCGCAGCGGAGACGCACGGATTAGTCATCTTGGTTCCGACCTGGCAGGTGGCCCGGGCCTGCCGTCGTGAAGTGCGCCAAAAGAGGGATCAAAAGGCCGTGGGCAGCCTGTGGATTTGCGTGCTGACGTTAGGCGCTTTCCAGCAATGGTTTCGCATTAATTTTCATTTGTTTTCGAGTTCATTCGACAAGTCGAAAACATTTCCGGCCTGTGAGTCGGATCACCCCTCAACCTCAACCCAAAATCAAACATTATGAACCTTCGCTGGAACAACATCGTCGCCGCCATTCTAGGTATGGCCGCCCTAATCTTTGCGCTTCGCCACCAGAACAGCTGCGAGGCGGCGCTGGACTCAATCGACCGGATGGGCCAGTCCAACTCTCCGGATGATCGTTTTGAAGGATTCATGGTTTTGGGACTCATCGGCGTTGTCATCGTTGCCATTGTAAAAATTCTGACGCACTCCCGGCCTGACGACCGGCGGCGGCGGGATGAACCACCCGAAGATTAAACTAAGGAGAAAACTGCCATGAATGAAATCACCATCACTGTGGAACCGGGGACACCGGCCCGGGTGGATGCCGCGCGGGCGGCAAAGTATCTGGGCGTAAATGCCCACGACATACCGACCTTGTGCCGCGCCCGCCTGCTTAAACCACTCGGCGCACCGGTGCCGAGCGCGCCCAAATATTTTGCCACATGCGAACTCATTCGTCTGGCCAATGACGTTGCCTGGCTGGACAAGGCCACCCGGGCGATCACTCAATTTTGGAAAAACAAAAACGGGCACCGTGCAGACCGTGAATATGGCATTAGCTGAACAAGAAACCTCACCTACAAAAACAAACACGATTATGAAAATACAAAATATATCTAGTCCGACATGGCCAGCCGCAGCGCGCATCCTGGGCAGAATTGCAATCATCACTTTGCTTGGTTGCTCGCCGGTCATGGCGTCAGCGACATCCATCAGCAATCCGTTGCCGGAAATTGGGTTGTCCGACGTGACGGATGTGCTGGTTGGCATCTCAATTTTCACCGTCCTGTTTTTTGGGGTGGGCGCAGCAATCATGTTTGCCCTGATTGAACAACTGAACACTCACGAGAAAAGTCTGGCGTTGATGGCGAGGATCGCCACGCGTGCCGCTGGCAACGCAAATGGATCCGGAACCATTGTCACGAACCGTGACGGGATCAAGCCACAGCGACAGTTTCAAGTGGTGATCGCCAAAGAGTTGCTGTCGGTGATCCATCAATATGTCACTAATTTTCTGCGCGTTCACGGTCAGGATCAGGAGGCGGGCGGCATGCTGGTGGGGGAATATTTGTGGGATGAAGCCACCGGCACTGCCACATTTAAGATTCAGGGTTTCATCGATGCGGGACCGGCGGCGGAGTTTTCGGAGGGCAGCATCCTGTATGATGTCCGCCACCAGAGCCGGGCGTTACGCGAATTGCAACTGGAGCATCCGCAGGTGGGAAACCTGGGCTGCATCCATCGGCATCCCGGCAGCCTTGACGTTTGCAGTGGCGGCGATGCGGTGACGGATCGCGAAGCCGTAAGGCAATCAGACACCAAGGCACTGGTGTTTGCCATCATCACGCTCAACAACCCGCGCCAAGGACCTTCCAGCCTGTTCCATGAAGATTTCAAAATTGATTTTTATCTTATGGCCGAAGAAACCGGATTTAACTATGTGCCGATCAAGCCGGTCTTGGCGGATTTGCCGGTGTTGGAAATATCTCCGGCGCTGAACGCGCTGCTAAACCAGCGTGGAGCCGACTTGGCTTACGATCTGGCCGTCCTGCGACAATTGCCGGACATGGGCAAAAGCATGCTCCACCTGGTGAAGGAAGCGGCTGGTTTTAGCGTGTGGATGCATATCGGTTTTAAGAACGCGCCGGAAACATTGCACATCAAAATTCAGCCGGACGGCTCGACGCAATTGATGGTGAAGGACGGGCATGGCGGCAAAAACATTCTTTCCGGGTCATGGGAAAAGCCCGAAACGGGGCGGCATACGTGGCTGTCACATCTGGTGCTGGTGGCCCGGGAACGGTTGGCTGAATCACGCCACACAACCGGCTATGGCCCCCATTTTTCCGGGTTGCTTCAGGACAAGCAGCGGTTGGTCGCGGAGGTGCGGGCCATGCAGGAACGTTACGGGAATCGTGCAATCTTACGTCGCCGGGGTGATGACCTTTATTGGGAATATACAGTGCGGGAAAGCGGGCGCAGTTTTCCGATTGAGATTCATTATCCGGACACATATCCAAACAACCCGCCGGAAATCATCAGCGTGGAGTCTTTGCCACCGACGCACCACAGCCTCCCGGGCAATAAACTATGCTGGGTTGATGTGTATTCCGGCCAATGCCCGTGGAATCCATCCCGCGACACGGCGGTCATTTGCGTCAATGCCGCCCAGCGTTGGTTTGCCTGCCTGCTGGTCTATCTGACCAAGGGAAGCTGGCCGGAGGGAGCCGAATGCTGAAGTCGTTTTTTTGGAATTAGGTGATTCCAAAACGTAACCAACAAGAACAAAAACAAAAAATAAACATATGGGAAAAACACATCAAACACGTCGGGGGTTTGCCCCGCTCGAGCCTGAAAGGGCAGAGGAGCTGGAGTTCATCATCGACAACGCTGCCAGGAGCAAGCAGGCCGTTGTAATTGATCCGGATCAGGGAGTGACGGGGGCGCAACCCGTCAGCCTGATTTCACCGAACGCCAATACGAACGGTCTGGTTCGTTACGGCCGGCATTATTGGTGAGGACCAAGCACGGTTGCCGACAGTGATGACGGCCATCGTGACAAGAGGGCACCCGCAAGGGTGCCCTCCCTTAAAACTTACATCCAACATGGAAAAGGAAGTGCCATGAATGAAGCCGAATACTTCAAGCGAGTGAATCAAATATTTCGTCCGGAATCGTTGCAAAAGAAAACGGCCGTCGTCGTCGGAACTGGTTCAGGTGGCGCCCGCGTTGCATCTGATTTGGGCCGCCTAGGTGTGGGTCTCACCCTGCTGGATCGCCCCGGCGAATTATTGGAGGAGCACAATATCGTGAGGCATATGCTGGGATACGATTCACTGGGAAAACCCAAGACCGCTGAACTGGCGCGCCATATTCATAATTACAATCCCAACACGCCTGTTGAATGCGTTGATTTGGATGTAACGACCAGTCAGCCCGATTTCCACCGGTTGGTTGAAAGCGTGCGTCCTGACTTGATTCTGGCCTGCACTGACAATCAGCCCAGCAAACATGCCATCAATCAGGCGGCCGTGCATCTGGGCATTCCGGTGGTTGGGGCAGGGGTTTATGACGGCGGCATTGCCGGAGAAGTTTATATCACCCGCCCCGGCGCAGCCTGTTACGGGTGCATCGCAGCGGAGTTGCAACTGAAGGATACCGCGCCCAAGAAGCATCTGAACATTGACTACAACAATATTGATTTGGATGAAATCCGTTCCACGGCGGCGTTAAACGGGGACATTTCTCAAATCGCCCTGATCCATACCCGGGTCGCTCTGAATATCCTGCTGGCGGGCGAAGTGGATTTGCTGGGACTGCCGCCGGAGGTTAACTTGATCGTATTCGCCAACCGACGGGTGCCCGGCCATTTCGAACGGCCATTGCATGGCGAATTCTTTCATATCAAAAGTCATCCGGACTGTCTGGCGTGCGGTTCGCCGATCCACAACATGAACGCGGAGGCGGAAAGCATTCTGGCTTCACTGCCGGTTTAACTGGAACCGACTTAAGCGCCGATCACCTTTTTAACAATGCTTTGAAAATGGCTTGCCGCCTGCAAACATTCTGGTCGCAATTGGTCAGCCGCCTTTTTCAGGTGCGGCTAGCCAACGTGCGCTGTCTCTCCCAGATGGGGGACAAGACCATCACGCTTTCACGCGAATTCATCCGTGGTGCCGGGCAAGTTCAGGTTGAATGCCAGGTCAAGTGGCCATTGTTGCTGCCGGCGTTTTTTCCGCCCGCGATGAAGATTCAGTTATTGGATGAGCAGCAGCGGGAGCTTGGCCAGCCGGCCCGTTGTGTCCTGACCAGAAGCGCCCGGATCACCCGGGTCAGCCTCGTCATCCCAGCCGCGGTTCTGGCCGGACAGGAAGGATTTAATTTGAGACTGGTTCGTCAGCGAACCGGCCAGCCGGTCGAAACAATGGCTTTTCATATATTGGATGTCGTCACCGTTGCCCGTGAATTACGGGTCGAAAATCTGGATTTAGTGGCAAAAAAATCGGGCCGACGCATCCTATGCCACCGGATACATGACGAGGTCGAACAGTTTGGGTTTAATTTGAAAGTGACGCTCGCCAACCCGGAACACCGCAGTTTTTTGAACCAACTGGGGGTGGAAATACAGGCAGAATTGGCCGCGGTGGTCCGTGGCGGACGCCGGGTCGGATTATGGCCGATGGCATTACAGTTTGGTGGCTCTTCATTTAGTTGGCGAATGCAGTTGGGGGAGGTGAAAAAGTTGTTTGCGAACGGGCTGGGCGATCATCGTTTTTCCATTCGTTTTGCGGACGCGATTTTGGCTTCAAAAACCTTTCCAGTGATTACGTTGGCCGATTGCGTGGCCGCGGCGCGTGATGCTGTGAAGCAGAACACCAGCTTGTTGGAATGTGCAGTTGTAGCAGTTAATCACCGCAAGGCGACAGTTCCCTTGGACGTGGTGGCCGAAGATTTCTGCCAGATAAATATCAATCTGATGCTTTTAGCGCCGCAGCCGGAACCGCTTTTTTCTGAGGTTGAACTGGCACTGGGAATGATCCTTCGCCGGGGTGTGAACGAAGTGGGCAGGCAAAGCCGGAATATCGTCGTGATGCCAGGACGCCATCGAATTGAAGCCACGTTCCCGCTGACTGCCCCAATGTTTGCCGATGGGCCGGGCGGTTATTCCATCGAAATTCTGTTGGACGACCGGTTGCTGAAACGGCTGGAATTCACCCATAAAACCCGGGCGCAAATCAGAGAGGCGAAGGCCGAGGAAATATTGCGCAGCCTCGCGCTCAGCGAGCCGCGCCTGTTTGCCCTGCGGGAAGGCAACCGTGTCGAAACCGATCATCTTTTTGAAACTGACCAGGCCATTGCCCCGGCTTTCTGCATCATGGGAAGCGGATTCGACGAGGATGCGCCGCTCTTAAAATGGCGGATTGGATTTAAATTGATAAACGTGGACACCGGCAAAAGTGTTGAGGAAAGCCGGTTCATTTTGGCCAGGGAAGGCCGGAATATGCACAACGACTTGGAACTGCCACTGGGCACCGATGCGCGCAATCTATCTCCCGGCCACTATGTGCTTCAGCTCCGCAAGCGCAACGAAGTATTGACCGAATTCAAGTTTTGCATTCTCGCGCTGGATGAAATTGTGCC
>Ga0302281_10001773_pt1 | contig 15542 bp, 9 predicted proteins | sample III_Fen_E1_2_FD_198762 | JGI IMG/M metagenome (GOLD analysis project Ga0302281, IMG submission 198762) | Peat permafrost microbial communities from Stordalen Mire near Abisko, Sweden - III_Fen_E1_2 | ecosystem: Environmental > Terrestrial > Soil > Wetlands > Permafrost | place: Sweden: Abisko...
GCTCTTTTCAATGTTGCCACCACCAGCAATACCGTCCCGGGCAATTATAGTGCGGTACTCCGCGGAACCGTCGGTGGTATTACGCATACGGTTGCGCTGACGTTCGTGGTTAGTCGGCCGATTCCCGGGGAGTCTCCGGTCAGTCTGGCCCAGAATTACAATCGTATTGGAATTTACAGCGACGGTCGCACTTTTAGTGGGGGAATCGACTTATCAGGTTCCGCATATTCCGGCAATCTGCTAGGGCAAGCTCTCTCCTGGAACGGCCTCGTTTTCAACCTGGGAGCACCCAATGTTTTAGATGTTGTTTATTGTGCCGGTCAAACCATTAATCTGACGGGAGGTCATTTTAATAATCTGCAAATTCTGGCCGCGGCTGTTAATGGCAACCAGACGAACCAAACGTTCATCATCACCTATACGGACGGTACTACTGACATCGTGACCCAAAGCTTTACCGACTGGGCATCCGCGCAACCGTTTCCCGGCCAGTCCACAGCGTTAAATATGCCATATCGGGATCTGAGCGGCTCTTCGCAAGTGCTTAATGTGACCATTGATGGATATGTTTTTACACTGGATCAAACAAAAACGGTCGCAAGCATTAAACTTCCCATTAATTCAGACCTGGTTATTTTATCTTTGATGCTCGCAAACGATTCGGGTAGTGCGTCTTTGACATCGTATTACAACCGACCCGGGATTTATGATGACGACGTTACGTACACAAATCCGGCAACCGGCGGCTTGGATGGCCAAGGCTCCTCCTATTCCGGGACTTTGCTGGGAGGTTCGTTGACTTGGAGCAATACTATTTTTAATTTCGCCTCTGCGGATACGACCAATACCATTGTCGTGAGTAATATGATTGCCACCGCAGGGCAGACTGTTCCCTTGCCAGCTGGTAATTATTCCGCCTTGCGGATGTTAGGAACCGGAATTCAAGGAGGACAGCCGTCCCAATCTTTCCAAGTCACCTATAGTGATAATACCACGGCGACGTTCTCGCAAGGACTGAGTGACTGGTTTAGTCCCAGTGGCTATACTGGGGAAACCAAAGCCGTGGTGATGGGTCATCGAAATTCCAGTGACGGGACGAAGGACAACCGGACGTTTTATCTCTATGGTTATTCGTTTAACCTGAATCCCGCCAAAACGCCCAAGAGCATTCACCTGCCAAGCAATGCCAACGTCATGATCGCCGCGATCAGCCTCGTGCCCAACTGGCAGCCTACTTTTGATATTAGTCCGTTCAGTTTACCGGCGGCGCAGGCCGGTCAAATTTATACCGCGACGATTTCGACGAATGCGAACGACCTGAACGGAGGCACGCTGACCTACGCGGCCGTGAGCGGGCCAGCGTGGCTGGCGGTGGTTGCGAATGGAACCTTGTCGGGCGAACCGCTTTCGGCCGACATTGGGACGAATACGTTTGTGGTCAGCGTCACGGATACCGGCGGACTTTCCAGCACGGCGACGATGAACATTAATGTGCTGCCGGCGCCCCCTATCAATGCGAGCATTTCGCTGAGCGGAACCAATTTGATCATGAATTGGGCGGGCGGTATCTCGCCGTACCAAATATTGATGTCGACCAATCTCACGGTGCCGGGCTGGGTCAACATTGGCACCAGCACCAGCACCAGCTTCAATCTTTCTCCGACCAACAACGCCGCCTATTATCAGATCATGGGGCAATGAGCCGTGCTCGGGGCCATTGCCACCGTCCATTTCGGACGGAATTTCCTTCCATTAAAGTTCCAGGGATTCTGTCCCTGGCTAATGTCCTGAGTCGCTTTGCGACAGCGGAAAGTCTGTATCAGCAATATATGCCAAGTAGCTTTCCTCTTGAAGCGCGAGGGACTTAATTCGCCTGGATGCGATAGAAGGCGCTTCCCCGGTTTGTTACCAAATTATCTTGGAGGTTCAGCGAGAAGCCGGCTGTTTGAAAGGTTTGAAGGGTCTGCCAATCATGGGAGGTCAGGTTGGTGGACTTTTGCAATACAAATGGCAGGTCCGGCGTCAGATTGGTAATGGCCAGCGACAGATGGTCGGGGAACGCGGCGGGCGCGCCAAAAGCCGGGGAGGAGAAACGGGATTGGTCGCTGGAGAGGACAATGCCATCCATGGGTTGCAGGCGGACCGTCGGCGCCGCTTGACCGTTGTTAAAGCGCGACTGTGAGAATATATGCAAAGCGTCGGCCACACAGATGCCTTGCGCGGTCGTCAACTGGACCACGGTAATATTGCTGGCCAGGAGCGGCACGGTGGCGACGAGATGCCACTGATCGCCATTGGTGGTTTGATCGACGTTGGTGGCGGCGACCACGAGCCCGCCCGAGACCACTTGAAAACTTGCGTGGCTGGTCCAGTTACTCGCGGAGGGCGCGGCGGGCCACCAGGCGGAAATGGTGTAAGTGTCGTCGGCCGGAATGGTGAGTTGCCAGTCGGCTTCGCCCGCGGCGCTGGCCTGTTGATGGAGCGAACCCGCCCAACTGTGATAATAAGGTCCGGAAGCCTTCCACAAGCCGCTGTCATAAACCGCATTCGTCCAGGTTCCCACGGTGGAAAACGCCGGATCTGTATCGTCCATAATCCACTCGTACTGGGGCGCCTGCGTGCCGGAGAGGCGATGGAATCCAGCGCCTACAGAGATCGTTTGGACCTGGCGCGTGGCATTTAAGAGCGCGCTGCCGTGGTTGAAATCGCGCCGATAAATCCGGGCCGGACTTTGGCTTAAATGGACATCGTCCAGCCACACCGTGCCGGTATTGGCCCCGAGGAAGAACTGCAAACGGGCATCGCTGGCGGTGGCGGTGGCGGTAAAAGTGACCGTGTATTGCTGCCAATTGGTGGTGATCCAAACCGCTTGCGACAGACCGTAGTTGTCCCAGTTCGGACTGCCTTTTTGTGAGGAAACGGTAATATAACGATTGGTATCCGCTCGCGCCCAAAACGTGTCGTCGTAGCTGACGCCTTGAACGAGCGAACGATTGTATTGGGCAAATTCAATATTCCAGTCGATGCCGTTGGTTTGGGTGACATCGATCCGGGCGCAGGCGCTGCCGACGATCGCATTGCTGTTCGGTTGCGAAGCGACGGCCAGGCAGCCCGTGGCCGCGTAGAAACTCCAAGTTCCGGCCAGGGGACTTTCAAAGCTTCCGTTCACGACCAGATTGGTGGCCGGTGGGCCGGGCAGGGGAACGAGTTGGGCCGGCCCGAGGGGGTAACCCAGATTATAATTGAGTTCGTCGTACCACCAATTATTGCCATGGTACGTGTCGCCGTATTCGTGGGCAAAAAAGCCGTCGTTCATGAGCGTCAAGGCGAGGCCGAAACGGACATACGGATAGTACGTGCGGGCGAACTCGAGCGTGGAGGGCGGAATGGTGGTGGTTGGGGAATAACCGTAGCCGTAGGAGATCCGGGCCAGGGGGGAGGATTCGACCATGGTTTCCGGCGGTTGGACCGCGCGGCTTAGCCAGTCGCGGTAGGTGTTGAACAGCGTGGAGAATTGCATGCGGCCTTCCAAAACGTCGGAAGTGTGAAAGCCGATGCTGATGCCATTGAACAGGCCCGCGATGCCGGATTCATAGATGTCGGTGGAATGGCTGCACACCAACGCGCCGGGCATAAGCTGGCGGAAAATTTCCATCTCCCGAAAGACACCGGCTTTCCAGGCCGCATCGAGCGTGGCCGGATCATCGGGAATGCCGTCGCCGTTGCGTGGTCATGACGTTATCAAAAAACACGCCGTCCACCATCAAACCGGCATTCAGAACCGTCTGATAGGCAAAGTGAGCCTGGTAATCTGCCACGTAGAGTTTGGTCATGTTCAGGCGATAAGAACCGGGCCAGACTTCAATCTTGTTGCCGTGGATATCCTTCAAATAATAATCGTCCGGCAATCCGCTGTTCTCCACAGCATTGATGGAAGTGAGAATTCGCAAATGCGGATTGAGCTGCCGGAGGGTGACCGCCTGGGCGGCGGTGGGGAACGCGCCAAGCCAGAGATCCACGCGGGACATATATGGCAGGCCGTTGGTAATCCACTCGCCCCAGCCCCACAAATTGCCTTTGCGCGGATACGGCGGGTTGGCCTCGGATAGCGCGCGATACTGCAGATGCAGGAGATAATCAGGATTGGCGGCGCAGCGCACATAGACATCGTTGACCATATTGGGATCGGGGCTGAGGCCGCTGATCAGGGTGCCTGGCGACGTCGTGCCGGTCCCGGAGCTGAAGGGAGTCATTTGGGCGAAGGGCAGGGGTTGGCCCATGGCATAAGAACAACTGGTGTTGGAGGCGGTTTGGACGGTGAGAAAAAGATTGGTGGCACCGACGGGTAAAATGGTGCTGGGCGGCTGGGCGTTGGTGATCGGAATACCTTTCCAAGGCAGCGCACCGCTCTGGCACGGTGCGCCGGTTTCAGTGACACTGATGGGGGTAAACTCAAAGACCAATTGCGAGCCGGTGGGAATATTGGTGGCGGCCAGCCAGACCTCGTTGGGTTGCGGCGCGTCCGTGCGCCTCGCGCGCGCGGCAATTTCCGCGGCATCGGCCACGCGGCGGGAAATTCTGAGTTCATCAATGAAGTAACCGGCGTTGTTACCCCACACATCTCCGCCGATGGCAAAGCTGTTCGTGCTGCCGTCCGGCGCAAAATAGTGACCTTCGTTGTTGGCCGCGGTCAGCGCGCCATCCACGTAAAAACTCATGTCGTTCGACGCGGTTGAATAGGTGAAGGCGAGGTGGTGCCAGTCGCCGGCCTTCCAGCCGCTCATATTTCCCGCCACACCGTAGGCGCTTTCCCATTGACCGCCGACGCTGCCGCCGGCATAGAGAATCTGGCTGCTGCTTTGGTCAATCTGCAGGTAATCGCCATTAACGGATCGATATTGGAACAAAACATGGTCCCGCGCTGAGTAAACTGGATTCGTGCCGTCCGCGCGCAACGCCACCCACATTTCGATCGTACCTTGATTGAGGTGAAGATTATTGGTGGTTGAAAAATGCAGTTGGCCGTTGGTCGCCAAGGCGAGACTGGAGCCCCATTTGCCGGCCGCATAGGCAATGTTTTGAGCGAGGACGGGTGTTTCGCCGTTTACGCCACTGACTGTGCCATCGAAATGCAGCAAAAGATCTTCTCCGACAGGCGCGCTGGCGAACGTTGTCCCGTTGGTAAACCATGTGAAAAGGCCGCCGGATTCCGCCTCGCCGCTGGCATCAGCATAGCTGGAACTACCGATGAAATAAGTGTAGTCGGAGGAAAGCGAAATGTTGGCGCCGGAACAGGTGGGGGGAGCCGCGTGGACCAAATTATAAGCCCACGCCACGGTAAGCACCATCGACAAAAAAATGGCGAAGCGCGGGAAGGGACGGTGGCGGATCATAAAAAGCTCTTTATCATGGGAGGGTCAACCATTGGTGAGGCCGGTCAAGCGTAAAGCGGAGCATTTGAGACGACAGGACTCGGGCTGGGGAAATCGGAGAAGCTAGATTTGTCAGTGCGAGGGAACGGTTTGCAGAGAACCTGGAATGCAACGTTCAAAAAACGTTCTTTGTGCGGCAATTTTTGGCTGTCGTTCGCCGGTATTTTTTTCTACGCTTGCAAAGGTGACCCGCTTGTGAAAAATTTCACGAGCATCATTTAAAATTTATGGCACACGTAAAATTGCACATTCCAGGACCGGTCGAAGTCAGCCAGCAAACGTTCGAAGCGTTTTGTTCGCCGATGATCGGGCACCGCGGGCAGGGCTTTAAAGACCTGTACGCCAAAATGCAACCGCAACTCCAGACGCTGTTGTCCACGAAGCAGCTGGTTTATTTCTCCACCTCCAGCGCCTGGGGCGTCATGGAGGGCGCCGTCCGCAATGTCGTGCAGAAGAAGGTTCTGAACTGCATGTGCGGCGCGTTTTCGGACAAGTGGTTTGACGTTTCCAAACGCTGCGGCAAGCAGGCGGAAGCGCTGCAAGTCCCCTGGGGCAGCCCCATCCGCGCGGAAGCCATCGACAAAAAACTCGCGACCGGCGAATTCGACGCGCTTACCTTGATCCATAATGAAACCTCGACGGGCGTGATGAGTCCGCTGGCGGAAATTGCGGCCCTCAAGAAAAAGTATCCCGACGTGATTTTCATCGTGGATGCGGTCAGTTCCATGTCGGCAGTTCCGATCAAGTTTGACGAGCTGGGCATCGACGTTCTGCTCGCGGGAACGCAAAAGGCCTTCGCGCTGCCTCCGGGTGCGGCGGTGTTTGTACTCTCTCCGGCGGCGTTGGCCAAGGCGGCCACCGCCAAGGATCGCGGCTACTATTTCGACTTTGTCGAATTCCAAAAGAACGCCGAGCAGAGCATGACGCCGAGCACGCCGAGCATCGGCCATTGCTATGCGCTTTCCTCCAAGCTGGACGACTTTTTCGCCGAGGGTTTGGAAGCCCGCTACGCGCGTCACCAGAAGACGAATCAATTGACCCGCGCCTGGGCCGCGAAGCATGGTTTCACTTTGTTCCCGGATGCCGGGTATGAATCCATCACGCTGACGTGCGTGAATAACGGCGCCAAGCCGGGCGGTCGCACGGTGGATGTCGCGAAGTTGCAGAAATCCGTCAAAGACCAGGGCTTCCTGATCGACGGCGGCTACGGCAAAATCAAAGGCACGACGTTCCGCCTGTCCAACATGGGCGACGAAACGGAAGCGACGATGAACCAGCTTTATGCCGCCCTCGACAAGGGGATGGCGCAATTCTGACCGGTTTTGATCCTCGACCGGCAATCTGCCATGGGCGGGTTGCCGGTTTTGTTTTTGCCGGTGAAAGGAGAAGGAAAAGATTCATAGGGAGACCGCGGAGAGGAAACCAAAATAATTAACCGCAGAGATCACATAGAACGCAGAGACAAGATTTGAAGGATGAACACGGTTTCGGAAAATTCCTTCCGCAACCGCATCACCTGAATTTAAATAGACCATGTCCGACGATTATCAACTGGTTCGATTGACCAACGGAACGCAGACGCTGTTTTCGGCGAAGTACGGTGAGAAATTGCATCCGGGGCTCGGACCGCAGGCGGAAGCGGATTTGCTCTACGTCCGGCAACTTCAGATTTGTGAGCGGATGCGCCGCGAAACCGGCGAATTTGTCATTTGGGATGTGGGTTTGGGCGGGGCGGCCAACGCGGTGGCGGCCCTGCGCGCCACCCGTGAAATTCCTGGCAAGCTTCGGCTGATCAGCTTTGACGATACCAGTGATCCGCTGGCGTTCGCCTTGGAGCAAGCTTCGGCACTCGGCTATATGAGTGGCTATGAAGAGCCGATTACCAAGCTGTTGCGGCATCGGCAGGTTTCATTTATGAATGGGGCGTTGTCGGTGCATTGGGAATTTCAGCTCGGTGATTTTCCGGCGCTCATGCTGGCAGGAAGGAAAGCAGAGATTAAAATTCCCGCGCCGCACGCCATATTTTTTGACGCGTTTTCGCCGGCCAAGAATCCCGTCATGTGGACGCTGCCGGTTTTTGAGAATTCATTCTGGAACCTTGATCCGGACCGGCCTTGCGCGCTGACGACTTACTCCCGCAGCACGCTGGTTCGGGCGACTTTACTGCTCGCTGGTTTTTGTGTTGGAACCGGGCCGGCAACCGGATTAAAAGAGGAGACTACGATTGCGGCGAATCGACCGGAGTTGATCACCAAGCTTCTTGATCATCGGTGGCTCCAGCGCGCCCAGCGATCGGATAGCGCCGAACCATTGCGCGAACCGATTTATTCGCGGGCATCGTTGATGGCAGCGACTTGGGAGAAATTGCGTCTGCATCGACAATTTGCGCCGGATCAAGCGGCGAAAATACGGATGGAGAAGTGATTGCTTCGCGTCGTTCACAGGCAGATCAAATAGCAAAGTAATTTTCAACTTTAAATGGGGGCGCGGAATTCCTAAACTGATTTTATGAATGTATTAGTCACCGGCGGCGCCGGTTATATCGGATCTGTCTGCACAGAAGAACTCCTGAATGCCGGGCATCAAGTCACGGTTTATGACAACCTGAGCGAGGGGCACCGTTCGGCGGTGGATCCGCGGGCCAATTTTATTTTGGGCCAACCGGAAGTGGAAGGCAACATCCTCAAAGCCGTCAGTTCCGTCAAGCCGGACGCCATCATGCACTTCGCTGCGTTCGCGCTCGTGGGCGAATCGATGACCAATCCGGCGAAATATTTTCACAACAATTTCGTCAATGCCCTGAAGCTGGCCGATGCCGCGGTGGAATGCGGAGTCAAAAAGTTCGTGTTCAGTTCCACCTGCGCCACCTATGGGCCGCCGGATCGCGTGCCGATGACGGAAGATTTGCCGCAGCGCCCGATCAATCCCTATGGCGAAGCCAAGTTAATGTTTGAAAAGGCGCTGATCTGGTACAAAGAGATTTACCAGCTCGATTTCATTGCGTTCCGTTATTTTAACGCGGCGGGAGCGAGCGAAAAATTCGGCGAACATCACCGGATTGAAACCCATTTGATTCCGAATGTCCTGCTGGTCGCGCTCGACAAAAAAACCCATGTGGAAATCTACGGAACCGATTATCCCACTCCGGATGGGACATGCATTCGCGATTACATTCATATCAAGGATCTGGCACAGGCGCATATACTGGGATTGCAGCCCGGCAAATCGGGATTTTTCAACCTCGGCAACGGCGACGGTTATTCGGTTCGCCAAGTGATCGAAATGTGCGAAAAAGTCACCGGCAAAAAGATACCGTTCATCGAAAAACCCCGGCGCGCGGGCGACCCGCCGCGTTTAGTGGCGGCGGCGACCAAGGCGTTCGGCGAATTGGGTTGGAAACCGCAATATCCCAAACTGGAGGATATTGTGAAAACCGCGTGGGACTGGCATGTGAAGCATCCGACGGGCTATCCCGATTGAAGGACCATTACTCGACAACTTCCAACGCCGCGCCGGGCGCCGATTTGGGTTCCGTGAGCGCGCCGATGCGTTGATCCAGCGTGGCCAGTTTGCCACCGCGCCGGAGGGCCAGCCCCAGCAGGTAAGCATCTGTGACCTGCTGATGGCCCAGCAAGCGTGCTCCGGCAAAAACCACTGTTTCCGCCAAAGGGGAATCATCAGGCCAAAACTGGTGATCTTTGGCCACGGTGTTGGCGCTTAGCACTTGAATCGCTTCGCGCGGTTGAACGGCATCGCGCGAGAAGGCGGGATTGGAGACGATGCGAACAAAACCGGCCTCCGTGAGCGGAGAGGTGGCCCAGCCTTTGTCGCGATGGTGGATAAACCATTTTACCGCCCGGTCATGCCGCTCGTGGGCGGGCCAGAACAGCGCGATCAGCAGGTTGGTGTCCAGCAGATAGCCTTTCATGCGCCTTCGGTTTCCAGCCGGCGAACGTCTTCGGTGGTTACTTTCGGCGAATCGTCCGGCAGCTTGAACGCCACCAAGCCGTTCCGTTCCTGCGAAGGCGTCGGGGCGCTAAGGCCGCGGCGCGCCAGATCGGATATCGCCTTGCCCAGCGACAAGCCTCGGGCTTTTGCCTGCCGGGCGGCCACCTCCAGCACATCATCATCCAACGTGAGCGTTGTTCTCATGAGAAGAAGATGTCATTACATTTAAATGATGTCAATAAATGATTCTGAGCATCAATATGACACTTTGATGCCACCGACGCTTAAGCTCGTCGACAAAGCGGGTCCGGCATTCCAATGTTCCGATAGCATTTCGGCGGCGGAATATTTTCGGCAGCAAACCGTTTTGCCGGGGGCACTCCCGATTTCTTCTGGCCGATTTAAAAGCGGCGCTGTTCGCGCAAAAAGTTGCCCGCCCTCACCTGTTTCCTCTCGCCCAAGCGAGGACATACGTATCCGATTTTTCGTAGTATCTGTGTTGGAAGCATCCGGGTGGTCAACGGTATATTGCCTTCTTAGACACAAATTCTTTGAATTCCTCAAGGTTTTAGGCGTTTGGAAGCATTTTGTCCCGCCGCCGTTTTTGCCGCTCCGTGCAGAATTTTCTTGTCAAAGACGGGGGTCAGGCTTCATTTTCTGTCATGGCAGTCACGCGCAACAATCCAGCTCTCGACGATTCGTTCTATTTTCCGGCGGACAAGTTCTTTGCCGCCAACAGCAACGTTGGTTTGACGTTCGATGACATCACCCTAGCGACCCAGTATTCGGACATTCTGCCGCGAAACACGAACCTGGAGAAAGACCTGACCGATCATCTCCATGTCAATATTCCGATCATTTCTTCCGACATGGACACGGTTACCGAGTCTCGCATGGCGATCGCCATGGCCCTGAATGGCGCTCTCGGTTTGATTCATTACAACATGCCGGAAAAGCAACAGTTGTCCGAGGTGAGCCGCGTTAAAAACCACGTGCACGGTTTGATCCAGGAACCGATCAAGATTTCTCCCGGCCAACTTATCGGCGACGTGATTGAACTCATTGAGCAACGGAAATTCGGTTTCAGCACGTTCCCGGTGGTGGATGAAACCGGCCTGCTGGTCGGATTGCTCCCGGGCCATGTGGTCAAACCCCGTTACGCCATGCGGAAAGTAATGGAAGCCCTCACGCCACGCGCCCACGTGCATACGATCTTGAAGAAGGAATTGGGCAAGGACCCGATTGCCCGGGCGGACAAGTTTTTCAATGAACATTTGGGCATCCACAAACTGCTCGTCGTGGATGAAACCGATCATCTGCACGGTTTGATTACGCTAAGCGACGTGGAGCGAATCACGCAGGAACGCAAGGCGCAGTTCAAGCCCGCGCGCGACAGTCATTTTCGTCTCATTTGCGGTGCGGCGGTTTCGGCCACGCGCAATGCGTTTGGCGAACTGGATCGCGACCGGATTTTGACTCACGTGGGTGGCCTCGTCGAACGCGGTTTGGATGCCGTGGCAGTCTCCACAGCCCATGGGCACAGTCAGGGCGTTGGCGATACGGTAAAGGTTTTGCGGGACGCTTTTCCGAAGCTGTCGATCATCGCCGGCAACGTCACCAGCGCAGCGGGCGTGGAATACCTGGCGGATTGCGGGGCCAACGCGATCAAAGTAGGGCAGGGGCCTGGCTCGATTTGTACCACGCGCATGGTGGCAGGAGTGGGCATTCCGCAAATGACCGCGCTTTACGTTTGCTCGCGGGCGGCGGAAAAGAAAAAGGTTTCGATTCTAGCCGACGGCGGGATCACCAAATCCGGTGATATCGTCAAGGCGTTGACCCTTTCGCAGGCGGTGATTTGCGGAGGCATTTTTGCCGGTTGCAACGAATCCCCGGGCGACATCGTGGAAATCAGCGGGAAGGTCTACAAACAATACCGGGGCATGGGCAGCTTGTCGGCGATGAAGGCCGGCAGCGCGGCGCGGTATGGCCATGACAAAGCCGACAATAATCGTAAACTGGCGGCGGAGGGCATTGAGGCCCTTAAGGAATCGTGCGGCTCCGTGGATCGCGTACTGGCGCAATTGATCGGCGGCATTCAAAGCGGCATGGGGTATCTGGGCGCCGCCAACCTGGACGAACTTCGGCAAAAGGCCCGTTACATCCGGGTAAGTCCCGCCGGCCAGCGCGAAGCGGCCCCGCACGACGTGGTGGAACTTAAAACCGGCACCTAAGTGGCCTAATTCGCGCGAGTTTTCGATATAATCGTGGCCAGCAGCCCCACGATTGTTCGCAATACCTTGGCTTCCACCAGCTAATAAAAATCATTAATCAGCCTTGCGCGCGCAAAGTGATTTGGTATATTGCAAATGATTTGCGTTACGGAACGTTCCCAATAAACCGCCCCGCCGCCCGGCGTTTTCACGCTGTGGTCGCGGGTTTTTCTTTGACGCTGTGGCTGTTCCTGCTGGCGGCCGAGACTTGCACGCCCCTTCATGCCTGGCTTCATGGCGGATCGATTCCGGAAAACGACAGTTGCGCGATTGCGGCCGTGGCCCATGGAAACGTCGAGTCGGCTTCATTTGGCGACTCATTAACGGTGCCGGTCACACCGATCGAATACTCTTCCAGTCCTATTGTCTTTCATTGCAGTTCCGTCATTGCCTTTCTTCCCTCAGGTCGCGCGCCGCCCTCTCCTTGCACGGTTTCCTAATTCCAGTCCAATTTGGGCATGACTTGTCGTGCCTGAAAATGGTTCCAAATAAAGCCTGATGTTTGTGTGCGCCCGTTGGCGTTCACAAACCGCGAAACCACCCCGGATTCGCGGAAGTGTGTTTGAAAATTTTAACTTATTGAATTATGAAAGTTTTTGCGGAGAGAGAAATAAATAGCAGTTTAAAAAAGAGTAATGTTTATTGGTCAATCATTTCACTGTTGGCCCTGTCCTGCGGTGAAACGGCCCTGGCGCAAACGAACAATGTTTCGCCGCCAGCAGCCCCAGCGTTGCCGGGAGCCTCCACCAATGTGACTGACTTGGGCAAAGTAACGGTAGTTGGGAAATTGGATCAAGCGCGCAACCAAATTATCCCGGATCTGGGGGCGACCGCTTATAAGATCAACAAAGAACAGATTGGTTCCATCTCACAGGGCGCCAATGCGCCGTTCAACGAAATCATTCTCCGTGCGCCGGGTGTGGCGCAGGATTCGGCGGCGAACGGCGATCTCCATGTCCGCGGGGAACACGCCAACCTGCAATATCGGATTAACGATGTGCTCTTGCCGGAAGGTATCACCGGATTCGGACTCGAATTGGATCCCCGTTTCGTCGAAAGCATGCAACTGATCACCGGCTCGTTGCCGGCCGCTTACGGCTTCCGCACCGCGGGAGTGGTGGATATCAAAACCAGGAACGGCGCGTTTGACAACGGTGGGGAGGCGGAAGTTTATGGGGGCAGCTACGACACGGTCCGGCCCAGCTTTGAATACGGAGGTTCGGACGGAAAGTGGAATTACTTCATTGATGGCAGCTACGATCACAATGATTTGGGCATCGAGAATCCTACGGCCAGCCACGATGCGATCCATGACACGACGGATCCGGAAAAAATGTTTGCGTATGTGTCTTACCTCATCGACGACACCAGTCGCGTGAGCTTCATGGGCAGCGCATCTTACAGTGATTTCCAGGTGCCGAACACCCCGGGCCAATCGAACTATTTTGCCGCCCCGGGGCTGCCAGCCACTTTCAATTCGGCGAATCTGAATGAAAATCAGAAGGAGCAAAATTATTACGGGGTGTTCACCTACCAAAAATCGGTTGCGGATCTGAATCTTCAGGTTTCAAGTTTTGGCCGCAACAGCGACGTGCATTTCATGCCGGACCCCGTCGGGGATCTGGTTTTGAACAACGGCGTGGCGAGCGACGTGGACCGCAACCTGGTTTCGGGGGGAGTGCAGGCCGATGCGAGTTATGATTTGGGCGACAAACATACGATTCGCGGCGGCGCGCTCTTGTTGGGGGAGTTTGTCCAGGCGGACTCGACTACGACGGTTTTCAATGTCGATCCCATCACGGGTGCCGCGCTTGGACCGGCCTATCCCGTCGTGGATAATAATTCACTCAATGGGGAATTTTATGGGTTCTATTTGCAGGACGAATGGAAAATGTTTTCCAAGTTGACCGTCAATTACGGCGGCCGGTTCGATGTGTTTAATTCATCCTTCGACAATGAAAACCAACTGAGCCCGCGCATCAACGTCATCTACAAACCGGTCGATTCCACCGCCTTGCATGCGGGATATTCCCGCTATTTCACTCCGCCGCCCGCGGAGAGCGTTTCCGCCAACAGCGTGGCGAAGTTTAACGGCACCTCGAACGCGTCGGCCACGGACCAAGATAATCCGGTGAAAGCCGAACGCGCGGATTATTATGATGTTGGCCTCAGCCAAAAACTTGCGCCGGGATTGCAGGCGGGTATCGACGCCTATTACAAACAAGCGCACAACCAGCTTGACGATGGTTTGTTCGGCCAAACGCTGATTCTGTCCGCCTTCAATTATGCCAAGGGCGAAGTTTACGGGGTGGAATTCCCGATCAGCTACACCAAAGGCGGATTTTCCAGTTATGCGAATATTGCCATTTCGAAGGCGCAGGGGGAGAATTGGAGTTCCGCGCAGTTCCTCTTTGATCCGGCCGACGCGGCCTATGTCAAAAACCATTGGATTGCGCTGGACCACGACCAGCGAGTCACCGGTTCATTTGGCGCGTCCTATACTTGGAACGAGGGGGAACGAAACAACACGCTGGTATATGTGGACGCGCTTTACGGCAGTGGCTTGCGCACGGATGCCACCGCGGCCGACGGATCGAACATCCCCAACGGCGGTACCGTTCCCGGTTACTATTCCGTGAATATCGGCGCTGAGCAAAGTTTTAGGCCCTCCAAAAAGCAACTTCTGAAGGCGCGGCTGGATATCGTGAACTTGACGGACAATTCCTATGAACTGCGCAGCGGTTCCGGGGTCGGAGTCAATGCGGCGCAATATGGCGCGCGTCTCGGATTCTTCGGATCGCTGAGCTACCGGTTCTGAATAAGACAAAGCGGAGGGCGGCGCCTTTTATCGCGCCGCTCTCTGAATACTATGCCACCCAATTTACCCACAACGAGGGCACCCGCTTACGAGTTGAAAGACGAGCTGGCCCGGCTCTCCTTGCCGGCGGCCAATCGCGATGCCAATCTCAAGCTCGCCTGGGTAAATTCAATTTGCTTTGTTTTTCTGTTGATCGGAATCCTTGGTGCCCGGCGTGGTTTGATCGCCGTCAGGCCCGTTCCACCACTGCAGGAAATCATTCCCGTGGTTATCGAACCTTTGACTCTGCCGCCACAGGAAACCACGGAAAAAAAGGAGCCACCTCGGGCAGAAAAGCCAGATGTGACACCTGTGGTCGCGGTGACATTGCCGGCGCCAAACATCAATTTTTCCATTCCCACCATCGGTACGCTGGTCGTTCCGGCGGCAATTGCGACCGCGCCGCCGCTGCAAGCGATGGAAACTGCATCACCGGTTGGCACGGTGGGAAGTACTGGCACGGCGGGTGACCGTCCGCAGCCGCCGTATCCCAAGATCGCTCTGGGAGCGGGTCAGCAAGGCACCGTGCAACTTACGTTGGGCGGAGACGAGGCCGGCAATATTATATCCGTCGCCGTAAAGGAATCTTCCGGCTTTCCCATCCTGGACCGAGCCACGGTCGATTTTGTCAAACGACACTGGCGGCTTCCCGTTGGCACAGCCAATCGCATTTTTGAAACCAGCATTACGTATCAATTACAACTGAACTGAAGTCTCAATCCCAACCCATCCCAATCTATGCTTGCGAACATTGTCTTCCAATTCATTAGCCAAGGCGGCCCCGTCATGTGGCCAATTCTTATCAGTGCGATCGTTGCGGTCGCCGTCGTCGGCGAACGCGCCTTTTGGTGGTTGCGTGAAAGCCGCAAACGCGATCCGAAAAAGCTCGGGCAAATCCTGGCCGCTTTGGAAAACTCGGATATTGCGGCGGCGAAACGAATTGCCAGCGGTTCGGAAGACCCGGTTCTGCGAATGATCCATCACGGTCTGAACCACAGCGGGCACGCCCATGGCTCCATGCTGGGCGCGCTGCAA
>Ga0302281_10001774_pt1 | contig 15539 bp, 19 predicted proteins | sample III_Fen_E1_2_FD_198762 | JGI IMG/M metagenome (GOLD analysis project Ga0302281, IMG submission 198762) | Peat permafrost microbial communities from Stordalen Mire near Abisko, Sweden - III_Fen_E1_2 | ecosystem: Environmental > Terrestrial > Soil > Wetlands > Permafrost | place: Sweden: Abisko...
TGCACTCCTTCATAATCTGCTGACCCATCTTTCCAGACATGCCGCAGCTTTGCCAGTTATGGCAGGTGAGGCACTTCTGAGAATACGATTCAAGGGACTGCCCGGTCGTGTGGACGTCGTGGCAGGTCGAGCAGCTCATCTGCGCAGCCGAGCGATAGCATTTACTGCGCTGGAGAAGCCCAACCTGATTTCCGTGAACGTCCGGATGCTCAACATCGGGGGATGGAAGCGGTTTGAAGTAATCACTCAGCGGCTGGCCCGGAACGTAAGAGAAGGTGGGCGCAAGGGATTCACGCTGAATCCCGTTATGGCATTCTGCGCACAAATCAACCTGCCTTTCGCGGGAGAACTTCGCGGGATTCAGAATGCCCCGGTTGGATGACTCTTTCGCCGTGGTCTCATGCTGCATCTTCAGGCGAACATGGTTTGCGCCAGGTCCATGGCAACTCTCACATGAGATACCCGGTATGAGGCTTCCCCGGTCGTATCGATTTGTCCCCGGGTCGATGGAAAGTGCTCGTATATAGGATGCGTGACATTCCAGACATGCGGGATTGACGATGCGGGAAAAATCCGCATTGCCGTCAATGTAGCCTGGACTGTTGATCCACCGATGCCCATCGCTCCAATAACTGACCGGTAACTCGAAGAGCCGGTCTCCCTGCCAGAACAGATAAGTCTGACCACGCACTCCGGATCCAGTGACGAGATCAATGCGTTCCGTTCTTTGAAAAATATCGGAACTCCAGCCGCTCCTTGCGACCTCGAAGAGTCCGTCCTTCCGTGACTCCATAAAAAACTGCAGCGCCGGCTCGACAGTTTGCTCAGGATCAACAATCGTCAGGGAATTGGAATCCTTTCGAAAGGATCCGAGCACAGAGCTGGATGTGGGGAGTTGGGAAGTCCGGTGATGGGCAGTGCGCTGATAGTGTTGACTCAAATCTCGGTGGCATGAGAAGCAACTCTCATCGCCAACATAGCCGGTTCGATCCGTCTCAAGTGGGCTCTCTCGCGGCGAACAGAAGGCAATCGCGGGTGGAACGAGAGAGAACCCAGCTAGAGCGAGAAGAATGACGAGCCTGGCTGCGATCATTTCGCGACGACCCCACGTGTCCATTGTGAGTACGGTAAGAACATCTCTGATTCCCTGGTCTTAATGCTTGGTGTCTGCTTCTTTGCTCAGGAGTATTCTCAGGCTTTTGGCGAGCATTTCAACCTCTTCAGCCTTCTTTAGTACCGTCAGGGAGAGACTCTCTTTGTATGTCTTCGCCACTTCAGCTCGTAGCTCAGCAGACAACTGAAAAAGTTTCTTGGTGTCGGCTTCAATCTGGGCTTGCCTTCGTTGCTCCGGGGAGGAAGGAGCGGAGTCCTCTGTCTTTTGGTCAACCGGCGGCGGCGTTGATTCCTGGGGACTCAGGTTCACTTCGGGCTTGGGCTCGGAAGTCGAGTTGGCTTTGGCTGATTGGGAGTGAATCGGGGCCGCGAAGAACGAAGTCATTAGCGCAAGCAGGAGCGCCAAGCGGATCAGCCGCGGATTTCCGAGAAGCGTGGCCATGGCTGTTTTCTTATGCCTCAACAAGTAGGATGAGCGTGTCCTGATTGCAAAAACTGCGCTACCGAGTCTTCAATTTCTCTTGCACGCTTTTCGCCAGCTTTTCGATCTGTCCAGCTTTGGCTGCGTTAGCTGCCATGGAAGCAGACTTCTTGCCGGAAAGGATCTCATGCTGCAACTGTTGGGCTAATAGCAGTATCTGGTTGGACTCCAGCCAGACCTCTCGAGCGTTAAGCCGATTTTGAATTGAGATTGTTGCTCGCTTCTCCTGATCCGCTGGACTGTCGCCATAAACCTGCTTCAGATCGGGCTGTCGAGGAGTTGGATTGGGAATGATGACGTGGTTCGGAGGCGGGTTTTGCGCCATCGAGGCCGCAGACGCCAAGGCCAAAATAGACAGGAGGAAACTACCTAAACCAATTCCACCAGCAAGAACTCGCATAAATCCTCGCACCTCAAGTGAGTACAATCTAAGCAGAGATCTGCATCCTCGGTCCAGTCAATTTGGTATCTGTCCCTCGCCAAAACTCCATCCATGTGCAAAGGGAACTTGGTTTTGAATTTGGCGATCAGACTTGGAGGAGGTTTTCGAATGAAAAGGAGGCGCTTGTTGATTACGAATCGTTACGAAGACGCTCGAAGCTGGCAGTGACGGGCCACCGGGCACACTCCTACCGCCGTTGGTATTCTACGTTGACCAGAGATTTTCGGAGCAGGGACTCAGGCCTTCGGATCGTAGCGATGGCGGATGCCGCCAAGTCTAGGGACGGATAAGACTCGGCAGTTTGCATCGGAGTTCTTCGCTGATTCACGACCCGAAGGGGTCCCCTTGGCCAACGCGATATGTGTCCGGTTGTCATGGTAATAGCGAATGTACTCGCTCATGAGGCGCTTCGGATGACGCTCATTGAGAACGTTAAAATGGTCGAGCAGATCGCGGCAGTTCCCAACCCATCGGTCCGCAACGCCGTTCTGCCATGGGCTGCGAAGGCTGGTTCGCTTCGGCTCGAGACCGAAACTCCTCACGGTGTCAATCACTTCTTCATTGAAGTTCGACCCGCGATCAAGAATTAGATACTTCGGTGCAGAGTCGTAAGGAAATGCTTCCGGCAGTTGTTGAATGACCCAGGCGCTCGCCGGATGTCTGGTCACGTTGCAGTAATGTTTGCGGCGACGGTAATAACGATTGCGGGTACGGTCGGGCTGGCGCAAGCCCAGCCGGGCGCCGGCAGACCCTTCGGATCGCGGGATCCGTTCGTGTGCAAGGCGCAGAAGGATCCAGCCACCTTCGCCATGGATGGCGCTGACATCAGCGATCCCGAGATGGGCGGCTCCACATTCCCCAATTTCAATGTGGACGCGGTCGAGAGAATCGATTCCAGCTCAGGGTGGATGGCATCGCCTTGCAAGATGTGTCCTTGTTCGCATTTGGGGGCCTATCTCGAGCAAGCAGCTTCCTGGAATGACGCATATCCTCATCCACGCGGACGGCTCCACTCGGTATGTAAACATGATTCCTAAGGGGAAACATGTTAAAGGCGACCACAGCAAAGAAATGAAGGCTGGCGACCCACTTTCAAACCAGACCATTGAAGGCGCATTTCCCCTGTTTAAGCGGGCAGTAGTGGGACACTATCACAAACTTGGCGTTGAGCACATGGACGCATACCTGGGCGAGTTCTGCTGGCGCTACATTAGCATTGGCAATGCGGTGACTTCAGTTGGCCGATCCGGAGGGGTATTCTAATTCCATGCCCAGCGGCTCCGTGATCTCGATCAAGAATGTCGATCACTTCTACGGTAGCGGTGCCCTGCGAAAGCAAGTGCTCTTTGATGTTTCTACCGAGATATCACCCGGCGAGATCGTCCTGCTCACCGGGCCTTCCGGCTCCGGCAAGACGACTCTGCTTACCCTGGCAGGGGCGTTGCGCTCAGTGCAGCAAGGCAGCGTCACAATTCTCGGCCACGAGTTGAATGGCGCAACCAATACCCAGCTCGTCAAAATCCGCGAGGATATCGGGTTCATCTTTCAACATCAAAATTTGCTCGATTCGCACACTGCAATTCAGAACGTCGCGTTATCGCTCGGCGTCGGGCCGCAAGAGTCCAAGAATGAGGTACAGAGACGGTGCGCCGATGCGCTTGAAACTGTGGGTCTTAAGCACCGCATGAATTACTTCCCGGAGCATCTCTCCGGCGGGCAAAAACAGCGGGTTGCAATCGCGCGCGCATTAGTGCGGAAGCCGCGCATTGTCCTTGCCGATGAGCCCACCGCTTCTCTGGACCACAAGTCCGGCCGCGAAGTGGTAGACCTGATGCGGACGCTGGCCAAACAGCAGGACTGCGCCATCTTGCTCGTGACCCACGACAATCGCATCCTCGATATCGCTGACCGCATCCTCACGCTCGAAGACGGGCGCATTACTACCTTTGCAGCCGGGTTGGCGGCAAATACCGGCCACTTGCTTACCGCCTTTGCGCAACTACAGCGAAAGGGCGACCTGGTGAAGCATGTCAACGATCTTTCGGACAAGCAGTTCCATGAAGTTGTGCAGCAGATGACAGTGGAGTTCGAACAATTCCTTGAGACTCTTGAGCTCGGAAATCGGGATGCAATTGAAGCTCTGATCGACCAGATTCTCGATGCGGTCACCAGTAAGGTGAAGCTGATGATCGGTGCCGACCGAGCCTCTATCTTTGTGGTTGATTCCGCCCGCGGCATACTCCATTCCCGCATCGCCCAGGGGGCCGAAGGAGCGCGCATACAGATTGAGTTTCCGCTCGGCAAGGGTATTGCGGGGCGCGTGGCGAGCACCGGAGAGGTCCTGAACATTCCGGATGCTTATGCGTCGCCCGACTTCAATCCCGCCATCGATCGCGAAACCGGATATCGCACCCGCACGATCCTTTGCATGCCTGTCTTCAATCGCAAGAAAAACGTGCTGGCAGTAGTGCAGATGTTGAACAAGGACGGCGGCGGGGCATTTACTGAAGCCGACGAAACAAATTTTCGTGACTTCATCGAGCCCCTGGGTGTGATTCTCGAAAGTTCGCTTCGTCTCGGGCGCTAGACGAGCGTTCGCAGGCGCGGTGCGTCAAGGTTTCGTCGATAGTTGTTCTATTGAATGACTTTGAAATTTGGGGAATTCTGCAGGGGCTCTGAGTGGATTTCGCACATGCCGATACAACTTGACACGCATCGCTGCATAAAGGTACCTTTTGTAACTATCGTTCTCCGCAAGTGTTGCTAAGCGGTTCTCAACCGACGTAGGCGTGCGGTTCAGGTTTTCCCCAGATTTTCTGAGCCGCCCGGAAGCACGTAAACTCTCGATCGAGATGCTAAAGGCCGTTGATTCTCGCGACGGCGAATTTTGTCTTGCTCTAATAAATCATGCCAACCTCATGTTCTAAGGACTTATGCATACCACGCGTGTCAGCCTGCCCATTGTGTTGCTCGCCTGGTATTTGAGCCCTCTTTGCGCACAGGACAAGCCGGCGCCCACACTGTCTCTGACCTTGCGTGACGCGGTCAAACTGGCTCTTTCGCCAGGAGGGAATCTGGATGTGGATGTGGCCGATCAGTCTGTGGCGGCCGCCCAGGCGAGATTGCGGGAGTCGCAGGCCACGAGCAAGCCCAACGTCGATTTTTCCTTTAACGTGGTGGATGAACGGCTCAACCTGGATGCGTTCGGCTTTGGGACGATACACGAGCCAGGCTTCACGTTTCCGAGAGGGGTGGGCCCGTTCGATGTGCTGGAATCCCGGGTCCATATCCGGCAGAGTCTGTTCGACCAGGAAAGCATGCACCGCAAAGGGGCCGCACGCGCCGGGATCGCCTCCGCACAGACGGATACGGAGGAAGTTCGCGATCAGATTGTCGGACAAGTGGCGCGGCTCTATTTTCAGGTCCAGCGCGATGCGTCGGCTGTGGAGACGGCCCAGGCTTTGGTTTTAACGGCGGAATCGACTTTAAAGGAGATCGGCAATCGCAATGCCCAGGGTCAAGCGCTGGGTCTGGATCTTTCGCGGGCCCGAGTCGATGTCGCTGCGGCGAAACAAGATCTGTTAAAGGCTCAACTGGAAAGGGCTCGCGCCGAGATTGACCTCCTCAACGCGATGAACAGGGATCTGAATACGCCACTCGAGTTGACGGACCCGTTGACGTTTGCAGCACAGGATATGCCTCCGGCCGACCAGGCCGTCACAACGGCCCTGCAAGCGCGCAGTGAGATTCTGTCCCTGCAAAAGAAACTGCAAGCGACCCATCTCAACGATGTTGCAATTCACTCGGAACGCCTCCCCACTCTGTCCGCGTATGCGAATGCTGGATCCACAGGAACCAGTCTTCCCACATCGACGGGTACGTACGACGCCGGCGTCACGCTGAGAATACCGGTTCTTGACGGAGGCAGGCGGGAGTCGCAGCGTGCGGAGGTGACGGCAGTCTTTCGCCAACAGGAGTTACAACTGGCCAAACTGCGAAAGCAGGTGGAGATCGAAGTACGGGAGGCATTGCTCCGGATGGACCTGGCGCGCGGCTATGTGGAGTTGTCGGAAGCGCGTTACAGGGTGGCGCAGGATGAGTTGGAGCACAGCCGGCGCAGTTATGCGCAGGGCATTGGCAGCCAGATGGACGTCAATGGTGCGCAGGCCGGCCTGGCAAAAGCGGCAGACGACCACGTGGCGGCGTTGCATGATTGGAACGAAGCGCGCGTGGATCTGCTGCAGGCGCTGGGGACGATTCGGACGCTTGCCCAATGACGACAATGGGCCTCGGAATTGACAGGCAGCTGCGAGTATCGCGCCAGCGAACAGACGGGAGGACGACCTGATGAGCGGGAATTGGACGGATAACAAGTCCCTGAAGTGGGCCGGAGCGGCCTCCATATTGGTAGTGCTTTCCGCCCTCCTGGTGTGGTATGTCCTGCATCAGCGGAACCAAAAAGCGGCTAGCGAGGTTCCGCATGTAGAAGAGACGCGTGCAGTCTCCTGTCAGGGGCTAATTCAACCCGAAGACGGTGTGATACACGTGGCCGGCCCGTACATTTGGGGCGATTCGCATGCGCCACGGGTGGAAAGCCTCAAGGTGCGGGAAGGCGACGAGGTGCACCGGGGACAGGCGCTGGCGGTCTTCGTGGGGAGGACCAATCTGGAGGCCAGTGTGACGCAGGCGCAGGCACAGAGTGCCAAAGCGCGCCTCCGCCTGGAACAGGTGAAAGCGGGGACCAGAAAGCCGGATCTGGCGGCGCAGCAGGCCGAGATTGCCCGGCTGGATGCGGAGGAACAACACGCCCGGACCGATCTTCGCCGCTATGAAGCGTTGCGCACCACCGACGACGTTACAGTCGCGGAAGTGGACGCGCGGCGCAATGCGGTCCAGGTTGGCGAATTCGCCGAGGAGGCGGCGCGGCATCGCTTGGAGAGCATGCAGGAAGTCCCGGATACCGATATTCGTCTGGCCGAGGCGGATCTGGCGGAAGCGGAGGCCAACGAACAGCGGGCGCGCCGCGATTTCGAGGTCAGTACAATCTACGCGCCTGCGGATGGCAGGGTCCTGAAGATCAACGCCCACGAGGGCGAAGAAGTGGGACTGTCGGGCTTGCTGGATATCGCTCGTACCAGCAGCATGTTTGTTGTCGCAGAGGTTTATGAGACGGATATCGACCGGGTCCGCGTGGGTCAGCACGCCACGGTTTCGGGAGATCTTCTCGGGGCCAAAATTCTGACCGGCGTGGTAGAGCGGATCTCGCATAACGTGAAAGATGCCGCAGTCATGCCTGGCGACACAGTCACATTCTCCGACAAGCGCATCGTCGAGACCCTGATCCGGCTCGACCAAAACGAACCGGCAGCCAATCTGATCGGCGGCAGGGTCATCGTGGTGATTGGGACATGATATTCGCCCTCGCATGGCGTCAGTTGTTCCACCAGCAGGCACGGCTGCTTGCCGCCATTGCCGGAATTGTTTTTGCTGTCGTCCTGATCATGGTCCAGTTGGGTTTCCAGGCCGCTCTCTATGAGAGCTCCACTCTGCATTACGATCACATGATGGCGGACATTGTCCTGCTGAGCCCGCAGTATGAAGCGATTATGTACAACAACAGCGGCTTCCCCTTACAACGTCTGAATCAGGCATACGCGGTAGATGGGGTTTCTTCTACGCTGGCGATGTACGGCAGCTTTGTGGCCTGGAAAAATCCGTGGACGCACAAGGAACGAACGATGTACATGTTCGGATTCAATCCCATTCCCGGCTTCTTCGATCTCGGTGACATCAAGGATCCCGGCCCCTTACTGCGGAGGAACGACAGTGTTCTTTTCGACGTCCTTTCCCGCAAAGAATACGGGGACGTGCCATCTGCGTTCCGGGCCGGACAGCGCGTGGTTACAGAGATGGTGGGTCATCGCGTGGAGGTGACCGGTCTGTTCAGTGCGGGCACTTCTTTCGGCATCGACGGGGCTGTGGTAATGAGCGACGCTAATTTTTTCCGGTTGATGCCTGGACGCAGTCCTGAAGTTGTAAATTTCGGGCTGATCAAATTGAAGCCGGGCTACGACCCGGATCAGGTCCGTGCGCAACTGGAGAAGGTGCTGCCAAACGACGTCAGAGTGTTGACTCACAGCCAGCTCGACGCCAACGAGCGGGAATTCTGGTCAAGCAATACGCCGATCGGATTCATCTTCGCGCTCGGTGTGGGTCTCGGGCTGGTGGTGGGAATTATCGTCGTATATCAAATCCTATACACCGACGTTTCCGATCATCTGCAGGAATACGCCACTTTGAAGGCGATTGGATACAAGGACAGCTTTCTTTTCACCATCATCATCTGGGAGTCCCTGATACTGTCCGTCTTTGGTTACATCCCGGGCTTCCTGATCTCGCTGTTAATCTACCGAGTTGCCACGAACGCAACCTTTTTGCCGCTCCGGATGACTGCGGAGCGTGGCGTTGTGGTCTACCTGCTCACGATTGCTATGTGTGTAGTATCCGGAGCCCTGGCGCTGCGCCGGTTGAGCAAGGCGGACCCCGCTGAAATCTTCTAAGGAGCAGCGGAAGCCTCAGCAGCCGCATGTAATTGAACAGGCGGCTCCGATGTGGTATGGCCCCGCTGTGCAGGCTGGGAAACGCCACGAACCTTCCTACATGAGGGAGATGTATCCGATGAAAATCGGGCGGCAGCGCCAAGTCCTGACGGCGGATGCGATCTTCGACCTCGTGCGTGACGATCTGCACAACGTTGAAAAAGCGATCGATATCGAATCGTACGCGTCGGTCGATACCGTATCGCCCATTTCGAAGTACTTGCAGCAGAACAGTGGGGAGCGCCTGCGCGCGGCGCTGCTCCTCCTGTGCGCCCGGCTCGCAGGCGGCAGCGGTAACAGGATGGCCATCCAACTGGGTGCGGTGGTGGAAATGCTGCAAGCAGCCTCCCTGGTCCACAGCGAGGTTGTCGACGTGGACCAGGCTTGCTGCGAGCGGCCTTCGCCCGGCCTTCAGTCCTGCGTGCTGGCGGGCGACTGGCTATACCTGCGGGCTTTCCGGGTAGCGCTGCAGGAACGCGTTCTCGACCTGGCGATCGACGCGGCCCAAAGGATGGTTATGGGCGAACTGATTCAAATCAATCGCATCGGCTCAGTCGCCGTCACCGAAGCCGACTACATCGAACTTGTGGATTGCAAAACGGCACGCCTGTTCTCTCTCTGCGGGAAACTCGGGGCGACGGCTGCCGGGTCCGACAAGCGGGACGGAGAGAGACTTGCCGAATTCGCCTGGAATCTGGGGATGGCGTTCCAGTTGATCGACGACATGCTGGATTTCGTGTCAAGCGAATCGGAGCCTGGCAAGCCGCCTGGCGGAGACCTCAAAGACGGTAAAGTCACGCTACCCCTGGTCTACGCGCTGGAACATGCAAGTATGTCTGAGCGAGACTTGGTGGCCGGAATTCTCCGGGACCGCAACTATGACGCCGTTCCGTTCGCAAATGTGCTGGTGCTCGTGGACCACTATGGCGGGACTCAGCGCACCCGCGCGCGCGCCCGGCAGTTCACGGATCGCGCCAGGCAGATTGTGGCCGAGTTCCCCGACAGCCTCTGCCGGCGCGCTCTGTTCTCGCTGACCGACCTGGTCACGGAACGCGGCTGCTAAGCACCGTACTTCAGGGTCGAGATACTGGAGATCAACCTTTGATTAGCTCCGGTCTTGCTCAACCTGACTATCGTAGACCTGGCGTCGGGATTGACGACGAAGGTCTGGTGCTGGGCGAATGCGGCGGGAGCGAGTACGGCGGCGAGTGCGAAGGCTGTAAAGGATTTCATTTCAATCTCTCCGACGGTGCTTTTGGCGACCAGGAATAGTATTCAGTGTGGCGAATGTCGTCTCTCCACATTTCATTGAAGAACAACCAGATCTTCGACTGGCGCCAAGAAACTAAAAAGCGTTCGGGGCTCCGTTTTTTCAGGATGACAGCCGACTTCTAATACGAACTCTTGAGGCACCACACAAAATTTAGGCCGTCGCCTGCACGGGAACAACAGTCGCTTGATGGGCGACGCGTGTCAGTCTTGCCGTCACGCGCATTACGCCGGGCCAGACCCTGAGGCAGAACGGTAATACAGCGCGCGCGAATCCGTTGTTCAAGCCATCGGCGGCGAACTCGGCAAGGCGCATCTGCGCCAGCAGTGCCGACCGCAGCTTAGCCTGGAAGAGCGGCGCCGGTTCGCCCGCAACATAGGCAGCCACGGCACAACGTGCAGCATGCAACGCGATCGATATGCCGTCGCCGGTGAACGAGGGAATGACAGCTGCCTGATCGCCGATGCAATAGAGCCCGTCTTCCGATGTGCGGCGGATATAGCCATACGGGATATGCGTGATGGCGATCGGCTTGGCGAGCAACGGCTCCGCGCCGGCAAGTCTCATGGCGAGGTGCGGACAGTCCTGCTGCATCTTCGCGAGGAATTGCTCCCAGCGATTACCCGTCCGTGCAAGATACCGCTGCTGCACCACGCAGCAAAGGTTTGCAATGCCGCCTTCAACCGGCTGGATGCCACCATAGCCTCCTGGATAGAGCATCAGCTCAGAGGCGCGGGCAAGTTCGGCGGCCTGCGCGGGAGCCAGTCGAAAATACATCTTGAAGGCGACCCATCGCTGCGGGTCTTCAGGACGTGCGTGGCCGCGAAGATCGTGCTTGCCTGTGGCGAGAAACGCCGTTGGAGCTTCACGGGTAGTGCCGTCGTCGAGCGTAGCTTGCCACACGCTGGACGCCGCCCGCGCCAGTGCCTGCACACTGCGGCCGCACTCTACGCGGACTCCTACAGCGATGGCCTGGGCGATGAGCGCCGTATCAAGCGCCTTGCGCGTCAGCGACGCTGCGGAAAAAGGCAACGGAGCCTGCGCGGCGCGCCTGGCAGCGGCCAGACGAACGTAGTCGATAGGTACGGCTCCAAGCGAGGCCACGTCGATGCCGAGCAGGTGCAGGTCCTCAAGGGCCTCACCGCTCAGGAACTCTCCGCAGACTTTATGGCGCGGTGTGGGCTCGCGTTCAATCAGCGTTACGCGCCGTCCCTTGCGGGCCAGTGCGATAGCAGCGGCACAGCCTGCCACCCCACCACCGAGTACGAGAACTTCATCTTCAAAAGGAATCTGGTTCAGATTGGACGTTGTAACTGGAATCTCCTTGTTCGGATCCTATATTTGAAATTGTACTGCTTTTGCTTGGCACTCCATGACGATGCGGTCATCTTCGTGCGGTGCAGTTTTGAAACCCACAGGACTGTCACAAGGGTTTGACGGAGCGCAGGCGAAGATGGTGAGCCACAGCCCGCAGTGCACGATCTTTCACAGCAGCTCTTTCGCACCAGCAGAATTGTTAACTGAGCACTGGTAACTTAGCCAAATTGGCCAATCAGATCATTGATTCGCATGTAACATCCCCTCTTCGTCGTCCAGCTTTCCCAGGGTGCTGTTGCCACGCCATTCTGCCATTGAGTGCATGTTTATGCTGCCACCCATTGCAGAGATATGCTGCCAGAGAGTGCGCCGTTATACCGCCATCAGCGGTAACCGAACAACAAAACATCATCCACGGCGAAGGCGCGCGGGAATGCTTATCAACTGCTGATTGACGGATTGCAGGCAACAAGTCGGAGAGTGCACAGATCACCGATCCCATTTCGGTGATCCGTGATAATGGCTGGTTTTGATCAGACGACAGCAGGAATCAAGCCTAACGTGTCTTTATGGGTAACCTTGATGCCCTATGTGTCCGCTAGGAGGCGAGATGTTAGGTATGGGTTTGGTAGGAACAATCATTGTGATCGTGCTGGTTGTGTGGCTCATCCGGCGCGTGTGATTTCGCCTGGAAGTGCATCGCTGAAAATCAACTGACCGCCAAGATCACCTTTGCGTAAATCTGATTCAGCTGGAGTTCTGTCCGCGTGGTCGCTCACTCGCTAACTCGGACAGAGTTCCCTCTTGGCGTCCGTTCTGTCCGGATTGCCGGTCATATGTCCGGAATCACAGGAACCGGCACTGCCGCATCGCGGCATTCGCTAATTACCGAAAAACGGACTCTCGGGCAACTTCACCGGTCACGTGCTGACCACTCCAAACGATGTTTACCCATTCCCAGCGATAATCTCTTTATGGATGCTTTGGATTGGGACGACCCGGCTGTCGAGGAGCACTGGTGTGGCGAACGTCGTCGAACCGTTACTGAATATCTCGCTAAGGAAAGCTTAGATCACGGTGAGGTCGGCTCTTGGCCAGCCTGGCATGTTGTTCCTTACGTCTTGATCTGGGCTGTCGAAAGCCTGCTTGCCCCTGGCTATGTTGGTTGGTGGGTGATCTGCGGCGATCTTCCGACAGACTATCTTTCAGCAGCGACCATTAAGCATCCCAGAAAAGCGATGCTTACTTTTGCTGATACGTGGAAAGAGGTCGCAGGGTGCATGGTCAAGGGAGTGCCTCATCCAAGCATAAGCATCGGGCCATCTGGGCCAAACCCTGAGCTTGCATCCCTACTTCAAAGCCGTTCCGATCTACTTCGTCAATTCGCCGAAGACGATTCCTTATGGGGCGCTGAGTACGATTAGACATAGTTAAACTGACAAGCTCCATCACGGTATCGAATGGTTTGTAAAACGATGTCTTGGGAGAGTTCACAGCCCTGTAATGTGGACAGGTGAATACCCGCGCAGCTTGGGTCTGCTGGTTCCGAGGGGTTTGTCGGCTACTCGTCAGTTCCTCAGCAGTAAACAGACTTGAAGCAATAGAACCTCGCTGTGCGCGGTGGCACGATTTAAGTGCCCAAGGTCAGCCCGGTCGCAGCATAGGCTTGCGCTGGGTGGCAGCATTTCCAAGCCGCCAGCTCCAAGACACACACGCGACGACTATCCCTATAATTCGAGGTGAGGACCTAATGCACGTGACTACGGCTTACCCCAACCTCATCGCGGAGACAATTCGCTTAAATGGAATCTAACGCGGAGATCGATTTCAGACGACGAGTCTCTCCGCGCGATCTGCCGGAGCTGATGGATGGTGACTGCAGCTACGAGGATTTCCGTGGCTGCCTTCGCAGCCTGGAGCAGATCAATAGCTGGCTGCTGGGATATCGACCGACGCTGGCCTGGCTGAACCGGCTACCGCCTGCATTGCGTGATCATGCATTGCCCGATCATGGCTTGCGTGATCCGGTGCACATTGTCGATGTGGGCAGTGGCGGCGGCGATCTGCTGCGGCAGATTGCAGGCTGGGCGCGGAGGCGCGGCATTGCTGTCGAGTTAACTGGGATCGACTTGAACCCTTATGCGGCGCGTGCGGCAACGGAGTCCACATCGAAGGAGCTCGGCATCGCATGGGTGACCGGCAATGCCCTGGTGTTTCGGCCGGAGAAGCCGGTGGATATCGTCGTGAGCTCGCTGATGGCACATCATCTGGAGGATCAGGAGATCGTCGCACTGCTGCGTTGGATGGATGCGACTGCGCGGGTTGGTTGGTTCATCAACGATTTGGAGCGGTCCGAGTTGAGTTGCCGGATGTTTTCGTTGGTGGACAGGCTGGCGGGGTGGCACCGGTTTGTACGGCACGATGGGCCGGTATCCTTCCGGCGCGCCTTCCGGGAAGAGGACTGGGTGCGGTTGCTGTCCGCGGCTGGGGTTCCGCTGGAGGCGGTGACAGTGGAGCATTGGCGGCCGGGACGGTTGTGTGTGGGGCGCTGGAAGTGAGCGTGTTGGATCCGGCCATCAGCCACGACGTATGGAGGATTTCAGCAGCAAGCTAAAGATGCCTGTCCACTGTTCACTGTCCTCTGCGCACTGACGTGGTGAGCTCATGCCAGTTCAGGCCCAGGTCCACGATAAGCAGCGATGCAAGAGTGAAGGCGATGACACCGACGGCGGAGAGGGTGTCGCCGAGGTGGCTCCAGTAACGGGGCCAGAGGTTGAGTACACGGCTGGAGACAAACGTGAAGGTGACAGCGTAGGAACGCATCATCCACTGACGGTGTTGGATGATATGGCGGTTACGCGCGGTGATGAAGGCGGCGGTGGTGCAGACAATCCAGGCTGCGGCCTGTCCGCAGGTTCCGGGGAAGCCGGGACGGCCGTTGGCGAGGGCGACTCCGGTCGCGGCGCCCACAAAGACCGAGATAACGTAGATACGCCCAAGAACACGATGGAGTTTCAGATAACGCTGGCGGATCCGCGAAGAGAAATTGATGGGGCCGATCAAGAGAGCGAAGATTCCGGCGAGCGTGTGGGGGATGAGGAGGCCGCGGTCGGCGATGACCTGCAGACGGTAGGCGTGGTACATGGGGTAATCGGTGACGAGAAGAACTTCTGAAGTGATGAAGACAAAGAGCGTCGTGAGACCAAGGGAGATCCAGACAACGGTTTTAAATCTGGAACGAGTTGAGCTGGGCGCACGCAGCGCGGAAGTTGCCATTATTCGCCCCTTAGATGGTTAGACGTGACCAAGGGTGCTGCGAGAGCTAGGGGCGCAAAAACTTCATGTTTCATAGTCTAACCAGAAGCTTCAGCATTCGGTAGTGGGTCAGTTTGGATTTCCACAGGCTCGCTTTAGCATTCCGGCTTGTGGGATGATAGTTCCATGACCATCGGCAAGGGCAAACGTCCGCGTGATCCGAACCAGCTCGCCAAGTGGATTGTAGAGCAGTCCACGGAAGAGGTGCAGCCAGTCCCGGCACCTCCGACCGGCTTGTCTGCGTATATGGCTGCAATGGGGCGCAAAGGCGGCATGGTAGGCGGTAAGCGCCGCTTGGTAACTATGACGCCAGAGGCGCGGAAGAGAGCGGCGGCCAAAGCTGCCCAGGCGCGGTGGGGAACGCCAAAGAAGGAATCCAAATGAACTGGCGTCTGATCTTCCTCATTCCGGTGGCTATTTTCTTCGTCGCCGTGGTTCGGGTGGGATGGGAACTGCACCGGAATAGACGAGGCTAGGTTACCGGGAATACTACTATGACCATCAAAGACAGTCCGGTTTTGCGCCCTTTTTTGCAACTTGCGCTCGTGATAGTTTTTCTGGTTTTGGTGGTTGCGGTTATAGATTTCCTGAGCAGGCTAGACGTTCATCACCCCAATCTGGCTGGGGGTCTAACGCTGTTTATCATCGCTGGAATTTTTGTGACCGGATGGGGTTTGAATCGCAGGCGAATGCTCTAAGTTTCAGGGTCCAAATCATCCAGCATTCGGGCCGTCTCCCTATTCACCATCTCCATCGAACGCTCGCAGGCATCCTCAGCGGCGCTCATGGTCACAGGCTTTCCTAGCAAATCGCAAATGGTCATCAACATGACAACTTCCCTGTCAGTCAGTTTCACGTCAATCGCCATAAATACCACCTATTCGATGAGATATTAACTGCCGAATATCTTTTTCCAAAGTGCGAAGAGAAGCAAAGAGATTAAACCAGCCAAAATAATTGCGGTTACCTGGCACCCGGTCAGGCGGTTATCCCCCACATTTC
>Ga0302281_10001782_pt1 | contig 15511 bp, 2 predicted proteins | sample III_Fen_E1_2_FD_198762 | JGI IMG/M metagenome (GOLD analysis project Ga0302281, IMG submission 198762) | Peat permafrost microbial communities from Stordalen Mire near Abisko, Sweden - III_Fen_E1_2 | ecosystem: Environmental > Terrestrial > Soil > Wetlands > Permafrost | place: Sweden: Abisko...
TCTGGCTGATGAACTTGATGCCGACCATCCATTTCCAGAACCAGGAGGGCCCCTGCGCCGAAACTTCAGGTTGAGGCGCATGACTTGGGTGTGCCGATTCCATAGAGGAATCGGCCTTGTCCTCTGTAGGGGGCGTCTGTGCCGAATCCGTGGGGGCCGTATGGACTGGAGGGGAATGGGTTGCCGTTTGTTGGGAACTGGGGTTGTCTGGCTGGTTTTCAGAATGGAGGGCTGAATGCGCGGACGGATGGCTAACTTTGGGTTTTGCTTCCGGCTTAACGGTCTTAAGGGACTCGGGTGCTGCCCCCGCGTTGACCTCTTCGACCAGCCTGGCTACCTGAACCTCGGTCATCTGGCGGTCGCTGGCCACCATCAAGGTTCGGTAGACAAGGTCTTGGGTCTCCGGGGGGATGGCGGGATAGGGGTAAAGCAGCTGGGCCGAGGCCACCAGCCGAGGCCCAAGGTTTGCTTGTGCCGGGTCCAAGGAGGAACCGGCGGCCTGGGGCGGGTCATTCGGGCTGCCACCCCGTTTAAAGGTCGATGCCGGCCCCAAACCGCCCAGCCGGGCGGCGGGCATTTCCAAAATACCCCGAATTCCCTTATTTAGCTTGTCGGAGTCTCCGACAAGGTAGGCTCGGGAAGCCGGGTTTAAGAGCGGCAACAGCCTCAAGGCACGGCCTACTTTGTCTTTATCCAGCTTCAACCGGGTCCCGACCTCCCTTTGGGTCAGGTTGGGGTTGGCCTTGATGAGGTTCTCGATGCTCTGGTAGCTGGCCCACCAGCCCCTTTCCCGGACGTCATTATCCAAATGGTTAATCACGACCGCTTCTTCTGCCGTCGGGTTCAGAATATGGCCTTGGATGGTTTCCCATTTCAGCCACAGGGCGGCCCGGTAGCGGTTTTCCCCAGTCAGGACGATGAAGTTAAAGTCCCCCAGCTCCCAAGGCCGGCCATCGACCTTGATCCGAAAGTTATCCGGGTGGGGCTGGGCATCCCCGACCAGCGGATTGGCGCTGTCGGGGTTGACCCGTATGGCGTTCAAAAGACCCCTGGCTTTCATGTTTTCGCCCAATTCTTTTATCTGCTCTTCCGTAATGGCCGCCCCGGGGTTATCCGGGTTGGGGTGGATGTTTTTGAGGGGGATATTCTGGGTACCGGGAAACATTTCCGGCAGGGCGGCCAGTAAGGCTTGAATGGACACCTGCTGCGCATGATCGTTGGCCGAAACGACTTGCTGAGGCCCATGGTTATATTGGCTCGATTCCGATGAGGAATCGGCTTGAGCGGCGGGATTTGGGTTGTTGAAAATCCCCGTCTTTTTAGGGGATGCCAGCCCATCCCCGTTAGGGGATCCATCGTTATTATTGGGATTGGCATGCGGGGGATTTTCGGGCATGGACATAAAAGGCTCCTTTTATCCCCGATCTTAATAGGGGATTGTGGTTAGTCTCCAAGGGAGACGAAATCCCCGACCTGTCTCCTTTAGTTTTAGGGGAGGGTAGTCGGGGAGTGTTTTGGTGAAAGGGTAAATCGGGGAAAAAGCGGCCGCAACAACTAATTTCTGTGACAATGATTTTCCCAACGCTGAAAGTCAAAAGCGGACAAAAAAACTACATTTTATGGGAAGGTTTTCCCGTTTTGAGAATAATTTACACATTTATTGTCCAGATCAAGCTTTCGGCTGTTATATTTATCAGCAACTCTTTTACTTCGCCCCTATAAGCCATTTTGTTTGGAATTTATTTTTATAAAAAATAAAGGTATGTATTTTGATCTCATATCATTTTGAGAAAAATTTTAGACTTAAAAAACGCGCTCCATCCGGTTTTATTTTTAGTTTGGCTTTTTTTGTTTGTCTTTTATATCAACTGGCTTTGCCCAATTCGTCCTTTTCGCAAACCGCCGACCCGCTGGCCTATCCCCAAAACCTCGACGCGCAGGTGGTCGGTCAAAGCGTCAACTTATCCTGGCAGGCGCCGACCGATGGAAGTTTTGTTAATTCGACCAGCTATCATATTTATCGTTCCAGCGAATCATGGGGTCCTTTTAGTTTGATTGGTACTGTGTCCACTGGCGGCAGCGGCGCCGGAGTAACCTTTACCTATCAGGACACGACTCCGGACCCGGGAACAAATTGTTATCAGGTTGAGGCTTATAACCCCTCGAATCAAACCGAAAGCGGCTCCTCCAATAACATTTATTGCGTTGGGGTCTACCCAGTCAACACATCTACTTTCACTCCTACTCTGACACCGACCCATACGGTCACCATAACGCCAACCCCTTCTGAGACGCCGACGCTGGTACCTACCGCTACGTTCACACCGCCTTCCGCTTTGACGCTCGGGGCTGTTTCTGAATCCAGCGGTATTAATCCTCTGGTGGCCACCAATACCTTTACCAAAACGCCCACACCCACATCGACCAAGACCAACACGCCGACATCAACCAAGACCAATACACCCACGAATACGGCGACTAACAGCCCCACCAAAACGCCCACTCCTGGCCCGACAAATACCTTTACCAAAACCAATACGCCGACAAATACTTTTACCATCACCAATACACCGACAAAATCACCGACGTTTACCTCTACCAACACGGCGACCAACAGCCCCACGAAAACAAATACTCCCACCATTACCAACACCTTTACTAAAACCAACACGCCGACCAATACATTAACCAATACCCAAACGTCGACAAAAACTAACACACCCACCATAACCAATACCTTCACTAAAACATTTACGCCGACCAATACCCTGACCAATACTCAAACGAACACATTTACCAATTCGCCCACAAAAACGAACACCCCCACCATCACCAATACTTTCACTAAAACCTTTACGCCGACCAACACCTTGACCAATACCCAAACGAACACATTTACCAATTCGCCGACGAAAACCAATACCCCCACCATCACCAATACTTTCACTAAAACTTTTACGCCGACCAATACTTTCACCAACACATTTACCGCGACGAATACGTTTACTATCACAAATACGAATACGCCTGATCCCACACCCACCAATACCTGGACTAATACCCAGACGAATACCTGGACGAATACCCGAACGTATACTTTTACCAATACCTACACGCCGACATACACGAACACGCCGACGAACACGAATTCCCCGGGCACACCGACGAATACCTGGACTAATACCCAGACAAGCACCTGGACCAACACCCAAACGTATACTTTTACCAATACGTTTACTAATACGTTCACTAACACCCAGACTAATACCTATACGCCAACGAATACCTATACGCCGAGCTTTACCTATTCACCCACGAATACCTCGACGAATACCTACACCAATACAATGACCAATACATCAACTAACACGCCGACTCCGGTTTTGACCGTTTCACCCACACCCTTCGTGAATTCGATATGTCTTCAGTCGGCTGGCAGCTTTTCATCGCCCAACAGCAATTTCGTCGGGGGAAGCGCGGTTGATTCGAACGGCAATGTTTATTTGACTCAAAATGATATTTTGATGTTTGACTCCCACGGCAATCTCAAAAATGAATTCGGCGCGGCGGAGTCGGACTATCCGCTGGGTATCGTGGTGAACAGTTCAACGAATCTCTTATATGAAGTGAATAACGTCTCTAATGTCGTCAATATTTTTAACCTTCAGGGCAAGTTTCAAAACTCATTCAACGCCCTTTCCAACGGTGCCACTTTTTCCAACCCCACAGGAATCGCTTTGGACCCCGGCGGAAATGTTTATGTGGCGGATAGCGATAACCAATGGCTCGATAAGTTTTCTTCCAACGGCACCCCCATCGCGGTTTGGGGACAGGGCCTATTGGTTGATCCGGAAGGCGTCGCGGTTGATTCCAATGGTTATATCTATGTGGGAGACGCGGGAACCTATTCGATTGATAAATTCGATGCCAACGGCAATTTCCTGTTCAGCTTCAACGCGAACGGCGCTTTAAGCGATCCCTATGAAATGAAGATCGATTCCAACGGATTTTTATGGGCGGCTGATCCGGAAAATGGATTGTTGTTTGTCTTTGACAGCGCGGGGGATGAATTGGCCAGCTTTAACGGCACCGATATCGGCGGAACCGCTTTTGATTATTTAATGGTTTCGGTAAATTCAACCGGCACGGTCTATGTGCCGGATACTTTCAGCCAGACCGTACAGGAATTCTCGTTCTGCGGCATTACGCCGGTTTGGACCAATACCCCCACATCCACCAACACGCCGACCCCCACGATGACGCCAACGCCCGAGGTAACCAACTTACCGTCAATCGCGTGTTTACAGCCGGTCACCAGCCTTATTTCCCCGAACGACAATTTCATCAACGGCAGCGCCACCGACAGCAATAACAATTTCTACCTGGCGCAGAACGATATTTTGGAATTCAACTCACAGGGTGTCTCGCAAAACGAATTCGGGTCCGGGTCAATCGAGTTTCCGGAAGGGATCGCGGTTAACGCCAGCGGACAGGTTTATGTGGTCGATAACGGTTTGAATCAGGTTGTGGCGTTCAACTCAGCGGGGGTTTCCCAGTTTGCTTTCTCGGCTCTTTCCGGCGGCGCGGCCCTCAACAATCCTACGGGCATCGCTTTGGACGCCAGCGGCAATGTTTATGTGGGCGACAGCGGCAACAATCAGATCGCCGAATTCAGTTCGACCGGTTCTTACATAACGGTCATTGGAAACACGGTTCTCAATGATCCGGAAGGCGTGGCGGTGGACGGCAGCGGCAATGTTTACGCGGGAGAAGCGGGCACCGCCCAGGTCACGAAATTCAATAGTTTGGGACAACCGGTGACCAGTTTTAACGGAAACGGTTTACTGGGCGATCCCTATGAAATGAAAATCGATTCCAACGGCAATCTGTGGGTAGCGGACCCGGAAAACGGGTTGGTGTTGTCATTCAACACAAACGGCACTATTTTGGGTTCGTTTAACGGGACCAATATCAATGGCAGTTTATTTGATTCGGTCATGGTATCGGTGGATACCACGGGCAAGGTTTATGTACCGGATACTTACAGCACGACAGTCCAGGAATTCACAGCCTGCGCGCCCTTTACCTTTACGCCCACCAGCACCAAAACCTTCACGCCGACTTTCACCATCACCCCGACGGCTACCTTCACCCCTACTCCCACGCCTACTTTTACGGCTTTAGCCACGCCTGTTTGTCTGCGAGTTACGGCGCCCTTAACCACGCTCAACACCAATCCCATCAACGGCAGCGCGGTGGATTCCAGTAATAACTTTTATCTAGTTCAAAACGACGTCCTTCAATTTAGTTCACTCGGTGTTTTGCAAAATGAATTTGGGACCAAGACTTTAAATCAGCCTGCAGGTATCGCGGTCAATGCTTCCGCCGGTTTTATTTATGTAGTGAACAGCGGGATGAACGACGTCAGCGCGTTTAATTTGCAGGGTAAATTCCAGTTCAATATCACCGAATTGTCCGACGGCGAGGCCTTTGATGATCCAACGGGCGTTTATTTGGATGGAAGCGGGAATGTCTATGTGGCGGACAGCGGCAATAGCCAGGTGGATGAATTTTCGGCTGACGGCACGCCGGTGACAACTTTTGGGTACAGCGTCCTGACTGATCCGGAAGGCATCGCGATCGACGGTGCGGGCAATATCTATGTGGGCGACGCCGCGACTTCTGAAATCTTGAAATTTAATAGCAGCGGCAATTATCTCTTTAGCTTTAACGGCAATGGTGTTCTGGGCGAGCCCTATGAAATGAAAGTGGACTCAAACGGTCTTTTGTGGGTGGCGGACCCGGCTAACAGCCTTGTTCTGGTATTTGACGCCAATGGGAATTTAATCAACAACTTCAATGGAACCAATATTGGCGGTGGCGCCTTTAATTCCAATATGGTGTCGGTGGATAGTACGGGCAAAGTGTATGTCCCGAATACTAACAGCACCTCGGTTCAGGAATTTGTTCCCTGCGGTGCGGGCTTTACTCCCAGTCAGACCATGACGGCCACACCCACCGCCACCATCACGCCGACCGCCACCCCCACCGCGACGATCACCGGAACCATTGTTCCCTGCTTGGGAGCGCTTTCCGGTTTCAATTTGGACAACACGCAGGGAAGAGGAACGGTAGGCGCTATCGCCGTCAATCAGGAATCGGGGAACATTTATGTGGCGAAGGTGATCAATGGAGTGCCCTGCATTTCCGAGTACACGTCTTCCAACCAGTTTGTCCACCGCTGGGGAACCTTGGGGACGGGTCAAGGACAGTTTACGAATATCGCCCAATTGCTGTTCGATAACCGCGAACAGGAATTATACGTCACCGATTCGCTCAACAATAACGTCCAGGTGTTTGACGTTAACGGCGATTTCAAGAGAACCTTTGGCTCTTATGGCCCGGGTAATGGCCAATTAAACACTCCTTTTGGGATGACCCTTGACGGCATGGGCCATATTTTTGTTTCGGATGAGGGTAACGCCCGGATCGAAGAGTTTTCCACCAGCGGGAGTTTTATCAATAGTTTGGGCGGCAATCAGGGACAAGTCAGTGATCAGGATAATGTTAATTATTGGAACGATCCTAAAGGTATCGCCTTTGGTCCTGACGGTTATCTTTATGTGAATCAAAACCACAATAACCGTATTTCCGCGGTCAATGTCAGCAACGGAGCTATTATAAAATCGTGGCTCATTACTAACGGCACCAGTAATGGAAGAAATATGTTTTTTGATTCCAATGGCTATCTATGGCAATTGGATTATGGTTCATACAGCGATTTTCTGTTCAATGTTTTTGACACCAATGGTAATCCGCAGACGGTTCTCAATTTACAGGCACAATGTAATGAAGCCGCACTCGACGGACAGGGAAACCTGTATACCGCCGCCAACCAGGATCAGTTTAATGCTACAACCGACGTGCTGAAATTTTCGGCCTGTGAGAGTTCTTACATTCCTACGGCCACACCCAGTTCCACCATTTCCATTACGCCAACTTCGACTCCTACCTTTACTTCAACCAACACACCCACCGCAACCTCGACGCCAACCAACGCCATCACGCCCTGTCTTGGAAACCTGACCGGCTGGAACAGCGACATCAGCCCGACCGGGGTTATCGCGGTGGATACATCCGCGAATAATCTTTATGTCGGCGATCTGTTCGGCGGCGGGTTGAGCCGTATTAGCGAATATACGGAAAACGGCCAACTGCTGCACCGCTGGACCCAGGGTCAAAACAATAATCCCATCGGAACCATCGGGCAGTTGATGGTGGATAACGTCAAACGCGAGCTTTATGTGTCGGACAACACCAACGATATCGTGCAGGTTTTTGACCTCAACGGAAACTTCAAAAGGTCCATCGGAGCGATGGGGTCCGGTCTGGCCAAGATGAACCAGCCTTATGGCATGACCTTGGACGGCCAGGGAAATATTTTCATCGCGGATCAGGGAAACAACCGAATTGTGGAATTCACCACCGCCGGATTATTCGAAAAAATTATCCAGGGTTATGGAACCGGCAACAGTCAGATATTATCTCCGACGGGGTTGGCCATCGGCCCGGACGGCAATTTGTACATTTTAGAAAATCAGTATCCCCGCATCAGTGTCTACAACCCGACCACGGGATCATTTGTCCGTTATATAACCGCGAGCAACGGCACGCAATTGTTGTTCGATCCCAATGGATTGTTATGGGAGTTTGGTGGAGTCATTAATGTCTATAGTACAAGCGGTGTGGAGTTAACGACACTGTCCATTAATGACGCGGTCAGTGAAATGGCGCTGGACGGCAGCGGCAATATTTTCGTCACGGGCGGCTCATTTAACGTCGACGAGTTCAGCCCCTGCGGCATCTTGTCTCCGACCCCAACACCGACCTCGACTTCCATTGCCACGCCCTGCGTCACGATGGTTTTCAACTGGAATGAAAATCTCAACACGCCATACGGTGTGGGTGTTAATACCTCTACGGGCAATGTCTATGAGGCGGATAGCAATAATGTCATCAATGAATACAACAGCTACGGCGCTTTTATTCAGCGGTGGGGTTCCACCGGTTCCAATATTGGACAATTCAGCGGACAGAATCACGTCGCGATGGATTCAACTTCGGGCTGGGTTTACATATTGGATGTGGGCAATAACCGGGTTCAAGTATTTGACCAAAACGGCAATTACCAAACAGTGTTTGGCGGGATCGGTACGGCCCCCGGGGATTTAACCAATCCCTTTGACATCGTTCTGGATCATCACGGCAATGTGTTTGTTTCCGATCAGGGTAATAACCGGATCAACGAGTACACCACCGCCGGGGTATTTGAAAAAACCATCAGCAAAGCGACCGGAAGAGGTAATGGGGAATTAAACGGTCCACAGGCCCTGGCGGTGGGGCCGAATGGCAATTTGTACGCGGCTGACCCGGGAAACAGCCGCTTCTGTATTTTTAATTCGGTGACGGGTAATTTTATCAGTCAGTTTCCTCTGGCCTCGGGAGCGAATTGGCCCCCTTCGATGGCTTTTGATTCCAACGGGTTATTGTGGGCGGCGAATTACGGCTCCATCGAGCTTTATGACGTTAATGGAAATAATTTTGGTTCGCTGAACAGCTTCAATGTCCTGCATCAGCTGGCTTTCGACGGGGCGGGAAATATCTATTCCGCTACGGGCGGAAGCATTGAAAAATACGACTTGTGCGGTTTCACCGAACCGGGGACGCCGACCGCTACCCCCACCTTTACGGTCTCATCCACGCCCTGTGTGAATTACAACCTTCAATGGTCCGGTATGACTAATCCCGTCGCGGTCGTTCAGGATTCCTCACGAAATGTTTATGTGTTGGAATATAGCGGCAACCGTATCGATCAATTCGACCCAACGGGTGTTCCGTTGAATCAATGGGGAACGACGGGTACGGGCAACGGGCAGTTTGAAAACGCGTTGGGAATGCAAATGGCGCCCAACGGCCATCTTTATGTGGTGGAAGGCGACGGCACCAATCGTCGTGTGCAGGAGTTCACCACGGGCGGTGTTTTTGTCACGTCCTGGTCCGGTTCGAGCGTACAACAGGGAGGCGCTTTTGTTGGTCCGCGTTCCATAGCCGTCGATAATTCAAATAATATTTATGTTTTGGATCAGCCGGCGAAAAAGGTACAAATTTTCAATTCGACAGGCGGTTATATAAAGAGCTGGGCGGTCAGCGGGACTTTAATGGGCATCGCGGTCGATCCGGTAAGCGGGAATGTCTTAATCGGTGACAACACGCAACAGGTAGATGTTTATACCAATAATGGAAATTATCTGGGCTCTTGGGGAAGTTCGGGCAGTGGCAATGGCCAATTTTACTATATTTGGGGGATGCAGTTTGATCCTAATGGGCTTTTATGGATATCGGATGATAACAATCGCATTCAGGCGTTCGATCGATTCGGTGACTTCTTAACTCAAGTGAATCATAGCTTCAATCTTCCTTATGGTTTTGCCGTTAATTCGGGCGGGTTGGCTTTTGAAGCGGATTTTAACGCGAACCGCGTCCAAAGTTTCCTGCCTTGCGGGGTATCGCCAACCTTTACGCCGTCAACGCCTGTGGTTCCCACAACGCCCACATCCACGCCTACCATTGCGACTAGCATGCCTACCGCAACACCCACATTGGAAGCCGCGCCCTGTGAGAATTATTTGTCAACCATTGGCGGCGGGATTAATCGAAACAACTATGAGGTGGCGGTGGATACCCATACGGGTTATCTCTATATCGCCGATTGGGACAACAGCACCATCGATATTTTTGACGGCACGGGTAAATCGGCGGGACAGTTTACCTGCAGCATTGGCCCCCTTGGGATGGTGATGGACAACCCCAATGAGCTTTTGTACGCGTTAGGGAATAACGGCCAGATTCAAAAATTTGATTTGAGAAAGAAAACGTCCAATATTATCGCGAGCGGTTTGGCCAACCCCAAAGGGATAGCGCTGGACGCCTCAGGGAATAATTTTTATGTGGCTGAACAGGTGGGGTCGGGCCGTATTGACAAGTATCGGGCTGACGGAACCTTTGAATTTTCTTTCGGTACCTACGATGGCGGCAACCCGGACAGTTTATTTAACGCGACGGGGGTGTCGGTGGGGCCGGATGGAAATATTTACGCGCTGTCTCTCAGCAATAATTCGATCCTGGTTTATACACCCGGCGGAACCTATTTAAGAACCTGGACGCCTCAAACCGGCGGTGTCTCCACCTCAAACCAAATTTCCATCGACTCCAACGGGCTGATATGGATTGTGGATCCCCAAAACGTCAACCTGAATGTCTATGACCAGTCGGGCCGTCTGCTGACGACTTATTTTAGTTCCGGCGCGACAGTCGGGTTGGTCACCCAGGTGAATTCCATTCATGGGTTTGCTTTCAATACGGACGGCGGCTTTTACGCCAGCTTAGTGGGGCCCTACAGCAACGGTTTTGGACCTCACGGCGTGGTGCGGTACGCGCCTTGTTCGGGTTCAGTAACGCCGACCGCTACGCCCACCGCCTTCACGGCACCCTGTGAAACCTTCTTCAATGCGGTTCAAGGAGGATTACCCAGTCAATTTGGAAATTTTAATGTCAATCCTTACCACATCGCGGTGGATGCCAACTCGGGAAATGTTTACATCGCCGACGGGTATATTTATGTCTATGACAAAAACGGCAATACCCTTAGCGCCATTACGGGTCCTCCCAATTTTGGGGCAGGGGCACTCAAAGTCGACAATGTTAACAACTGGTTGTACGCGATGAGCGGCGGCACTCTATACGCCTTTACCTTAAATGGACAAAAATACCATCAGGTGGCCAATGGATTCGGCTCTATCGCCCAAATTGCCCTGGACGCGACGGGGCAAAATCTTTATTTGCTGGATACCAGCGCGAAATGCGTTTGGAAAGTGAATAATTCGGGGACCGCGATTACCAAACTGGTTTCCCCGAACACGGATCCGTTCTACGCGCCTACGGGTATCGCCGTCGGGCCCGATGGGAACATTTCGGTGATTAATTACTATATTGGGGAAGTTAACGTTTATTCGCCCAATGGCAGTTTGGTTAAAACCTGGCAGCCCCAGGGTGCTACATTTAACAATGGTACGGGCCAAATACAAATTGATAACCAGGGCTTATTTTGGGAAGTCGATAGCACCGGCTATGTGCAGGTCTTTGATCCCAATGGCAATTATTTAACCAAAATTATCGGTACCGGTAGTAACCCCGGGCAAGTTTCCAGTCAGGGAGGAATCAGTCTGGATGGAAACGGCGGTTTATACGAGGTGGATACCAATTATAAAGCGGTTCATTACGTGCCCTGTAATTTGATAAGTTCCCCCACCGCTACCCCGACGACGGCGCCGACCATTTGCGAGACAGAAGCTGTTCAATGGAACGCGAATAATTATGGTCCAATAGCCGTTTATGCTGACAATCAACCCTATGGGAAAATATTCGTTTCTACAAATCTGGGAATCAATATACAGGGTATCGCCGTTTATAGCCCAGGCGGAAATTTACTGTTTAATATCAACAGTCCCTATTTCGCCGCTTTCACCGGCCCGGCGGGTATGGCGATAGACCCGGTGGCTGGTGAATTGTACGTGGTGAACGTCTCAGCCGGTTATGTATCGGTTTTTGATTTGAATGGAAATTGGAGAAGAAACATTGGGAATAATATTTTAAACCAGCCTTCGAATGTGGCTCTTGACGGCAAGGGGAATGTTTATGTGGGCGACGGACATCTTTTTAAACTCACCACCACTGGCAGTCTGGTTTGGACTTTTAAAGGTCAGGGAAATACGGTTCAGGCGTCGCAAGTGGGACCTGTGGCTGTCGGGCCCGATGGCAATATTTATTGCGGCAACGGTACCCTAATAACAGTTATTTCACCCAGCGGACAATATATACGCCAATTCGGCAGCCAGGGAAGCGGCTTCGGCCAGTTCAACGGTATTTCGAGTATGCAATTTGACGCTAATGGTTATCTTTGGGTTTCGGAAACGGGAAATAACCGTGTTCAAGTGGTAGACAACTATGGAAATTTCATACAATCCATTGGTATCGGACAAATACGGAATATTGCTTTGGCCGCGAACGGCGGGTTTTACGCCACAAATAGCGGCACCCAGGTTCAGCTTTTCGAGCCTTGCGGTTACGCCACTTTCACGCCCACACCGACTGTTACCAACACGCCTACCGTTACCAATACGGGTACTGTAACTCCGACTTTCACCCCAACCCCAACAGGAACTCTGACGCCGTCCAATACGCCTACGTTTACCAACACACCGACTTATACATTCACGCCTACGGCTACCGCCACACGCTCGGTCACCTGTACGCCAACCCCTACTATGACACCCCAGGGCGGCGCCTGGACTTTCCGGATGGATAACGGGACTTCGGCTTATACGGATCAAACCGCCAATCTCTGGTCCGCCAGCCAGGCCTATACGTCGGGCGGTTACGGCTACTTGTCGGGCGGAACTTCGCAAACAAGTTCATTGACCGTTTCGGGCACTACCAATTCGGCTCTTTATCAAAGCTATCGAAAGGGAAGTAATTTATCTTATGAATTCACCGTTCCGGCGGGCGCCTATCAGGTGACACTGAAATTCGCGGATTTCCTCAGCTTGAGCGCGGGGCAGAACGTTTTTAATGTGCTCGATAGCGGAGGGTCGGGCGCGGTGACGGCTCTCCAGAATATGGATGTTTACGCGGCCTCGGGCGGCTCGGCCAGGGCTTTAGACCGAACCTTTAGAGTGGATGTAAACAGCGTTTCACCCTTGATGGTCCAATTGAACGCGGTAACGGGTTCGGCTTTCCTTTCCGCCATTCAAATCAAAGGGGTACAACTGAGTTCCGAAAGCCTGTCGATCTATCTGTTTGAACCGGGCGGCGGCGCGCTGCTGCCTTAAAAGACGGTTTACCACAGAGTGAACGGAGTTACGCAGAGTACGAATTTAGAATTTAGTTTTAAACAGAGTTCTAAGATTTACTCTGTTTACTTTGTGTAACTCCGTGGTAAAAAGATTTTAGTCGTTTTAAATTTGAGGAGGATGTTATGAAGGCTTTAAAAATTACGGTGATGCTGTTCATCTTGCTGGGGTTCGCGGGTTCCGCTTTTACCCAAACCGTTTCGTCTTCGACCCACAAACTGAAAAACCCGGCGCACCATAAAGTCCACCAGCGCATCCGGCAGGAAATCCGCCACATTCAGATGGATGAAAAGTCAGGCAAGATTACGGCAGCCCAGGCACAGGCTCTCAAGGCCAAGCTTAAAGGGGTCCATGACCAGCAAAAGAGCTTTTATCAGCAGAATCATGGCGGAGACCTGACGGCAACCCAGTCCCAGCAGTTGAATCAGTCTTTGGACGGCATCGCCGCTTCGCATTAATCCTATCGGGAGAACCAGAAAGCTTATGGAATCATTTTTTGACGAGAAACGGGCGAAATTCATGAAAACCATCCGCGTCATCCTGGCAGGCCTGATGCTCATCGGCAATCCGGCGGTATGGCTGGGGGTCGTTGCGACCTCGGTTCGTTGGGCCCTACCGGCCTTCGTGGCCGCTTTAGTGTTTGACACCAAAATCGCCTACGCTAAAAAATTCCATACCGCGCAAAATGAAGTCATTGACCTGCGCAAGGTGGAACTCAGTGACGATCCCACCGATACCGATTTTGGAAAATTACGGGTGTTTGAAGTGTCTTTGTCTCCCTCTTCCGCCGCGCCCATCGCCGGTGAAAACCATGATCTGGCCGCCGCCATCAAGCAAACCTTCACCGATCAAAGCGACGATTCCTTCCAAAACCTTGAGGACTTTGTGACCAAGTACCCCCAAAGCCGGTGGGTTTTGGCGGTGGAACTGAACCGGGGTTTGATGCTGTACCGGCATGGTTATTTTACGAAGGTGGTGGACGCTTACCAAACGGCCTGGAACGCGGGCAAGGCCGAAACCCAAAAGCCGGCGGTGGATTTGGCCGACAGGGCTGTGGCGGAGCTGATGCAGATGAACTGCCGGGTAGGGCGCCTGGATGAAGTGAAAAGTCTGATGGCAGAAACGCAGAACATCAAGCCCGGAAGCGTAGCCGCTTTTGAGATTAATAGAACCAAACAGGCTATTTGGCATATGGAACAGAAGCCGGGCAGTTCTTTCCTTTGCGGCCCCTATGCCTTGAGGGAAATTTTGACCTATCAAAAAGCGGCCAATGCTAACGACTCTCTATTTACCACCGTACAGTCGCCGAACACGGGTTTTTCACTGGATAAGCTTCAAGCTTTATCGGACCAGTTGGGCATGAACATGCAGATGGCCAAGCGCAAACCGGGCGCGGCGGTGATTGTACCGGCGGTGGTGAACTGGAAACTGGGGCATTACGCGGCGCTGGTGGAGCAAAAAGGCGGTTCCATCCACTCGATGGACCCGACATTTAGGAATGAAACCTGGTTATCGACGAAAGCGCTGGATGATGAAAGCAGTGGTTATTTCTTGGTACCAGCAGGGGATTTGCCGGAGGGTTGGGAAGCGGTAAGCGAGAAAGAAGGCGCCAAAGTATTTGGAAAAGGTTTTGTGGGTATGATACAAACTCCGCCGCCCTGTAAAAATATTGTCTGTAGTTCTTGTCCAACTTGTGATTGTTGTGGAATGCCACGTGCCAGCATTGATTTAGTTACAGCCGCGCTGATGTTGAAAGACACGCCTCTTTTTTACACGCCACCAGTAGGCCCAGCCATTAAATTTTCACTCGGTTATCATCAAAATTATGGCAATGAGATGCCAGGTTCCAATTTTGGGACCAACTGGGCTTTTTCCTGGCAGGCGCAGATCACCTATAACTTCACTGCCACTCCAGTGGTAAGTAATGGGGTTACCATCGCATATACGTATGATGTTTATAATTATCATTGCGACCAGCCGGGCGGCGGAGGTGAAGTGTTTACGCCCGGACAGAATTCGGTATTTACCAACGGCTATTATCAGGTTACCAGTCCTCTTGGCTCTGAACTTCCTATTGGATTTTCATGCACTCTGCCCGATGGTTCGGTTCAAAATTATGGTCTGGCATCCATTGGGCCCGGTATCGTGACTTTGTTGCTGGGATCTATAACCGATCCACAGGGTAATACGGTTGTCATCAATTATGGTACTGAACCCGGTACTTACGGGAGAATTGCATCCATCACGGACGCCATCGGCCAGTCGTCCACTTTCAGTTACACCGATACGGACCCTTTTAAAATCACTGAAATTACAGACCCCTTCGGCCAGACCGCGGTGTTTCAATATGACTCAAATGAAAATTTGCAGTCCATTACGGACATTTATGGATTAACCACCAGCTTCGCCTATAACGCTGTGGGTGCTTTATCCCCCGACTGGCCCGCCAGCATGACTACCCCCTATGGCACGACCTACTTTGATTACACCAACACGGAACCAGTGAATAATTTTGGTTTGGGTGAAATAGAAATCACCGACCC
>Ga0302281_10001793_pt1 | contig 15470 bp, 4 predicted proteins | sample III_Fen_E1_2_FD_198762 | JGI IMG/M metagenome (GOLD analysis project Ga0302281, IMG submission 198762) | Peat permafrost microbial communities from Stordalen Mire near Abisko, Sweden - III_Fen_E1_2 | ecosystem: Environmental > Terrestrial > Soil > Wetlands > Permafrost | place: Sweden: Abisko...
AAGATTATGTCCGATCCTCTGGTTCAAGAACAAATACGTGTGAACAATTTGATACCCGAAGAGTCCTTCGTGCATGGTGAAGACGCCGTGGTGCGTATTAGATTAAAACCTGAAGCCGATATGAAGAAGTTCTATCGTCCTCAATATCCTATTGCTGCCACCAAGAAGGAGTTGATGAGGGCAACCGTCGAGCGTTGGTTACACACTAAACGCATCGAGCGAGCACCCGCCTGGTGTAAATACAACAATCCTCTCTTGGGTGTAGCAAAGATGGAAGGCGGATTAGCAGTTGAAGGTAAACTGCGTGTTTGTCTTGATCCTGGAAATATTAACCTGTGGTTGGAGAGCGACGACAAATTCCCAATTCCCCATGTGGGTAAGAACCTTGAGCGCTTTGCAGGCTGTCGTTTCTTTGGTGAAATCGATTTATCTGATTGTTTCCTTCAATTCTTATTACATCCTGATTCCCGTCAGTACACTACCTTCATGTGGGATCTGTTACAATACCAATTCTGTGGTGTCCCATTCGGTCTGATCTTCATGTCCTCCTTCGTTCATCGGTTTGTCTCATACAAATTCAGCGACATGGCCTTTGTCATTTCGTTCGTGGATAACATTGCATTTGGATCAAATACCTGGCAAGACCACCGGGATCAGTTGGTGCGGATCTTGACGCGCTGCAACGAGTTAAATCTTCGGGTGAAGACATCTGCAATCAAGGTGGGTTACACTCGGATGCGCTGCTTGGGCTTCATTGTTTCTCAGAAAGGAATACATGTGGATCCCAGAAAGATGGATATCATTTCCAATTGGAAGCGACCAGAGACTGGGGCTGGAATGCAATCGTTCTTGGGCACTGCTTCGTTCGTTCGTTCTCATATACGTCATTATGCGGACATATCTGCTCCATTGGAAGCAGTGAAGAACGATAAGATCATTCAATGGAATGACACGCTGGAACGACACTTCATTCAGTTAAAGGAAGCTATATTGCGTTCTCCACTGCTGAACTTTCCAGACTTCAATCGTCCCTTCTACTTGGCCACAGATGCTTCGAACTTAGGAGTTGGAGGGGTATTGTACCAGCCTGCGAATGGCGAAGTGGATATAATGCCAGGGAACATTGTGGCAATATGCTCAAAGGTGTTGAGTTCAACTCAAAGGAATTACTCAGCATACAAGAAGGAGCTGTTTGCACTGGTGTACGCGTTGAGAAAATTCCACGTGTACCTCTGGGGTCGCTCAGACTCAGTGCTGTTCACAGATCACAAACCGTTGATCTACATGTTCACCACACCCAATCCCTCTCCCGCCGTTCAACAATGGATGGATGAGCTGTTGATGTACAATTTCACCGTTCACCATCGTCCTGGAATCCTCAACGTGTTACCTGATTCTCTCTCTCGTATGTATGACAGAGCCTATGCCAAGGGTCCATGGGGTATTCCAACCAACTATAAACTGCTACCTTCCCTGGCATTGGAAGCTGAATTTGCTTCTGCAATCTCCATGGATCCCGAGGCTAAGTCAATTCACGTAAAGCCACTAAGGGATTCCAATTCCAGTGTTAGTGTGGGCTCCAACCCTGCACCTTCTTCCGTTGAAGGGGAGGAAATCGAAGACCCATCTTCGATAGACAAGCACTCTAAACTCAATGATAACATTCATCACTTGATGGAGAAGTCAGGCAAGCGAATCCCTCCCACGAAGGAGGAGAGAACTGCATTGATTGAGAAAGAACATTCTCTTGGTCACTTTGGTCGAACCGCCATCCAATCCTCTCTATTCGATGTTCATAACATTTGGTGGCCTAAGATGAGAGACGACATTCAGAACATCATTTCTGCCTGCGACGAATGCTCTCGATTTGTGGTACGCAAATCTGGATTCAAACCTTCCCAATTCATTACCTCTGACGGTCCGTGGTCCCACATACAAATGGATTGCATGACACACCTCCCTGAATCTGCTCAAGGCTATACCGCCATGCTGGTCATCGTCGATGTGTTCACTGGATTTGTGTTGGCTTTCCCAATTGAAACAACAAGTGCTAAATGCATTGCTGAGAAGCTCTGGTACAGTTGCAGCCTATTTGGTCTGCCTAAGATTGTGCAATCCGACAACGGCCCCGAATTCGCCAATAAGGTGGTTCAAGAGGTAGTTCGCCTGATGCACCTCGATCACCGATTCATCGCTCCTTGGAATCCTCGCACGGATGGCAAGGTAGAGAGAACCATTGGGGTACTATTTGGCGTGATAAAGAAGTTGTTGCAAGGCGCCGATCGCTATTGGCCATTCTTCGTTCCGATTGCCCAATTCTACATTAACTCCAAGATCTCCAGCGTCACCCAATCCACTCCGTTCTCTTTGATGTTTGCACGTGATGCGCATGATTTAGCTGGGTTGAAGCCTCAAACCGACGAGGACAAACAAGAAGCCGATATCGACACCTGGAAATCGTTCCAACAGAAGGTGATTGATGTGATTTACCCTTCTGTGCACAAACGCATTCTATTTGGTAAAGAAAAGATGTTGGATCAAATTGACGCACGCCAGCATATCATCATGCCCTCCAAGGCATTCCCAATTGGCTCCGAGGTGATGCGGTTAGATACCAATCGAAGGGACAAGCGTGAACCACACTATGTGGGCCCCTTTGTAATCATTCGTAAAGATGAAAACGGGAATTGCATATTGCAAGATCAATCGGATGACTCCGTCATTGATCGCGCAGTTCCCCCTGATCAATTAAAGCTGCGTTCTCCTCCTTCCACAGGCCGCGCGGAAGAACAATTGTATTCTGTAGAAAGGATATTGAAACACAGAGGAGCGTTCCCTGACGTTGAATACCTGGTGAAATGGAAGAATTATGATGAAGGTGAAGCCACATGGGAACCCCCAAGTAACTTCATGGACACCAACTGTGTCCGGAAATATTGGAATGATTTGAATGTTAATTCGACATCTTCTGTCAGCCAACCCACCGTTGCTGCCAGAAGGAGAAGGTAATTGCATCGTGGAACCCGTTTCAAATTGTTGCAACTTCTCTTTGCATCAATTCTACAATGTTTTCAGGCGCTAATTGTGTGTGACCACCACTACCGCCCTACCGTGCATGCCTCGTCCACCCAATTATACCAACAGTACTCCGTATGATAAAATCAAATAGATTAAGTTCAAGTTATCGTTATCTTCCCACATTGGCACCATGATTCACTTACCGTCATAAGCTACAGTTAAGGCTACCGAACCGTTCACTTATCGTCATAAGCTACACGCATGCTTGCCCACCCTCAGTTAATGCAACATCGTTTAACTCCCGCTTCGCACCCAATAATATCGATTTGTTTCACATTGGAATCAACATTACAATCTCCTCATACTGCAGATAGAGCAGATTGAATGACAACAGCAATGATCCACAATCGTAAGGCAACATCGAACCCAAAGCAACATCGAACCCAAGGCAACAGCGAACCCAAGGCAGCAAAGATCCCATCTGTTAACATCATCCACATAATCGCACCGACGCACACAAGACACACATGTTAACAACACAAACAACAAGAGAAGATCAAAGGAGAATTTTAGCATCGCATAACATCTCCGTTACGTATAATTCATCAAGTTATCGCAGCTAATGAAAGGAATCGATTGTAGACCTGGCCAGGATCTAGAAAACAATATCCATTTCCCCAAGCAATGACTTCTCAATGAACCACAGAGGTATTGAATCAGTTTGGCGATGTAAATGGTGAGTATAAAGGTTGATATTCATTAGAATCCTTATTATGGCCTCAATAATCTCCAATTTCCCGTGTCCGTTCCGGTCTTGATCTAATCTCCAATAAATTTGAAGTTGAAAGTTGACAATTTGGTACTATAATAATTTATATGTTACTATCCAAACCGCGACCCTTGACTCCAAACCACAATTACTATGGCGCTGTGTCATGCCCTGTAACGTATTTAGACTTCACCCACCAGTTGTGTCGGAGTCTCGTGTTATAAGGAGCTGTGCCTAACGCCGTTAGTTCCGACCCGGTGTGTGAAGATCGTTTTAGGACAGAAGCTAGAAGTCTTGGAAGGCATATACCATATGTATGATACATGATTACCGCATGGGCTGTTACAAATATTATTAAAATATTACCAAATTGTGATAGGATACGTTTTCAAGCTACTACAAGCAACTACAAGAGATAGCAACATTTTGCTCTTCATTTCAGTCTTGCGCTATCGCTAGCGATCGGAAGCGAGTACGGAAGCGAAATTGGGCGGAAGCGATATAAGCTCTTCATACATTTAGATTATCTTATTTTTCAAGTTACGGACCTCGTACATGCATTAGGTCTTCACTCACAGCGCGAGGAAAGAAGCTCTTCACTCTTCACAAAAAGCTCTTCACTCTTCACTAAAGCTCTTCACTCTTCAGCAAAAGCTCTTCACTCTTCAACAAATGCTCTTCACTCTTCAAAAATGCTCTTCACACGTCCTTGTAGGTTTTCACACCTCCATAGAGGGTCTTCACTCTTCCAGCAGGACTCTTCATTTTGGTCGGGAAAAGCTCTTCACACTTCATTTCATGCATTGTATTCACTGCTGCGTGGCGAATTCGACTGTCAATTTTGGCAGTAGCACTTTCCTTTCCTTTGGGGGGAATGATGTTGTAGCCACAACATATTTATACGTGTTTTACACATTTACTTTAGTATTTACATTTGAATAATTACTATTTGTTAACATTGTTTGTTGTGTTAAATTGTTTTTCTATTATGTTTCATTAACCTAGAATTATAATATAATTGAAACTTTGTCATTTATTTTTGTAAACTTTTTAGTGTTGTTTCTTGATACAATATTTCTCGTATTCTAAAGATCCACTTCTATTTTTCCTTGCCTCTTACGGTTAGTTTTGCTCCAAACGCTAGCTGTCTAACTCTCTCAGTATTTTCTAGTATTCTACATCTACTATAATCCTATAGTATCGATACTCATTCTGAATAAAGTCCCACTTATGGAATTATCCTCCTAACAGTGACTTTAACACTTTTAAATTATTCTTCAATTACATTCTGTTTGTATCTCCTATCCAGCGAGTTACAACATTTTTCCATAACGGGTTATTTTATTTCCTTTTTTACCATACAAGGGCTTTATTTTATTATAGCACTATCACTAACCCTGGTGCTGTTCCCTCTACACAGTGTTCAGTTCCCTTGTTGTCTATGTCGTCTTTTACGTCATCAACAACGTCTTCGTCATCCTCTGCTGTCGGTGGCAACGGGTCCCGTTCGCGTCGTGGCTCTAATGCTTCACCAGTCACCCCTGCTCCAACCGTAACCAGTCCAGAGTTTGCATCTTATTCTATTACATCCGTCGCTTCATCGTCAAGTGATTCCTCTTTGCCTCCTTCTCTCTCTGCAGAGGATGTGCAGCTGCAAAGTGCGGGAGGCAACCCCTCTGGATCCCATTCTTCTGAAGCCAAACAACCCATCGCCGGCTCTGTTTGCAATACATCCTTAGACGAATTATTTCACGTCTTCAAGGTTCCACTTACATCGTGCTGCCCATTCTGTAATCTTACAATGGCATCGCACATGAGAGATCGCACATTCATTGAACTCGCTGCGCACTCTCCATCTTCTTTCTCACCCCCTCAGGCTGCCTCTTTTAAGCCTTCGTCATTCTTAAATGATAACATACTCATGAAACTGGCCCCATTGGTGTCATCTGTGAAATGGAAATCACAGAGCGTTGAATACCATTCTGAAAAGTTCTTCGCCGACCTAGAGAACAAACTCGCAGTCGCTCCTCTTAGTTCCAAGTCCCTTTGGATCCAGTTGATTCCTGGTCTTATTGATGAGGAGCGCGGAGCGACCTGGGCACGACAGAACATTGTTGAGCGTATTCCCACACCAAGCTGGGACGAAGCCAAGGTCATCTTCGCCAATCAGTTCAATCTTGTCACCTCTTCTGTGATCAACGAAAAGAACTACAAAGATATCAAACAAGGCTCTTATGAATCTGTTCAACAGTTCACTGGTCGCTTCCGCGAATTGGTAGACCTGTTGGGCTATGATTCAGAACCTAAACTAGAAGAACGTTCAGTCAAAGATCTTGTGTCTGCACTACGACCAGACATACGGGCTAAGTTCAACGAACTGAAGTCCACCGTCAGACTACTGCAACCGACATTCTTCAAGAAATTCAATACGTTGGATTGTGTCATTGAGGTACTGATTCAACAGAGCGTAGACAAGGCCTCCTCTGCGGCTGCTGCAACCTCACAATCGGATTCGAGCTCCCACGCTGGAGATAGTAATTCTGATTCCCGTCACGGGAAGAAGCCAGTGCCAAGCGCTAAACACTGCGTGCATCATCCAAATTCCAAGACTCACTCCACGGAAGAGTGTAGAACACCAATTGGACAGGGAATTAAATCTTCGTCCGCTGATTCAAGGAGTTCATATAGTGGTGCTTCTCCTGGCAGTGCTTCCAAAAACCCGCGTTCGGGTACATTTTGCTATGAATGTAAATCAACAGATCACTGGCGAGATAAATGTCCCCTGCTACTTGCTAAGGCCAAGTCGGAAGGAAATGCTGTTGTCAACAGCACAAATGCCGAGAAGAAAGTAGGATTCGATCCATCCGCAAATCGATCCTACCCGCCATCACAGTCTCTTTCTGCCAAATCAATTAAGGAATTGGCTTCATCATCTTACTATCAGAGTAACGACCCAGATGATGTGGGCGCCAGGAGTGTTCGCTATTACTCTGAAACTCCAAGTGAATCCAGATTGAATCCATTTCTCGATGTCCTTTCGACTGAAATCCAATTAGCTTCAGGGGACTTCCTCAACGAAATGGAGAAGACATCCACAAACACCTCCCCTTTCTTTAAAGCGTGTTCACTCAACGATTCCACCGCAAGGTTCATGGAGTCTCGATTGAACAATTCAATTGCGCAATCCTATAAGCCCTCCGTTCATGCAGTCCTTCACGGGTATAACGGTGATGTGCCCATCCGCACAGCTAGTGACACTGGGTCTGATCGTCTGATTATTGATGTTGAATTCGCAAAGCGGTGCAACATCTCCATTATTCCCCCTGGTGACAAGGAACCGCAGTGGTTCGTGTTAGCAAACAACACGAAGGTAAAACGTATTGGTTCCACTCCACCTCTGAAAATTACATTTCTTTTCCTGGGTTCCACCGCGGATCACCCATGCGAACCCATTACCCTGACGTTAACCTGTGACGTCATGTCGAATGCAGCGGATGAGGTTGCAGGTACTCGGATGATATTTGGTTGGAGTGCCATGAATGCCTGTTTACAGCATCTTGCACAGAAGCAAATCCCCATTGATGCATTCGTTCCGTTTATGGCTGGTCGTCACATTCCAAGTGTTACACCAAGTCGACGCCCGGAATCTGCTACTGCTCTCCCAGTTAAATCTCTATCCACCACTGTGACATCAATCGATAAGGGGGGGTCGGATGAGAAGGAGATCCTGAACCAACAACCTGATTCTGAATCAGATGTTGAGGGCGACACCGCTGCTTCCTCCGGGTCTGAAGGCGTATCATTTGAAATCGACCCCCACGATGTGGAGGAGAGTAAAATGTGGACAGATAAGATTATGTCCGATCCTCTGGTTCAAGAACAAATACGTGTGAACAATTTGATACCCGAAGAGTCCTTTGTGCATGGTGAAGACGCCGTGGTGCGTATTAGATTAAAACCTGAAGCCGATATGAAGAAGTTCTATCGTCCTCAATATCCTATTGCTGCCACCAAGAAGGAGTTGATGAGGGCAACCGTCGAGCGTTGGTTACACACTAAACGCATCGAGCGAGCACCCGCCTGGTGTAAATACAACAATCCTCTCTTGGGTGTAGCAAAGATGGAAGGCGGATTAGCAGTTGAAGGTAAACTGCGTGTTTGTCTTGATCCTGGAAATATTAACCTGTGGTTGGAGAGCGACGACAAATTCCCAATTCCCCATGTGGGTAAGAACCTTGAGCGCTTTGCAGGCTGTCGTTTCTTTGGTGAAATCGATTTATCTGATTGTTTCCTTCAATTCTTATTACATCCTGATTCCCGTCAGTACACTACCTTCATGTGGGATCTGTTACAATACCAATTCTGTGGTGTCCCATTCGGTCTGATCTTCATGTCCTCCTTCGTTCATCGGTTTGTCTCATACAAATTCAGCGACATGGCCTTTGTCATTTCGTTCGTGGATAACATTGCATTTGGATCAAATACCTGGCAAGACCACCGGGATCAGTTGGTGCGGATCTTGACGCGCTGCAACGAGTTAAATCTTCGGGTGAAGACATCTGCAATCAAGGTGGGTTACACTCGGATGCGCTGCTTGGGCTTCATTGTTTCTCAGAAAGGAATACATGTGGATCCCAGAAAGATGGATATCATTTCCAATTGGAAGCGACCAGAGACTGGGGCTGGAATGCAATCGTTCTTGGGCACTGCTTCGTTCGTTCGTTCTCATATACGTCATTATGCGGACATATCTGCTCCATTGGAAGCAGTGAAGAACGATAAGATCATTCAATGGAATGACACGCTGGAACGACACTTCATTCAGTTAAAGGAAGCTATATTGCGTTCTCCACTGCTGAACTTTCCAGACTTCAATCGTCCCTTCTACTTGGCCACAGATGCTTCGAACTTAGGAGTTGGAGGGGTATTGTACCAGCCTGCGAATGGCGAAGTGGATATAATGCCAGGGAACATTGTGGCAATATGCTCAAAGGTGTTGAGTTCAACTCAAAGGAATTACTCAGCATACAAGAAGGAGCTGTTTGCACTGGTGTACGCGTTGAGAAAATTCCACGTGTACCTCTGGGGTCGCTCAGACTCAGTGCTGTTCACAGATCACAAACCGTTGATCTACATGTTCACCACACCCAATCCCTCTCCCGCCGTTCAACAATGGATGGATGAGCTGTTGATGTACAATTTCACCGTTCACCATCGTCCTGGAATCCTCAACGTGTTACCTGATTCTCTCTCTCGTATGTATGACAGAGCCTATGCCAAGGGTCCATGGGGTATTCCAACCAACTATAAACTGCTACCTTCCCTGGCATTGGAAGCTGAATTTGCTTCTGCAATCTCCATGGATCCCGAGGCTAAGTCAATTCACGTAAAGCCACTAAGGGATTCCAATTCCAGTGTTAGTGTGGGCTCCAACCCTGCACCTTCTTCCGTTGAAGGGGAGGAAATCGAAGACCCATCTTCGATAGACAAGCACTCTAAACTCAATGATAACATTCATCACTTGATGGAGAAGTCAGGCAAGCGAATCCCTCCCACGAAGGAGGAGAGAACTGCATTGATTGAGAAAGAACATTCTCTTGGTCACTTTGGTCGAACCGCCATCCAATCCTCTCTATTCGATGTTCATAACATTTGGTGGCCTAAGATGAGAGACGACATTCAGAACATCATTTCTGCCTGCGACGAATGCTCTCGATTTGTGGTACGCAAATCTGGATTCAAACCTTCCCAATTCATTACCTCTGACGGTCCGTGGTCCCACATACAAATGGATTGCATGACACACCTCCCTGAATCTGCTCAAGGCTATACCGCCATGCTGGTCATCGTCGATGTGTTCACTGGATTTGTGTTGGCTTTCCCAATTGAAACAACAAGTGCTAAATGCATTGCTGAGAAGCTCTGGTACAGTTGCAGCCTATTTGGTCTGCCTAAGATTGTGCAATCCGACAACGGCCCCGAATTCGCCAATAAGGTGGTTCAAGAGGTAGTTCGCCTGATGCACCTCGATCACCGATTCATCGCTCCTTGGAATCCTCGCACGGATGGCAAGGTAGAGAGAACCATTGGGGTACTATTTGGCGTGATAAAGAAGTTGTTGCAAGGCGCCGATCGCTATTGGCCATTCTTCGTTCCGATTGCCCAATTCTACATTAACTCCAAGATCTCCAGCGTCACCCAATCCACTCCGTTCTCTTTGATGTTTGCACGTGATGCGCATGATTTAGCTGGGTTGAAGCCTCAAACCGACGAGGACAAACAAGAAGCCGATATCGACACCTGGAAATCGTTCCAACAGAAGGTGATTGATGTGATTTACCCTTCTGTGCACAAACGCATTCTATTTGGTAAAGAAAAGATGTTGGATCAAATTGACGCACGCCAGCATATCATCATGCCCTCCAAGGCATTCCCAATTGGCTCCGAGGTGATGCGGTTAGATACCAATCGAAGGGACAAGCGTGAACCACACTATGTGGGCCCCTTTGTAATCATTCGTAAAGATGAAAACGGGAATTGCATATTGCAAGATCAATCGGATGACTCCGTCATTGATCGCGCAGTTCCCCCTGATCAATTAAAGCTGCGTTCTCCTCCTTCCACAGGCCGCGCGGAAGAACAATTGTATTCTGTAGAAAGGATATTGAAACACAGAGGAGCGTTCCCTGACGTTGAATACCTGGTGAAATGGAAGAATTATGATGAAGGTGAAGCCACATGGGAACCCCCAAGTAACTTCATGGACACCAACTGTGTCCGGAAATATTGGAATGATTTGAATGTTAATTCGACATCTTCTGTCAGCCAACCCACCGTTGCTGCCAGAAGGAGAAGGTAATTGCATCGTGGAACCCGTTTCAAATTGTTGCAACTTCTCTTTGCATCAATTCTACAATGTTTTCAGGCGCTAATTGTGTGTGACCACCACTACCGCCCTACCGTGCATGCCTCGTCCACCCAATTATACCAACAGTACTCCGTATGATAAAATCAAATAGATTAAGTTCAAGTTATCGTTATCTTCCCACATTGGCACCATGATTCACTTACCGTCATAAGCTACAGTTAAGGCTACCGAACCGTTCACTTATCGTCATAAGCTACACGCATGCTTGCCCACCCTCAGTTAATGCAACATCGTTTAACTCCCGCTTCGCACCCAATAATATCGATTTGTTTCACATTGGAATCAACATTACAATCTCCTCATACTGCAGATAGAGCAGATTGAATGACAACAGCAATGATCCACAATCGTAAGGCAACATCGAACCCAAAGCAACATCGAACCCAAGGCAACAGCGAACCCAAGGCAGCAAAGATCCCATCTGTTAACATCATCCACATAATCGCACCGACGCACACAAGACACACATGTTAACAACACAAACAACAAGAGAAGATCAAAGGAGAATTTTAGCATCGCATAACATCTCCGTTACGTATAATTCATCAAGTTATCGCAGCTAATGAAAGGAATCGATTGTAGACCTGGCCAGGATCTAGAAAACAATATCCATTTCCCCAAGCAATGACTTCTCAATGAACCACAGAGGTATTGAATCAGTTTGGCGATGTAAATGGTGAGTATAAAGGTTGATATTCATTAGAATCCTTATTATGGCCTCAATAATCTCCAATTTCCCGTGTCCGTTCCGGTCTTGATCTAATCTCCAATAAATTTGAAGTTGAAAGTTGACAATTTGGTACTATAATAATTTATATGTTACTATCCAAACCGCGACCCTTGACTCCAAACCACAATTACTATGGCGCTGTGTCATGCCCTGTAACGTATTTAGACTTCACCCACCAGTTGTGTCGGAGTCTCGTGTTATAAGGAGCTGTGCCTAACGCCGTTAGTTCCGACCCGGTGTGTGAAGATCGTTTTAGGACAGAAGCTAGAAGTCTTGGAAGGCATATACCATATGTATGATACATGATTACCGCATGGGCTGTTACAAATATTATTAAAATATTACCAAATTGTGATAGGATACGTTTTCAAGCTACTACAAGCAACTACAAGAGATAGCAACATTTTGCTCTTCATTTCAGTCTTGCGCTATCGCTAGCGATCGGAAGCGAGTACGGAAGCGAAATTGGGCGGAAGCGATATAAGCTCTTCATACATTTAGATTATCTTATTTTTCAAGTTACGGACCTCGTACATGCATTAGGTCTTCACTCACAGCGCGAGGAAAGAAGCTCTTCACTCTTCACAAAAAGCTCTTCACTCTTCACTAAAGCTCTTCACTCTTCAGCAAAAGCTCTTCACTCTTCAACAAATGCTCTTCACTCTTCAAAAATGCTCTTCACACGTCCTTGTAGGTTTTCACACCTCCATAGAGGGTCTTCACTCTTCCAGCAGGACTCTTCATTTTGGTCGGGAAAAGCTCTTCACACTTCATTTCATGCATTGTATTCACTGCTGCGTGGCGAATTCGACTGTCAATTTTGGCAGTAGCACTTTCCTTTCCTTTGGGGGGAATGATGTTGTAGCCACAACATATTTATACGTGTTTTACACATTTACTTTAGTATTTACATTTGAATAATTACTATTTGTTAACATTGTTTGTTGTGTTAAATTGTTTTTCTATTATGTTTCATTAACCTAGAATTATAATATAATTGAAACTTTGTCATTTATTTTTGTAAACTTTTTAGTGTTGTTTCTTGATACAATATTTCTCGTATTCTAAAGATCCACTTCTATTTTTCCTTGCCTCTTACGGTTAGTTTTGCTCCAAACGCTAGCTGTCTAACTCTCTCAGTATTTTCTAGTATTCTACATCTACTATAATCCTATAGTATCGATACTCATTCTGAATAAAGTCCCACTTATGGAATTATCCTCCTAACAGTGACTTTAACACTTTTAAATTATTCTTCAATTACATTCTGTTTGTATCTCCTATCCAGCGAGTTACAACATTTTTCCATAACGGGTTATTTTATTTCCTTTTTTACCATACAAGGGCTTTATTTTATTATAGCACTATCACTAACCCTGGTGCTGTTCCCTCTACACAGTGTTCAGTTCCCTTGTTGTCTATGTCGTCTTTTACGTCATCAACAACGTCTTCGTCATCCTCTGCTGTCGGTGGCAACGGGTCCCGTTCGCGTCGTGGCTCTAATGCTTCACCAGTCACCCCTGCTCCAACCGTAACCAGTCCAGAGTTTGCATCTTATTCTATTACATCCGTCGCTTCATCGTCAAGTGATTCCTCTTTGCCTCCTTCTCTCTCTGCAGAGGATGTGCAGCTGCAAAGTGCGGGAGGCAACCCCTCTGGATCCCATTCTTCTGAAGCCAAACAACCCATCGCCGGCTCTGTTTGCAATACATCCTTAGACGAATTATTTCACGTCTTCAAGGTTCCACTTACATCGTGCTGCCCATTCTGTAATCTTACAATGGCATCGCACATGAGAGATCGCACATTCATTGAACTCGCTGCGCACTCTCCATCTTCTTTCTCACCCCCTCAGGCTGCCTCTTTTAAGCCTTCGTCATTCTTAAATGATAACATACTCATGAAACTGGCCCCATTGGTGTCATCTGTGAAATGGAAATCACAGAGCGTTGAATACCATTCTGAAAAGTTCTTCGCCGACCTAGAGAACAAACTCGCAGTCGCTCCTCTTAGTTCCAAGTCCCTTTGGATCCAGTTGATTCCTGGTCTTATTGATGAGGAGCGCGGAGCGACCTGGGCACGACAGAACATTGTTGAGCGTATTCCCACACCAAGCTGGGACGAAGCCAAGGTCATCTTCGCCAATCAGTTCAATCTTGTCACCTCTTCTGTGATCAACGAAAAGAACTACAAAGATATCAAACAAGGCTCTTATGAATCTGTTCAACAGTTCACTGGTCGCTTCCGCGAATTGGTAGACCTGTTGGGCTATGATTCAGAACCTAAACTAGAAGAACGTTCAGTCAAAGATCTTGTGTCTGCACTACGACCAGACATACGGGCTAAGTTCAACGAACTGAAGTCCACCGTCAGACTACTGCAACCGACATTCTTCAAGAAATTCAATACGTTGGATTGTGTCATTGAGGTACTGATTCAACAGAGCGTAGACAAGGCCTCCTCTGCGGCTGCTGCAACCTCACAATCGGATTCGAGCTCCCACGCTGGAGATAGTAATTCTGATTCCCGTCACGGGAAGAAGCCAGTGCCAAGCGCTAAACACTGCGTGCATCATCCAAATTCCAAGACTCACTCCACGGAAGAGTGTAGAACACCAATTGGACAGGGAATTAAATCTTCGTCCGCTGATTCAAGGAGTTCATATAGTGGTGCTTCTCCTGGCAGTGCTTCCAAAAACCCGCGTTCGGGTACATTTTGCTATGAATGTAAATCAACAGATCACTGGCGAGATAAATGTCCCCTGCTACTTGCTAAGGCCAAGTCGGAAGGAAATGCTGTTGTCAACAGCACAAATGCCGAGAAGAAAGTAGGATTCGATCCATCCGCAAATCGATCCTACCCGCCATCACAGTCTCTTTCTGCCAAATCAATTAAGGAATTGGCTTCATCATCTTACTATCAGAGTAACGACCCAGATGATGTGGGCGCCAGGAGTGTTCGCTATTACTCTGAAACTCCAAGTGAATCCAGATTGAATCCATTTCTCGATGTCCTTTCGACTGAAATCCAATTAGCTTCAGGGGACTTCCTCAACGAAATGGAGAAGACATCCACAAACACCTCCCCTTTCTTTAAAGCGTGTTCACTCAACGATTCCACCGCAAGGTTCATGGAGTCTCGATTGAACAATTCAATTGCGCAATCCTATAAGCCCTCCGTTCATGCAGTCCTTCACGGGTATAACGGTGATGTGCCCATCCGCACAGCTAGTGACACTGGGTCTGATCGTCTGATTATTGATGTTGAATTCGCAAAGCGGTGCAACATCTCCATTATTCCCCCTGGTGACAAGGAACCGCAGTGGTTCGTGTTAGCAAACAACACGAAGGTAAAACGTATTGGTTCCACTCCACCTCTGAAAATTACATTTCTTTTCCTGGGTTCCACCGCGGATCACCCATGCGAACCCATTACCCTGACGTTAACCTGTGACGTCATGTCGAATGCAGCGGATGAGGTTGCAGGTACTCGGATGATATTTGGTTGGAGTGCCATGAATGCCTGTTTACAGCATCTTGCACAGAAGCAAATCCCCATTGATGCATTCGTTCCGTTTATGGCTGGTCGTCACATTCCAAGTGTTACACCAAGTCGACGCCCGGAATCTGCTACTGCTCTCCCAGTTAAATCTCTATCCACCACTGTGACATCAATCGATAAGGGGGGGTCGGATGAGAAGGAGATCCTGAACCAACAACCTGATTCTGAATCAGATGTTGAGGGCGACACCGCTGCTTCCTCCGGGTCTGAAGGCGTATCATTTGAAATCGACCCCCACGATGTGGAGGAGAGTAAAATGTGGACAGATAAGATTATGTCCGATCCTCTGGTTCAAGAACAAATACGTGTGAACAATTTGATACCCGAAGAGTCCTTCGTGCATGGTGAAGACGCCGTGGTGCGTATTAGATTGAAACCTGAAGCCGATATGAAGAAGTTCTATCGTCCTCAATATCCTATTGCTGCCACCAAGAAGGAGTTGATGAGGGCAACCGTCGAGCGTT
>Ga0302281_10001797_pt1 | contig 15462 bp, 17 predicted proteins | sample III_Fen_E1_2_FD_198762 | JGI IMG/M metagenome (GOLD analysis project Ga0302281, IMG submission 198762) | Peat permafrost microbial communities from Stordalen Mire near Abisko, Sweden - III_Fen_E1_2 | ecosystem: Environmental > Terrestrial > Soil > Wetlands > Permafrost | place: Sweden: Abisko...
CGCTGGAGTTGACGTGTACGAGGGCATGATCGTTGGGGAGCATAATCGCGATAACGATCTTGACGTAAACGTGGTGCGCGAAAAGAAAATGACCAACATGCGCGCGTCCAGCGCAGATGAGGCCATCCGCCTGGTTCCCGTGAAGGCTCAGAATCTGGAGCAGGCGATCGAGTTCATCGCCGACGATGAGCTTGTGGAGGTCACGCCGAAGTCGCTGCGCCTGCGCAAGAAGATTCTGCAGGAAAACAAGCGCCCCAAGCGCTGGGAGAAGGCCGAACAGTTAAGCTAAGGTGACGCCCACGTGTTGCGTAGGTCTCCGGACCGCGGCACCCGGCGAAAGATTTGTATTTGTTGGGGTAGTAGACCAACTGAGATGGGGACCTCCGGGTCCCCATCTTCGTCTTACAATTTCGCCTTCGCGTCGAGCACGCGAGCCAGCGCTTCCTCGGCCGTATCGCCCACGCTCGATAGGTGCCCCATCTTGCGGCCCGCGCGCGGGGCCAGCTTCTCATAAAGATGCAGGCGCACACCCGGCACCCTGAGTGCCGCGGGAAAATCCGGCTCGCCGTTCAGCCACATGTCCCCAAGTAGATTCACAATCGCGCAAGGCGTAATAAGCTCTGTCGAACCAAGCGGCAAGTTGCATGCAGCACGCACAGCTTGCTCAAACTGGCTGGTCGCGCATCCGCGCTCGCTCTGGTGATAGCTGTTATGCGGCCGCGGTGCAAGTTCGTTCACCAGCAACTCACCGCTGCGCGTCACAAACATTTCAACGCAGAGCAGACCCTCAATACCAAGGCCAGCAACGATCCCTGCTGCGATCTCTTCTGCGCGCCGCTCCATTTCCTCCGGGACGCCGGCGGGCAGCACGCTCCACGCAAGAATTTGGTTTTCATGATGATTCCGCGCTGCAGGATAGGTCCTTACTTCGCCCGCCGGGTTCCGCGCCGCCATCACGCTGATTTCGCAATCAAGTTCCAGCGCCTTCTCGACAATGCAGGCCCCCCCGCCCAATTGCCCCCACACCACTCCAAAGCCAAGGCCTTCCGCAGGACCATAAGGACGGATGCGCGCTTGCCCGCGTCCGTCGTAGCCTCCGCGCCCGATTTTCACGAACACATCGCCGCCAAGCACCCGTACTGCTTCCTTCAACTCAGTTTCGCTCTTCACAACGGCGAACGGTCCCACCGGAAACCCGTGCTCCGCTAGCCACGTCTTTTGCAGCGTCTTGTCCTGGATAACGCGGATAGCTTCAACGCCCGGCCGCAGCGGCGCGAGTTGCGCAACCGCTTCAAGCGCGTCAACACCGATCTGCTCGATCTCAAGCGTGACCGCGTCGGCGCCGGTCGCCAGTCGCCGAGCAGCCTCCACGTCATCCCACTTGCCCACGATGGTCTCGTCCACAACAAGACTCGCCGGGCATTTTGCTTCGGGATCCATGACGCGCACACGATAACCCATAGTGCGCGCGGCCATCGCCGTCATGCGGCCTAGCTGGCCGCCGCCGAGAATGGCAAGCAAGCCTCCGGGACGAACGATCAAATTTTCTTTGGGATTTGGGGAAGAAGAGAGCGTCACCCCGGCAACTCCTGATCGAGCACTTCCTGGGTGCGCGCGATGCGCCACTTGGTCAGCCGCTCATAAAGCACGGAATCGTTCACTGCAAGAATTTCAGCTGCCAGTAGCGCCGCATTCGCCGCTCCGGCCTTGCCAATGGCAAGCGTTCCCACAGGAACGCCCCTCGGCATCTGCACTATCGAGAGCAGCGAGTCCATGCCGTTCAGTGCCGTGGCCATGACCGGCACGCCCAGCACCGGCACCAGCGTCTTGGCCGCGAGCATTCCCGGCAAATGCGCAGCACCGCCAGCACCGGCAATGATTATGCGCAACCCGCGCTCCCGTGCCGTTTCAGCATATTTGAAAAGCCAGTCCGGGGTCCGATGCGCGCTCACCACTTTTGATTCATAGGGGATCTCGAATTCGCGCAGAATCTCGACGGCAGCCGAGAGCGTCTCATAGTCGCTCTTCGAGCCCATCACAACGCCAACCAGCGGCTGCTTGCTCATGGGCTGATTATACGAGGACTGCTCTACCCCGGGCGTCGACCACTTATCGAATGTGAGACTGCTTTAGGTGCGTAGGAAAGTTGAATTCTTCGTAGGTCCACCAGCGCTTTTGGCGAATGCCTTCATTCTCCACGAGAATTCCATCCACTGCGTCGCGCAAGTCCTGAACCTCGTTCTGCGTATCAATGCGCCGAAAGAACCGCCAAATGCGCGGCTTCGGCGGCACAATAAAACAAAGGAACCCGCTGTCACCGTAATTGGCGCAACCCATCCAAGGCGGGAAGGGCTTGTGAAGCACACGTAAGCACCATCCCCAGTCCTCCGCGAATGGCTCCCCGATCTCAAACCCACGGGCAATCAGGCTTTCGTGCAAAAAGTCAGCGAGGCGTTTCCCCCAAATTTTCGGGTTGATTGCTTTTTCCTCCCACTCAAAGGCAGGGAACCGATCCGAACGAAATTCGACATGAGTCAGCATAAGGGACGCCATTGCCGCGAGAATAAACTTGGCTTACACGTGCGTCAAGTTGCCTGATGGGTCTTATGCTCAGCAGGTTAATGCCGGCGCCACGCATCAAAGGCCACTTCTATAACCGCAAGCAGCACGCTCATAGCCGCTGCAAATCCCTTGGCCCGCTGCCAGTTCTGTTCGTGCCTGTCCATGCGCCGCTCCAGATCAGCGAGCCGCCCGCCATTGCCGTCGCCCGTCAAGCCCGTCATCTGCGTTTTCAGCACACTCAGATCGCTCAGCACCTGAGCTTCGAATTCATTCATCATCCGCATCTGCCGGACTCCGATGTCAAATCGATTTTCTTTGTCTTTTCTAGAGGTCTACTGCCCGCTCTTCACGGTCAACTGCTTGACGGAAGATTGATGAACACCGCCGCCGAAAACTCCGAGTAATTAGGCGGAGTCGACCCGTCGTACATTCTTATGTAAAACCGGTCTGCGGCCGACACCCTTGAGAACGTTAGGTTTTGTTGCCCGCCTCGCATTACCAGGGTTGGATCTTCGCCCGGCATAAACGCGAAATCCCGAAGCCTGATCTCGAACCCTCCGCCGCTGGGAGGCGTAGCTCCGGTATTCAGCGTCACAGTGCTTCCATTCAGCGCAGTCACCGTCAACCCATTCAGGCTTGGGAGCACCGTCGGCGCCACCGGTGCTGGAAGCCAAGCATCTTCCGGAACCCGATTGCCGGTCTTAATGGCTAAATCATCGGCCCAATCGTTGGCGAATGTAACATCATAGTTCACTAAGTCGGGATAACTCGCCGTATAACTTAGCTTCACGGCCCGTGCTACGACTTGGGCATTCAGACTTGCCGATGGCGCATTCAGTTGCAGCGCATCTCCCGGCCAGACGTCTGTCGCAAATGACGTGTTGGTTCCTTTGTAACTCCCGCTCCACAATGCGCTTACACTCGCCGCCGCCTGCTCCATCACGAATGCCGCGTTCCGGCAGTCAGCAGAACTGCGCGCCGCCGGGTTGGTTACCGTTCCGATCCAGGCTGCAACCGACGGCGAACCCGCCTGCGCGAGCGCCTGCTGGCTGGCCGTGTTCACTGCACGGCCCACGGCCCTGCTAATGGTGCGATAACTTACCGCGATTTGCTCGCCGGCTACAGGAACATACCCCATGTAAAATGCCAGTTTCCCGCCACTCTCAACGTGGCACTCGGCTTGTTCAGCTGTTGTGCCTACGCGCCTCGTGTAAGCCGTCCCGTTAGGTGGCGTGCTCACTACCCATCCGGAGCCAAGATTGTTCAGGCTGAATGCGCGCATTGATCCAATCAGGTTAATGCTACTGGCAGCTATAACCTGGCATACACCTGGAAGGCTTGCAAGCGAACCGTTGTAGACAGTCACCGGAGTCGCGCCAATGCCGTTCACAAACTGTTGAACTTCCATTTGGATTGAGCACGGCGCCAGAACTCCTTGCCCGCCTGCGGAAATCGGCCCATTGTCGCCAAACGCGTAATACATTGCGCGAAACCGCTCATTTTCCGGGCAATGCACGCGAATTCGTAACGTGTAACTGTTCTGCGAATTGACCGAAAACGTAATTCCAGCCGCGCAGCTTTCAATAATTGGCTGCAATGTAACTGCGCCAGTGCCCTGCTGTGCAGTCACTTGAAAGCCTGCGATGCAGTCCGCCGTGGCAGCACCACCGCTAAAGAATCCCGCAACAACACCTGTGCTGCCCGGAGATAGATTTACGCCGCTCGCCTCAAGTAAAAGCGTTCCTCCCATTTCCGCCGCGTCGATCCAGGTTAGTGCAGTTTGGCCGTCTATGCCGTTTCCGCCATTCATGGCCAGGCCCGCCGGTCCCAGGTTCAGATAGCCCTGGCCACCCGAAACGCTCCAAACTGTCTGATTGATCTGCGGCTCACTGAACTGTTCGTTGATGATTCTTGCTTGCGTACTCGGCAGTAGATACGGGTTTGCGGCGAGATTAAACGTTGTCGTAATTCCATCGCCCAGGAAATACTCCGTTACGTAAGCGGCCGGCTCATCGTCCCCGCATACTGTCACATCGTTAGCTAAGGCACGTTTCACGTTCGCGGTAAATGCCAAACTTGAGAGGTTCAAGCTGCCGTCAGTTTCACTTAACGGGTGAACTTGCGCCTGGATCGGTGAAAGGGTGAGCGCTGCATCGAGCGCCCTGTAAGCGGCGCGCGCCATCCCCGCAATCTGCCCCGCACGCTGGCTCCATGTGGCGCCGGGAGCGGGAACAAAGTTGCTGACGCACGTGTTGAGCGTCAGCCCTTGCACTGAAAGTGCGGTCGATCCCGAGTGACTTACCAGCGAAGCAATCAGAGCCCCGGCCATCTCTCCTGAAGTTCCAGCACTTGGAGGCATCAACAATTGGTCCAGGATCAACTCATCGCTTACCGCCTGAATTTGAATTCTGTATCTTGGACCCTCGAGTCCCACGCCCGCATACTCATTCAGCGGACTTACCGCGATATATCCCGTGAAGTAAGTTGTCCCGTTGTCTCCGGCGACCGAAAGAGTCTGATACCGAGTCGGCGCCGGCAAACTGTCATTGGCAGGCAGGCTCAACCAAAGCTCGCACACCGATGGCTCGTTCAGCTTGCGTTCAATTGTCAAAGGCCGTGACGAATCGAGCCCTGCCGTATAATCTTGCCCCTGAATTATGATCTTCATATCGCTTCTTCATTCATCCATTGCCGTTTCGCAGACATGCCGATCTCCTGTCGGGCCGGCTCCCTGCGTGGTTACACTAGAGCGTTGGCCGCAGGCAAAAAGCTGCGGTAACATACCACCCGCTCATTGTCTAAAGGATCGGTAACCGGCATCGCAATGAACCGCCCGTTTAGCAATACTCGCGAATGTCCATTCTGGTTCTTGCTGCTCAGTGGTGTTACTGTCTCTTCCGCGCCAACTGCAGCCTGCAGCCTCGGATAATGGAAAAATATTCGTTCTCCCTGGCTGCCTTCGAGCAAAAACAGAGCCGACCACTCTTGATAGAAACTGCCTCCTTCGCGATCCACAAATCCCGTCACGGCTTGCACTCTGGCTCCTGTTGCCGGCGCGCCACCTGGCAACGGCTCCGCAAGAGTGAGTCCGCTATTGCTCACTGCCGAAACCAGCGCCACGTTGAACGTCACGCGTCTCACATAGTCCACGTCCGTGATTGCCTGCCTCACATACGCGCCCGCGACCGGCGAACCCACGTACCCTGTTTGCCCCGTGTTGTCCACATCAACCGCAACGATCGATCCGGCTTGAAACTTTTGAGCGTCGGCGGCAGCTAACATAATCTGCGTCGCACTCGATCCGCTCTGCGGAGTTACCGCCGGTACAGCTTGGGCGCCATCCGCCGAGGCGGCGCCGCCGACGGCTGCTGCCAGCACGTTCATGTGTTGCGAGTCGGTCGCCAGTGCCATCGTCAACTTGGTCCAGCTTAGAAACTCAAGACTCACTTGCGCCTCAAGCGTCTCACGAACCTGCTCCAGAGTTGCAGCCGGAATTCCAGTCAGCAAAGGTACGCTCTTGCTTAACGGCTTCCGCGCAAAATTCTGAATCCAACCCAGGCTGATCCACGGGGCAGGCGGCGCATTCAGGCTGAATTGGCCCTGTTGTGCGGGATCGAAGAGTACTGGTGCCTGAGTGCCGCGATTCACCGGCGCAAAGAAAGCGCGCACTCGCCGCGCAACCGGTGCGGGCGCTTGAAACCATGTCGCTGACATTTACTCTCCCTGCTCCTGGTAGCTGTACACCAACATAGTTGCTGTGCGGCTAAGCTTGTCACGCTGAATGACGATCGGCGCAAATGCTGGTTCATCCCAAAATACTTGCGTCAACATTGTTGCCGGAGGTGTTGCTGTGTAATTTAGCTTCGGAGTATGGTGGGGAGCCATCATCGCCAATAACTCCTCATCCATTTCACACAGTGAGCGGCCGCGGTCAAGACCGCCGAAGCTCTGCGTCCCGCATGTCTGGTAAATAATCTCGCATTGCTCGCCTGTCATTGTTGCTGGCAGGTCGCTGTCTGTCCCAAGCCCAAGCCACCTCAACACAAATACGTCATTCGGCAACTGGTTTATTGGCGCTTCGGCTTCCTCCACTACGATCCCCGGTCTCACTGCGCCGCGCAGCAGGATGCTTCGCTCGGGATTGACCGTCGCCAATCTCGATCGCAACGCCATGTAAAAAGTGTCCTTCGCATTCTGCATGTCTGCTCCATTAACTTGCTTTGTTCTTCCAGGGCCTAATGGCATCGTGGAGTATCTGATCTCTGTTCCCTGTTCTCTGTTCTCTGTTCTCTGTTCTCTGCCCTACAAAGCTTGCTGCCCAGCTTCCCGAAGTAACAACCGGTATAAGTAGATCGTTCCAAAAGCCTCGTTTGTCGCGATGGTCTGGATCAGGTAATCCTGACCGCCCACGGTGATTGCCAGCGTCATTGAGAACAACGCCTGCGCCGAAGGAAGATCGAGAGCTTGCACCTGGGCTTCAACCCCACTGGCCGACATCATCAGTTCCCACTTCGAACTTCCGCCTTCTTGCCATGTCGGCCGCAGTTTACGCATCAACACCGGACTGATTGTCACTTCCGAAAAATTCGTCGGCAAGAGTCCCACTTCCGACATGCTGGTGTCCGCATTTGCTCCCGTCACACGCAGCAGTGCAGTCGTTCCAGCCACGCTGCGCAACAACGCGTCGGCTAGCATCCGCGGTGCTCCTACAGGATTGCGAGGCGCCGTATCGCTCATCGCTCACCCCAGCCTGTTCGCGACGTACGGGTTCAGCCACGCTTGCACCGTCTCGTCGACCAGCGAACTTGAAAAGTACTTCATCTGCATCGTGTCAATCTTGCTCATGCTCGCATTCAACGCCGGCGTCGCTTGAGCGTTGCGCACAATCTGCGCACATGCTGACTTCACGTCGTCTCCGATGGTTGCAAGTCCAGCGGTGTACGTCACCTGAACTTCGTTGTATGGCAATCCAAACAGGTTCCATGGCAATGTCAGTTCACCGGTATTGGGATCAAAGTCCATCTGGCTCGGATCGATCACACTCCATTGCCCCGGCAAAGAGAACGCACAGGCGATCTCCAGCATTGGCATGTTGGGTAACTCCCCGCGGCGAGGCTTCGCATATCGCGCCTCGATCCCCACCAGTGGCGTTGTGGCAGGCGCCAGCGCCGACAAAGGCAGATAACTCAGGCGCACAGTCTGCACGCCGGCAGTTATTCGCATCCGTTCCGTGTACTGAATAACATTCAGGTCCGGCCTTTTGCAGTAGCTGTTAATAAGAGCAGTCGCCGCCGTAATCCAGTCCGCCGTAGTTCCAGGCGGCAGCCCGTAATTCGAATATTCCATTGGCTGCAGATAGGGCATAATTTGTCCTTTCAGACCCGTGAGTTATCAGCGATCAGTAATCAGCATGTGATTCCTGAATTAAACAGACTGCTGAAATCTTCAGAAAAACATACCGACCACTGATCACTGACAGCTGATAACTGACTTTCCTACCTCTGGACCAGAACCTGGTAATGGGCAAAATTAGCACCCTTCACTACTGGCGCGCCAAACTTCACCGCCACATACTGGTAGCTGAGCGAACTCGGCAGGCCGAGTTGGAAGATGCGCGGCGTCGGATCGCCGAGCCAGTGGTACTCGATCAAGTCCTCGGTCACGATGTAGGCCGGCAGAACTGCATTACCAGTTCCCGGCGTGCCCGTGTAGCTCAGGCTCCAGTCGGGAATCAATGGAATGTCGCCCGCCTGCGTCGAGAGCATCTTTACGCGGAACCCCGCCGTGATCTGATCGGTGTTCAGCACCACGTTGTACTCGCTCTTCATCTCCTGGTCGATCAGGTCAAGCAGCACCGGGTTTGCATAGATCGCTGTGGGACGCACATGATAGCCACTGCTCGCGCACATCTGCGCGATCGCGGTTTTCATCGTGTCAACGATCTTCATCGCAGTTGTAACCGTAACGATGTTGCCTCCGGCTGCAATCTGCGCGGCGCATCCCATGTATTGCGTGGTCGTCGGCGCGCTCAGGCTCGTGTCGGTCCCCTGCCATAACGCCACATCGTGAGCAACCATCACGCCGCTCACCGTGTCCACAAGGTCTTTGGCCTGTAGATATGCAAACTGCTTCTGTTGATCGCCCAGTTCAATGTCGAACAGGTTGTAGTTGATCTGCGCCACAATAGCCTTCAGTGGCACGCTCAACTCAATGCGCGTCGGGCTCACCACTGCCGGGCTGATGCTTCGGGGATTCACAAAGCCCGCAGCGCCCGGATTTGGAATAGCCGTCTGCTCAAAAAAGCGAGACGGATGACCCGTTGCCGGAATCTGCTTGATGCGCTGCCCAAATGGGCTCGAACGCCGGCAAATGTCGAAGATCTCGGTTTGGTACAGCGGAACTTCAATGGCGCCAGGCCCAATGTAGTCTGCCGCCGCGTGAATGTCAGTAAAGGTTGCGTTCATACTTTCCGCCCCCTCCGTGGGGCCTTCACTCAGTTAACAGTTGTCAGTAATCAGCTCTCAGTTATCAGCAAGTAGTGAACAGTCACTGAGTGGTTCTGGCCACTGATCACTGATAACTGACAACCGGCTTTACGCGATCGCGCCTGACCGCAGTAGTTGGGTCTTCACAGCGATGCGCTGCTCAAGGCTTAGTCCGCTTAGCGCGGCGTCAAGTGTGCGCACATCCACCGGCGCGTCGCCAATTCCGTGTTTGGCCAGCATTTCCGCTGTTGCTGCGGGCATAGTCCTGCGCAGGGGATTCAACACATTCTGCGGGGCCGCGGCCTTCACCTCAGCCAATTCCCGCTCAACAGCAGCCAGTTTGTCTGCCAATTCTGTCTCCCGGCGTGTCTGATCCACCGTCGCCGAAATTCTCTCCACCTCGCCTGAAAGCGCATTCACGGCGATGGCTTTTTCATCAAGCCAACGCAGTGTCTTTTCCAGCAGTGTAGTCGCAGCTTCTAGCCGCTCGGTCAACTCCTGTTCGTTGTTCTCCATGCTCTTCCTCTCTTTGTTCGATTGCTTTCGCGTGCCCACAAAAAAGCTCCACTTAAGGAGCTTCTATTCAGGGCCGTTTTGTTCCTGGTTACTGGATAACTAAGTCCGCCGGCTTAGCTAACTCGGCTTTTGTTGGCTGACATCCGGAAACTCGTGGACCGGTAAGCCGCTTTCTCCCGAAGCAATATTGCTGCTCCGGTGAAAGTAACTCGGGTTAGTTTCCAGACCTCTGCCCGCATATCTTCCACGCGCGCGTCGGCCAACTCGTAACTCATCCCCATTGATTCAGGCGCGTGAGCCTTAATCGCCGTAGCCACCTCGGGAAAGTCGCGTGCGTAAAGATACCCCTTCACGACTAACCTCTGTCCAATCACGTTGGCTTCAGTCAATAGCCCAATCTTCCGCCGCGCATCATGTCCGTCCCAGCCCGGCCGGTAATCCACGGCCATTCCCAGCAGCGAAGGCAACGCTGTCTCTGCCGCTTCGCCCGTCAAGACCACACGGTGACCGCGCGCGCCCGCCGGCGCCTTGTCGCTCGGCGCGTTCACCATCGCCAGCACTCCCTCAAACGGCACCCTGTTCGGATGACCTTCCACATGAGGAAACTGCACCGCCATTGCTTCCAATCGCATGTCTTCTCCACCCTGATTCCGTTCGAAATCCGCAGATCACTTACTCTCTATTCCCCAGTCCCTGCTCGTTCACTTGCTCCATCGGCGCCAGGCCTCGCATCGCTCTCACCTCGTTCACTGTCAAAACTCCGGCCTGCAGCAGCTGCACCTGGACCGCCAGTTCCGTCGCTTCGTCCCGTGCGGTCAGTTCGTTGAAGGCGAACTCAAATTCCGGCCACCCTATGCACTTTCCAAACAGGTCCCGTGTAATGTGCTGTCCAAAAAGCATTGCCAGCGGTGAAATCGCTCCACGAAATGCTTCGTCAGCCATCTCCGACGCCGTCGACTGGTTTACATCCGCCTCGAGTCCAAGCATCAGCGGAGGTAAGCCAAATGCATTCGCCACCATTCTGATCAGGAACTCCTGCCAGGCCAGCCTCAGGTCCGCATCCGTTCCTTGAGCAAAGCGCAACACCTCGGGCTTCTGCTCAGTCGAGATCAGCGGAACTCGTCCAGTTCCTTCAATCTCGTCCTGCCACCATCGGATTAGCCGGTCGTGCTGCGCTGCTGTCGCCTCGTTCAGCCACAGTGCATACTGGGCCACTGAATTCGCCGCGAGCTTGCCTGCGAATCGGTGCGCGCTCAGAAACTGATTCACTGTCTCAAAGGCAACCTCCAGCGGTCCCAGTCCGAACGGCGTAAAGCTCCGCGGGTTCATCCGAACGTACATCAGTTGGTTATCGCGTAGTTCAATTGCGTTCGACTCCAACTGTCCCGGCACAGCCTGTGCATAGCGCGGAACATCCTCGCTTCCGTCCCACCGCGCATTAATTCTGATTGAGGCTCCGTCCACCGCCCACATCATCGCCGGTCGCTCTGGATCGCCAGTAGACTCCATCTCTATCGCTCCGAACCCGCCTGTCAGCGCATCTTCTATCGCTTGCTCCATCAGGGTCCTGAAGCTGTCTACGTGGTTTGGTTCGTCCAGCATTCGGCGCAGTGCTCGTAGTTTCCGCGGCAGAAATGCCACATCATCCGCTCTCACTCCGCGTTTCAGCCTCACCTGCCAGTCCATGGCCGCAATGCGATCCTTGATCACGTTGATAGCCCGCCTCACCAATGGCGTCTCCGCAAACCGGCGCAAATTCGCCGGCGTCGGCTTCGGTATATGTTTTCCGGGAAAATGCATCGGACTCAGGATTGCCGGCAACGCCAGCGTCTTGCGTGCTGACTCCGCCTCCGCCACCACAGTCAGCTGCCGTGTTCGTTCGCTGGCTCGTGTCGTGTCAATCCCGGTCGCCTGCCGCCAGATCTCCTTCAATTGCTCTCCAACCCTCACATGCACCTTCCTTGTTTCACTGCCGCGCTGCCAACTGTCGTAGGAAAAACTCAAAGCCCGTGCTTCTCGATCGCCATAAAAACCCAGCGGCTTCGATCGAACTCGTTCAGCCCAACCGCACTTTTGGTTCTTCACCGCAAAATGAAAAGGCACGGCTTTTTCGGCCGTGCCCTTATCCACTCTTCATTTTCTTAAGCTGTGTTCTTTTCGAAACCTTCGTTCTTCACTCACTGCCGCAGATCAAACGCAGCAGCAAACTCCATTTCACCGGCTCGCCTTTCATTTCTTCGCGAGTGTTTTAAGAGTATCGAATAGTTCAGGAATTGCACGCAAAAGCTCAGCGGTCCATACTCGCCGTGTTATCAATAATTTACCCTCGACCCGATTCCCATATTCTTTGACAACCTCTGGGGTGAACCCCTTAGGTGAGACAGTTTGGGATTTCTGGTTGCATTCTATAGTTCCAATAAAAGCCTATACCTCTAAGAAATCTCACTTGCTCCAGATCTTCGCCATCAGCCGCGCTGCAACAGCCTCAACAATCTGCTCGTGCACTTCTTCAATCGTCATGTCGCCTTCAATCAGTACCACGCGATCCGACTCTCGCGCTGCAATCTCCCGGTACTTCTGCCAAACGCGCTGGTAAAAATCGTCCTGCTCCTTTTCAAATCGGCCTTCATTTTTCCCCGTCTGCGCTTCCATCCTGTCGTTCCGTCTTCTCGCCCGCTTGAGTGACGCTTCAAAGCTTGGCAACAACAGCAGCGTCAAATCAGGCTGCAGTCCTCCACAAATCAATCGATGTAAATCCAGCACCACATCCGAACCAATCTGCCTTCCTCCACCCTGGTAAGCTTCCGTCGAATCCGTAAACCTGTCGCACAGCACAATCTTGCCCGCCACGAGCCCAGGCTTAATCACTTCGTCAATCGCTTGCGCCCGGTCGGCAAACATCAGCGCCATTTCGGTCATCGGCGCAAGCGGTCCCGAACGCGCATCCAGAATCACGCCGCGTATCCGGTCCCCCGTCTCCGTTCCCCCTGGCTGACGAGTCAGTATTGGCGCTTGGCCGCGATTAGTCAGCCACGCCGCCAAACGCTTGATTTGCGTAGTCTTCCCTGATCCGTCAAGTCCTTCCAGTGTGATAAAAAATCCGCGCGGCATGCACGAAGTCTACCATTGCGAATTCGGTCCCTTCCAAGTCACGCTCAACCTCCAGCCTGCCCTCTGGTCTGTTTTTTTCATTCTTCACGTAGAAGTAAAACGGCCTTCCGAACAATCTGGATTCAGCAATGACGATCATGTTGCTGTTGTGTTAAAAGAGAGTGGACCTGCCAATATCTAGAAGGCCGCCGAACCCATTTAATGGAGATAAAATCCCGTGAACGCAAGACTGATCGCCAGGTTCTTAACGTGCGCCTGTTTGACCGCAATCTTATTCGCTTCTGTCGCAATCCAAGCCCAGCATCTCACCCTTGAGGGCCAGACCGGCGGATTCATCACTCCCACTGCTTATGTGGTTTATACCGAGAAAGGCCATTTCTTCTCGCATCCGTCCATCGGATACCACTTCATCGATAGTTCGAAAGTCATCGGCGACATCCAAACCGTCAACTTCGTTGAAGGCTTCGCCAACCGCGCTGAGCTCGGCTACACCCGCAGCATTCACACTCTCGGCAACAGCACCAACCCCACCCAAGGCGCTTTCAGCGAGTTGTGGAACTACGACGGAATGAACATCTTCAGCGGCAAGATCGTTGCCGTCAAAGACGGTGAATTTGGCCCTTGGACTCCAGGCCTCGCAGCCGGCTTCATTGCCCGTACTCGCGATAAGTTCGTCACCGGCCACCTTGAACAGGCACTCGGACTCGGAACTCAAAACTCCTACCACAACGAAGATGTTTACGCCGTCGCTACCAAGGAATGGCTCCATCCACCCGTACCCTTCCTCATCAACTTCGGCCTCAAGTTCACTAACGGCACCATCTATGGCATCGGTGGCCAAAGCACTCGCTTTGCCGGCCGTCTCTTCGGCGGCATCGGCATTCCGCTCCCGGGCCCCTTTAAAACTGCCATCGTTCCCGCCGCGGGTTTCACCCAGGAACCGCGCACTGCCCAGAACCTGGGCTATATCATTCCGGGCGGAGTCCACATACCCACCACGCTTGACTACGCAGTACGAATCACCCAGATTGAGCACCCCCATTTCAGCCTCGACCTGGGTATCGGCCAGGTAGCCGGCAATATCGGTACCGCTGTCCTTCCCACCGGCCTGCCCGCTCCGTATCCACCCGCCATCTATATCCCTGTCAACCTCGAGGCCCGTCATGTATTTGGAATGGGATTGAGTTATCGCTATTAATCGCTGGGGATTTAGCATCCCGATTTACACGAAAAGGCGCGGGCTCCCGCGCCTTTTCGCTGTTCGTAGACAACCTATTGTTCACTTCCGGCAACTAATCATCGGTCAATCCTTCACCCGGGGAATCCCTGCCGCGTATCGTGCAACTTCTTTGTCCGTGAAGGGTTCAATTTGACTGACGCGGATATTCACCCGCTGAAAATTGAAATCAAAGCAATTGAAATGGGAGGTCTTCCAATGCGTATTGCTCGCTCTTTGCGGCTCACGTTGCTCGCTTTTGCAATTTCTCTTATCCCGGCATCTTCTTACGCCGGCGTTTTCATCAGCGTTAACTTTGGCCCTCCGGTTTTACCCGTCTATGTTCAACCGGTTTGTCCACAACCCGGCCTCATGTGGACTCCCGGCTACTGGGCCTACGGCCCTGACGGCTACTACTGGGTTCCCGGCGCCTGGGTGCCGGCTCCCTATATCGGCGCTCTCTGGACTCCTGGCTACTGGGGCTGGGGTGGCGGCCTTTACGTTTTTCATCCCGGTTACTGGGGTCGTCACGTCGGCTACTACGGCGGAGTCAACTACGGCTTCGGCTACATGGGTATCGGTTTTGCGGGCGGCATGTGGCGCGGCGGAGCCTTTGCCTATAACGCCGCGGTTGTGCACGTAGGTGTCGGCGGCGGATGGGGCGGCAATGCGGTATATCGCGACGAGACGATTGTTCACAACACCACCATCATTAACAACAACCATGTCGCGTATAGCGGCGGCCCGGGTGGAATCAATCACCCCATGACGGCAGAGGAACGTACCTACACCAACGAGCCGCACGTCGCGGCAACATCGTTCCAGACCCAGCACGAACATACGGCCCAGACCGACCGCAGCGCCTACTTCAACAACAATCACGGCCGCCCTGCCAACGTTGCGGTTTCCAGGCCGCTGCAAGCTGAGAATCACCCCGCTCCGCAACCCCGCTCCATGGGTACGCAGGGACACGGGTACGTGGCCAACAAGCCGGCTGCAGGTACTCCTGCAGGTCATGGCTCTCCGCAATATCGCCCGGCTCCTGAAACCCGCAGCACGACTCAGTCGCATGCTGCGCAGCAGAGGCCCCAACCCCGCCCGCAACCCCAGGAACGTCAGAAGCCCGAAGGGCGCGGGAAGGGCCGCTAGCGCACGGCAATAACAGCAATAATGAAGGCCCACGGCTTGCCGTGGGCCTTCTCATTATTGGCTGCATATCACGCGGGGAGTTGAGAGATCAGTGCGCGGTTTGGCTGCGAAACCTGTGAACTTGTGGAACGACTGTCGCTAAGCGATTGATTCCATTCGGTCAGGTTTCACAGTTTCACGGAAAAAGCCTCTTTTTTTTATGAAATCCGGAGCCCGTGCAACCTCGGGATTTACGCCTGGCGGTATGAGCGAGATTCCGGAGCTTTCCATATTTCTATCCTTCTGCCTTCCATTGTGCGCCAACGGGGCATAATTACATGCAAAAAAGTTTTGGGCTGTCAACTTACTGTTTTCATTGCACTTCTAACGTCCACCATCTCAATCTCCAGCCCACCAAAATCCGGATGATCGTTCTCCCTGATC
>Ga0302281_10001807_pt1 | contig 15436 bp, 12 predicted proteins | sample III_Fen_E1_2_FD_198762 | JGI IMG/M metagenome (GOLD analysis project Ga0302281, IMG submission 198762) | Peat permafrost microbial communities from Stordalen Mire near Abisko, Sweden - III_Fen_E1_2 | ecosystem: Environmental > Terrestrial > Soil > Wetlands > Permafrost | place: Sweden: Abisko...
GTGGCCAATCGCTGGTTCATCATTCACTTCAAACTGGGAGTTCTTGTTGTGGTTTCTTGTTAGAATTTTTTGAAATTCACAACTGCGAATTGGCCAGACTTTTTCCTGGTTGGAGGGGGCATGATGGAAACCCGATTGCGACATTCTCCGCGCCAGCGGGTTGCTGCAATTTGGTCCCAGCTTTCTTCGGGAATTCTCAGTCGAGGTGCCGTATCGTTTTTGTTTGCGACGGCCGGCGTGAACGTTTCGAACTTCCTCTTCCATATCGTCATTAGTCGCTTACTGGGTCCAGCACACTACGGAGCCGTCGGTGCGATTCTGAGCATTCTCAGTTTGCTCACCGTACCTGTTGGCGCGGCGCAACTTGCGGTGACGCAGGCAGTGATTGCTCATACTGAGAACGATGAGTCATTCTCACTCAGCAGGCTGATTTGGCGTGCGATTGTCCTTGGCGTCATCGCCGAAATGGCGTTTGCCTCATTGACCCCTCTAATTGACGGGTTCTTGCATATCGGTTCACCGGTCCCACTTCTTCTCGTGAGCGCGTGGATTCCTCTGGCAACCGTAGGCGCAGTTTTGCAAGGTTCGCTCATCGGCGAGTACCGCTTTCGCGCGGTGGCCTTCGCCACCTTCGTAGGGGGCGGACTAATACGTCTGTTGTTCGGTGCCGCGATGGTCGCCGCCGGTTTCGGCGTTTCGGGCGCAATCATCGCCACTATTGGAGCCCAAGCATTTGTCACTGGCTCATTGATTTTCTCGGCCCGCCATAAAGTTCGTAGCCACCCAGGGGGATCTGTGGTACGTGCGAAGCGACGCGACATGTTGTTATCAGTTGCGTCCCTTGCCAGTTACACCACTTTCATCGGCGTTGACACCTTTCTCGCCCGTCACTTTTTCTCCGCCACCGTCGCTGGTCGATACGCCGCAGGAGCAGTCGCAGCACATATCGCGTTGTTTGTACCCGGCGCCATCGTCACCATTGCGTTTCCACATTGGGCGAGCGGGCGTGGAACCAGTGTTGAGAGCCGCAGAGTCTTCATCCAAGCCCTCAAGATCACAACATTTGTCGGCATTTTGACCGCTGGCACGCTCACCGTTTTCTCGAGCCTCGTCGTACACGTACTCTTCGGCTCAAAATACATCAGCACGATTTCAATTGTTGGTCCTTTGGCTTTCGCCTCTGCAGCGATAGGCATCTTGAGCCTCTTTGTGTATTTGCATCTGGCGCGCCGCTCACTAGTAGCGCTGACGCCGTGGCTTGGAGTCGGATTGGCCATCATTTTGATCTCCCTGCGACATCAGAGTATGACGTCAGTCGCGGTGATCATGTTGATTATCAGCGTGCTAACAGTATTTGCGACGGGCATTCCGGCGTTGATCGCGTTGGCGAGAGCTTCATCACACGAGGCTGAAATTGGTGAAACGCTGGGCGAATTGAGTCCCGCTGATCTCGATCTCACATTGGTCGTACCGTTCTATGACCGTGGCACCCACTTCGGAAGCCATATTGGCGACGTCGTGGAGACGCTTTCAAAATCGGGAATCACGTACGAAGTTATTGTGGTTTCCGATAAAAGTACCGGACCAGGTCACGACCAGCTGGCGGCGCTCTCCACGGACCACCTCAGGTTCGTTCACCTTGACCTAGTTCAAGGAAAGGCGGCTACGTTGCGGGCAGGACTCGCGTTGGGGCGTGGCGAATATCTCGGCTTTATTGAAGGAGACGGTGACATTCCGGCCGACGTATTGACTGACTTCCTGGACATCATTCGTCGAGAGCAACCGGACATAGTTTTCGGGAGCAAACGACATCCGCGATCCGTGGTCTCATATCCGCCCCTCCGGCGATTGTATTCATGGGGTTATCAACAAATCAATCGGACGTTGTTCGGATTGCCGATTCGAGATACTCAAACTGGTGTGAAAATCATCCGGCGAGATGTTCTTTCCATTGCGCTGCCTCTCATGATTGAGAAGCGCTACGCTTTCGACCTTGAGTTGTTCGTCGTGGCCCGTAAGCAAGGCTTTCGGAACTTCATTGAAATGCCCGTGAGAATTGATCATCGTTTTGGTAGTGCAATCTCAGTACGTTCTGCGTTCGCCATGCTCATTGACACACTCGCCATCTTCTATCGACTTCGGATCCTTCGCTTCTACGACCGGGATCATGAGAAGAACCCCGACGAGTCACTACTTTTTGAATCAAGTTCTGATGAGGAATTCCACGAGTCAGTCCCGCAAGGACCACCGAGTTCAGTTCCCAATGCTCGGCCATTGAGAATACTTATCTTCACGTGGCGGGATCTGGCGCATCCAAAAGCAGGCGGCGCCGAAATTTACACCAATAACGTTGCCCGAGAGTGGGTGCGAGCGGGTCACGACGTATCGCTCTTTTGTGCTTCGGTCGAAGGCAGACCGGCAAACCAGAAAATTGGCGGCGTTCACATCATTCGACGCGGTACTCAATACAGCGTCTACCGCGAAGCGATGCGCTTCTACCTTGAGGAAGGCCGTGGCAAGTTCGATCTGATAATCGACGAAGTGAACACTCGTCCATTCCTAACTCCAAAATGGGTCGATGATGCGCCGGTCATCGCTCTCACGTTCCAAGTTTGCCGGGAACTCTGGTCCTACCAGATGCCATTTCCGGTGTCGACAGTTGGTAGATATTGGCTTGAGCCAAAGTGGCTGCGCGCGTATCGCGATATACCCACCGTGACGATCTCGCAGTCGAGCAGAGAGTCGCTTGAGGCGTATGGCCTCAAGCGAATCGTTGTCGTTCCAATTGGTCAGAACCCGTTGAGCACGCATCCGAATGTCCCACGCGAGTCTCGGCCAACAGTCATTTTTGTCGGGCGACTCGAGTCACATAAGAGACCTGACGAAGCCATTCGCGCATTTGAAATTCTTCAGGAGAGCATGCCGGATGCCGTCATGTGGATAATTGGTTCTGGCCCCATGGAGGATGACCTACGCCGAATGGCTCCTGAAGGCGTGGTCTTTCTTGGAAAAGTGCCACCCGCCAAGAAACTGGAGCGACTTGCACGAGCGCACGTACTCATCGCGACGTCAGTGCGAGAGGGTTGGGGGCTCGTCGTTTCCGAAGCTGCTTCGGTCGGGACGCCTTCGGTTACCTACGACGTAGCCGGTCTCCGAGATTCTGTTCTTGCATCTGAGGGTGTTCTCACCGCGGCCAATCCGAAACAACTGGCTAAAACTCTCCGCGAGACGCTCGAAATCTGGCTACGCGACGGACTACCAGCCATTTCTCCGAAGGGGGTTATCCCGTGGGAGGACGTCGCTCGGAGAATTCTTTTAGAGACGGATGCAGATGCTCTGCCCGCAAACACCATGGTCAATTCATCCGTCACGACAATCCTTGGAGTGCCAAATGACCGGGCGTAGATTGAGCCCAACGATTATGGTCCACGTGATGACTAGTCGTCTCCCAGTCCGGACAGGTGTTCTAAATGGAAAATCGATGCTAAATGTCGGATTGCCACCGCAGTCCTCGGTGCCAGAGCCCGTTGATAGGGAGGACTCGGACGCATCGTTGACGCAGCACTTGGATCGAAGTTTCGTAAACGATTATTCGCGGCGCGCGCGTAACGCTGTCGCGGAGATGAGGCGCGTACGTCCAAGGATTACTTGAACATCTTGACGCAGCGTCGAATGCGAATCGCGGCCCTCGCTGTAACAGCGATCTGGGTCGTGATGATCGGCATGTCCACAGGTGCCGTCGCCGCGTTGTTCCCTGATTCGATAACAATTGACTCTGGTCATTTTTATATCTGGGCATCGCGACTGAGTGACACATTTGCATCTCTCACGTTGATTTTTATCGTCTTCATTGCGTACCTAAATGTTCAGCATCGGTCGAAATTGGAAATTACATTGTCCGAAAATGACGACGTTGCAACTGAGGTTGGCTCGACGAATCTCGCTCCCACCTCGACGGTTCTAGATGTCGAACCAGAGACAAATTCCGACAATCGCATCTTCGTTCATGTCGCCACACGACGACAAATTTCTGTTATTGCCATGTTCGTAGGAATAGTGCTCCTAGCGAGCGTTTCCGAACAAGTCCTTGGTGGCAATCACTTCAACACATCAATTGAGGGGAGCGCTGTCTCGTTGTCCGAGAACAATCTGATTCTCCCTGCGCTTGAGGCCACCCTGCGAGAACTGCCGCGGAACTTCTCTCCGTCTGCGTACGAGCAGTATTTCCTTGCTTCGGAATGGGCAAGCAATGTTGGTGCGACCGGTACTGCTGCCAACTTAGATGAACTGCTCGTGCAAGCTTCCATCAACATAGAGAGTCCCATTGGCCTCGTCGAGGGCCTCAATCAGTATTTCGTCGAGGAAAGCCACGCAATTTCTAAATCGGTTCGCGAGCACATGCTGACGACGAATGAGTCGAGTTCGTGGCGAATGACAGTCCAGGCAGCGTTTCAATGGCAGAAATCGGGTAATGGTTCGGCGATAATTAGAGATTTTAAGGCCAGTATTAGAGACGCTTCACCATCGCTGAGACAGGAATTCCGAGCGGCGATCGGACTTGTCGAGTCTTATGACAGTGCAGCGTAGCCAATGAATGTTGGGCGCGATGCGACTATGACACGAGTTTCCCGGCTCCGAATCCGAGTCGTCGGACATCCTTCAATCGCTCTGGCGATCTTCGCAGCTGTGGTGCTTTGGACGCCCATGCTCCTTCGCCACGGTTACGTATTCGAGCGCGACCCCGCTTTCGATGCGTCGCTGCACGCCGACACCGCGTGGTCACTTGGAGGATTCAGTCTTCTGGGTGGAATTTCGAACATCGGATCGCAAGGTGTTTTCTTCCAACCGTTCGCGGCAGTCATCTGGTTGATTTCTCATTTGGGAATTCCACTGAACGCCGCCGCGTGGAGCAAGATCGTGCCGTTACTCATGACGGCCGCCGCGTCGGGAGGAGCATTCTCTCTCGCGAGGAAATTCGGCGCCACATTCGCCGGTGGCTGCCTCGCGGCACTGTTTTTTGTCTTCAATCCCTGGTCTCTCGAATTCTTCGGATACTTCTATTACTGGACGGGCTACTGCCTCCTTCCACTTCTCATTCTTGGCACGATTCGCATCCGAGAAGGTGAGAAAACACCGTTGTGGTTGCCGATTGCAGTTCTTTTCCTCGGAGGATTGGTGAGTTGGGTGATGGCTGCGATCGTGTGCGCGATCGTCGCGACAACCATGCGAAGAGGTGGGCGTCGAGGCATTCTCCGCACGATGGGCAGGCTGGGAATCACCTTTCTGGGTGTCGGCGCGTTTTGGATTTGTCCTTATCTATTCACACTTCTTTTTCCATCACATCTAACGTCACTCGTATATTCGAGCAATGGGCCGCCTCTTCAAAGTGCGCATCCCGTCACTGATCTATTGGAACTGAGAGATTTTTGGTGGCCGCACCTCGACCTTTCCCAATACGCAGGAATCCTGCCATTGGCCATTAGTACTTTCGCCGTCGTGGTTCTTGTCATCATGGCAATTTGGCATGTCGCCGTCGGCTTCGATCACGAACCGAAGTTGGACACTGCTTCAGGTCATCAAATGATGCTGCGTACCCTTATCCTCGTGGGACTCGTCTTAGGGTTTGGAACCGCTGGCGCTACCGGCTGGATTTTCAAATTGATTCGCGCGTGGCCCTTCTTCGGCAACGACATCCTGAGAAGCCTCACTCGAGAACCCGCAAGATTGGCATCGCCTTTCGTCGCGGCTCTTTCTATCGCTCTCGCTCTATGGGTCACGCCGCGTGCGCTCGCACACGGTGAAGACTCCTCGCGCCCCCGAGTTGCACGACAAGCGCTATTGAAAGACGTAGCGGTATTCATCCTGCTTGTTGCAGCTTGTGCACCTTCCCTCATTGCATTCTGGGGAACCTATCGTCCCATCCAAATTCCGGCATCGTATAACGCGATATCCAGCAAGGTCCCGAAAGGGACGTCACTCGAAATTGCGTACTGGCCGCTCGACGCCGTGATTCAACCCGCGGGACTTACGCATTACGTGTGGAGCGATCGAGAGGTGTCCGACCCGACGTTATTGGGGGCGTCAGTTCGATCGCCCAGTATTTCAGCGCTCAACGTTTCCGTGGGTACATTCGATCAGCAATTAGAAACGGAACCGCCAAGCAGAGCCTCCGTGACGCATTTGGTGGATCAGGCACGCCAGCTTGGCGTGACGAGTCTCATTGTCGAAGTTGACATCCAATTGCCGACATCACAGCGAGCGTTGTTGAACAGATTCGTTTCGTCACTACGAAGAGACGGACTGCCCGAAAAGAACCTCGGCACCGAGTTGGTGTTTGATGTTCCTGGGCGCGTGCGAACACCAATTTGGGGCAAAGGTTGCCAAGTTAATGACGCACTATTTCTCGCCGGATTCATTCATGTTGACTGCCGTCGTCAATCCGCGAGTAGTTCAAGACATTCAATTCTGTCGCCGTTCGAACTACCGTCGCCCGCAATCGGTTTGGGGATAGACGTTACGAGCCAAAAAGTCATCGGCGGTATCGGCACCCAAATGAAGTTCACCGGCGGCAAATCCGGCTGGGTTGTGTTCCTCCCCAACCTTGCGGTGACGGTCGGCGGTCTCATTACCGTGTTGTATCTCATGGTTTTGGCAGGTCAACCCATCGTCTCCATGACACGGTCGACGTATCGGAGACGTCACCCTCGGAGTCATTCAGAGCCCTCTACGGAAGAACCCATCCTCTCAACGGACGCGTGAAATAACCGTTCAGAAATCGATCTCGTATAGCCGCGGTGCTGAAACGCGGCGAACGATAGTGCCACCTCGAAAAATCAAGTGTGAAATGAGTCAATTCGCGTCAAAGCTAATCATTGAGTTCTTGACTCGAAGCCTTGAGGCGAGCGACGAGAATCGAACGGGCGTTCTCCGCTTGCGAAGCTGAAGTCCACGTTGAGGCTTCATGGCTAAAACTCTTCGTCAGACGCCTCTTTAGGGCACTCTTGATTGCTGGCAATGTCGCCTGGGCGTTACATGGGCCCTAGGTGTCGGCTTTCCAACCTTCTAGATGTTTGAGTAATGAGTGTTGGTCTCCTGTATGTCCAAGTTTCACTATTAGGCTTTCCTGAATGCAAAAGTTTCGCCGTCAATTACTGTCATCGCGCCTTGGTCAGGTGTTACTTAGACGCCATCGCACCAAGGAGCTTGCAGCCTGGGAGGCCGCTGGAAGAGTTGGTCCTACGCCATATCTAACGAAGATTCTCACCATTCGCCGCCACGCCGTAGAGCACGGTATCCGCGTGTTCGTAGAGACCGGAACCTATCTCGGCGAAATGATCAACGCACAGGAAGGCAATTTTGACCGGTTACTAACCGTTGAACTCGACCCGGAACTGTATCGCAAAGCTGTACGTCGGTTTCGTCGGCTTGCCCAGGTCTCGGTCTTCCAAGGCGACAGTTCCGTCGAGTTGCCAAAAATGGTTGCGGCCGTTAATGAGCCAGCAATCTTCTGGCTGGATGCCCACTACTCCAAAGGCTTCACCGCCCGCGGTGAGATTGACACACCTATCCTTGGCGAACTCGAGTTGGTACTGCAGCGCCAATATGACGATGTGATTCTCATCGATGACGCCGACAACTTCGACGGAACGAATGACTATCCGACACTCACTGAACTTGAATCAATTATCCTGAATCGATACCCCGACCGCTCCGTGACATGTGTCGGTTCAATTATCTGCGTAACCCACAAATAGTCTTATGTCTTGGAATCTCTTTCGCCCGATCGACGGAGAATTAGACAGTACGGTACAAACCTGATCTCAACCATGCGGGAGAATCGATCGGCCAACACGAAGCAAAGTCTTTTCATTCACCGTGTTCGCTATCAAGCCCTATCCAAGACGGCCTCGAGGTGACCTACCGCTGGGTCCGCGACCAGGTGACCACCCACTAGTTCGCCAACCATTGCGTGTACATCGGAGCGGCTGTCACAGTGGACCACGTGATCCAAAAACTGTAGACAGACTGGGACCTAGATCTTCGTGCCGTCAGCGAGAGTGGCGTGCCCACGTTTCGCGCAGCACGCGGATCGAGGGCAGTTGACTTGGGGATTTGATTGCCAAAAATAGCAAAAACGCCCCCTGTTCAAATCTCCGGTAGTCACCGGGGTACTTTCTCAGCCAACGTGGCAGGACGTGAATAGATTGCGGGGGCGCCGTGAACTGATGCCAGGGAAGTCGCAGAGGGTCCTTCGTCAATACCGTGCCGTCGTATCCGCTAAAAATAAAGTTCCGCGTATCGGTGTCATCTCGCAGGACTGTCAGGGATGCACACTCCCGCGAAACCACAAGCTCCACTAAGTCGTCCCTGACCAAGATCAAGTTAGTTGCCGTGACCGCCACCGGAAGATAGCCCTTGTCTTCGGCCATTCTGCAGATCGCTGACGCACTGGTACCCCACTTCAGATCAAAGTCGAGGGGTTGCACGAAATCAACCTCATTGGGGATTGTGCCGTTGTACTCAATGCAAACTATTTTCGGCTGAAAATCGTGAATTGACTCAAAGACGTGATAGTCACAACCGTCAATGTCGATCGAGACAAGATCAACGTCGCGCGGGCAGCCAGCGCGCTCAAGCAGCGAATCTAACGAATTCTCGCCAGATACCCCGACAAAAGATTTCAACTTGATCACCGTGTCCTCTGGGAAGTTCTCGCAGAGCTTGGCGAATCTTTTCGGGTCTGGCTCGATGAGCACAGCGTGATAGCCCTCGTTGCGAATCAGACAGCAGGTATTGGAGAGGTACACTCCATCCCACGCCCCGAACTCCACGCACCAGCGGCTGAGCTCATGAGTCTCGCTGATTCTCCGAAGAACTTCCGCGATGATGCCATCCTCACCGTTTTGAGAATGAACGTTGCGGCCAAAGGTCGCCAAACTCTCCGGTGGCTTCATTCGCCCCCCTGTGCGTTCATCCACGTAGGATACTCTGACCGCGGCGGGTCTGATTGGTTACGCCTTAATCCACCGCGACCGTCCAATGACCAATCGGTTCGTCATCGAAATCTCCTTGTCGAACACGACTCGGCCGTTCTTTCAGTGATTGACAGACATGTGGACGAGTCGAACCACACTTACGGCGAAGTTTGCAACTTGATCGCGCTGGAAGTCGACCGGTGTGCCGCAGGCGACCTCGAGAATGACGCGTGAGACGACCAGGTAGCGCGATGAACTTGCGACGGGTCATGTCTAAACTCGCGAGATTTCGAGCCGCCTTCTTAGTTGCAACGGCGAGTCGGTTCTTATACGGGTGAGGGCTTCCGCGGATGTCACCCGTAAAGGTTCTGGTTGTCGCCGACGCGAGAGTGAAGGTTTGTGACCCTTTCAAGCACAATTTCAAAACGTGCGTGTGATCTAAGGCCACTCAAAGTACGTGAATCGCGCTTGTTATGATTGCCAACAATTCCTCTGGGCATTCGTTCAAGGTGACTTGGGAATCATTATGATTCGGCGACTATTTCGTTGACATGCGCTAAACGAGGGATTCGAGGTTCCAATGCAGATCGTTCGGAGTGAGCAACAACCGTCGAAAACGATACGAATTAGGTCGTAGTAGTTATGGGCGAAGATGCTGAGAACTCAGAAGAAGCAACGACGCATCTCTTGTCGGGCACCGTTGCCGTAATCGTGACGCACGTTAGGGGAACTGGCCCGGCCATTCACCTTGAAACGTATCTGACACAACAATGTCCGAAAGTTCTTTCGATTTTTCACCCGCTTGTCTACGAATCGCCGGCGATGTCGAGCTACCGACTATTCGAGGATGGAAAGCTGGTCGAAACAGGCCAGCATTTGCTGAGGGGGGCCGAACCTGTCATCCGCCTTCAAGAAGTCATACTCACAATTCGCTGGGTTCGTCAATTCTCTCCTAAAAGTGACCTCTTCATCGGAGTCGACGCGTTGAACTGCATCGCCGGAATCATGTTGCGGGCAATGAAACACACAAAGCGCGTTATCTTCTACGTGATCGACTGGTCACCCAAGCGCTTCGACAACAACATCCTTAATGGCATCTATCATCTTTCCGATCGTGTGGCAGCGCTGTTCGCAACTGAGACATGGAACGTATCGCCCGCGATTGACCAAGGTCGCTGGCACGGTACCTTCTGGTCACTGATTGGTAGGTTCTCTCAGAAGCGCACAAGAATTGTAGAAATCGGTGTTGTCCGAGTTAATTCTGAGATCGCAAATGGGCCTCGACTTCCGAACCGGCTCGTGTTTCTCGGTCACTTACTCGAGAAGCAAGGATTGCAACACGTGATCGCAGCGCTACCACTAATCGCGGAGTCTTTCAGCGACGTAGACCTCGTCGTAATTGGAAGCGGACCGTACCAAGCGGCATTAGCGGAGATGGCTCATAACGTTGGAGTTGAGAATCGCGTGAGATTCACGGGATACATCGAAGACGAGGACGAAGTCTTGCAACTTCTCAGTTCCGCTTCCATTGGCCTTGCAACGTATCTTGAGTCCGAGGAGTCGTTCACACAGTTTGCTGATCCGGGCAAATTGAAAAACTACTTGGCTGCCGGTCTTCCCATTGTTATGACCCGCGTACCGTACAATGCCGATTCGCTTGAGGAGTCGGGTTGTGCAGTCCTAGTGAAAGGCACTGTCGAGGAGGTCGCTCGCGGAATCTGCTTGTTACTTTCAGAGAACGACCGTGAGCGTGACTATCGGCGGACTAGCGCGTTCAACATGATGAAGGGCTTGGATTGGGAGTCCATTTTTGCTGATGCACTAACTCCAATCGATTCTCGTTGGAAACCGAAGTGACGTTTCCCGAACCCACCGATGGACCAACTTGACCTTTAGACTCATGTCTGAAATGGTTAGCATTCCGTAACACGCGGTATACATTGGCTTGTTGATCTAGAAACTGAGGTTTTAGAATGCAATTGGATAAAGAGTCGACGATCTTGGTGACGGGAGCCGGTGGATTCATCGGAGGTCATCTGATGGCTGAACTGATTCGGTCTGGTCACCAGTCGGTGCGCGGGGTTGACATTAAGCCACTTGAGGAGTGGTACCAATTGCCGTCTCAAGTGGAAGCAATTCAATCTGATTTGTCGCTTATTGACGCTGCAAATCAGGCCGTTAGTGGAGTTCGCTACGTGGTGAACTTAGCGGCAGATATGGGTGGAATGGGTTTCATCGAGAACAACAAGGCTCTTTGCATGCTGACCGTCCTCATCAATACGAATCTTCTTCAAGCTGCTCGACACGGAGAGGTGGAGCGCTATTTCTACTCATCGTCGGCGTGTGTTTACGCCTCAGAACATCAGACCAAGACCGACGTGACCGCATTGAAGGAGTCGGACGCGTATCCGGCAATGCCGGAGGATGGATACGGATGGGAGAAACTCTTCTCAGAACGGATGTGCCGTCACTTTCGTGAAGATTTTGGTGTCGCTACCCGAATAGCGCGTTATCACAACATCTATGGGCCGGAAGGTACTTGGCAGGGCGGCAGAGAAAAAGCGCCTGCGGCTATTTGTCGCAAGGTGGCTGAGGCCAAACTAACTGATCGCAAGGACATAGAGATTTGGGGTGATGGTCTTCAAACCCGTAGTTTCACTTACATCGATGACTGCCTTAAGGGCACGCTGCTACTACTTACTGGCGACTATGTTGAGCCGCTGAATGTCGGCTCCGCCGAGTTGGTCAGCATTAATCAATTGGTCGACATTGTCGAGGAGATAGGGGCCGTTTCTCTTGAACGGCACTACGATCTTGACGCTCCTAAAGGAGTGCGTGGCCGAAATAGTGATAACACGCTGATACAAGAAGTTTTTGGATGGCAACCTTCAACGCATCTGCGCGACGGACTCGAAGTGACGTATCGATGGGTTTACGACCAACTGGCGGCACAACTTTCAGCCTGAGCGATCATGGCGCTAGTCCAGCGACTTCACGCTTCGTTGAGTGCAAGCTTTCGCTGGAGTATCTGAAGTATCGACGAATTGCCACATCGCACGTCGGTATGTGTTCGACGTGGTACCGCAAGTTCATTCGGCGTAACGGTCATATATTGACGTACGACGAGTGTCGTCACGTCGTCGGCGATCACGGAAGGTGCGGTCCCCACGGCCCGGTACTCTCGGGTGAAGATGTCTAGGACGTTGAGCGGTTTCAGTTGCTTGACGTCACGGGCGAGATTTCATGATGGCACACAAAAGGTCGTTTCCTAGACGACGAGTAGCCAGGATCGATTTACGCCACGATGGATCGCTGTGACTCATGCGCTTCTCACTAACGGGCACGCACCTACATGAACAAACGTCAAAGTCATCTTTCGACAATTTCAGTTGTCCATGGGTGATTGCTCGCGACAGGCCATGGGTCCGGACTTTTGTTTGACAGCTTATGGAACAATTTTGTGACACTAGTTCAGAGTGATCAGAGAATCTACAGCTTGGTTCGGATGGAACCTCTCACAACTCCCATTCATGGGTGCAACAAGGTCCCTGACGTCACTGAAGGGAACTCGTTGAAGAGGCATTTCCGATCAACCTCGGTCCTCGTGGGACTGATTGTCCCATTAAGTGGACGTCATTTAATCAAACAACTAAATCTACTTAGTGAATTCGTAAAGACCGCAACCGAATGCAGCGTGCTCAACAACATCGACTCCGCAGTCTTCCAGGAACTCACCCTGGTCAGTGATGGCCGAGAAGGAGACCAGCGTCAATTCGGAGAAGGCCTTCAGAACTGTGCCAGGTGATAGGACTCGACAAGCATTGAATTGGACACACTCCACTCCCGTTGGAACCGAGAATAGGAGTCTGCCACCAGGCTGTAGAACCCGAACAAGTGCAGCCATGAACTTGAGGTGAGCTGACGGGTCAATCGGATCCCCGTACCTACCAAGACCGAAGTGTTCGGCAGCGTGCAGGGACGACAGCGATGGGATCGAATCACTCTCTATACCGCTCAGTGTCGTTGCATCGGCTTGTAGGAAACTCAGCCCGGTCATCGATACGGGCCCTGGCCTAATATCGATTACGGTAACTGACTTGAAACTCAGCACGTGAGCAACGAATCCATCCAAACGTGATCCGATGTCCATATGGTGGCTCGGATTGAAGGCGAAGACTCGCTTCGCGGCCCAAATGTCCTGGTAAAAATAGTGGGCGTCAATCTCACCTGCCGATTCGAATCGATCAGCAAGCACGGGATACAGTGCCGATAGTCTGGCTCTTCCGTTGACGTCGCCTACCAATCGGTTGAATTTTCTCCAATCAGAGAAGAATCGGGGCAATCCCTTGATTGCGTTTCGTGTCCGATGAGGGTAAACATCAATTCCAAATAGATCCAACAGCGCCCAACTAATTTGATATGCCCGAGATCGATCTCGAATTCGTGGAATTCGCTGACTCAGCGGCGCAGGATCCTTCGTTGCATCATCCATTTGTTCCATCTTTCATCCTCCGAAATCGTCGGACCAATTCCTCCATCACCTTTCACCTTGTCCATAAACAATCGACACGATACGTTCCCATCTCATTCTGAACCGTCGGTGACTATGGGATTCAAACTGCCCTCCAAAGTTTGCTCCTCAGAACTACTAGCCCATCGCTTCAGCCAGCCCCTCGACACAAGGATCTCCAGAACACCGATCGAGGACAATCCCAATGCCAACATCGGATGTCTCACGAGCCGATCGGGTCGGCGCGCGATTAACCACGCGCGGCGGCGCGACGAGAAACACAGTGCTGCACGCTCAGGATGCCTTTCCCAGAACACTTGAAAACTCTTCGAATAATGAGTCTTCTTCTTCATGAGTTCGTTAAGGTTCGCCCGACCTTCGTCGTGTTCAATGGATGCCGCGATCTCGCGCACGCCGCCAAACTGTCGAATTCGTTCGTCCAAATCCCAATCCTCAGCACCAATTAGCCCAACGTCAAATCCTCCAATTGTTAGAAACTGTGCTTTCCTGAAACATCGGGCGCCCTGAAGCCACCAGACGCCCTTGTAAAAGGAGCGTTCGAATCCCCTGACCCGTGCCCAGTAGCTCTCTCCGATGTCAACTTCTGGGATGACGAGGGCCGCGTCGCGTTCAGTGAAGGTCTTGACACAATCCTCCAAGACGGTGCGCGTTAGCTTCATATCGGAATCGATGAAGACGACGTATTCCCCTAAGGCTCTCAGGGCCCCTGCGTTTCGCTGTGCCGATCGACTCGCCAAAGAACGAACCACGGTTGCACCGCAGGAAGTAGCGATGTCAATCGTGGCGTCTGAACTTCCTCCGTCACACACCACAACATTTTGTGCGACGTACGTCTGATCGTTAATACTCGCGAGGCATTGTTCAATCACCGAAGCGGAGTTATAGGTTGGGATGACAACGCTAATAGTGGTCGGCATTTAGTCTCCCTTCACCTCCCCAACATCCGAGGTATGCGATAACCAACGGCGTTGCATTCTGCTTCGAATCGCTACGGGGTAGAGCCGCGAACTCTTCAACTTTATCGTCCATGGCCCCGCTGAACATTCTCAACCCGCAGGAGGACCGACAATTACCTATTCGACTTCGACCACTTAGTCGGACGCGGCGGACATATAGCCATTACTTCTCCCAAAGACCTTCTCCGTCCGGTTCCGTGATTCGACGAACCCTCTGAGATTGAAGGGGCGACAAATCAAAGGTGGAAATGGCAGGTTGCTTTGATGCAAGAAACGGTCCAATCTCATTCAATCAAATTGTCAAACCGACGTCATTTTCAGAGAATGGGCCAAATGAATGTGACCGTTGCGGGAATCTTGAAGGGCTCGCCCGAGTCGACTTGGCGCAGCCCAACCGTTGACAACGAACGGGTGAAATAGGTCAGCGCGTCTCAACGCTTGACAATTCTGCGTCGATACCACACACCAAAAGCACTAGGCCCCCTCATAAGAGGGGGCCTAGTGCAATGTGGATGAGTGTTATTAATACTTCGCGAAGTAATTCACCCTGCAAGTCTTGCCGTTGGCATCGCGGATCGTGAAGGTGTAGTGGCCCGGACGCGAATTAGCGGGGGTCGTTACTTTTACGATTATCAAGTTGCCGTAGTCGTGTTGGACACCAACCCTGGTGCCACGATCATTGCTGGTGACCCTCGGTTGAGCGTAGAACCCGTGACCCGTTATGGCGAGCCTTACGGTCCTGCCAATAATCGCGTCACTGTGCACCTTGTTGGCGAACAACCTTCCCGGACCAGACGGCGTCGTCGTGGTCGTTACCGCGATTGTCGTGGTCGTCGCTCCAGTGGCCGTGGTCGTGGTCGTGCCCCCACTAACAGTTGTCGTTGTTCCGCCACCGCCGCCAGCAGGCTGCGTCGTGGTCGGCGTCGGAGGACAAACTTGGTCACCGAATCCGTATCCAAAGACACCATTCAGCC